>JACCDR012240617.1_pt1 | contig 12381 bp, 8 predicted proteins | sample 7446431 | NCBI WGS metagenome assembly JACCDR01 (sample SAMN15323443, study PRJNA562643) | freshwater metagenome | isolation source: river surface water | place: USA:Blue River Watershed | collected 2017-08-17
AGCTGTCGCCTTGGATACTCGCGTGTAACACCACGAATAATCCACACCGCCCTTCAACGCGCGCGGGCCGGGAGCCATATGTCTGTTCACATAACTCCCGCCGTCTCTGGTGTTGCAGCACCATTGGAAGTATTTATACCCACACGAAGGAAAATAGTCAAGGAATTAATACGGTAATTTTATTGCGTTTTTATTCCCTTTATTGAAAAGTTATTTTCCGATAAGATTTTTTATAAGTTGATTTTTGTTTGAATAACATATTAAGTAGAGTAGAAATTTTTAGAGGAGATTTGTTTATGAAACTCAATCGTGTGTTAAACCTTGTGAATAGCTTTATGGAATCTGTGACCCCGGGCGATCAAGAGAATAATCGTCAGCAGATCATGGATGTACGTGCTAAAAAAATGGCAAGTACAGGCAACGGTGTTGTATTGTTCAGAAAAGGTGAGAAGGATCAGGAACAAGTACTTCGCGTTGAGATAAAATTTAAAAATAGAAGTCGCGAGATTACTTATAATCTTTGATATGTTCCACGGCGCTTTAATATGCCAGATACACCTGGTATGAATTAATTTTAAATATCTTTTGAACCTTACGAGATTCCAGCCGCAGTTTATTCTCGGACCGCGCGGAGCGCGGATCCGGGGGCCGGAATGACAACGTGCGTTTACCCCCGCTCTTTCATCACGCGTTGTTTTTGACGCGCCCAGTCACGGGCTTTGATGCTTTCGCGCTTATCAACGGTTTTCTTACCCTTGGCGAGGCCGATAAGAACCTTTGCGCGTCCACGTTCATCAAAATACATTTTTAACGGAATAATCGTGTATCCATCGCGTTGCGTGGCGCCCAATAAAAAATTGATTTGTTTTTTATGCAGCAACAATTTGCGATCGGCCTTGGGGATGTGTTGCAAATGTTTCCCGGCCTGTTGATATTCGGGGATGTGCGCATTCATCAGGTACATCTCACCGAATTTTAATCCGGCGTGCGCCTCATTCAGCGAACATTGCCCCAGGCGCAGGGATTTTAATTCGGTGCCCGTTAAAACAATGCCCGCTTCGAACGTGTCTTCGACCGCATAGTCGTACCGCGCGCGGCGATTTTCGGCAATCGTCACGTTCACAGACAGGACAGGTTTTTTACGCGGTTTTTCGGCCATTTTGGCGGTGTTCCTTTTGTTTCACGTGGGGACCATATCATAAAAGGGACGCGCGGTGCAAATCGAGTATGTCATCCCGGAAGCCGCGAAGCGGCTATCCGGGATCTTCTGCCGTAAGAGCGGATGAAGGTCCCGGATCGCCCTGCGGGCGTCCGGGATGACAGGCTCTTATCCCCGGTGATACGGGTGCCCAGCGTGGATTTGCTGGGCGCGGTAGAATTGCTCGACCGCCATCACCCGGGCCAGCATATGGGGCCAGGTCATGGCCCCAAACGAGATGATATGTTGGGCGCGCTTACGGATTTGATCGTTCAGGCCGTCGGCCCCACCAATCACGCATTGCACATTGCCCGCCCCCGTGTCGAAATGCCGGGCAATCAGACTTGAGAATCCCGCGCTATCGATCGTTTGACCGCGTTCATCAAGCGCAATCAGGGGCGCAGTTTTATCCAATGCGGCGATAATTGCCGCATGTTCCGCCGATGTTTGGGATGATCCATGGTCGCGGATATCCAATTCGTGCAGGCGTAATTTCCACGTTGTCATACGTTTGGCGTAATCGTCAAATGCATCACGGTAGGCCCCGGATTTTAATTTATGAACAGCAATCAGCGTGATGATGGGCATGGTGCGATGATATGATTATATTTTTGTCTAAATTTATCTTTGTGCCGATGTTCCGGCCACCGCCCCATGGCAATGTTTATATTTCTTACCCGATCCGCAGGGGCAGGGGGCGTTTCGCGGCGTTTCGCCCCATGTGGTGGGGTCGTTTTCGTTAAACGCCGCGTGCCGTTGGGGCAGTTGATGAACTTTGTCTTGTTCGTCTGCAAATGAGTCGCCACCAAATGCATCACCCGCCGCCATTAATTCTCCACTGCCCATTAACGCCGGGTCGTCATGTGTTTCGTGCATACGCGTGGCGATCGCATTTTGTTGTGCCTGCATCATGGCCAAAACATCGGGCGAGACTTGGAATTCCACACGCGATAATGATGCCACGATTCCTTCACGCATCGCATCCAGCATGCGTTCGAATAATCCAACTGCTTCGGATTTAAATCCGCTTAAGGGATCGCGTTGGGCGAATGCGCGCAAATTGATCCCTTGACGCAGATGATCGAGGCTGAGCAAGTGCTCTTTCCAATGTTGATCCAATGTTTGTAACACCAGTGATTTTTCAATTGACCGGAAAATATCCGGACTGGCAGATGCGACTTTTGCGGCCATTTTATGATCAACCGCATCCGTAATCCTTTTGTGGATTTCGGTTTCGGTGATGCCGTCTTCGTGCGCCCATTCGGTAATCGGCAGATCCAGATTAAATAGCCGGAGCGTTTCTGATTTTAACGTATCGAGATTCCAATGATCGACATAAGCATGTTCTGGAATACATTGGGTGACAAGCGATGAAACAACATCATCACGGATCGTTTTCACCATCTGCTCGACATGATCGGCATCCATCACGGCGCGGCGTTGTTCGTAAATCACCTTGCGTTGATCGTTGTATACGTTATCAAATTTCAACAATGTTTTACGCACTTCGAAATTCATTTGCTCGACTTTTTGTTGCGCGCGTTCTAACGCTTTGGACAGCCATCGGTGAGTCAGCGCTTCGCCATCTTTTAATCCGATATGTTTGTTGGACAGGAATGCTTCCAGTGTTTCTTTCCCGAAAATGCGCATCAAATCATCGTCAAGCGACAGGAAAAAGAGTGAATCGCCGGGGTCGCCCTGACGTCCTGCGCGGCCCCGTAATTGGTTATCAATCCGGCGGGATTCATGGCGTTCGGTGCCGATAACATAAAGGCCACCAGCCGCGAGAACGATTTCTTTATCACGGGCAACTTGTGCCTCGATCGCGGCAATTTTGGAGGCGCGTTCGGATTCGGGCAGGTCGGTGGGGACCTGTTGTTTGATCAACATATCGGTATTGCCGCCCAATTTAATATCGGTCCCGCGGCCCGCCATGTTGGTGGCAATCGTGATCGCACCGGGCCGTCCGGCCTGAGCCACGATTTGCGCCTCTTGTTCATGGAACCGCGCGTTTAACACGTGGTGGGGGATTTTGGCAGCTGTCAGTGCTCGGGATAAGCGCTCCGATTTTTCAATGGATACCGTGCCCACCAACACAGGTTGAGCTCGCGTATGGCATTCGCGGATCACGTCGATGATGGCTTGTTCTTTTTCCTTGTACGATTTGTAAATTAAATCATCGTGATCTTTTCGGGTCACGGGGATGTTCGTTGGAATTTCAATCACGCCCAATTTGTAAATTTCGGCAAATTCAGCGGCTTCGGTCTGTGCCGTGCCCGTCATCCCCGCCAATTTTGGATACATGCGGAAATAATTTTGGAAGGTGATGGAGGCCAGCGTTTGATTTTCGTTTTGAATCTGCACGCGTTCTTTGGCTTCGAGTGCTTGGTGAAGGCCTTCTGAAAAACGACGGCCATCCATCATCCGGCCCGTGAATTCGTCGATGATGACAACCTTGTTATCCTTTACGATATAATCCGTATCACGTTTAAACAGTTTATGCGCACGTAATGCTTGGTTCGCGTGGTGGACAAGGGCGATGTTTTGAGGGTCATACAGATTGCCCGTGGTCATCAGGCCAGCGGCGCGCATCAGTTCTTCGATATGTTCCGAACCTTTGTCTGTCATGGAAATGGATTTATGTTTTTCGTCCAGTTCGTAATCGTCGGGGGTTAGCGCGGGGATTAACGCGTCCACCTTGATATACAAATCGGTGGCGGTTTCGGACGGCCCCGAAATAATCAACGGTGTGCGGGCTTCGTCCACCAAAATCGAGTCAACTTCATCAACGATCGCAAAGTTAAAGGGGCGTTGAACCATATCGGACAATTTATATTTCATGTTGTCGCGCAGGTAATCAAAGCCGAATTCGTTATTCGTCCCATAGGTAATGTCGGAGTCATAGGCCGCGCGGCGGGCTTCATCCGGCATGTGGGCGACAATAACCCCTACAGATAAACCTAGGAAATTGAAAATCGGGGTCATCCATTCGGAGTCGCGTTTGGCCAGGTAATCATTGACCGTGACGACATGCACGCCTTTGCCCGAGATTGCATTCAGATAAGTAGGAAGAGTGGCGACCAATGTCTTCCCTTCGCCTGTTTTCATTTCGGCGATTTTGTTTTGGTGAAGCGTGATTCCACCGATCAGTTGCATATCAAAGGGGCGCATCCCCAAGGTGCGGCGCGATACTTCGCGTACCGTTGCGAATGCTTCGGGGAGAATATCATCAACCGTTTTTCCGGTATTCAACGCATCGCGGAATTTTTGTGTCTGTCCAGCGAGCGTGCGGTCATCCATCGCCTGGATTTTGGGTTCAAGGGCGTTGATGGCATCGACCATGCGCATCATCGATTTGATTTGACGTTCGTTGGATGATCCAAAAACACGATTTAAAAGAGAGAGAAACATTATTTACGTAATCCATATAAAAGAGATGTGTATATTTGTACGCGAAAAGGGAGTAGGGGGGCAACAGGGAAATGTGTTGGTGTGATTGATATGGGTTAATTTGCCGCGTTTGACAGGGGCGCAGCTCCCAAAAAAACTTCCCGGCGTGGGCCGGGAAGATGGTATTTGGAACAAATTTTTCAATCTGCTTATAACGGCAACGGTCTGCGATCCCGGCTGAACATTTTGTACATGTCGCGATCGGTTTGGTGGATCGTGTCGTCGCCACTGTTCACGATGGTGGCTTTTAAGAAAACGATGACTTCAGATTTTGAAATTTTATCGCCTGTTGATTTGAACAAAGATCCAAATAATGGAATTTCACCCAAAATTGGAACGCCGATTTGTTCATTGTCAGCAGAATCGCGTATCAATCCTCCCATAACAACGGCCTCTCCTGAGCGTACTTTAAGAACGGAGTCAAATTCTTGAACGCTTAGCTGAGGGATTTTGTTCTCTACTGTTGATGTAGGGGCGATTAATTTAGGGGCAGGATCTGTGACGCTATCTTCAACACGCGTAATTGTGGGGCGTAAGTTTAAAACAATTTCACCTTTTGCGGTGTCAATGGATGGAGTCACATTGACCAGAACCCCGACGGGAACAGATTTCGTTTCGACGGTGATACCACCGCCAGATGTCGCTCCATCATCTGTTGTTGTTGGTTCTTGGGTGATTTCAAAATAAACACGGTTTGTCGCGACGTTTAAAACGGCGGATTGTTTATTTAACACCGTCATGCGCGGGCTGGATAAAGCTCGGACTGTCCCATATCGTGATACGGCACTGATTACAGCACTGGCGTCGTTGCCGACAAGACCTGCTGTAAATCCATTAGTGGTTGTTGGATCTAGAACAGGCATGGACGCCGTAACTCCTAAATTTAGATCACCCAGTGAATTACCAATTTCAGTCCAGTTTATTCCAGCTGCAAATTCATCGGATAAACTGACTTCGAGGACTTTTGCTTCGATCAAGACTTGTGAGCTGACTGATTTTTTTACAATATCCAAATAAGCTTTGATTTTTTTATGAACTTTTTCGTTCGCAAAAACCGACAATAGACCAGCTTGTTTGTTCACGGAATAGGTTGGTTTGATTTCTTCTTGTTCGGTTGCGGCGCTGTCTGCGGCCGGGGCAGCAGCAGGTGCCGCTGCGGCAGCGACAGGAGCCGGGGGTGGGGATGCTTGGGCATCCGTTGCGACCGCATCGCTGCCTTCTGTTGGTGTTTCTGCGCCGGCATCTGGGGTGGGGGCAACAGGGATAGGTGCCGCCGGAGCCGATAGAACAGGGGTTTTATCCGACAACAGCGCATTTTTCAAACTGTTGGATTCAAGAATTTGTTTGATGTTGGTGTCGAGTTCTTTCCAAAAATCAACTTCGGTTGAACCAGAAAGTGAGAACGTAGACCCAGAGGATGATGTTGCACTTCCACCTTCCGATGACCCAGATCCCGCAAATGACGCGTTGTTCTGGACGGTCGATGTGACGGTACGTGCCATCGGCAGATAATCGACTTTATATGTTTCGCTGTAGGGCGTATCCATTTCAACACGAACGACGTCATTGTCGAACTTGAAACGTAATCCGGCGAGATCTGAAATACGGGACATCACTTCGTCAAACGGGCGGTTTTTTGCACTGAAAATAATGGCGCCATCAATACGAGGGTCAATTTCCAAATCGTAATTTGCCTGTTGCGATAACTCATACAGGACGTCTTTTAACGGGATAGTTTCGTTGACCGATACACTGACCAAGGGCATGGGTTTTAAATTAGCCGCATTATTGTACATATAATCACTGAAGCCCGGAATACCATTGGCGTTTTCATTTTTGGTTTGAGGGGTGGGGGCTTCACGTGGCGCAAACATGTCACGCGCATCTTGCATATCGGTATTGGTTTCCCGGTCGAGTTTTAAATGGTTTTCCGCCATGGTGCAACCAACAAGAGCAAGTGGCACAAGGGTAATAAGGGCGGTTGTGGATAAAAATTTCATATTCATCGGTATAAACCCAATCATAAAATTGCCAGGATGATTATTCATGCGCAAATCAAAAAACGAATCATGGCACTTAAGCCATTTGATAAAATTATACGTGAGTTTGATTCCTCACACCAGAGTTTTCCACAGGGTGTGGATAAAAATATGGGGTGAGGTGAAGCTGTCGTCCTGGCATAGACCGGGATCTCGTAAAGTTCAGGAACTTGTCTGCGCTGGGTCCCGGCCTACGCCGGGACGACAGTTTTATGTTCGTGACGTTTATCGCCGAAACATCGTTTCATTATCGCTGAGACTGAGGCCCGCCGTATCCATATTCTTGAAGTCGGCACGGTCATGTGAGACTTGGCGCTGCTTGATTCGAATACGTAAATCTCCGGGGATATCGGCGTGCGAAATTGCTGTTTCTTCGGAAATCAGACCGCGGACAAAAAGATGGTAGAGGGAATGGTCAAACGTGCACATGCCGTGTGCCACGTTTTGTTCCATAATCTCACGAATTTTTGTTGTTTTACCTTCTAAAATTAATTCGCGGATGTGCCCCTGATTGAGCATGATTTCAAGGGCTAAATGAGTCACGTGATCTTTGCCGGGTATCAAGCGTTGAGCAATAATAGCTTGAAGATTTTGGGCAAGATTTGTGCGGATTTGTTGGGATTGATCTTCGGGGAAGAAATTTAAAATTCGTTCAATAGCCTGATATGTATTATTCGTATGAAGGGTAGCTAGACATAAATGTCCCGTTTCAGCGATTAGTAAAGCTTGTTCCATAACATCGCGGTCACGAATTTCACCGATCATAATGACATCAGGGCGTTGGCGTAGAACATTCTTTAGTGCCACTTCGTAACTTTCTGTATCAACACCAATTTCACGTTGGGTGACAACTGATTTTTGATGGTCGTGAAAATATTCGATTGGATCTTCCAGCGTGACGATGTGCCCTTGTTCTGTTTTATTGCGATAATCAATCATCGAGGACAGAGTTGTTGATTTGCCAGAACCGGTCATTACGGTAACGCGGCTTAATCCATGCTTTAACATAGATAATTGACTCATCATCGGGGGTAAGGATAATTCGACAAATCCGGGAATGTGGCTGATAACGCGGCGAATAACGATAGCGGGGTGTTGTCGCTGTCTTAGGGCGTTCACGCGGAATCTTCCATGTTCTCCTAAATCGAGCGAGCTGTTTAATTCCATATTAGTTTCAAATTCTCGTAATTGTCGTTCGGTCAACATCGCGATCATAATATTGTTCAGTTCGTCGCGGGTCCGGGGGGTGTCGCGTAAATTTTGCATTCGGCTGTCTAAGCGGAGTGCAGGCGGGGCTCCAACGGTTAGATATAAATCGCTGCCCCCAAGGGTATTGAGGGTTGAGAGGAGTTCGAAGAGGAGTTGTGCGCTCAAAACGAATACCCCGCATCCAGAATTTCTTTGGAATCGACGACTTGTCCAGCAACAGGGGCGGCATTTTTACTGTTGATATCTCCGCCTTCGTCTCCAGCCTTGGCCAAGACTTTTTGGGCCTCTTCATGGGTAATCATTTTAGACTCAAGAAGTTCCAAGACGGCATCTTCCATGGTGATCATGCCGTAGCGGGATCCCGTTTGCATCATCGAGAAGAGTTGTGGAATTTGATTTTCACGGATCAAGTTACGAACAGCGTTCGTTCCGACCAGAATTTCATACGCCCCGACACGGCCATGACCATCGGATCGTTGGAGCAGGGTTTGGGCGATAATCCCTTGGAGTGACCCCGACAACATGGCACGGACCATTTCTTTATCAGACATTGGGAACACATCAATAATACGGTCAATTGTTTTGGGGGCAGATGAGGCGTGCAATGTACCAAAGACAAGGTGCCCGGTTTCGGCAGCTGTTAAGGCAAGAGAAATCGTTTCATGATCGCGCATCTCACCCACTAGGATAACATCCGGGTCTTCGCGTAAGGCGCTTTTTAAAGCTTTGGCGAATGAATGAGTGTCTGTCCCAAGCTCACGGTGATTGACCAATGATTTTTTGGATGTGTGGTAAAACTCGACAGGATCTTCAATGGTTAGAATATGTTTTGACATATTCGTGTTGATGTGATTGATTAGTGCAGACAGGGTGGTCGATTTTCCAGAACCCGTGGGTCCTGTTACCAATACAATGCCTTTTTCCAGTTCCGCGAACTTGCGCATAACGGCGGGCAATTCCAATTCTTCCATTGTGGGAACAACGGATGGAATGGACCGGAACACGGCTGCCGCTCCTTGACGCGTGTTAAACGCATTGACCCGGAATCGCGCGCGTTCGCCAAATGAAATCGCGAAATCGAGTTCCAGTTCGCGTTCATACGCCGCGCGTTGTTCCTCGGTCATAATCGAATACAGCATGGATCGGATGGTTTCGGATGGTAAAGGATCGCCCTTGATCCGTTTCATGTCGCCGTGGACGCGAATAATAGCTTGGCTACCGGCGCTTAAATGGAGGTCGGATGCTTTATTTTGCATAGCAAACGCAAGAAGTTGTGTGATGTCCATAGTCGATAATCCGATGAGGTGATAATTTAATGAGCCGATGTTAACGTAAGAACAGTGTCACCTCCGAGACGGCGTACATCCAGAAAAGCTTAATTGGATTTACGTTTTCGCTGGAATGACAAGTTGTAAGATATAACTAACCCCTTATTCATACCCCAAAAATACAAAGGGAAAGTTAAGATAGGATGATCTCCCTCATTTTCATTTAATTCTTTTTATCTCTCACTTCTGCCCTTAAATCCCCCCTTTACCGAGCATCTTTCCTGATTTAACCTCGGGGATAGAAAACATCTGATATCAAAGGAAATTGCTATGTCGTTCTCGGCTCTCGAATCTACATTTTTATCTGGTATAAATGCTGATTATATCGCGGGGTTATATCAAAAATATTTGACCGATCCGGCCAGTGTGGATGCCAGTTGGACGTCATTTTTTGCAGGGTTAAATGATAACGAGCGTGCCGTGTTGTCAGAATTATATGGGGCCAGTTGGACACCCAATAACAATCGTAAAGGGTCTGGGTTTTACGGTGTTGAAATCGGTGATAGCGCGGCAAAAACGGCGAAAGGTCAGTCCAAAACCGTTGCTAATGATGCGCCTGTGGTTGCTGCTTCTGCTCCTGTTGCGGCACCGTCTTCTGGACCTGTGACGTCAGATTCTTTAAAATCGGCGGCGCGTGACTCGATTAATGCATTGATGATGATCCGTGCGTTCCGCGCGCTGGGGCATTTTCAATCCACGCTTGACCCCTTGTCGATGATGGAACGTCGCCACCATGATGAACTGGAGCCGATCCATTACGGGTTTGGGCCCAATGATATGGATCGTCAAATTTATGTTGGCGGCGTGTTGGGACTTGAATATGCTTCTCCGCGTCAATTGGTTGATGCGTGCCGTCAAATTTATTGTGGCACCATTGGCGTTGAATTTATGCATTTGATGGATCCAGAAGAAAAATCATGGATTCAACAACGTATTGAAGCCCCGCGGAATCACACGGATTTCACGACAAACGGGAAACGCGCGATTTTAGAGCGTTTAACTCATGCCGAAGGCTTGGAACAATATCTGCATACCAAATTTGTGGGTACAAAACGGTTTGGATTGGATGGCGGCGAAGCATTGATCCCGGCGATTGATCAAATCATGAAACGTAGCGGCCAATTGGGCGTTAAAGAAATTATTATCGGCATGCCACATCGGGGCCGGTTGAATGTATTGACTAATGTGATGGGTAAATCCTTTACGGCGCTGTTTTCAGAATTCCAAGGCACGCCCAGTACGCCCGATGATGTTCAAGGGTCGGGCGATGTGAAATATCACATGGGGACATCCAGTGATCGTGACTTCGGCGGGAATATGATTCACCTGTCGCTGACGGCGAACCCATCGCATTTAGAAGTGGTCAATCCGGTTGTGATTGGTAAAGTGCGGGCCAAACAACAACAGCGCGGCGATAAAGATTATGCCCAAGTGCTGCCGTTGCTGTTTCATGGTGATGCGGCGTTCGCGGGTCAGGGGTTGGTGGCTGAAACATTGATGATATCGGAAATTCGTGGCTATGCCGTGGGCGGCACCATTCATATTGTGGTGAATAACCAAATTGGTTTTACGACCATGCCGCAATATTCGCGATCGGGTCCGTATCCGACGGATGTCGCCAAAATGCTGGCCGCACCGATCTTCCATGTGAACGGCGATGATCCCGAAGCGGTCGTGCATGTCGCCCGGATCGCCACTGAATTCCGGCAACAATTCAAAAAAGATGTTGTGATTGATTTGGTGTGTTACCGTCGGTACGGCCACAACGAAGGGGACGAACCGGCCTTCACCCAACCATTGATGTATCAAAAAATCGGAACGTTGCCGTCAACCCGCGCGCAATATGCCGAACGGTTGGTTGCTGAAAATATCGTAACGGCGGACGAGCCGCAAAAAATGATGGAGGCATTTTATGCGCGCCTGGATAGTTCATTTGAGGCCGCAAAATCATATAAACCGAACAAGGCTGATTTCTTGGAAGGCGCGTGGACGGGGTTAAAAACTGCCGGAAATGATGATCGTCGCGGACAAACAGCGGTTGATGCCGATACGTTAAAACGTATTGGGCAGGTGCTCTATGAAATACCATCGACGTTTGATATTAACCCGAAAATCGCGCGGCAACTGGACGCCAAAAAGAAAATGTTTGAAACCGGCGAGGGGTTTGATTGGGGAACGGCCGAAAATCTGGCCTATGGGACGCTGGTGGATGAAGGGTATCCCGTGCGCCTGTCGGGTCAGGATGTAGGCCGCGGCACATTTTCACATCGCCATGCGATTATGTATGATCAAAAGACAGAAGAAAAATATATCCCTTTGCAACATGTGCGTGCGGGGCAGGGGATGTTCGAAGCATACGACAGCCCGCTGTCTGAGGCGGCGGTATTGGGGTTTGAATATGGGTATTCATTGGCCGATCCCAAAACATTGACGATTTGGGAAGCTCAATTTGGTGATTTTGCAAACGGCGCCCAAGTGTTGATCGATCAATTTATTTCGTCGGGCGAAACCAAATGGCTGCGCATGTCGGGATTGACGTTGTTATTGCCGCATGGATATGAAGGTCAGGGGCCAGAACATTCATCCGCTCGGTTGGAACGTTTCCTTCAAATGTCGGCGGAAGATAACTGGCAGGTGTGTAATATCACAACGCCCGCGAACTTCTTCCACGCGCTGCGTCGCCAAATGCACCGTGATTTTCGGAAGCCATTGGTTGTGACCACCCCGAAATCATTGCTGCGTCATAAATTGGCCGTATCGAAGCTGTCGGATATGACCACGGGATCGTCGTTCCACCGTATTTTGAATGATGATAATGGGGTTGTGATGACCGCCGGGCGTAATGTCAAACGCGTGATTATTTGTTCGGGCAAAGTATATTACGACTTATTCGAAGAACGCGAAAAACGTGGCATCAAAGACGTTGTGATCTTGCGGTTGGAACAATTCTATCCGTTCCCGGCGCGCGCGTTGGGTGACATGTTAAAAGCATTCCCCGAGGCTGATATTGCTTGGGTCCAGGAAGAGCCGAAAAATATGGGCGGATGGTTCTTTGTTGATCCGTTGATCGAAGACGTCTTGCGCGACATTAAACACAAACCCTGCACCCGTGCGCGGTATATTGGTCGTATTGCGGCGGCGTCGCCTGCTACGGGCC
>JACCDR011137547.1_pt1 | contig 12378 bp, 10 predicted proteins | sample 7446431 | NCBI WGS metagenome assembly JACCDR01 (sample SAMN15323443, study PRJNA562643) | freshwater metagenome | isolation source: river surface water | place: USA:Blue River Watershed | collected 2017-08-17
CGGGGCGGCACCGCCAGGGGCCTCGCCCCGGCCCGGCGCGTCGGCGCCGGCGGCCTTCATCAGCTCGCGGATGTCGCGCTCGTCCAGCTCCATCCAGCCGCCGCGCTTGAGGCCGCGCGGCAGCACCATGGCGCCGTAGCGGATGCGAATCAGGCGGCTGACAGCGTGGCCCACCGCCTCGAACAGGCGGCGCACCTCGCGGTTGCGGCCCTCGGAGATGGTGACGCGGTACCAGGCGTTGGCCCCCTCGCCGCCGCCGTCCTCGATGGAGCCGAAGGCGGCCGGGCCGTCGTCCAGCTGCACGCCGTCCAGGAGCTTCTGCTTTTCCTCGTTGCTCAGGGCACCCAGCACGCGCACGGCGTACTCGCGCTCCAGGCCGAAGCGCGGGTGCATCAGCTTGTTGGCCAGCTCGCCGGAGCTGGTGAACAGCAGCAGGCCCTCGGTGTTCAGGTCCAGGCGGCCGACCGACTGCCACTTGCCCTGCTGCAGTCGCGGCAGCTTGCGGAAGACGGTGGGACGGTTCTGCGGGTCGTCGTGCGTGACCACCTCGCCCACCGGCTTGTGGTACGCGATGACACGGGCCGGCGGCGGCGCGATGCGCACGCGGATGGGCTTGCCGTTGACCTTGATCGAGTCGCCGAACTGGATGCGCTGGCCGATGTGGGCCGGCTCGTTGTTGACCGAGATGCGGCCTTCCAGGATCAGCTGCTCCATCTCCAGGCGGGAGCCCAGGCCGGCCTGGGCCAGCACCTTGTGCAGCTTGGGGGCGTCGGCCTGCGGGGCCAGCACGCGCTTGGCGGGCGCGGCCTCGGCGTCCTCGTCCTGGGCGTCGTACTCGCCGGAGACGACATCCTCGAAGCGGATGGCGCCGGGGACGGGCTCGGCGGGCGCGTCGGGCTTGGCGGCGGGGGCGGCAGCCTGGGCCGGGGCGTTCGCGCCGGCCTCGTCGGGAGCCGGCGTGCCGGGGGGGATGCCTTCAGGCAGTTGGTCGGTCATGATTGCTCGGGGTTCGGGGTCGCGGCGTCGTCCGCCGGAGATTCGGCGGCAACGGCGGCGTCTGCGGTGTCAGCCGGCGCCTCGACCGTGGGTTCAGATTCGGGGGGATCCTCGGCACTGGACGCCTCGGCGGTCAGCGCCAGCTCCGCCTGGCCGCCCTCGTCGCCGCCGGCGGCCAGCTGGGCCATCGCCTGCGCCTGGGCGCTGGGGCTTTCCAGCAACGGCAACTCGTCCAGCGAGGCCAGGCCCAGGTCGTCCAGGAACTGGCGGGTGGTGGCGAACAGCGCCGGACGGCCCGGCGCCTCGCGGTGGCCGATCACCTCGATCCAGCCGCGGTCTTCCAGCTGCTTGAGGATCAGGCTGTTGATCGTCACGCCCCGGATGTCTTCCATGTCACCCCGGGTCACGGGCTGGCGGTAGGCAATGATGGCCAGGGTCTCCAGTGCCGCGCGGGTGTACCTGGGCGGCTTTTCCGGGTGCAGGCGGTCCAGGTACTCGCGCATCTGGGGCCGGCTCTGGAAGCGCCAGCCGCTGGCCACGTGCACCAGCTCCACGCCACGCTGGGCCCAGTCGTCCTGCAGGTCCTGGAGCAACGACTTGACCGTGTCCGCGCCCAGCTCGTCGTTGAACAGCGTGCGCAACTCGCGCAGCGTCAGCGGCTGGGGCGAACAGATCAGGGCCGTTTCCAGGACGCGCTTGGCATCCGAGGTGTTCATGTTCTCGTGTCGAAGGAAGGGCCGCTGACGTTCAGCGGCGGGCCGGAGGCGGCTCGGGAATCGGGGGACGCGCAGGGGCGGTGCCCGCAAGGCACCGGCCGCAGTCAACCGGGCCGGGGGCTCCCCTCAGGGGAGTGCCGGACCATTGTAACGCAGGCCCCAGTCCGCCAGCGCCGCCGCCAGGTCGGCCGGCGGCGGGGCCTCGAAGGCCAGGGACTGGCCCGTGACCGGGTGCTCGAACGCCAGGCGGAAGGCATGCAGGGCCTGGCGCTGCATGCCGGCGGCCGGGGCACCGCCGTACAGGGCATCGCCCACCAGCGGATGGCCCAGGTGCGCCATGTGCACGCGGATCTGGTGCGTGCGGCCGGTGCGCAGGCTGGCGCGCACCAGGCAGCCCGTCCCGCCATTGCCCAGGAGCTCGAACAGGGTGGCGGCGGGCTTGCCGGCGTCGCGAGCCAGGTCCACCACGGCCATGCGCAGGCGGTTGGCCGGGTCGCGGCCGATCGGGGCCTCCACCTCGCGGGACGCCGGCCCCAGCCAGGGCCGGTGGGCCAGCGCCAGGTACTGGCGCGAGACCTCGCGCGCGGCGATCAGTTTCACCAGGGCGTCCATGGTCTGGCGGTCGCGGGCCACCACCATCAGGCCGCTGGTGTCCTTGTCCAGGCGGTGCACGATGCCCGCGCGCGGCAGCTGCGTGGCCCGCACGTCGCGCGCCAGCAGGCCGTTGAGGAGTGTGCCGCGCCAGTGGCCGGGCGCGGGGTGCACCACCAGGCCGGCAGGCTTGTTGATCACCAGCAGGTGGTCGTCCTCGTGCACCACGTCCAGGTCCATGGGCTCGGGCACGAAGGCCTGGCTCTGGGGGGTGGGGCGCAACTCCACCTCGCCGCGCTGGCCGGCGCGGACCTTGCTGGCGCTGCGGGTGGCGGGCTGGCCGTCCAGGCGCACCGCGCCGTCCTCCACCAGCTGCTGCAGGTAGCTGCGCGAGAACTCGGGCACCAGGGCCGCCAGGGCCTTGTCCAGGCGCTGGCCGTGCCAGGCGGGGGCGATGGTGAAGGCGCGGACCTCGCTGTCGGCGCCGGTGTCCGCGGGTTCCTCCAGCGGGGAATCCTCCCCGGGCGCGGAGAGGTCGGTCGATATAATCAAAATGCCCTTTTCCAGATGAAAGCCTGCGCAATGCTGCGTGCGAAATTATCGACGGTCCCCGCCCTGCTGCTCGCGGCCGGCCTGAGCCTGCTGGCCGGCTGCGCCACCGAGACCAAGGACCCGACGGCGGGCTGGAGCCCCAACCGCATCTACAGCGAGGCCCAGGACGAGCTCAAGGCGAGCAATTTCGACAAGGCCGTCACCCTGTTCGAGAAGCTCGAAGGCCGCGCCGCCGGCACGCCGCTGGCGCAACAGGCCCAGGTCGAGAAGGCCTATGCCCACTACAAGGCCGGCGAGCCAGCCCAGGCCATCGCCGCCCTGGACCGCTTCATGAAGCTGCACCCGGCCAGCCCGGCGTACGACTACGCGCTGTACCTCAAGGGCCTGGTCAACTTCAACGACAACCTGGGCCTCTTCTCTTTCGTGACCCGCCAGGACCTGTCCGAGCGTGACCAGAAGGCCGCCAAGGAATCCTTCGAGGCCTTCAAGGAGCTGGTCACCCGCTTCCCGGACTCCAAGTACACGCCCGACGCCGCCGCCCGCATGACGTACATCGTCAACGCGCTGGCGCAGTACGAGGTGCATGTGGCGCGCTACTACTTCACGCGTGGCGCTTACGTGGCCGCCGCCAACCGCGCCCAGGCCGCCCTGACCGAGTACCCGAACGTGCCGGCCTCCGAGGAAGCCCTGGTGATCCTGGCGCGCTCGTACGAGGCCCTGAACCTCAAGCCCCTGGCCGACGACGCCCGCCGCGTGCTGCAGGCCAACTACCCCGCCAATGCCTACCTCGGTGGCGCCACGGCGCCGGTCAAGACCCAGAAGGACCCGTGGTGGAAGCTCTGGTGAGCGCCAGGTCATCCAGCGCGGCCTGGTAATCCTCCATCGCCGCCAGACGCCGCATTGGCGGCAGCGCCGCCAGCAGGCGGCGCCCATACCCCATCGTCACCAGCCGGCTGTCGCACAGCACCAGCACCCCCCGGTCCGTCTCGCGGCGGATCAGGCGGCCCGCGCCCTGCTTGAGCGCCACGGCGGCCTCGGGCACGTAGTAGTCGTTGAAGGCGTTGCGGCCCTGCGCCTCCAGGCGGCCGGACCGGGCCTCCACCAGCGGATCACCCGGCGGCGGGAACGGCAGCTTGTCGATCACCACCAGTTCCAGCGCGTCGCCGGGCACGTCCACGCCCTCCCAGAACGAGGCCGAGGCCACCAGCACGCAGCCGGCGCGGCCCTGGGAGGCGCCCTCGCGGAAACGCTCGATCAGCCGCCGCTTGGGCATCTGCCCCTGCACCAGCACCTCCACCTCGCCGCCGTCGAAGCGCACCTGCAGCGCGTCGCCGATCAGGCGCAGCGCGCGCAGCGTGGTCGTGAGCACCATGGTGCGCCCGCCCAGGCGACGCGCGCCCTCGGCCGCCAGCGCGGCGACGCGGCCGGGGTGGGTGGGGTCGGCGGGCTTGGGGAACGGGGACGGCACGTACAGCGCGGCCTGCTTCGCATAGTCGAAGGGGCTGCCCACGCGCAGCACCTGCGCGTCGTGCAGGCCGCAGGGCTCGGTGAACCAGGACAGGCGGGCGTCGTCGCCCAGCGTGGCCGACGTGAAGATCCAGGCGCGGGAGGACTCGGGGATGGCGGACGGCGCCGCCGCCGCGCCCTCGCCTGCCCCGGTCACGGGGGCATCGCCGGGCTCGTCCTCCCATGGCGCCTCGATGTCCTCGTGCGGCCGGACCGTCGCCACCTTCAGCAGCCGCGTGCGCACCGCCTGCGCGATGTCCAGCGGGGACTCCACCAGCCGCAGCTGCAGCCCCGCGTCGGCCCAGCGCACGTTGCCCGGGTCGCAGGGCCCGGCGAAGCGGCCGGCGCGCTGCGCCAGCGAGGCGGCGCGCTCGTGCAGGCGCACGAAATCCGGCGCCAGCTCGGTCACCGTCTCCAGCGCCTCCATCGCGTGGCCGCAGGCCTCCACCACGCCCGCCAGCGCGCGCTGCCAGGCGTCGGGATCGGCCTGGTCGGGCACCTCGCCGTTCCAGGCCAGGCGCAGGGCCGGGCCGTCATGCCGGACGGCCAGCCGCAGGTCACGAGCCGCACGGTCCAGCCTGGCGGCTACCTGCTGCCAGTCGACCAGGCCGCGCGCCTGCTGCAGGCCGGTGGCCAGCATGTCGCGGCACAGGTCGATCAGCTGGCCCGTGGCCAGCTGCGTGCCCAGGAACTGCACGCCCGTCTCGTTGAGCTGGTGGGCCTCGTCGAACACCGCCACCCGCACGGTGGGCAGCAACTCGGCCATGCCGGATTCGCGCACCGCCAGGTCGGCGAAGAACAGGTGGTGGTTGATGACCACCACATCGGCCGCCAGCGCCTCGCGCCGGGCCGCGTTGACATGGCAGGCCTTGAACTGCGGGCACTGCGAGCCCAGGCAGTTCTCGCGGGTGGAAGTGACCAGCGGGATGATGGGCGAGCGCTCGTCCAGCCCGGGCAGCTCGGCGAGGTCGCCCGTGCGCGTGGCCTGGGACCATTGCTCGATCTTGGCCAGGCTGTGGACGGCCGAGCGGTCGGGCAGCATCCCCGACTCGCGCGTGGCCTGCATGCGATGGATGCACAGGTAGCTGCCGCGGCCCTTGAGCAGCGCAGTGCGAACCGGCAGGCCCAGGGCCTCGACCAGGCGCGGCAGGTCGCGGCCATAGAGCTGGTCCTGCAGGGTCTTGGTGGCGGTGGACAGCAGCACCCGCTCGCCGGACAGCAAGGCGGGCACGAGGTAGGAGAAGGTCTTGCCCACGCCGGTGCCGGCCTCCACCACCAGCACGCCGCCGTGCTCGATGGTGCGGGCCACGGCCAGGGCCATGTCGGTCTGGCCGGCGCGGGGGGAGAAATGCTCGGCGGCGCGGGACAGCGCGCCGCCGGTGGTGAAGGCGTCCTGGACCGCCTCCTCCAGGCTCATGCGGGCTCTTTGGGTTCGAGCTGCAGTTCCAGCCGCGCGATCTCGTCGCGCAGCGCCAGGCGGCGCTTCTTCAGGCGGCGCAGCATCAGTTCGTCGCGGGGGGACTGCTCGCCGGCGCCGTCGATCAGGGCGTCGAGGTCGGCGTGTTCCATGCGCAACTCGATCAGGTGGCGCTCAGGGGAATGCAGGTTCGTGTCCAAGGCCGTTGATGATAACCCCGCAGGGCTCATAATCGAACGGCTGAACACATGGCCACAGGCTTTCGACTCACCGCCGCCACCGGCATCCACAAAGGGGACCGCGAGTACCAGCAGGACCAGCTCGCCCTCCTGCAGCATCCGCGCGCGCCCGGCTGCCTGCTCGCGGTGGTGGCCGACGGCATGGGCGGGCGCAGCGGGGGCCGCAAGGCCTCCGACCAGGTGATGCTCACCGCCCAGCAGCTGTTCGAAGGCTTCACCCCCACCCACGACGAGCCGCGCGACTTCCTGCGCCAGCTGGTGGAGGAAGCGCACCTGGTGATCCGGCTCACGGCCATCGCCGCCGAGGAGGAGCCGCACAGCACCCTCGCCGCCTTCCTCGTCATGCCCGGGGGCAGCTGCCACTGGGTGCACGCGGGGGACTCGCGCATCTACCATTTCCAGGGCAAGCGGCTGGTTCATCGCACCCGGGACCATTCCTATGTGCAGACCCTGGTCGACGCCGGCGAGCTCACCGAGCTGCAGGCGCAGACCCACCCGCAGTCCAACATCCTGGTCGGTTGCCTGGGCTCCGAAGAAGCCCCGCCGGCCGACCTGCACAGCATCGAGCAGCTGCAGCCGGGCGACACGGTGATGGCCTGCAGCGACGGGCTGTGGCACTATTTCACGGGCGAGGAACTGGGCGCCGCGCTGGACACCCTGCCCCCGCGCGAGGCGGCCGAGTTCCTGGTGGAGAAGGCGCGCCGCCGCGCCCAGGGCGGTGGGGACAACCTGTCGCTGGTGATCGTGAAGGTGGAGCCGCTGGCGGGCTGATGCGGCCTGCTGCGGCCTGCCGCCTTCAGGGCGGCACGGGCAGTGGCTTGCCCTTGCCCTCTTCCTTGGCGGCGCGCGCCTGCGCCTCACGCTTGCGCTCACGCGCCTGCTCTACCCGGCGGGCCCGTTCGCTGGCATTGGCGGCCGCCTGCCCGGGTGTCGGTCCCGGGGCCGGCTTGGGCGGGGCGGCTTCGCGGGGCTCGCCCGTGGGCTGGGGGCCACCGGCCTTGCTGGCTGCGCGGGCCTCGCGGTCCTTCTGGTCCTGCAGGGCCTGCTCCCGGCGCTGCGCCGCCTCGGCCTGGGCCTGTGCGGCGCGGGCCTCGGACTGGCGCACCTGCTCGGCGCTGCGGCGCCGGCGCTCCACGTCCTGGATGGCGTTCTCCTGGCGGCGCAGGTCGGCCAGGGGGGCACGCCAGCGGCGCTCGGACGCATTCAGGCAGTCGTTCACCGCGAAACGGTCCTGGCAGGCCCGCTGTTCCTGCGTCTTGGCGGCGTTGATGCGGTCACGCTCCGCGCGGATGCGGACACGCTCGGCAGCGAGGTCCGGGCCGTCGGCCGGGGCCGAAGCGGCCTCCTTGGCAGCCGGGCCCGAGGCGGCCGGGGCCTGCGCCATCGCAGGCGCGCCCGAGGCCAGCGCCGCAAGCACGCCCAGGCCGGCCAGCACGGCGCGCAGCATGGGCGGGACCGAGCGGATCATGTCAGCCGGGTGTCGACGATGCGGCGTTCCTCGGCGAGGAACTCGGCCGACTGCATCTCGTTCAGCCGGGACACCGTGCGCGGGAACTCGTGCGACAGCGGCCCCTCGGTGTACAGCTGCTCGGGCGGCACGGCGGCCGACATCACCAGCTTGACCCGGCGGTCGTACAGCACGTCCACCAGCCAGGTGAAGCGGCGGGCCTCGGAGGCCATGTTCACCGGCATGTGCGGCACGTCCGACACCATCACGGTGTGGAACTGGCTGGCGATCTCCAGGTAGTCGTTCATCGACCGCGGGCCGCCGCACAGCGCCTTGAAGTTGAACCACACCACCCCGCCGGCCTTGCGGCGGGCATGGATCTCGCGCTTTTCGATGTGCAGCACCGGGTCCTCGTCATGGCTCTCGGCCAGCTCGGTGAACGCGACGTCCATCTCGGCGTCCGCCTGCGGGCCCAGCGGCGTGTGATACAGCTTCACATGCTCCAGCGTGCGACGGCGGTAGTCCGTGCCGTTGTCGACGTTGAGGACTTCCAGCTTCTCGTTGAGCAGCTTGATCGCGGGCAGGATGCGGTCGCGGTGCAGCCCGTTGGGGTACAGCTCGTCGGGCTTGAAGTTGGAGGTGGTGACCAGGCCCACGCCGTTGTCGAACAGCGACTCCAGCAGACGGTGCAGGATCATTGCGTCCGTGATGTCGGCGACGTGGAACTCGTCGAAGCAGATGAGCCGGTAGCGCTTGGAGATGCGCTCACCCAGCACCTGCAGCGGGTTGACGGTGCCTTGCATGTCGGCGAGTTCGCGGTGGACCTCGCGCATGAACTCGTGGAAATGCAGGCGCGTCTTGCGGCGCAGCGGCACGGCATTGAAGAAGCAGTCCATCAGGAAGCTCTTGCCGCGGCCGACGCCGCCAAACATGTACACGCCCCGCGGGATGGCGGGGCGGTTGATCAGTTTCTTCAGCGCGTTGGAGCGCTTTTCCTTGAACTGCGCCCACTCGCGGGCGCAGCGGTCCAGGGCGTCCACCGCCCGCAGCTGCGCGGGGTCAGCGGTGTAACCCCGCGCGGCCAGTTCGGCCTCATAGGCCGCGCGGACGCCGGATGCCTTGGGTACTGCGGACACAGGCGTCGAACGTCGATCAGAAGTTCAGCGTGCGCTTGTCCACCGCCAGGGCGGCTTCCTTGGTCGCCTCGGACAGCGACGGGTGCGCGTGGCAGATGCGGGCGATGTCCTCGGCAGAGGCACGGAACTCCATGGCCACGACGGCCTCGGAGATCAGCTCGCTGGCCATGGGGCCGACGATGTGCACGCCGAGGATTTCATCGGTGGCGGCATCGGCCAGGAACTTGACCATGCCGGTGGTGTCGCCCAGGGCGCGCGCACGGCCGTTCGCCAGGAACGGGAAGGTGCCGGCCTTGTACTTCACGCCGTCGGCCTTGAGCTGCTGCTCGGTGCGGCCCACCCACGCGATCTCGGGGCTGGTGTAGATCACCCAGGGGATGGTGTTGAAGTTCACGTGGCCGTGCTGGCCGGCGATGCGCTCGGCGACCGCCACGCCCTCTTCCTCGGCCTTGTGGGCCAGCATCGGGCCGCGCACCACGTCACCCACCGCCCAGACGCCGGGCAGGTTGGTCTTGCAGTCGGCATCGACCACGATGGCGCCGCGCTCGTCCAGCTGCAGGCCCACGCCCTCGGCATTCAGGCCGATGGTGTTGGGCACGCGGCCGATGGAGACGATCAGCTTGTCGGCATCGATCTTCTGGGCTTCGCCCTTGGCGTTGGTGTAGGCCACCGACACGCCCTTGGCGCCGTTCTTGATCTCGCCGACCTTCACGCCCAGCTCGATCTTCAGGCCCTGCTTGTCGAAGGCCTTCTTGGCTTCCTTGGCAATCTGCTCGTCGACTGCGCCCAGGAACGTGGGCAGGCCTTCGAGGATGGTGACGTCCGCACCCAGGCGGCGCCACACGGAGCCCATCTCCAGGCCGATCACGCCGGAACCGATCAGGACCAGCTTCTTGGGGACCGCGCCGACGCGCAGGGCGCCGTCGTTGGATAGCACGTTCTTTTCGTCGAAGGGCACGCCGGGAAGCGCACGGGCGTTGGAGCCGGTGGCGATGATGACGTGCTTGGCGACCAGGGTCTCCTCGGCGGCGCCGGTGACCTTGACTTCATTGGCGCCTTCGGCGGCCTTCACGAACGAGCCGCGGCCGTGGAAGAAGGAGACCTTGTTCTTCTTGAACAGGTACAGGATGCCGTCGTTGTTCTGCTTCACGACCGCGTCCTTGCGGGCGATCATCTTGGCCACGTCCATCTTCACGTCCTTCACGGTGATGCCGTGGTCCGCGAAGTGATGGTTGGCGTGCTCGTAATGCTCGGACGACTGCAGCAGGGCCTTGGAGGGGATGCAGCCGACGTTGGTGCAGGTGCCGCCGGGGGCCGGGCCGCCCTTCTCGTTCTTCCACTCGTCGACGCAGGCGACGTTGAAACCGAGTTGCGCCGCGCGGATCGCCGCGATGTAGCCGCCGGGGCCGCCGCCGATGACGACGACGTCGAATTGTTTGCTCATGGGAATCTTTCTGTTTTAACCCGAGGCCCCCGCGGACCCGGCTTTGCCGGGCCGCTGGGGGCGCCCCCTTGAGGGGGAAGCGGCGGAGCCGCTTCGGGGGTGGGTCCGTACGTTAGATGTCGAACAGCAGGCGCGAGGGATCCTCGAGCGCTTCCTTCATCGCGACCAGGCCCAGGACGGCTTCACGGCCGTCGATGATGCGGTGGTCATAGGACATGGCGAAGTAGTTCATCGGGCGAACCACGACCTGGCCGTTTTCCACCATGGCGCGGTCCTTGGTGGCGTGCACGCCCAGGATGGCCGACTGGGGCGGGTTGATGATGGGGGTGGACATCATCGAGCCGAAGGTGCCGCCGTTGGAGATGGAGAAGGTGCCGCCGGTCATCTCCTCGATGCCCAGCTTGCCGTCCTTGGCCTTCTGGCCGAACTCGGCGATCTTCTTCTCGATGTCGGCGAAGGACATCTGGTCGGCGTTGCGCAGGATCGGCACGACCAGGCCACGGGGCGAGCCCACGGCGATACCGATGTCGAAGTAGCCGTGGTAGACGATGTCGTTGCCGTCGACCGAGGCGTTCAGGACCGGGAACTTCTTCAGGGCGTGGACCGCGGCCTTCACGAAGAAGGACATGAAGCCCAGCTTGACGCCGTGTTCCTTCTCGAAACGCTCCTGGAAGCGCTTGCGCATCTCCATGACCGGGGCCATGTTGATTTCGTTGAAGGTGGTGAGGATGGCGTTGGTGGCCTGGGACTGCAGCAGGCGCTCGGCGACGCGGGCGCGCAGGCGGGTCATGGGCACGCGCTGCTCGGGGCGGTTGCCCAGGTCCAGGGCTGCAGGGGCAGCCACTTGCGGCAGTGCGGCCTTGGGGGCCACGGACACGGGCACAGAGGCGGCGACCTTGGTCGCGCCACCGGCGACGGCGCCGAGCACGTCACCCTTGGTCACGCGGCCGTCCTTGCCGGTCCCGGCCACGGAGCCGGGGGCGAGGTTGTTGTCGGCCATCAGCTTGGCGGCGGCGGGCATGGCCACGCCGGCCATGGCGCCACCGGCGGCGGCCGGGGCAGCAGCGGGGGCGGGAGCAGCCGCGGCAGGAGCCGGGGCGGCGGCAGCGGCGGGGGCGGCAGCGCCGGCCTTGCCTTCGGTGTCGATCTTGGCGATGACCTGGTCGGCCACCACGGTGCCGCCGTCGCCGACGACGATCTCACCCATCACGCCAGCGGCGGGGGCCGGCACTTCCAGCACGACCTTGTCGGTCTCGATCTCGATCAGGATCTCGTCCTGGGCCACGGCCTCACCGGCCTTCTTCTTCCACTGCAGCAGGGTGGCTTCCGCGACCGATTCGGACAGTTGCGGGACTTTGACTTCAACGATAGCCATTGTGTGTATTCCTTGATTGTTCGTTCGGTGCGGGTTACTTGGTCAGCACGAAGCCCTTGAGCTTGGCGAAGGCGGCGTCAACCAGCGCCTTCTGCTGCTCCTGGTGCAGGTGCGAGTAACCGACGGCGGGCGAGGCGGAGGCGGCACGGCCGGCATAACCCAGCTTCTGGCCTTCCAGCATGTTCTCGTGGATGTTGTGCTGGATGAAGAACCAGGCGCCCTGGTTCTGCGGCTCGTCCTGGCACCACACGATGTCCGTGGCGTTCGGGTACTTCTTCAGTTCCGCGGCGAAGGCCTTGTGCGGGAAGGGGTACAGCTGCTCGACGCGGATGATGGCCACGTCGTCGGCGCCCTTCTCCTCGCGCTTCTTGACCAGGTCGTAGTAGACCTTGCCCGAGCAGGCGATGACGCGCTTGACCTTGTCGGCCTTGAGCGCCTTGTTCTCGGGGATCACGGTCTGGAACGAGCCCTTGGTGAACTCGGACAGCGGCGAGGTCGCATCCTTGTTGCGCAGCAGGGACTTGGGCGTGAACAGGACCAGCGGCTTGCGCAGGTCACGCAGCATCTGGCGACGCAGCACATGGAAGATCTGGCTGGCCGTGGTCGGCTGCACGATCTGCATGTTGGTGTCGGCAGCCAGCTGCATGAAGCGCTCCAGGCGGGCCGAGCTGTGCTCGGGGCCCTGGCCTTCGTAGCCGTGCGGCAGCATCATCGTCAGGCCGTTGGCACGACCCCACTTCACTTCGCCCGAGGCGATGAACTGGTCGATGACGACCTGCGCGCCGTTGGCGAAGTCGCCGAACTGCGCTTCCCAGATCGTCAGCGTGTTCGGCGCGGCGCTGGCGTAGCCGTACTCGAAGCCCAGCACCGCCTCTTCGGACAGGATGGAGTCGATCACGACGAACGGGGCCTGGTTCTCGGCCACGTTCTGCAGGGGCACGTAGGTGCCCGTGTCCCAG
>JACCDR011166269.1_pt1 | contig 12378 bp, 10 predicted proteins | sample 7446431 | NCBI WGS metagenome assembly JACCDR01 (sample SAMN15323443, study PRJNA562643) | freshwater metagenome | isolation source: river surface water | place: USA:Blue River Watershed | collected 2017-08-17
GAAGACTACATGAAGGTATGTAGGGGGCAAACGCCGGACACATATAACTACGGGCTGCTACCATGGAAGCTGTTCAGTGTCAACTACAACTACATAGAGAAGGAACAGGACTACCTTAAGCCGTGGTTACCTAAAATCAAGGAGATCATCGAGCTAGTGATCAAGTGCAATGATCCAGCGAATCACGACATCAAGCTCAACATCTATAACTCGTATCTCAAGAAGCAGTTCGGGAGCTTCGATGATGAGTGGTAGGAGCCCGTTCATGGCAAGACATCAGTCCTTTTTTAAGCATACTATGGGGGCCCGCCATGAGTCGACCATAGGGGACCGCCGAGCGCACTACAAGCGCCCCACATAGCCGGCCACCAGTGCGGGATCCCTATCCCGAACAGCATGCTTAAAAAAGAGGGGACAGACGATCACCAATCGGCCGACGATCGTCTGCCCTACTCGCAGATATGATAGTCAATCTCGGTGCCAGAGGACTCGTTGAGCCTGTATACTTTGACCACATCCCCCACTCGCAGTCCAAGCCATACAGCCATCACGTCACCCTTCTTGATCTTAGTGAAGTGCTCCTTCTGTATGTAGTGTTGGGCACAGAACTCGTCCACCTCGGCCGCAGAGGGAATCACGTGAAGTGGCACTAGCACATGCTTCGGCTTCTCGATGCAGAACATCGAGTAATCATAGGCCTCGACGTATACGTTGGGGTGTTCTTGCCTGTAGACCACCAACTGCTTCTCGATGTAATTGGACAAAGGCCCCTTGTCCCCATCGCGTTGATGCGCCACGACTATCACGTTGTTAGAGTCATCGGCCACAATGGGTACGCGAGAGAATACCTTCTTGAACTCGCCGGACTTGTGGGCGAAGCTGCTATTGGGGGACAACAACAGAACGATGATGTGGTGCTCTCGTGGGTCTCGTTGGTCTCTAGTGCCCTCAATTGATACGAAGCTATAGTGGTTCAGGTTCCTCGACAGCTCGTCCACCCCGAGCGCATCACTCTTGAGCTTGATGCCCCTATACTCGAACATCTTCAGTATGTTGCTGTATACCTGCCAAGGCGCAAACTCGTCCATCAATAGAGTAGTATACAACGAAGTCAATTTTAATGTCTAGTGGGTAATCACGTGCGCTGGCCGCATTATTTTAATTTTTTGGATTCTTTTTTAGTGTGCGGCTATATATAGTACCACTAGCCTGCTAGCCCATTCAGTTATGAATACGGATCAAAATCAATACGACCTGAGTAGTATGGTAATCACGGGGAGGGGCGACTTCATCCCACAAGCGCTTGACAACTTCGCCAGGCAGTGGGTGGGGGAGCACTACCTCATCGCATCGGCTCTTATCGTCATACTCATCATCATTATACTCTGGTTCATCGTCTGGAAGTCGAAGGAGGGCTTCAACCCCACCCAGAACATGAGGGATCAGGACAGTGATCAGTTCGGTCTGGGGAAGAAGGAGAGACTGGATAACCCACGAGACTCCTCGGCCTTCGCCCAGCAGACACAGTCGGCCGGCGGAAGCTCATTCACCGTTAACCCCAATGCCCCTGCCAATCAACCCGGCAGTCTAGCATGGCAAGTACTCCACAACAGTGACTTCAACTGTGATAAGAGAACAGCCGCCCCCGAGGATGCTTGGATGTGGATGTCCGGAGTAGCACGTGAGAACCTCAGCCCAAACAAGCCCAAGACTGATGACGACTTCTCTAAAGTCCTAGTAGGAAACTAAGGGCCGCCCATCGTCCCAGCCCTAACCGTGACCCCCGTCTCGACCTATTTTTTGCCCAATTATAAAGAGATGTACGCATATGTATCTCTATACACGCCATCCAAATGGACCTCGAGAGTGGACCTAATGTAGTACTCAAGTTCGCCGAGGGGCACCCCTATGTGCTCCTAGCCGCGGTCATCGTATTGATCATCATCGTCCTCATCATGCTCATCTCGCCGACCTCTATGCCCAAGCTACCGAGCCTATGCAAGCGCAAGAAGCCCCCCTTAGATAGCGAGGATGAGGTGGACAAGCTGATTGAATCGATCCACAATAAGCAGAAGCGGTAATCAAATTTGAATGTATCGTAGCCCTATATTACAAGCCTTACAGCACCACATGCTCTCAGTTGAAGAGAAGTACATATTCACGACCATCGAGGACGCCATCAGAGAGAAGGACTGGGCCGCAGGGTCGTCCTCTCAGATGGATACCCATGAGTTCGTCATCGATGCCCAGGGTCATGGTCAATATAAGCCCATGCGGTTCCCACCGGCCCTCTGGAAGATAATAGATGAGATAGTGGTTAACGCCCTAGACCATCTAGTGAGGTGTTCCCGTACATCTACTCCAGTGACCTTCATAAAGGTCAACATCGATAAGGCGGGCAAGATCAGGATAACCAACAGTGGGCCCGGGATCGAGATCGAGGTACATAAGGTCGCCACTGAGCGCCTCGGCCAAGAGACATGGGTCCCCACATTAGTATTCGGCACAGCATTCCAGGGCATGAACCGCAAGCAAGCACTCGACTCAATCATCGGGGGCACCAATGGACTCGGTGGGAAGATAACCAACCTATGCTCAGTAGAGTTCGTCGTCGAGACGGTACATGAGGGCCGGCATTTCATTCAACGGTGGCGCGACCACAAGACCATTACAGAGCCGCCCACGATAACCCAAGTCGATGCACTACGGGGCCGACTACCAGAGGACAGACTGCGGCCCCATACAACCGTTAGTTTCATACCTGACTATACCACTCAATTCGGCTATGAGAGCTTCGATGAGGCCCTATATGAGACCCTGTGCGACCTCATTAGGACTCGCATGTACTTCGCGGCGGCCTATGCCAATTATCCTACTCAACACTCTGCAGACGTGTACTTCAATGACGTCAAGATACCGGTGAAGAGCATAAAGGACATCGCGAACATTCTATGGGCCGGCTCACCGATCTACTGTAGTATGGTAACTCCCACGCCTAAATCGCACCTAGATGTGTATACATACCCATGGGAGATATGTGTTATTGTAACCGATAGCATACACTGCGGCGGCCACATAGGCGTCGTCAATGGTGTAGTTGTGAGAGATGGCAAGCACTACAAGCATATATCCACGCAGATCATCGAAGGCGTACGGGACAAGATATCCAAGGCCATACAGGACAAACACCTCGTGTTCTCCTCTTCTCAAATCACTAACAACGTCTTCATATTGCTCAACACGAAGATCCCCCGCCCCTCTTGGACGGGCCAGCGCAAGGACGTGTTGGACATAGATATACGCAAACTGTCGGGCTACAAACTCGACTCTAAGTTCACTGCCCAGATAGCCGATAGATTACAGGCCCAGATCATGACATCCATACTGGGTGACATACCTGCGGCGACCGGCAAGAAGAAGCGTACGACCGTCCTATATGATGACTACAAACCCGCCGTACGTGCAGGTACGAAGGACAGTCTAAAATGCAATCTGATAGCCCTCGAGGGCCATAGTGCACTCTCACAGGCCGCCACTGGTATATGCCACAACCTCAAGTGGGTATACTATGGGGCCATCGCATTAGGGGGAGTCATAATCAACGTGCGGAAGAACTGCGCTGTTGTAGAGACTGCGACCGCAGTATACGTCAAAAACAAGACCAAGAAGCTAACCAATAACGAGTTCATGAAGGTCCTGACTGACGTCACTGGGCTCAACCAATCATACAAATACGATCCCAAATCGGCCACTTATGACAAGGAGATGTCTGAACTGAACTACGGTTCCATCATCGCTTGCGTGGACCAAGACCTCGACGGCAAGGGCAACATCCTCGGCCTACTCCTCAATACATTTGAGTTGTTCTGGCCACGCCTCCTGGCGGCCGGCTATATCAAGTGGTTCTGCACCCCCATAGTGCGCGCATATCCCACTCGCGGGGGGCAAGTGATGAACTTCTATAGTATCTACCAGTTCGAGACGTGGGCCCCTACTGCCAACCTAGCGAACTACGAGATACGATACTACAAGGGCATTGCCTCGCATGAACGAGATGAAACCATACGTATGTTTGGGGCCTTCTCTCAGAACCTCCACACGTACCGTGTAGACGACCGCAGTCGTGACCTATTTGACATCTACTATGGGCGCAACGCGGACCTCCGCAAGACCGAACTGAAGAAGCCCATAGTGCCCCGTGCGCCGGCCGCCATAGAACTCCAAGAGCGCGCCCATGTGGTCTGCTGCTCGGAGCACTTGGAATACGAGACGTTCCTCTATCAGAAGGACAACCTGGAACGCAAGCTAGATCATGTAATTGATGGTCAAAACCAAGCTGGGCGTAAGGTACTCGACGGCATCCTAACTGCCCTCAAGAAGCCCAACAAGAAGCTCAAAGTGGCCCAATTGGCCGGCTATATATCTGAAAAGAAGTCTTATCATCACGGTGAGATGGGCCTGAGTGACACCATTGCAGGCAAAGCATTCATCACTACAGGGGGGAAGCAACTCCCCTTCTTGATCCCACTCTCGCAGTTCGGATCACGGCTAGGTGGTAACGATGATGCTGGCCAACCGAGATACATCTGGGCCAAACTCAACCACCGCATCACGGCCCTAGTATTCCCACCGGAGGACTATTGGATACTCCCCTTTAACTTCGATGAAGGAGTACGTGCAGAGCCTAAGTACTTCGCCCCGATTATCCCCCTAGTCATCTGCGAGTCAACGTTCTTGCCAGCCCATGGATGGAACCTCAAGCTCTGGGCACGTGATGTGGAGGATGTCATCAAGAACGTCAAGCGGCTCATCAGACTTGACGATAGGACATCCCTACTGCATATGGCCCCATGCGTATATAAGGGAACCCCATATGCTTGGAAGGGTCGCCTAGGTATCATTCGCGGTGAGCCTTATTCATTTGGGACGTACAAGGTAGTGTCCGGCAACGTGATCATCATAACTGAACTGCCGCTACGTGTATGGACCGATCAATACGTGAAGACCGTCCTAAAAAAGAAGATTGGGGGCGACATCGTCGTCTCTATATCCAACGAGAGTGACGACGTAAGCGTGAATATCAAGGTCAAGCTATGCCCCGGAGCACTCGACAAGCTTGACCTGATGGGCGACTCAGTGTATACTGATGGGGTCGAAGAGTACTTCCTCTTGCGCGACCGTATGTACTCCAACATTAACCTTATGGCCATCGATGGATCCGTCCTCAGTCTTCCAACATACGAGTCAGTGATGTACGAATGGTTCCCTGTACGGAAGGCCTTCTATGCCCAACGAATAGACCGCCAAAGAACGCTCTTGGCGCTTCGAATCAGGCGCCAAGAGAACATCATACGATACATCGAAGAGTCCTCTGAACTCATGTTCTCTAGGGCCACTGAGGCCTACATGGTAGCCACCCTAACTGAGCGCCGCTATGATAAGCTCGATGTAGGTCTGCTCAACGAACCCAAGTTCACCCCCACTGCTCAACTAGAGGCCACGATACTCACTGGGGCCAATGCCTCATTTACCTACTTGCTGAAGCTATCGGACCTCAAGAAGTCCTCTGAAGCGCTTACTAAGGCCCGCGATGCACTGACCGATATGCGCGCCGAGTTGACCGCCTTTGAATACCACTCGGGTCAAGGCAGATTCCCTGGGGCGGCCCTATGGGAGGCCGAACTAGACGCCTTATGGGCCAACATACAAGAGGGTCAACGTACCTTCTGGAAGTACGGAGAGGCCGACAAGTTCAAGTACTGAACGTTCCTTTTTTTCACTACGTCCAGTGTGCCAAAATTGAATCATGGGCCCATTAATCTATATACATCAACGACCTCTATGTCCACCCCTCCACGTGACCTTACATCTGCGCTCGAACAGCGGTTAGAGCGCATACTCGAGACTCAAGTGAAGCCCACCATAGAAGCCAATACGAGTGGGTTAATACGCGCTTGCGACGCGATATCAGCGCGCCTAGATGTAATTGAACGTCTGCTTGCCGAACGTCGGAAGACTGACCTCCCACCGGCCACGTCTTCGTCTTCGTCCTCATCGTCCGAGGACGAGTAGTGATGAGGCGCACTGTTTTTTGGCACTGGTGGCATGCTATGGGGCCCGTTGTGTGGGGCGCCAATAGAGGGTTCAGCGGGCCACCAGTCCATCTAAAATTGAATGTAATAACTCATTATGTATATAGATAACGAGACCCACATGTCCACTGTTAGACCTGCTACTAAACCCGTCGTCGCTAATCAACCGTTGAGCGATCCCACGGCCAAACTAGCCGCGATTATAGACCCGATAATACAGAAACACTTACAGCCGACGACTGCGGCCATAGAGAGACTACAAGTACAGTGCGTTACACTGTCCACACAATTGGAGTTACTCGGACAACGCGTCACAGAGCGCCCTCCCGCGCGCCAAGACACCACCTCAGGGGCCATTCTACAGTTGACCAAACAGATGGATAATCTCGTTAGGGAGATGGCATCACTACGCACTGAGTCCCGCTATACAATAGTCCGCCCAGTCGCCCAGCAAGAGGACTTTAACGCGTTCGACCGAGACGCCGATCCAGCAACTCCCCCCGGAGGTGATTAGACCACTACCTTCGCCCCATCACCCACCATCTTCACCCCTCTTGTTTTTGTGATTTTAACACGAGACTCGCCCCTTTCATTGATCGGATGTCATCCCCCCCTCAAAAGATAATCCTCCCCTGGAACACCAAACGTTGGTTGGATCTGGCCCCCAAGATCACGGCCCAGGTTAGCACCATAGTCGACTTTGATACGATCATCACGGGTGTTCATATGGGTAAACTGCGCCCACGTCAGATAACTGAGCTGTTCAATTCATATTACAGTGATGAGCAATACGCTACCCACCGCATCGAGGCCGCAGACATGCTCATGCGCATCATACCGCGCGTGCAGAGTCTCCTTAAAGAAGCCCCCAAGACCTTCAAAGGAGTCAACTTACAGGCCCTAAGCGAGCCCTCCAACATCGTACTGACGCGGCCCCAAGTGGCCACCATAGTGAGCGCCATGTGGTTTGGACTGTTCGACTACGATTACCTAACGAAGGGCCCACTGACCATCGATGAGTTCCCTGAGCCGACCTTCATCAACGCATTTGCACAGAAGAACGTGTTCGCATTACAGTGTATCCTAACGTATTTTGATACCGTGGACCGCCTGATGACTGAGGATGGCGAGCTGTTCGCAGCGAGTTTAATTATATTAAAGCGGTCCACACTCGCGGAGTCCCCCAACTGGGTCGACTCTGAGACCCCCTTGTGCGCCATCGAGATAGGAAGAGAGATGTATATAGACCGCGAACCTCATAAGGTACTGACTGCGTTCGCTCATGAGTTCATCGGGGGCGAGATGTTCAAGGCCGCACTGTCGCAGGAAGAGATAACGCTGTTGATCTTCCCGGAATGTCTAGTGGCCACGCTCTTCTGCTCGCGTTTGGGCCCCAGAGATACCGTCACGGTACTCGGAGCCGCTAAGATGTCGGCATATATGGGCTATGGATCGTCTATCAAGTACCTCGGAATACATACTGATGCGGCCGGCTATGGGTACTCTATGGGCGACACAGAGGCACTCCTACAGCGGGCCATTGTGTTTGCAGACGCGAGCCCTCATACGAGTGTCAAGAGTCAATTCATAGATGACTTCCTGCGCGACCTTGATAAGCTATATTGCGGCTACTCGTCGTTGATGTTCTCGGACCCTGGGGAGCCCGTTGTTGGAGGCAATTGGTCTTACGGGTTCAATGGTACCAATATGCAAGTCAAGCTACTTCAACAGATCCTCGCAGCGAGTCAGGCCCATAAGACGCTAGTGTATTGCCCGATGGGTGACATGACAGACCGCCTGCAAGAGTATCTGTTCTATCTCAAAGGCAATGACAAGTTCACTGTTGGGGCTGTCTTGCGGGCCTACTTACAGATTATAAGGGATAACCAATCGGGCCACCTAGCTCGCCTACATGACCTCGACCTGATAACGTGCGTGATACAGTCCATCCTGTTTTGAAATTGAATGTAGTCTCACTCGTTTATATACCTCTTAGTATACAAGACTAATGTCCACTCCGATCAAGGTTGCCAACATCAAGCAGACTGACTTGCGTCCTAAGCTCAAGGACCCTCGACTGTCCATATTCCTGCCAAAATGGTACTTCTCCCAGCATTACAGCTTCGAGCTAGTTGGATGTTCTAACGCCGTCTCTAGTGCCATCCGAAGGACTGTCGGGGGCGAGCTCCTCGTGAAGGCTATGGGCGCTGATTACGAGAACCTATCCACGACAGATGAGTTCATCATACCGGAGATGATACTCAGGCGGCTGATGATGATACCAGTGGACCAGAAGTGCCCCATCGCGGCCACGTTTGAACTCGTCGCGGAGAACACTACGGCGGCCCCAAGAGACGTCAAGACGCGCGAGATACGCATTGTCGGGGGTGGTCAGGAGCTCAAACATATACCCTTCAACGACAACATCACGGTCCTCACTCTCAACGCAGGGAAGAAGATCAAGATAACTGGTATCCGCATTATACAATCATATGGATACGCGTCGGAGCACGGTATGTTCGCGGTGGCAGTCAACGCGGTGAGTGTCGCCCTAGATCAACAACCAATTAACATGTATGCAGACCCTGATACGGGTGTAGAGGCCACCACAACCGGCATCTCCTCAAGCATGTCGGATCCACGACACTGGGCCCTATCATTCACTACCAATGGCACGATGGACCCTCCTAAGATAGTCTCTGCGGCGTGTGAGAACATCATCTCACGAGTAGCCTCTGTAGTGGGCCTGTTGGATACCCTTGAGAAGAATGGTGATGAGTCCAGTCTCACCATAGCAGGAGAGTCCGATACAATTGGGAATCTATTCATGAAGACCATAGTGGATCTCTACCCCGACATACGCGCGTGCACATACTCGACCACCACTATAGAACGTAGTTGTACTATCCGCATACGCTGCGACGAGGACGTGGAGTTGATATATAGAGAGGTCAGCGGCGAGATAATAAAGGTGTTTAAGGGCATCGCCAAGGTGTTCACCGTATGATCATCTCGCCCTCTTATGGGCCGCTCATGGCCTCTTTTTTGCCCCATTTGGATATATTTCAATGGTCTAGGATTGTAGTGCGTACTTGTATACGATGACCGAGTTAATGATATTCAAGGCGTTCGTGAGTTCTACGGCCAAAAGCATTGCAGTACTGAGGTATCTAGACGAGAACATCTCAAGCGTGAACAAGCTGGGGGCTGGTGTCCAAATAGAGAAGATCGGCAGTGATGAGATGGATGAGGAGCTGATGGAGCTCTTCCGTAAGAAGGGCATCACACGCTTGCCAGCTCTCTTGGCCCCAGATGGTAAGGTCTTCATTGGCATAGAACAGATAACTGCGGTGTTCGAGAGGAACCTCAATGCCGCCAAAAAAAGCCAGCGGTTAGAGCCCTCTGCATGGGGCGGGCAAGGGGGCTCTGAGACAGGCATGAGTACTGACATATCGGACTTCTACATGAGGGAGATGTACGCCGGCTACGATAAACACGGCAAGGCGATACCTAGAGTGGATAAGGATGAACGCGAGGATGAAGGGGCCGACATCGATAAGAGATTAATGGAATACAGACAGAATGAGCCAAAGCACAGACGTATACATAATCCCCGCGAAAGGGACATTGACCCGGCCCCCAGAGCCCGCCGTGACGTTCGTCGTGAAGAGGACAATGTGGCCGACTCAGACCACGACGAACCGTCTCCTCCGCCCCCTGTAACAGCCACTAGGAGCCGACGTAGGGCGCCCACCATGGCCCCCACTGAGGATCGCGCTGGCGATGTTATGGACCAACGCATATTGGCCGCGTGGATGGATAAAGCGCCGGCCGCAGAAGACTACTAGGGGCCGCGATAAGTAGACCACTTAGGACCCCGCGTGGCCCGCGTCTAGCTCTCTATGTAGTGCACTTACGAGCTGGCCCTAGTTAGGTCCATAGTAGGTTCGATATGGCCGCTCTCTTCCACGTGTCGGTGGCCACGCAGATGTATATATAGTTGGCATCATAGCATATCTGGCCCTTCATCCCTGAGGCGGATGGGCCAGATATAGTGCGGTCGGTGCATATCCTTATGGTGTCACCCTTGGTGGTGAGGTACCAATTGTAACTGCTGTTCACTGAGTCGCCGTATTGTTCATCGGTACTGCATACTGGGCCGTCTGTTACTGACATGTGTATGGGTGTATACTCATGCCTCTATTTTTTCCCCTTAACCGTATTAATTGATGTATATCTTGACCCACCAGCGGAACCTAAGGGCATCCGTGGCGTTGCCGACCAGAGACACGTTGACGGTTATCCCTGAGGCCGACACGTTATGTCCTGGGCCCGCTAGTATACCATTGAGGGCGAACTGATTACCGAACAGGTTGTTGATTGTTATTGTGCCGGCGAGGTTGGTTGCTCCACTCACTGATCTCTGAAACAACCCCTTACCAACGTTCACACCAGAGGTCGAGACTCCTGCGCTGGCCATCTCGATGAGATACGATTTAAAACTCGACGTGAGTATCGAGGCCACGACTACATTGGCACCACCAGCGGCAATGGTGTTTGACCCAGCTGCCTCGTATATGTTGCCACCAAACGCAGATATCCCGTTGGTTAGGTTAAGGGCTGAGAACGTGGGTGATGCAGTCGTTCTTACGTCTTGATTCACTAGGGCAGTGATGGCGGTTCCGGCGATTTGTATTACATTGCCAGAGGCTGTATTGATGGTCTTGTTGGTAAGTACGTCCGTAGTATCTCTACCGACCAGCGTAGCAGTGACTGTGGGGAGTGTTATGGTGCCGGTATTGGTGATCGTACTGAACGACGGTGTAGTGAGCACAGGGCTCGTCAGTGTCTTCCCGGTGAGGGTCTGAGTGGCCGCTAGAGTAACCACAGTGTCCGTAGTGTCGGGGAACGTTATGGTCTTGTCTGTGCTAGTCGGCGACATGGTGAAGGTCATGGTCCTACCTGCACCGGCCCCTGCGTTGTTGAACACGACTCTCTTATTGTTGTCTGTGGCGTCCACTATGGCGCAATTAGCGGCCACTAGTGACTTGTTGGTAAGCACATCTGTAGTATCACGTCCTACGAGCGTGGTAGTAGCAGTAGGGAGTGTTATGGTGCCCGTGTTAACGATCGAACTGATGGTCGGTGTAGTAAGCACTGGGCTCGTCAGTGTCTTGTTGGTTAGAGTTTCCACAGTATCGCGCCCAACAAGCGTAGCAGTGACTGTGGGGAGTGTTATGGTATTCCCACTGTTGGTAAGCACAGGCGAGTTGATAGTTGGTGTGGTTAGAGTCTTGTTGGTGAGTACATCCGTAGTGTCCCTGCCGACCAATGTTGTGGTAGCGGTAGGTAGTGTCAGCGTACCCGTATTAACGATCGAGCTGATGGTCGGTGTAGTAATCACCGGGCTCGTTAGTGTTTTGTTGGTAAGCACGTCGGTAGTGTCCCTACCGACCAACGTAGCAGTGACCGCGGGCAGTGTTATGGTATTCCCACTGTTGGTAATCACTGGGCTCGCTATGGTCTTCCCGGTGAGGGTCTGTGCGGCTGCTAGAGTAACCACAGTGTCCGTAGTGTCGGGGAACGTTATGGTCTTGTCTGTGCTAGTCGGCGACATGGTGAAGGTCATGGTCCTGCCTGCACCGGCCCCTGCGTTGTTGAACATGACTCTCTTGTTGTTGTCTGTAGCGTCCACTATGGCGCAACTAGCGGCCACTAGAGATTTGTTGGTCAGAGTATCCGTAGTATCGCGTCCTACAAGCGTGGTGGTTGCAGTAGGGAGTGTTATGGTGCCCGTGTTAGTGATCGTGCTGAACAATGGTGTAGTAAGCACAGGGCTCGTCAGAGTCTTATTGGTAAGCACGTCGGTAGTGTCTCTGCCGACCAACGTAGCAGTGACCGTGGGCAGTGTTATGGTATTCCCACTGTTCGTTATCACAGGACTCGTTAGTGTTTTGTTTGTCAGAGTATCTGTTGTATCACGACCAACGAGCGTAGTAGTAGCAGTGGGGAGTGTTATGGTGCCGCCATTAGTGAGTACTGGCGAGTTGATCGTGGGGCTCGTGAGAGTCTTCCCAGTAAGGGTCTGTGTGGCCCCCAGCGTGACTACTGTGTCGTCTACATCGGGGAAGGTGATAAGTCGGTCCACAGTCTGCTCCGTGGCGAACGTCGTAGTGGTACTAGTAGCGGCCCCAGAGACGTCAAACGCGACCTGCTTCGAGTCGTCTGCATCGTCGACGAACTGGCACGACGAGGCCTCAAATGATTTGTTGGACAGTGTATCAAC
>JACCDR011899592.1_pt1 | contig 12377 bp, 12 predicted proteins | sample 7446431 | NCBI WGS metagenome assembly JACCDR01 (sample SAMN15323443, study PRJNA562643) | freshwater metagenome | isolation source: river surface water | place: USA:Blue River Watershed | collected 2017-08-17
CTATTGAAGACAAAAACCGAGCTATGAAAAGCGTATTTCATAGCTCGGTTTTTGTTTATTGATAAATCGCTTTTTTAGCGGATAACAAGGTGTTTTTCATCAAAGACACAATGGTCATTGGGCCAACACCTTTAGGCACAGGCGTAATAAAAGAACATTTAGGAGCGACTTCCTCGAATTTTACATCTCCTTTTAAGGCAAAGCCTGATTTTTTGGTGGTATCTACTACACGAGTAAGACCCACATCAATTACTACAGCCCCTTCTTTTACGTATTCGGCTGTAATAAATTCGGGGCGACCCAAAGCGGCAATCAAAATATCGGCCGAAGCACATACTGCTGCTAGGTTTTGGGTTTTCGAGTGGGTAAGCGTTACCGTGCAATTGCCCACTTTGTGGTTGCGTTGCATCAAAATAGACATAGGCAAGCCCACAATTTGGCTACGACCTACCACTACGCAATGTTTGCCCGAAGTTTCGATATTATAGCGTTCCAACAAATCTAATACTCCTTGTGGCGTTGCCGAAATATAGGCTGGTAAGCCTTTTGCCATGCGTCCGATATTGATTGGATGAAAGCCATCTACGTCTTTGCTGGGGTCGATGGTTTCCATTACTTTATCTGGATTGATGTGGTCGGGCAATGGCAATTGCACAATCAAGCCATCCATATCGTCGTTTTGGTTGATTTTACGTACTTCTTCTAGCAGTTCGTCTTCGGTAATGCTCGGTTCAAAACGCAATAAAGTCGATTTGAAGCCCAATTCTTCGCAAGATTTCACCTTGTTGGCAACATACGTTTCGGAAGCACCATTGTTACCTACCAAAATAGCTACCAAGTGAGGCGTTTTTTCTCCTGCGGCTTTCATAGCGGTTACTTCCGCCCCTATTTCTTTTTTGATTTCGTCTGCTACGGCTTTCCCGTCTATAATTTGCATGGATGATACAGTTTGATTTTTATACTGCAAAATTAGAAAATATTTGGATGCGTTCTGCTATCAGCAGTCTTTTCCCGATGATTTATGCGTTTTTCGGACGAAAAGCCTTCATAACAGCTTCATTGCATACCAAAAATGGGCCTTCGATGAGGTCGATACAATAGGGTACGGCTGGGAAAACGGCATCTAAACATTGCCGAATGGCCTTGGGCTTGCCCGGTAAATTAATAATCAACGACTGCCCACGAATGCCTGCGGTTTGTCGTGACAAAATGGCGGTAGGTACATATTTGAGGCTTTCGGCCCGCATCAATTCTCCAAAACCAGGTAATATTTTTTCACAAACGGCTTCGGTGGCTTCGGGGGTTACATCTCGTTTGGCGGGGCCTGTGCCGCCTGTAGTGACAATTAAGCAGCATTGTTCTTCGTCGGCCATCCAACGAAGCGTGTCGGCAATCAAATCCTGCTCGTCGGGAATGACTTTATACACCGTTTCAAATGCCGATACCAAATATTCTTTCAATGTTTCGACCACCGCTTTGCCCGGAATGTCTTCATAAATACCCGCACTGGCACGGTCGGATACATTGATTACGCCTATTTTAATTTTTTCCATCATTACCTTTACTTATTTGCTTGCGAAATTAGCCAAATTTATAAAATAATGAATAGGCTTTTGTAATTTTGACCAAGCATACAACCCATAGCTTTCCTGCGACAAGTTGTCTTTTACGAACAAAAACCAACCCTTACAACCATGCTTTATTTGCAATCCAAACTACCCGATGGGATAGAAAAAGTCATGACATTTGTCATTTTCGGACTTATTTTACTAGGGCTTTATGTAGCCATGAAGGTTTTTAATAAAAATAAAAAATAAACATTTGCCTTACTTGATTTGTGTAATTCCTTGCTTATCAGTGGTACTACAAGGAATTGCACCAAACCAGTTTATTGCCTTTTGATGCCATCCCAACAGGCAAAAAATGCCTGCTCAATGTCAGAACTGGTAAGCTGAAAATCGCCAGACAGTTGTAGTTTCACCAACGAACTAACGCTACCCAAGAGCATCGAAATCATGATTTTAGGCGGAATGTCACGCACTGCTTGCATAAATACGGCTTTGCGTAAAAAGTCGTAAATGGGCTGGTCGAGTCGCTGTAGGTCTTGTCTTGGAATAGCCTGAATAAAGGGCGAATTAGAAAACTGTTCTAAAAAATAAAACTCTTTGGGGTTTTGGGTAAAATACCTAAAGTTTTGTAAATAAAAACTTCTGATGCGTTCACGGTAATGTTTATTGGCATCGTCTTGCTTGAGCAATGTTTCGGTTGTTTTTTCTTTCAACCGCACATACAAAGCACAAATCAGGTCGTCTTTACTTTTAAAATAATGGTAAATTGTGCCAGCGGCAACATTTGCTTGCTTGGCAACCTCAGACATCGGAGAGCTATGAAAGCCATGTTTGGAAACTAACTCAAGGGTTGCGGCAAAAATTGCTTCTTTTTTGTCAAAATCTTTTTGTGTGGCCATATTAATGTGGTTCTGTTGGGCATTGCCTCGGAAGGCAAAAACTAAGTAAGTTTCTTTTCTAAAGGTTTGCGTATAAAGTCTGTATCAGAAGTGAAAACAAAGAGTAAGTCACTGATTTGTAGATATTTAAAGTAATTAATTGTTCAGGATATTAGAACAAAATGCACAGGCATCAACTTAAATAAATACAATTTTTTTATCATTCTACTGAAAAATAGGTTATTTTAGCAATATTCATTCGGGCATCGCACCAAGTGCCCTTGTTTTTTTGTTATCAACACAAGTAAACTACAGCAGATTATGACTAAATATGTTACCTTCGTTGCCTTGTTTTTGTTGTTAAGTTATGGAGGATTCGGCCAAAAAATGCTTACGGGGAAGGTCCTCGATGCCGAAACCAATCTTCCTATTCAAGGAGCAACTGTCACCTTACAAGGCAGTGTGAATCGGGCTACGACAACCGACATACAAGGAAAATTCAATTTTAGAACCGATGCCAATGTGTCGGCAATTGTTGTGACGCTAGACGAATACGTTCCCCTGAAAGTCAAGCTTTTACCTAATACACAAAACCTTATTTTGCTCATTACACCTACCAACGAAGATGCCAACGAAGCACGTTCGGTAGGATTTGTAGAAAAAACTTTGCCAAAATCGCTAGTAAATTCTGAAAAAACAACTATTTTTTATGGAAAAAAGTAAATAAATAGCATACTAGCCTTGATTTCGGAATAGAAATATTGTAAAAACATGAATATTCGCAACCCCAGAACTGGGAAATTTGATTATGTCTTGCAGTCCATTGATACCAACGGGATTCGGTCGAAAACCATCTCTTTGCGTGCAGCCCAACCCAACTGGCTCGACAAAGGGATTGATTTTAGGGCCAAAACCTTGCATCATTGGAAGGAATTATTAGAAGATTATTACGCCGATTTGCTCGAAGCCCTTATCGACGATACGGGAAGAAAAGCTGAATCGGAACAAGAAATTAGCTATGTATTTCGAGCAATAGAACATTGGAGTATCATTGCACAACATTTTTTGCGTGAACCCGAAGTAATGGCTACGTCTATTGAAGGTTTACAACTCGAAAACCACTACGAATCGTTTCCTTTGGTGGGTGTTATCAGTGGTTGGTGTTTTCCGTTGGCTCATTTGATGAAAGAAATTATTCCTGCCTTATTGGCTGGAAGCACCGTTATTGCCAAACCGAGTTGTACCACGCCTCGTTTTCTCAAAGTTATCAATCATACCATTTATCGTACCAAGGGACTCAAAGAGGTGCTTGCTGTGGTAGAAGGCGACGACGAACTACTCGAACCTTTGTGCAAAGCCGTAGATTTTGTTTGCTACAACGGCACCGACTCCGAAGCCAAAACCATAGCCGATATTACCCATCGTTTTTACAAAAAAGCGAGCATTCAGCATGGCAAAAAAAATACGGTTATCGTAACCGAATCGGCCGATTTAGAGGCAGCAACGACAGCCATTTTGCAAAGTGGCTTCTGGAATGCCGGACAGTCGTCGTCGTCGGTTGAGCGTGTGTATGTGCATCGCAATGTGTATCATTTGTTTTTGTCGAGATTAGTCGGCAAAACCAACCTGATTAAACTGGCATATCCTACCACAGAATCGGGGCAAATTGGACCAATTATTGCCGAATCGCAAATCAATCGTATCAACGACCAACTATGGGATGCCCTAGAAAAAGGAGCCAGATTGCTGACTGGCATTGGGCAATGCGAAAAATGGGAAGGTGGCTATTATTGTCGCCCAACCATTATGGTCAATGTAACTCCTGAAATGAAAATTATGCAAGAAGAAACCCTTGCACCTATCTTGCCCATCATGTTGTATCAGGACGCTGACGAGCTACAAGGATTGGTCAACGGGCAAAAGGCTTGTCGTTCGGGAGCTATTTTTGCTCGACAGGCACAAGATGCTATTGTACTGGGCAAAACGCTTGGCATTGCTGTGCTTTCGGTGAATGATATTGCCTTAGAAGAGTTTTTGGAAGTAGCCAAACATACGCTTACCAGTAAAAATGCCTTAGATTTTGAAAGCTATTTTTCTGACTACCGAAAATTTTTCAACCGTAAAACCTTCATTATCAACCAACAAAATCCTTTGATTTGGTAATTGTTTGTTTTTTGCTTATGCGTAAATGAAGGTATTGCACGGTTTTTCAAGATAAGACGTAAGGTTGATAACTCATCAAAGATGGAATGGGAAAGTAGGGTACATTTCTTTGCTTTTTTGCAAAACAAACACATTTTCCCTATTCATCATATAGAGTAGAGCAAAACAATTTGTACCTTTATTGTCCCTCAAAATAAGCTTTGAGCTTATCGTTAGATGAGAGTAAGCTTCAGCCTTAATCTAAGCTGTAGGGCAAAAACTCTTCAACATTGGTGCCATAGCGGTGCAAATCTCTGATGATGGTAGAACTGATAGGAGCGAGGTGAGGCGAAGTGATGAGAAATATGGTTTCTAGGTCTTGCACTAAATACCTGTTCACTTGTGAAATAGAGTTTTCATATTCAAAATCGGTAGTGTTGCGTAAGCCCCTCAACAAGAAATTGGCGTTCATTTCACGGGCAATATTGGCGGTAAGCCCATTGTATGCTACTACTTTTACAGGCTTGCCTTCAAAGGTTTGCTCTATCCATTGCGTCATTTTGTCGATAGGAAAATACCGTGCTTTGTTTGCGTTGTGACCGATGCCTATAATCACTTCGTCAAATAGCAGTAAGGCTCTTTGCACAATATCTTCGTGACCTTTAGTAAACGGGTCGAATGACCCAGGGAAAAAAGCAATTTTTTTTGTAGCTGCCATGTTTGTGGGTATTGAATACGTGTGTGTTGTTGTTTGAACTGACCTGTTTTAGTCGAGGCCGATGTACTGATAGGCGGCAAAATCTTCAAAACGACAGGTGTCTAAAGTGCTTTCGCCCAAGGCTAAGTAGGTAACATAATCGGCTAAAAGCAACCACAATTCGTCGCCATGCTTGATTTGTCCATATACTTTCAGCGGCACTTCGGCGGCATCTAGCTGCAATTGCTGATACACAAATAGGGTAAAATAAAGCACATCTTGGATGTCTTTATACCCAAATCGGTTACAAAAAAGCACCTGTTCTTCGGTATGATAAGCCAGCCATACGCTTTCTTGTTGTACCACCAAAATGAGTTTATATGCCTGCTGGCAGGCTTGTTGCATGACACGCTGGGCTAAGTGTTTGATGTGCAAATCAACCAAAGGGTAGTTGGTCATCAACCAGTCTATTAAACTTTTTTCGGTGCTAAATACGTGCACCAAACCAAATGCCGTGTCAGGTACATGGCATACTTCTTCTTCCGAAGGAATTTTTTGTCCTTTGGCTAATTGCAAATACCGATGTACATATTCTTTTCTGAAAAAATCAATAGGAATGTGTGTAAATGACTGATTATCAATCAACAAATGAATGGATTCCCATTTGATAGACTTCAAAAAATCATGGGCTTGGTGAATAATCGCAAGGTTGTCGCAGATACTCGTTTCTCCTCCCAAGATGGGCCATGCGTATTCTTCTAGCCATATAATTTGGCTAATGCGTATGTCTTTCACCCAAAATACTAAGTTTTTAGATGAAATTTGTATATATAATTGATAATAAGCCAGTTTGTCATGCTCGAAACTGGCATAATGCAACTTCCGTAGGGGTTGTATATTGGCTATGGTTGCTTCCAAATGTCGAACTGGGTTGAACAAAGTAAAATCCATCATCTCTTCGCTGTATTGACTGCCTCTCATTCATGGCCTTGCATCGGCTATGTTTTACCTTTGATGTTAATATAAAGTTTGGGGTAAAATGGACGCAAAAATACAATTCTATCTCAAAATATGTGAAGAAATCTAGGATTTGCAATAAATTATCCCTAAAATTTAGAAGAACGTAGAAAGAATTATATTTTGAAAGGAATATGCTTGGCTAAATAACCAGACACTCGCCTGAGTTCGTCGATGCTGTGGCATAAACCTATCACTCGGTGTACTTGTGCTGGAGCGAGGGCATTGATTTCTTCAAATGACATCCAAGCAATTTCTTGGATAATCTGGTTTTTCATTTCGGGGTCTTCGCCTTTGGCCACTGTTCCACCTGTAATATTTACCTCGAAAAACAACTCAATGGCATGAAGTGGAGGTTCTAAAAATTCATTGACAAACATCAATTCGCCTACGCTTACGTGGGTGCGTGTTTCTTCTAAAAACTCTCGTTGTAGGGCTTCTACGGTAGATTCGCCGAAGGTGAGCCCGCCACCTGGCGGACACCAAAAGGGTTGACCCGGCACAACGCCAGCGTGATTAATCATCAAAAGCTTGTCGTCTTGTATGCAAATACCACAGACACGCAAACGGAGGCGTTCTGAATATAATTTTAATACTTGTTGCTGTGCCAAATCCATCATTTTGCTTCTGTAAATGCTAATTGAAGCGTCAAAATTACGCTAAAATGCGAAACCTGCCCTATTTTTGTGCGATTTATTCAGGGGCTATCACAAAAGTAAGTCGAGCAACTGTCTTGTGATTATGGGTATTTTATTGATTTTTAGGGAATTATTTTACAGGAAAACAAAAATATAAGATTCATCGTTATGTTGTTATACCATATTGTAGCTGCTTCTGACTGGGAAGTATATGCTTCTCAAGATTTTTACGAAACCCCAAGTTTGCATACCGAAGGCTTTATTCATTTGTCAACAGCCGCACAAGTGCCAGGAACGTTGCAGCGTTTTTTTGCTGGAAGAACTGATTTGCTGTTGTTGCATATAGAAACCGACAAGCTCAATGCCGAACTCAAATTTGAGTCGGTTGCCGACCATGGCGTTTTTCCGCACTTGTATGGTCGGCTCAATGCCGATGCCATCGTTGCCGTTGAACCTGCCTAAAACGATTGTAGCCTTTTTGCTCTACAAACAAAAAGGCTACAATCGTTTATTGCCGTGCGTCGTTACATCATCTTTACATAACTTCCTAGCCATTTAATATCAGAAACGTGCTTTTGCATGATGTTTTGTACATTTTCGTCAAGGAAATAACCGTCAAATTCCATCAAAAACCAGAAGTGGAAGCTATCGCCTTCTTTGGCCGGCCGGCTTTCTATCTTCACAAGGTTGATGCCTTGGCTTTCAAATTCTTGCAAAAATCTTACGAGCGTACCAGGCTTGCCATCTTCGGGCAATTTGGCAATGATGGTAGTTTTGTCGTTGCCACTGCGTTGATTGACAAAATCTTTTCCAATAATAAAAAACCTTGTACGGTTCTGTGAAGAATCTTGGATGTTTTCAAACAGAATCGGCACATCAAATAACTTTGCCGCAATATGCGAGCAAACCGCAGCCGTATCGGGCTGTTGTGCAGCCAATTTTGCCGCTTTTGAGGTAGAGTCCACTTGAGCAAAAAACTCTTCGTCTTTATTGCTAAAATACTCATGTAAGAAATTTTCACACTGACCAAAAGCAATGTCTTTTGAGTAGATTTTCTTTATATCAGAAAGTTTTTCCGCCTTTGTCGCAAATGTAAAATGAACAGGAATGATGATTTCCGAGACAATTTTGAGGTCGGTTTCGTTCAATAAATCAATGGTTTCTTTGACAATCCCTTCTAAGTTGTTTTCGATTGGCACAATACCAAATCTGGCACGGCCGGTGTCCACACTTTCAAAGACAGAACGGATGCTTGGTAAGGCTAAATAATCGCTCATTGCTCCAAAGCGACTTTCGGCTGCTTGGTGCGTAAAACTGCCTTCTGGCCCTAAATAAGCAATACGTTCGGGAAGTTCTAAATTGCGTGATACCGCAAAGATTTCTAAATAAATCGCCTCAATGGCAGGTCTGTTGAGCAAGCCTTGGCTCATAGCCGCCAAACGGTCGATGATTTGCTTTTCTCGCTCAGGGCGATAAATTACCGTCTGAGTAGTTTTTTTAAGCTCTCCCACGTACTTCACCACCTCCATACGTTTGTTGAGGATGTCGAGCATTTGGTTGTCTAGCTCATCAATTTGTTGTCTTAATTCTTCTAAAGTCATTTTTTGGTTAACAAACGCTCAATTTTTATTTCAAATGTATGATGTCAGACACGTGCGTTATGCACTAATCTCTCCATCACAAATCTCTATGCTGCCAATTCGGCTGGGTCTTTTTCGATAATCAAGTTTTCGATGATAAATTTCTGTCTATCAGGGGTGTTTTTTCCCATATAGTAGCTCAAAATTTTAGGTATCGTTGTATCTTTTTCCAAAATTACAGGTTCTAAACGAATATTATCACCAATAAACTTCCCAAATTCTTCTGGCGAAATTTCTCCCAATCCTTTAAATCGGGTAATTTCAGGCTTAGGCCCTAGCTTCTCGATAGCCCTGATACGCTCTTCGTCTGAATAGCAATAAATGGTTTCTTTCTTGTTGCGTACCCTAAATAGGGGTGTTTCTAAAATAAACAAATGACCATTCCGCACCAAATCAGGGAAGAATTGCAAGAAGAATGTCATCATCAACAAACGAATGTGCATGCCATCCACATCGGCATCGGTAGCGATGATGATTTTGTTGTAGCGGAGTCCTTCGAGTCCATCTTCGATGTTGAGGGCGTGTTGCAAAAGGTTAAACTCTTCGTTTTCGTAAACAATCTTTTTGGTCAGCCCATAGCAGTTGAGGGGCTTACCTCTGAGGCTAAACACGGCTTGGGTTTGCACATTTCTTGATTTGGTAATTGAACCACTCGCCGAGTCGCCTTCGGTAATAAACAACATACTTTCGTAGCGGTCGTCCAATTTTTCATCGGTCAAATGAATGCGGCAATCTCTCAGTTTTTTGTTGTGCAAATTGGCTTTTTTCGCTCTTTCATTCGCCAATTTTTTGATGCCTGCAATATCTTTGCGTTCTCTTTCCGACTGCTCGATACGCTTTTTGAAGGCTTCGGCAATGCTTGGATTTTTATGTAAAAAATTATCTAATTCGGTTTTGATAAAATCGCCAACAAAGCTTCTCACCGTTTGGGCATTTGCTTCGGGCGACATCGCCATAGAGCCCAGTTTGGTCTTGGTTTGCGATTCAAAAACGGGTTCTTGTACCCGTATCGCCACGGCTGCCACAATGCTGGCACGCACGTCTTCGGGTGCATAATCTTTCTTATAAAAATCTCGTACTGTACGCACCAAGGCTTCTCTGAAAGCTTGTAAATGTGTACCTCCTTGGGTGGTATTTTGCCCATTGACAAACGAGTAATATTCTTCGCCATATTGATTGCCATGTGTCATAGCAATCTCAATATCAGTGCCTTTGAGGTGAATAATCGGGTAGCGATTTTCTTCTTCGTTGGTCTTTTTACTCAATAAATCGTAGAGTCCTTTCTGAGAAAAATACTTTTGTCCGTTGAAATTAATCGACAAACCTGCATTCAAGTAGGCATAATTCCAGAAAAGGTTATCTAGGTATTGTGGAATAAAATGGTAATTTTTGAAGATAGTATTGTCGGGTTCAAAAGCTATAGCTGTACCATTGCGGGCATTGCTTTGCGGCTCACCTTCCGACTCTGCGGTGAGTTCGCCACGCTGAAACTCGGCCCATTTGGTTTTACCTTCTCTAAATGATTGTACTTTACAATAGTTAGAAAGGGCATTGGTTGCCTTTGTACCAACGCCATTCAAGCCAACAGATTTCTGGAAAGCCCCCGAATCGTATTTGCCCCCAGTATTGATTTTTGAAACGCAATCAATCACTTTTCCCAAAGGAATACCACGGCCGTAATCTCTTACCTCTACACGGTGGTCGGTAATTTTTATATCAATACTTTTGCCATGACCCATCATGTGCTCGTCGATAGAGTTATCAACGATTTCTTTGACCAACACATAAATACCGTCGTCGGCAGAAGAACCGTCGCCGAGCTTACCGATGTACATTCCTGGACGTAAACGAATATGTTCTTTCCAATCAAGCGACCGAATGCTGTCTTCGGTATATTGCACTTCGTTTGTTGTATTTGTGGACATAGCGTTGTTGCAAAAAATAGTGAAAAATACTTGAGCAATTGTTACTGATTTAGCCAATGTCACCTAAACTTTGACTAAAAAAATCTAACAAATCTACAAAAATCTAGCAAATGTTAGGCGTATAAGGTGATTTTAATACTTGAAAAAAGCAAAGAACGATTTTTTTGTATAAAAAATCATGAAGTTTCTGTTGGCAAACAAAAAAGGTTGTGTTGTTTTTCTACAAAAAAATACAGTAAAAACAATAAAAATGACACAGTGAAGGATAGTTGCGTGTCAGTAAAGCGTTAGTTTTGTTATGGTATATATCAAATAAATAATAATATATTTTTGATAAAATATACCATTTATCCAATTTTTAAAATAAACATTTATGAAAAAAAGCCTTATCTGTTTGCTTTTTCTCTGTCATGCTTGGCTCGGCATGGCACAGCTAAAGCTGGCTCAACTCAAAGTTGAAAATGCCACCAATCCCATCGGTATTGCGACAAACGCCCCTCGTTTTAGTTGGCAATTGACTTCTGACAAACGTAATGTAAAGCAAACGGCCTATGAAATTCAAGTGAAAGCAGGCAAAGAAACGGTTTGGACTACAGGAAAAATTACCACCGAACAATCACTTTTTGTACCGTATCAAGGCAAAAATTTGCAGTCGAACACCACTTATACTTGGCAAATAAAAGTATGGGACAACCTCGGCAATGTATCGGATTGGGCAACGGCTTCGTTTGCAACGGCATTGTTGTCGAAAACCGATTGGAAAGCCCATTGGATTTCGTCGGGCTTGCCAGCAGATACAACCAATGGCATTGTGCCGATGTTTAGAAAGACCTTCGAGAATCCTAAAAAAGTGGTATCGGCAAGGGCTTTTGTGACCAGTAGAGGGTTATACGAAATACAAATCAATGGCAAAAGGGTAGGAGATGCCTACTTGACACCCGGCTGGACAAGCTACAACAAGCATTTGCAGTACCAAGTGTATGACGTAACCAATGTTTTGACCCAAGGAAAAAATGCCATTGGCGTGCTGTTGGGTAGTGGCTGGTATAGAACTCGTTTGGCTTGGGAAAAGCAAATGAATATTTATGGCAAAGAAACAGCCCTGCTTTTTCAGCTAGAAATCAAATATGCCGACGGGTCGAGCGAAAGCATTATTTCGGATAATTCTTGGAAAACAAAACCAAGTTATATTCAATTGGCTGAAATTTATGACGGCGAAAAACAAGATATGCGTCAGTGGCAAGCTACTTGGGCAACGCCAACGTATGCAGATAATGATTGGGCTTCGGTCAAAGAAAATACATTTACGTTTGACAATTTAACGGCAGCTATCAACGAACCCATCCGCAAACACGAAAGCATAAAGCCTGTCAAAGTGCTTACCTCGCCCAAAGGAGAAACGATTTTAGATTTTGGACAAAACCTCGTTGGTTGGGTGCAAGTAAAAACGACGGGCAAAGCTGGCGACAAAATCACCTTGTATCATGTAGAAATGTTAGACAAACATGGCGTGCCTTATCTGACAAACTTGCGTTCGGCAAAAGCACAGGCGGTTTATACGCTCAGTGGCGGACAGGACGTTCTCGAACCGCATTTTACCTTTTTCGGCTTTAGATACGTCAAAGTTGAAGGACTCGCCAAGGTGAATCCGAATGATTTTACGGCGATTGCTTTACACTCGGACATGACCCCAACGGGTAGTTTTGAATGTTCTAATCCGATGGTGAATCAATTACAAAAGAATATCCAGTGGGGACAAAAAGGCAATTTCTTAGACGTTCCAACCGACTGCCCACAGCGTGACGAGCGTTTGGGTTGGACGGGCGATGCCGAGGTGTTTTCACGCACGGCAGCCTTTAATTTTAATGTAAA
>JACCDR012309360.1_pt1 | contig 12376 bp, 16 predicted proteins | sample 7446431 | NCBI WGS metagenome assembly JACCDR01 (sample SAMN15323443, study PRJNA562643) | freshwater metagenome | isolation source: river surface water | place: USA:Blue River Watershed | collected 2017-08-17
GTACGTGACCTTCTCGCGCCTGCCAAACCCGCTCGACCTGCGGCGCGGACTCCCACCCATCCACGCGATGATGGTAGAGATCGTGGGGGACCTGGCAGCGGGGCGATGGAACAGCAACTACTTCAGCAAAGAGAATGCCACCCCCACGGGTATGATTGCCGTGCCACGCGATACGCTTGATAGCGACCTCGCACGGGTGAAGCAGGAGATCCAAGACTTCTTCGGCGGCGGCAATCGGCGGGTAGCGGTAGCCCGCGCTGGCGACTTGTCGTGGACGGCATTCCAGGAAAACCACAAGGATATGGACTTCCTGAACATGCGGACGTTCACGAGCAAGATGATCGATACGTGCTTTGGCATCCCCGAAGGCTACTGGTCAGACAAGGCGAACCGGGCGAACGCGGATAGCGCCGTAGGCCGGATGATTGAGAACGCTGTGTGGCCTCACTTGGTTCTGCTTGCGCAGGACATCAACGCTCAGTTGCTCCCCCAGTGGTATGGCGATGACCTGATGGTGGAGTTTGAGGACATCCGGCCACGCAACAGGGCATTGGAGTTGCAAGAGTTAGGGGTGTGGCAGCAGTTCTTGACCATTGACGAGCTGCGCGGCAAGATCGACATGGAGCCGATCGGGGATGTGCGTGGTGATATGCTCGTGGCCGAAATCACCAAGGGCACGCCAATCCCCGGATCCGCTCCCTCACAAGAGACGGAAGACTACCTATCCGAACTGGAAGACCAGGCAGCCGCCGAGATGCCACCGGAGGCAGAGACGGACGAGATGGGCGATGCCGCCACGTCCCTTGACGCTGACACCCCCACCGAAGTAGACACAGAGGGGGAGGACATGACCGAGGGCAAGGCGTGGAGTGAGAAAGACATTGCAGAGGCAACTGCTGCGATCACTACTGCACAGGCGGCTCTTTCTTTGTCTGACCTCCACAGGTGGGAGCGCAAGGCGTTGAAAAGCCTGAAGCGTAGCCGAAGCGCCGATGTGGTGTTTACGAGTACTGAGATAGCCCCCGCCACGTTTCGGCGCATCTCCGCCGCGCTGAAGGTGGCACAGACGCCAGCGGACGTGCGTGCAGCATTCGATGATGTGGATGGGCTGATGGACAGCGTGGATGGGGAGGCCAGGAAGTGGGTGGAGGAGGCGACACAGGATGAGTGAGGAGCAGAAGTACTACCAGATTGTGGAGGCGAGTGATAGCGCGAAATCCGAGAAGGCTGTATCAGACCTGATAGCAGAAGGATGGATGTGTCAGGGTGGCGTGTCAATTACTCGGTGGGATTATACCGATCGTGATGGATATATCGAAACATTTTGGTGGTATGTACAGGCAATGACAAAGTCGCCAATGCGCCCATTAAGCCTTGGCACTGTGTGGTAGAGCATGACCATCCTTGACTCGCTCCTAACCAAGACCGCTGCCTCTATCACCACGCCCGGTGATGCGATGCGCCGTGCGATTGCCACCGCACACACGGCGGCGTACTATGCAGCTATCAAGGAGCGCACAGGGGTGATGCCCAAGGGGTTGTCTAAGATAGAGCGGGCGGAACTCAAGGCGGCGATTGAGCGACAGCTAAAGTACTACGATCGGTTTGCGAGGGAAGCGCCGAACATGACCGAAGCCGCTATCCTGAACCGGGCACAGAAGTACACGGGGGCGATACGCACGACGTACTACGAGACACGGTGGGGCGCGTGGGATATACCCCAAGACTTGATGCCGGGGTATCAGAAGTGCCAAACCAACTGTAAATGTAGTATCTCAGTGCAGGACAATGGGGACGGCACGGGCGTGCTGACCCGCGTTTCCCATGCCGAAGACCATTGTACGGAGTGTCCAGGGCTAGCGGGGGATCATCCGGTCAAACGGAGGGCGGCATAAGTGATATTCAACGTCAAGATTGATGTCTCCGACCTAGAGAGCAAGCTAGGGCGCATCAACCCCGCCGACCTCGCACGCACCATCGCGGCAGATGTAGCGGATGAAGCGGTCGTTCCTGAGATGGCGAAATACCCTAGCCCATCAGGGAAGAAACAGCCGTTCAAGTCAGCACAGCAGCGCAAGTTCTTCTTTGCCGCGCTGAAGAAGGGGCAAATCTCCGTGCCCTACCGCCGCACAGGGAAGACGGGCACCACGACCAAGCAGCAGATCGGGAGCGGGGTAGATGTGGTCAGCACAGCGGCGTACTCAGACCTCACACGCACCAAGGGCAAGCAGGCGGATTACCACAAGGGCACGTGGCCTACCACGGACGAGATTGCACAGAAGGTGGAGGGGGATGCTGCCGAGCTGATAGCCACCGCAGCCGTCATCAAAGAACTACAGAAGGCAGGGTTAACTTGAGCATTCAACCACTAGACAAACCTGTTATAATGAATCTGGAACGAGAGAAGGCGCTTGCGGTGCGGAATGCCTATCTTGCGCTCCTTCGGGCATTTGAAGACTTGTATGACCTCCCACGCTCGATACCGACCAAAGTAGAGCGCGGGGATGCGCCACCGAAGACGGGACATCATAACCGTGGATAAAGTACCACCATCAACGCCGATAGAGGAGACACAGAAGGCGCTAGGCATCTCTACTGTGTCCCTTCCATCCCACGTTCGGATTGCTGCTGACCTCCTCGTGGCGATTGAGCGCAAAGAGGTGGAGTTGACCAAGGCGCAGGTAAGGCGCGTTCGGGAGAGCATCGGCTAACCCACACTAAATATTAATACCCATCGGTAGTTATCGGCGGGGCATCTCGAAAGAGGTGCCCCGCTTTTTGTGTTATGGCCGAACCAGCAGAAAATCAGGGAACCAGCAAGCCAGCCGGGGGCGGACGCAAGCCCCTAAGCCGCAGCGAAGCCGCCCGCCATGCCTCTTTGGTTCGGTGGGGCAAGGAGCAGCCATTTGCGGCGCGGCTTCAGGCTGTCCGCGATGCTCGCAAGAAGAAGAAATCGGGCGGCGGGGGCAAGAAGCCCAAGGCAGCGAAGCCCACCGCCGAACAGCGCAAAGAGCAGAACGCGAACAGCGTGCGCCAATTCATGATGGACAACGACCAAGGGCTTGCGCCGGCTGGGTTCGATAACCTGATGGGCTTGGGCAAGGGCACCGAACCTGACAAGGTAGGGAGCGACGGCCTTATCAAGATGGGCATGGCCGAGCGTGGCGCGGATGGAACGCTCCGACTTACACCAGCGGGGCGGGCGGCAATCGCGGCAGCCAATCGAGGTGACGCCAAAGGCGCTATTGACGCAATCAGCCGGGGTGTGGAGAAGGCTGGTGCTGCCGCTACTGGCAAAGAGGGGGAGGAAGAAGCCCCCGCAGCCGGGGGCGGTGGTGGTGGCGGCTCCAAGAAGCCGACCAAGGAAGAGAAAGACCAGGAAAAGCTAAAAGAGCGCGCAAAGACCGCAGCCGCCACAGCAGAGCAAGTGGGGCTTGATGCTACAGCGCTTGACGCACTGAGAGGCGCAGCAGAAGGGACACGGCAGGTATCCCCCGCACTCCAGAAGCTAGGGCTTGTGGATGGTGACGGCGCTGCTACTGACCAAGGCCGGCGTGCCCTTGGTGCCCTCGAACGCGGCGACGTGCGCCAGTACCGTGCCGCTCTCCAAGATGCCGCATCCCGCATGGAGCGTGAGGGAGAGACGGTACAGCGCGCCAAGGACAAAGAGGCAACAGCCGCCACACGCGACAAAGAGCGGCAGGTAGCCGACCAGGAGCAGCAGCGCGTCCAGTCGGAGCGGGAAGCCGCACGGTCTGCGCGGGAACTAGCGAAGCAGCAGCGCAAGGACAGGATACAGACCCTTACCCTGCGCCGCTTTGAGAACGGGGCGAAGCTCTCTCCCACACAAGAAGCCGACTTAGAAGAGGCTGGACTGATTGAGGTGGGGGAGGACGGCTTATCTGTGCTCACAGAAGAGGGGCGTAAGCGGCTCAGGAAGCCGTCAGCGGTCAAGCACATGCCGGGGGCACACAATCAGTATAGCCATGGACGGCATGGGGGTGGCGGTCATAGCGGTGGTGGCTCGTCGTCTGGTTCGGCGGATGCAGAAACACAGCGGATGGTTCGGAACATCGATAGTCAGTTAGAGAGTCGATATATATCCCAAGGAAGACGGGAAATGTTGGAGCAACGACGTCGCGAACTTGTGGGTGGAGGTGCGACTTCCGCAACATCTCAAGCACCGACCATCCCCGCCTCTCCCGCTGTGTCTGTGTCCGACACACAGCGCAGACTACAAAACATCGATAGCCAGTTAGCGAGTCCGTATGTTTCCCGTGGAAGACGAGAAATGCTGGAAAGGCAGCGACAGGAACTACAAGGACAAGTGGGGAACGTTGCGCCCCGCAGCCTCAAGCACGAGATAGATACGGCAGAAACGGAGATTCGTGGACTACGGCAAGAGAAAGCGATCTTTATTGGACCCGATGGGCGGCGGCTCGTTCAGTCACTCGGAGATGAGAAGAGCTTCACATTGTCAAAGGATGAATTTGACTCTCTTCGTGGCGTAGGCGCAACAATGACCCACAACCATCCGAGTGGTCACAAGTTCCCGCCAAGTGATCCGCGTCACCGGGGGGATTCGTTCAGCATTAACGACGTGAAACAAGCCGCATATCTTCAGTTGGCAGAGGTGAGGGCCGTAACCCCAACGCGGCGCTATTGGATGAAGCCACCACCGGGTGGATGGAAAGATCAGCACTGGCAAAGGGATATACCCGCATCGTATCAGAGGCACCATAGCGCAGTGCTTACGGAGATGGTCAAGGCGGTGCGGACTGGCCGGCTGTCGCAAGCGGAAGCCAATGCGCGCGTCTACGATGAAATATGGTCTAGGGTCTCTAGAGATTTGGGGTTGTCGTATGGATACGAAGATCGATGATAGTGAACTGCTGCCGCCAGCACTCAGCCCCGTGTGTACCTTCTGCGCACGGTTGAGCGTAGGTCAGTTTCGGAAGTGTACGGCGTTCGCAGAAATCCCCCTCGAAATATGGGAGGGGGAAAACGGGCACCGACAACCATATCCGGGCGATCATGGGTTTCGGTTTGTGGAATGGGATAAGAATGCGTCAACATCTGCCAGAGGTATCAGCCAGTAGCCGCGCCCCCCGCCTCTTTTCTCTAAGTAGGCGTGAGGGAACACACCACGGTAGCACATGCGCTTCACGGCGTCAGCGGTTATGGGCTTTCCCATATAGCCCTTATAGCCGCGCTCATCTAGCAGCGCGGCTACCTCGGCAGTTGTTCGCATTATCGGGCCTTCTCGACAATCGTGATGCTCCAAGGCTGCTCGTTGTAGTACTTGCGGGCGTGGGCGCTGGCCTTGGCATAGACCGCATCACGATCTCGTCCGCGAAATTCTAAGGTGAAGTTGCTGTGGTCTGCGAAGACGTAGGTGACGTTGAAAGTTTTCATTGCTTTTGTCCTTTCGTGGTTGATTTGATGCACTAAGTATATTCCCATCTACGGGAATTGTCAAGGGGCAATTTAATGGATGATCTGCTAGACCAAATCATAGATAGAGTAGAAGCGCTTGTAGATGCTGACCTCGACCTCTCCTCAATCAAAGCGGGCGCACGCCACAGCGCATCGGATACCGCGATGGTACAAGCCATCTACGATGCCGCCGAAGACATTTGCGAACTTGCGGTTCGGCTTGGCGCAACGCCAGAGGAAAGCGAAGAGGACGAGAGTGAGATTGGCGAAACCATCGAACGGGTGGCAGGCGTAACCAAGCAAGCCACGTTTGGCGGCAAGCCCCGCGATGAGCTAGAGGACGACGACTTCGCTGGCCCTAATCGCACCTTCCCCATCGTGACCGCGCAAGACGTGAAGGACGCCGCCCGCTTGATTGGCAAGGCAGACGACCCGGAAGCGGTCAAGCGCAAGATTATCGCCATCGCCAAGCGCAAAGGCTTCGAGTTGCCAGAGGCGTGGACAGAGGCGAAGAAAAGCACAGAAGACGATACCCCCGCCTATCTCTACGGCTCCGAAATCAAGGCGCTGGACAATGGGCGCATCGGCGGCTATGCCGTGCTCTTTGGCTCTGCCGATATGCACGACCTCTCGAACGAGCGCGACTACTTCACGAAGTCAACCGACTTCTGGCTTGATAAGTTCGGATGGCCCCGCCCAATGACCTACCACCACGGGCTAGACCCTGACTTGCAGGATGACCCGATTGTGGGCACATGGACCAAGGCCACGGTGGACAGCCAGGGCGTGTGGCTGGAAGGGCAGTTAGATAAGGCGCACAGGTATCACAGTGCCGTCAAGGAACTGGTGCGGCGCGGCTATCTCAAACTGTCTAGCGATAGCGCCCCTCAGTGGGTGCGACGTGAGCGCCAATCGAATGGCGCGAACGAGGTCAAGCGATGGCCGCTGCTCACGGCATCGCCCACGGTGACGCCAGCCGAACCCCGGCTATCGTCAATCTCCTTCAAGTCCCTTATGGCCGAAATCGGCCTTGAGGATATAGATGACAGTCCAGAGGCGGACGAGGCAAAAGCAGCGAGGGCAGACGTGCTAGAGGCTGCGGAGACCGAACGGACGCGGCGGCTGTTGCTCCAAGCCAAACTACTATCACTACAGGAGTAGCAACCAATGGGATGGAAAGAGACGCTAGAGGCGGCGAATACCGCACTCAAGGCGAATCAACTGGACGAGGCCGAAACGCTGCTGAAGCGGGTCGAACTCGAAAAGAAAGCCGAAGCCTTCGAGGTCAAGGCTGTGGAGGCTGCCCGCCCCGATTTCGGGCGTGAGGCTGATCCGGCTCCGACGATGGAGAGCAGCACCGCGCTGGCAACCAAAGCCGCCTACGTCAAGAAGTATGGCGACATCGACAGCGGCGCGGCGCAAATCTTCAAGGAACTGTACGGCACGGATAACTACCCGGCGCTGTACACCATGAAGATGGCGGACCTGGGCCGCTACTGCAAGACCGGCGTTGCCGATGCGCGTCTGTCGCGCATGGTGCTGCTTGCCCCCGATCAGGTGTATGCGGCGGTCCTTGACGGCGTGCCGGTGGGTGAGGGCAACTACTCACTCAAGGCCACGCTGGTTGAGGCGCAGGACACCCTTTTGGGCTATATGGTCCCGGAAACCCTGAACATGGACATGATCCAGCGTATCCAGGGTTTGACGGTCGTTCGCGGGCTGGCGCGCAAGTATGACACGGGTGGCGATCAACTGTCGTTCCTGGTTCGCCGGGGCGGTGGCAAGCGCTACATCGGTCAGATGCGCAGCAAGATGACGTCGGAAAGCCCATCGGCGGGCACGTTCGAGACCAACCCAATCTTCGGCAAGTTGAGCATTCCGGTGCATGTGAACCTGTCCAAAGTCCCGGTGTCAAAGTCGGGTCTTGAGGATAGCCGGCTGGACGTGCTCAACCAACTGTTGATGCCTGAGTTCGTGTCGGAAGCCGCTGAGACCGAGGATGGGCAGTTCTTGACCGGCACGGGCGCTGGCGAGCCGCAAGGCATTCTGAACGGCACGGGCGCGAACGGCGCACCATTTAATAGCGACGTGGTGGTTCAGAACTCCGGTGTTGCCACCTCCGTCACGAACTTTGACAACCTCGTCAAAACCCCGTGGAACATCGCCGGCCAATATCGCCAGCGCAAGAACCCCACCACCGCGTGGGCGTTCACCAGCGCGACGGGCGCGATCCTCTCGACCCTGAAGGACGGCGTGGGCCAATACCTCTGGACAGAGACACGGGGCGATAACGCCGTAGGCAACCCGGACACCTTCCGAGGCTGGCAGTACAAAGAGTCGGAAGCGATGCCGGAAGTCGGCGCGAACACCTTCCCGATCATCTTCGGTGACTTTGCGGGCTACCGCATCGTGGACCGGGTGGGCATGTCCATTCAGCGGTACGACGACAGCGCGACGGCTGATACCGATAGCGTGGTCTTCTTTTGCCGACGCCGCTACGGCGGCCAGCTCGCAGAGGGCTACCGCTTCGTCGTTGTCAAGTGTTCAACGTAATCAGGAGGGCACAATGCATAACCTATTCGAGAATGCCCGTCTGATGAACTTCGGTGCTGGCACCTTCATCAACGGCGCGACCGGGGGCACCGCGAACGGTATGCCCACCGGACAGTTTCAGTTCGTCAGCGCTGGCTTCTGCGGCACGGCGGCGAACAACGGTACGATCAACATCTACGCATGCACGAACGCGGGCGGGAGCAATCCCACCATCATCTCAACCCTCAAGATCGGCTCTGCCGATGGCGCGGGCGCGATGATCGACATCAACGCCAACGCCTTGAACGAGGTGTCGCCGGGTACGTCATTCTCCCATCTCGGCATGTACGGCACCATCGAGAGTGGCGGCACATGGCGCGGCGCATTCCTGATGATCGGGTGGGGTGCGCGATCGGCTCCTCCTGGAACCTCTGGCCTGTTCGCCTATGGTAGCTACCTCGCATAAGGAGGGAATGCAATGTCAGACCCATCTTACAGCGGGCCGAACTATCAGCGGCAGCAGGGTAGCGTATGGACCGTGGGCGGCACGCTGCAAATCCTTTCAGGGGGCGTGCTGGACGTGCAAAGTGGCGGCTCGATTAACTTTGGTCAGTCGTCTCTTGGCGCTATGGCCTACGGTTCAGTTGTCCTGACCAACGGCGGGTCGGCTACCGTGGGCGTGGGCTTCCCCATTCGCGGGGTGGCTCCGATCATTGTCGGACTGGACGGCTCGATTAGCGGCGTAGCGGTGAATACCTCACTCTATGCTAGTGGTTCAGCCATCCTCTATGGGATGTCGGGCACGCTGATTACCACCATCCAGCGGGGCACGGTCGGATTTACGATTTTTGGTTGACGGGTGTGGGTGTGGCCTATAGGTGGCTACTGCCACACAGTTGGACAATTAGGGGGTGGGGGCAGCCTTGCCCCCTTTTTGGAGGATAGATTTAATGGCGACAGATGCAGAGTTCCAGCCACGGTATGGGACGGCGCTCGCTGTGTTTACGCAAACCGGCACGTATAGCAACGCTGTTCCTCTCAATGGCCGCCTGATTGGCGCATACTCTCCGAACTACCCGGCAGCAGCCGGCTCGTTGACGTTTCGTGCCTCGTGGGACGCGAACGGTACGGGCTACCCGGTGCAAACCAATGACGGCACTATTCTACGTGTGCTTGCCTTCGGCTCTGGCACCTTCTACGAGTTTGGCGCGTCTCCGTGGCTCACCAACGGCTTCGGCTATGTGACCATTCAAGTGGGAACCGCAGGCACGGCGGCGAACGCGGCAGGCGGCACCATCGTGCTGATTACCGAGGCGCGATAGTCGATGGCGGTCACGATTGACAGCGCAGGATCGGCTACAGCCGTTGTAGGCGGCACGACCAATACACAGACCATCGCGCACACCTGTTCGGGGACTGAGCGCCTGATTGTTCTTCGTGCGGGCTACTGGGCAGCGGCAGCGGGCGATGCCATCTCTAGTGTCGCATACAACGGCGTGGCGCTGACCAAAATCGCGGACTCAGGACGGTCATCGGGCGGCGACAATGCGCAGATTTGGATACTGGTTGCACCTGCCACGGGCGCGAACAACCTTGTCATTACGTGGGGGTCTACATCCGGCACGAATAGGGCGGGGACGCTCCAAATCACATCATACAACGGGGTAGACCAATCCACGCCCACCGGCACAGCAGCCACGGGTACAGGCAGCGGCACAAGCGTTTCTGTGAACGTGTCGGGCGCTTCTGGTGACTACGTAATTGATGTAATCGCGTGGGACGCGGGCACAGCGACCGCAAGCCTCCCCGGTGGGAGTGGGCAGACCTCGAACTTTAATGCGGTCAGCAATGGGGAGGGCGGCGCAGGCTCGAACGAGCCGGGGGCTGCTTCGGTCACAATGTCGTGGACGCTGAGTGTTAGCACGACGTGGAGCCAATCGGGGATTGCACTCAAGCCAACGGGCGGGGTGGTCACACCTACGGGCTACATGACCACGAATACAGGATGGTGGGGGACGTAATCAATGGCATCTGGAACAACCGTTTTCCAAACCGCTGTAACAGCAACACCCCCCAATGGTCTGCCTATTATGGCCGATTCGGTCAATGATAACGACCACGGGCAAGGCACGGCACAATACATCAAGATTATGGACGGGCGCACCGCAGGAACCATCAAGGCTGCGGTAACAGCGAACGGACTAGAAGTTGACGTTACACGAATACAGGGCACCGTTCAAACGCTTGGCTCTATCCAGGGCGTGGGAACCTTCCATGTATTGGGTAGCGTTCAAGGCGTCGGTACATTCCAGATATTGGGCACGCTCCAACCCCTAGCCGGCTCGGTTCACGTCGCCAACGCCATTACAGGAACCGTTCAAGTCCACGGAACCGCACAGGCGCTCGGTACGTTTCAACCGCTGGCAGGCTCCGTACACCTCGCAAGCCGCTTGCCCGGTACTGCCGACATCGGGACAGTAGCCGGCACGGTGTCTGTCCTTGGCACAGTGCAGCCCCTAGCCGGAAGTGTCCACATCGCGTCAACCGGCACCCTCCCATTGGGCACGCTTCAAGCCCTTGGGACGTTTCAACCGCTCGCTGGTTCGGTCCATATCGCGTCCACGGGCACGCTGCCGCTTGGCTCTGTGCAAGTCTTGGGGAGCGTGCAAACGGTGGGCACCTCTCAAGTCCTTGGCAGTGTGCAGGGCGTCGGAACATTCCAGGTGCTAGGGTCAGTGCAGACGGTAGGGACACGCACGGTGGTGGGCACAGTGCAGGTGCACGGCACCGCCCAAGCCTTGGGGACGTTCCAGCCATTGGCGGGGAGTGTCCACATTGCCAATAGCCTTACCGTCACCATCGGCACTATCTCAGGCGGCACCATCCAAGCCTTTGGTACAACGGAGGTTCTAGGGACCGTTCGAGCGCTGACAGCGGTGGACGTGACCGTAGGAACGATCACGGAAGGCACCATCCAAAGCTTCACGGGCACGGCGCAGGTATTGGGCAGTATCCAGGCGGTAGGCACCACACAAGCCCTTGGCACGTTCCAGCCGCTCGCCGGCTCTGTCCACGTAGCGAACGCCATTAGTGGGACGGTGCAAACACACGGCACAAGCCAGGTGCTTGGCACTATGCAGCCGCTTGCTGGTTCGGTTCACGTTGCGAATGTGGCCGCCGTCCTTGGCTCTGTGTCCGCGCAAGGCTATGTGGCGAACGGTGGCGTAGCTGCTGGCAACCCTATCCTCTTCGGCGGCTTCGGCAGTTCCGGCACCCAAGCCGCCGTTGACGATGGGGACGTGGTACGCCTGTGGGCTGACCTGAACGGCAGGCTCCAAGTGCGTGGCACGATTGACAGCCTGCCTACCATCACCGGCACTGTCCAAACGCATGGCACATCTCAGGCGCTTGGCACCTTCCAGCCTTTGGCCGGGTCTGTGCATCTCGCATCGCGCCTACCGGGCACGGCAGACATCGGCACCATCGCCGGCACTATCTCAGTGGGCACCGTGGCGCGGGTGGCGGGTACGGTTCTGACCAAGCCCAATCAGGCAGGGGAGGGCTTCTTCGGCTCCATCTTCACGGCAGCGGTCACAAACGGCACGCTTGTGCCTGCGCCCGGTGCTGGCACCTTTGTGCGGGTGTGGGGCATGATGGTCAGCGGAAGCGCAGCCGGCAGCGCCTTTGTGGAGTTCGGCAACGGCACGAACTACGGGCAAGTGTTCTTGGCGGCGAACGGTGGGTTTGTCTACACCAGCGCCAAGGGCATCAGGACCAATGGCACGAACCAAGACATCCTGTTTAACTGCGCTGCCGGCTCCTGGGGCGTCTCTGTCGAATACACATTGGAGATTGCCTGATGCTGCTACTCTTGCTTCTCGGCGCGTCAACCGGCACCCCCCCACCTGTGCAGCCGATACGGGGCTATGCCAATATTACGTATCGGGTGGTTGACGGCAGTTCGATCACGATGCGAACGGTGGACGGCGCAAGCGACACGACCTCCAATTTGTACGACGCCACACCATCGGAGGAATGACCATGCCGAACTTCGTGTGTGATGTAGGCGACGTCGCCTATATACAGAATGTATTCACCAATGCGGGTGGGACAGCAGTAGACCCCACGAGCATTACGCTGTACCTCGAACCGCCCGTAGGGGGCGTGGGCACCTACACCTATGCGGCAGCGCAAGTGCAGCGCCTAGCCGAAGGCACGTACTACTACAACGGCACGGCAACCACGGGCGGCTACTGGAACGTGCGATGGACGGGCGATGGCGCGGTCATTGCCGCATCACAGAGCCGGTACTTCGTGAGAGAGACAAATACATGACCGTAGCACGCTACACCACACTGGCAGACTTGCGCGATTATCTCAGCAGCACCACCGATTTGGGCACGACCCA
>JACCDR012371724.1_pt1 | contig 12375 bp, 15 predicted proteins | sample 7446431 | NCBI WGS metagenome assembly JACCDR01 (sample SAMN15323443, study PRJNA562643) | freshwater metagenome | isolation source: river surface water | place: USA:Blue River Watershed | collected 2017-08-17
GGCACCAATAGTGAGAGTGCCAACCAGCCCAACATGTGGATGGATCAAAAAAAGAGCAATTGACGATACGATAAGCCGAATGATGTTTGGTATAAACTCGCTTATTGCCATAAATGTTGTCTGTATAATCGCAGACATACCTTTTCCAATAATTGTCTGTTTGAGTCCGGAGTGTTTTAAAAGTGTTTGCCCTACGGGAATGGTGGCCAGTTTTGCGTAAATATCTTTTACCAATTCTTTTTGAATTTGGTAATCAAGATATTTGACTTCAAATAAGCCAGATGCGGTGTTGACTATAAGGTCAAGAAGCCGAATGAGTAACAGCGCGCCAAAAGCAATTAATACAATAGAAAATAATGATTGTTCAGTAAGTTTATCTACTATTCGTCCGGTGTAGTAAGGTGTGGCAAGTGTCAGTATTTCCATGAGGATAATGAAAATAAAAAGAATAGCAAATTTTATCCTAAAGGCTTTTGTTGTTTTTAAAATGGTTTGAAAATAATTTTTCATATATTCAAGTAAATATAACACAGGAAGTCCTGTGTTATAAGGCTAACTAATAAATAATAATAAATAAAAAGAAAGTGAATTATGCTTTTAGTGCAAGGTAAATGTCTTCAAGGGCGCGTACGGCGTCGCCAGCTGCGATGTTGTTTTGATGGTAGAGCACGTCGGTGCAGTCACCTGCGGCCCACACATTTTTTGCGGATGTTTTTTGTGTTCTTGGATCGATAATTATTTGTCCACCTGGTGTTCTCTCTACAACATCTTTTACAAATTCAGTTGCTGGAATCTGACCTATTTCTACAAACACACCACCACAGTTGATTGTTTTTACTTCGCCTGTCACTGCGTCTTGGTAAGATATGCCTGTAACAAATTTATCGCCATGTACTTCGGTCGGTATTGCGTTTGTGATAATGTTGAGCTTTGGGTTCTGAGAGAGTTTTTCTACGGTAATAGCATCGGCTCTGAACGTCTCACTTCTGTTAAGTAGCGTGACGGTAGGGCAATAGGCAAGGAGCTGTGCCGCTGATTCAAATCCAGCGTTACCACCACCTATGACCACGACATCCATTCCAGAAAAGAGTGGTCCGTCGCATGAAGCGCAGTACACCACACCCTTGTGTTCGAATGTGTCACTACCTGGGATTCCTAGCTTGCGGCGTGAACTTCCTGTAGTAATAAGGAGCGCTTTTGCCTCTACCACAGTTTTGTCTTCCAGTGTTACAGACCACAACTCACCATTTTTTGTGACTGTATTTGCGTACACACCTTCAAAGAGGGTTAAAAATTCACCTTTGTATTCGTAGACATGGTTCTTGAAACTATGCGCAAGATCCGACCCGGCAATGTGCGGGGTTCCGATCCAGTTTTGAATGTCAGAAGATACGGTAGATTGTCCGCCCCATTCTTTGATAATCATTGCAGTATGTAGCTGTTTTCGTGCTGCGTATACAGCAGCAGCACTACCTGCTGGGCCGCCACCAATAATAATAAGATCAAACATGAATTATTTTTATTACTTTAATAATGCTTCTTAGGGAAATATGATGAAAATCATGACTCCTACTTTCTTCGTCGGAGAAAGGCTGGTACCGCACCCCAGTCATCTGCATCGTCCTCAACAACATTAATAACATCGTTTGCCACTACGTCATCTTTTGTTGTTTGCTGTGCTTTCTTCGTCTCAATTTCTGCAACAGGGAGTACGTTATGAATTTCTTTTCGTTCAACTCGTTCTGGTTCTACAGTGCGTACAGGTGCCGACTGATTCATCATTGACTGCATTTGTGCAGATGACATCTGGCCACCGAAGAGTGGTGTCGCTCGGCGGTTTGTGTTTGAGCTGGTAGGGAAGCCTGTTGCGATGACGGTTATCTTTACTTCATCCTTTTTCAGGTTCTCATCTTTAAATGCACCAAAAATAATTTTTGCGTCTTTGTCTACTGACTCGGTGATTATTTTTGCTGCTTCTTGCACTTCGAAAAGGGAAAGGTCATCACCACCTGCAATAGCAAAGAGTACTCCGCGTGCGCCGTGAATAGATACATCAAGGAGTGGAGAGTTCACCGCTGCGTGTGCTGCGTCTACTGCGCGATTATCACCAGCTGCGCGCCCCACACCCATGAGTGCCGTACCTGAGTCTTTCATGACTGCCTGCACGTCTGCGAAGTCGACATTCATTATTCCAGAGTTAGAGATAAGCTCAGAAATGCCTTCTACTGCCTGGCGAAGCACTTCATCACATACCGCGAACGCGTCTTTGAGTGATGTCGTCTTGTCTACTGCTGAAAGGAGTTTATCATTTGGGATAACGATAATAGCGTCGACAGCGTTTTCTAGATCTGCAAGGCCTTGCTCTGCGAGCTTCATACGTTGTGCACCTTCAAAGAAAAATGGTTTTGTTGTCACGCCAACAGTGAGCACTCCCTCGTCTTTTGCTATTTTTGCAACGATTGGCGCTGCCCCTGTTCCTGTTCCGCCACCCATACCACAAGTAATAAATGCCATGTCTGCACCACGCACGGCGTTTTGTATTTCTTCTTTTGTTTCTTCTGCAGACCGTTTGCCGATCTCGGGGTTCATACCTGCACCAAGGCCTTTGGTGAGGTTTTTACCAATATGTATTTTCTTTTCAGCGTGGCAGTTGTGCAGGTCTTGGACGTCTGTATTGATAGCGATAAACTCAACGTTTTTCACTTTTTGCTCAATCATGTGATTCAAAGCCCCTTTTCCTGAACCCCCAACACCAATGACCTTGATTCGGGCAAAATTCTCTATTTCTGGGTTTAATTTTGGCATAAATTATATATAAAAATATGATAACGCGACAACGTAACTCGTATACTGTATATAGTAGCAAATAAATACAATAATAGCTACAAGAAAGAAAATATTGCCCGCTCCGTCCGACGAGTGGTATTTTCTTGGTGTTTTAAATTAGGGTGGCCCATTGGCGAAATGAGAATGTGGCATAAGAAAAACCAGGCCTCCATGACCTGGTTTTCGTTGGGCTTTTTTGTCTCCTGGCGACGCCACTTTGTCGCTAAGGGCTAAGGTGGGTTGAATCCTAATTTCCTTTGATCATTTCCGATCCATCTCGATCTAAAGAAACTGATCTAAAGGAAAAAGGGGAACAGGCTTGCACGTGCAGTGCTAGTTAAGCGACTGCGCCTTGCTGCAGTTCAGGGAAGTGGGAATAAAGAATCCGAAACACCGCATCCTTCACACGCAACCGCTTTTTCTTTTGGTCGTTGCACGAGGCATGCTGACTATTCAGGTGGTCGACCTCGGCATCCAACTCGCAGTGTTGGCTGAGGAGTTGTGCAAACTCCGGGTTTCGCTGTCTCAACGCCCCAACCTGCGCTTCAAATCCTTTCAACTCCAACATCGGGAAATCTCCTGCTTGGTTTGAGTGTTTGCATTTACCCGTGCAAACGGTCGGGGGTCTGACTACCTGAGAGGGTCCTTTTCGTCGACGGCTCCTTTTGGGTGTTTGGTTGGGCGGGCGGTGCTTCCTGTCCTTGAGCACCGTTATCATGGGTCGGACTGGTGGCTTCCACTGGCACAGGAGATCCTTTTCGTAGTAGCGTCTCTACATATGCCGCGCTGTCTGATGCAAGTCGCGCTGCCTCCGTGAGTTGATTCGCCATTTCCGTTAGCTTTGCCACTAAGGCATTAGCTTCCGAAGGTTTACGGATCGAACTTGTCATTTCGGCCACAGTGTTTACTGCCAACTGCACCTTTTCCAATCGAGCGTGTGCCTCGGCAACTGCTTGAGTGTTTGCTGCCCTCCGTGCAAGTTCCGCATCGAGTTCACTCTTGCGAGACTCGAGAGTTGCATCATCCCGATGCCCCTCTCGCTCATACTTCGAAAGCCGCAGCTGAGCTACGCAGTTATCCCGCCATCTCCTCAACTCCTTGGTGGGACGCTCCTGGTCGGTCAAGACTTTCGGGGGCTTTTTTTGAACGGGAGGATCTTTCTTTTTGGTGGACGCGTTAGTCGTCGCCGTTGCTACTACTCGCATACTTACCTCCTCACAAGACTGACTTTGAGTGAAAACAAAAAAGGTGTCAGTTGGAACCTTTCTTGCTTGTGACAAAGAGCAGATTTCATAATAACTCTATTATTATTTTTGTCAACGTATCCCCGTTGATAGCTCTTGCTGTGCAATTCGTGTATACTATAAGTATATTTTTTATGATTATCACATATCACGGAAAACAATTCTTTAAGGTTCAGCAAGGCGACCTTATCTTTGCCTTTAATCCTATTTCAAAAGATTATAAAAATCCTAGTGGCAAGTCGACTCGTTTTGGTGCCACGGTGGCGCTCGTCACCACAGATATTCCAGAATGTAATGGTGTGGAGCAAGTTACTTATGCAGGTAAAGATCCTTTTGTTATTGATGGTCCTGGTGAATATGAAGTAGGGGGTATATTCATCCGTGGGGTGTACAATGAAACAGAAATAAAAAAAGAAACGCGCGCCAATACGTCTTACTTCACCACAATCGATGGTATCAAGCTCGGGTTCCTCGGGTACACGCAAGGAAAATTAACAGGAGATATAAAAGAAGCAGCAGAAGGGGTGGATGTACTCTTTGTACCGGTGGGTGAAGATGCGGACGGGCAAATGAATGCGCATGACGCACATGCGGCAGTGGTGTTCCTCGAGCCTAAAGTCGTTATTCCTATGGGTTACTCAGAAAAGACGCTACCGCTATTCCTCAAAGAAGCAGGTGCTAAGAATGTAGAAGCGATTGATAAATTTACCTTTAAACGAAAAGATATAGATACTAAAAACGGGGAAGTGGTAATCCTTTCTGAAGAATAGTGTATGTTGAGAAAGTTGCGAGCATTGTCGCCTCGTGGCAAAACGATAGTGAGTCTCACTATGGCGGCAGGTATTACGTTTTGCATTACCGTGCTTGCGTACACATTTCAGCCACCTCTCGTGCAACCTCAAACAGCAAGTGCTGCGCTTAGTGTAGATGAGGTGCAAGACATGCAAAAAACATTTGGAACACTGTTCGGGTCTTTTAAAGAGCAATGGATGATTTTAGTAAATACAACGGCTACGTACGTAGAGCAAATACAAACCGTCGAGGTAGAGCCACAACCATAAAAAATGTGTTTGAAAAGGGTGCTTGTATTGCAAAAAATGGTATAATGTAAAGCACTTATTTTATGGCAAAACAAAAAGTTGAAGAACAGTCAGAAGAAATACGACAAGAGATAGTTCCTATAGACATTGCGGGAGAAATGCGCTCAGCGTATCTTGACTATGCCATGTCTGTTATCACTGCGCGCGCGCTTCCTGATGCTCGAGATGGCATGAAGCCTGTACATCGACGTATTTTGTACTCAATGCTTCAAAATGGACTTACACCAACGGCTAAGTTCAAAAAATCTGCAACGGTAGTCGGAGATGTGCTTGGTTCGTACCACCCGCATGGTGACTCTTCTGTATATGATGCCATGACTAAGCTCGTGCAACCTTTTGCTATTCGTTACCCGCTTGTGCTTGGGCAAGGTAACTTTGGTTCTATTGATGGAGACAACGCCGCTGCGTATCGTTATACCGAAGCAAAACTCTCTAAAATTTCGATGGAAATACTCAATGATATTTATGAAGACACTGTTGATTTTCGTCCAAATTATGATGGGAGTAAAAAAGAGCCATCAGTACTTCCTGCAGCGGTGCCAAACCTGCTTCTCAATGGGACACTCGGTATTGCGGTGGGTATGGCGACTAACATTCCGCCACATAATCTTGGTGAGCTTGTTGATGCGTCGGTGCATCTGCTTGAAAACGAAGACGCAACTACAGAAGACTTGCTTCAGTTTGTAAAAGGTCCTGATTTTCCTGTTGGTGCTGTTGCCTTTGACCAAGCTGCCATTACACATGCTTATGCTACAGGGCGTGGCGGCGTGGTGTGTCGAGGTGAAGCAGAAATCGTAGAGCAAAAAGGGGATCAGTATACTATTGTGATCACTTCTATTCCGTTTCGTGTGGTAAAGCAAAATCTCATTGAATCCATTGCCGGATTAGTTCGAGATAAAAAAATAGAAGGTATCAAGGGACTTCGAGATGAATCAACAACAGACATCCGTATTGTGGTCGAACTAAAAAGTGGCACACATCCACAAACAGTATTAAACCTGCTCTATAAACACACCGAGCTTGAAAGTGCGTTCCACTACAACATGGTTGCGCTTGTAGATGGTGTACCACAAACACTCTCACTTCGGTCGCTCCTTCATGAGTTTAACAAACATCGCAAAGAAGTCGTGCGCCGCCGTACAGAATATCGTCTCCGCAAAGCAGAAGAGCGAGAACACATTCTCCTTGGCTTGAAAAAAGCACTCGATCATATTGATGAAATAATCAAACTTATCAAAGCATCAAAAGACACCCCGACAGCGCACAAGAATTTGATGGACAAATTTAAGTTTAGTCCTATTCAAGCGACAGCTATTCTTGAAATGAAATTACAACGACTTGCCTCTCTTGAGCGTCAAAAAATAGAAGACGAGCTAAAAGAGGTGCAAGCGCTCATTAGTGAACTTAAGTCTATTCTGTCGAATGCAAAAAAGATGGTTAAAATAATCATCGATGAACTCACAGCAATTAAAGACAAATACGCTGATGCACGTCGTACAAAAATAGTAAAAGGGGCAGTGGCAAACCTTTCACATGAAGATTATATTTCAGATGATGAGTTTGTGCTTGTGTACACTTCTGGTGGGTATGTAAAAAGAACCGACCCAAGTGAGTTTCGTACACAGCGTCGCGGAGGGGTAGGTGTGGTTGACATTGATACAAAAGATGAAGACTTTATCACACACATACTTACCGCTTCAGCGCACAGTGACATACTATTCTTCTCAGATCGTGGTAAGGCATACCAAATAAAAATGTATGAGCTTCCAGAAGGAAAGCGTGCAACACGAGGAAAGTCTATTATGAACTTCTTGCCGCTAGGAGGCGATGAAAAAATAACCTCCATCCTCCCAATGCCAAAAGAGACAAAAGGAAAGTCGTTATCACTTATGATGGTAACGCGCCAAGGTACCGCGAAAAAATCTTCCGCAGAAAGTTTCAAAGATGTGCGCCGAAGTGGCATTATTGCTATTCGTCTCGACCCAGGCGACGAGCTTCTCTCCGCATTATTTACCGAGAAAAATGACGATGTTATCTTAGCAACAAGCGAAGGTCAGTCCATTCGTTTTAAAGAAAGCGATATACGTGAAATGGGTCGTACGGCAGGTGGAGTGCGTGGTATGACCGTAAAAAAAGGTGATTACATTGTGAATGCGGATGTTATTAGTAAATCAATGAAAAATCCTGAGTTTCTTGTTATGACTGCAAGTGGCTATGGTAAAAAGACATCTCTTGATGAATACAAAACCCAAAAACGCGGTGGAAGTGGTATTAAAACGGTAAACGTTACCGCCAAGACAGGAAGGCTTGTAATAGGACGTGTAATAACAGACGATCACGAAGAGCTGATTGCCATATCAAAGAAAAGTCAGGTGATAAAAGTGGAGACAAAGACAATTCCTTCGCTTGGTCGCGGTACCCAGGGGGTGAAAATAATGAAGCCACGTGAGGGCGATGCTATCGCTTCACTCACACTTCTCTAATATATATGAGTCTCTTTTCTCCAGAACAAGCAATACATGTTTTAGAACTTTCTCCTCGAGAAGTGGTCCTCGATGCAGGTGTGGGAAGTGGTGTATATAGTCGCATTGCAGCAAAAAAAGTAACCACTGAAGGTACGGTGTATGCCGCCGATGTTCACAAAGACCTCTTGGTGCGTATTGCGGATGATTTTGTAAAAGAAGGATATACAAACATTCATACGCTGTGGGCGAACATTGAAAGACATCATGGTTTGTCGCTTGCAGACGAAGTGTGCGATGCGGTGCTTCTGTGCAATACTCTTTTTATGGTTGAAGACAAAGATGAAGCTGTTCGTGAATTGCTTCGTGTGCTTAAAAAAGGTGGGAAGATACTTGTTGTTGAGTGGTCGGGAAGTCATGGTGGCACTGGTCCACATGCAGATCATGTGTACACAGAAAATGATGCACGAGCGCTTTTTGAAAAACATAGATGCACTATTATTCGCACACTTGATGCTCACGGGTCGTATCAATATGGCTTTGTGGCTAAAAAGGTGTAAAATAGGAATATGAAAAAACCGTTTTTACAATATGTGATATTAGCGATTTGTTTTGCTGGTGCAGGATTTGCGATGCTTGTTTTTTCTGATGTAATACCAATAGGAAATTCCTCTGAGCGAATTACTGGAGTTTTCCGGGTGTGGGGCACAATGAGCGACGACGCACTTGCACCTCTCCTTGAAACTCTGAATACAGAAAATAAAACTTATAGAATAGAATATTCTCAATTTTCTGTTAATGAATATGAGCAAAAATTAGTCGAGGCCCTTGCCTCGGGTGTTGGTCCAGATATTTTCCAAATAAATAATGAGATGCTTATTCGGCATGGAGATAAAGTTGCCCCTATCCCTTACACAAGTTTTCCTGTGGCGACTTATAAAACAACATACATACGGCCAACCGATATCTTCTTATATCCTCAAGGTCTTTTAGCATATCCCTTATTCATTGATCCATTAATAATGTATGGAAATAAAAGACTTATGCAAAATAATGCAATTTTAGATTTCCCTAAACTATGGAAAGATATTCCTTCTGCAGCTTCGGTTGTACGGCAAGTTGGAGACAGGGGTGATATACGTTTTTCATACTTACCTCTTGGAACAGCAAATAATGTCGATCATTATAAAGATATAATCACCACGATGTATGCACAAATTAGAATTCCAATTATCCGCGCACTTGATTCTGGCTCGGATAAATCTCAAGTAAGAATATATGTAACAAATTTAAATTCAAGTGAGTTATATCCAGTAGAAAGAGGTAGTCCAATTCAGTATTATACAAGCTACTCAAATCCAAATAACGCACACTATTCATGGTCAGCAGCTCTTCCAATGGCACGAGATTTCTTTGCTGCCGAACAAAGTGTTTTTTATATAGGTCGCGCTTCAGATTATCCTTCATTGTTACGTAGAAATAGTAACATAGAGTTACTTTTCGGAATGGTACCACAGACAGGAACAAGTACTCGGGATATGGTTATCAATACAGGTTCTGTTCACGGCCTTGCTGTCTCAAAGTCATCTAAAAATATTACGTCTTCTTATGTTGTTGCAGCGCAATTATCCGATAGACGTTCGGTTAACACTATTGCAAAAGCACTTGGTCTTGCACCGGTATATAGTGACTTAATTCAGCTTGGTGTTAAAAGTAACACGCAGGAGAGGGAGCCTGTTGTATATCGCGCTGCCATACATACTCAACCTTTTATTGATCCATATCCAGAAGAAACAAGTAAAATGTTTCAAACTTTAGTAAACACTGTGTTATCAGGATCAAAGAACCCTGATGCTGCGGTAAGTGTATTTAATCTATCACTAACAACATTATTGCAATAAAAACTTTTTTATGAAAATATTTTACATTCTATATGCAATTATTCATACTTTTATCATAATAACCCCTATAACTGCATATGCGCAGGTTCAAACAGCTCCTCCTGAAGAAAGCAATGGCCTAGTCCCGTGTGGCAACAGAGGTCAGCCGGAATGTGAATTTGCTCACATTCCGGAACTTTTTAACAATTTAATAGAATTTTTTTTAATGATAGCGGTCCCACTTATTGCTGTTGTTTTTATGTATGTAGGATTTCTTTTGATACAAAAAAAACGTGAAGGGTTGGTGAAAGCAAAAGGGATTATAGCTAATATGGTGATTGGGTTTATTGTGTTTATTATAGGGGGACTGGCGGTGTATACCGCACTTGTTGCCATTGGTGCACCAGACTTTATTACAGATTTTTTAAAATAGAAGTTATAGTATACTAAAGATATGAATTTACTTTATGCATTAGGAACTCAAAGCGTATACGCGCAGGTTCAAACAGCTCCTCCTGTGACGGTTGGTCTAGGTCTTACGAACCTTGGGACAATCAGTGAGGTAATGGTGTGGGTACTTGATACGATCGTGGCTATCGCCGTTCCACTCCTTGTGTTATGGCTTATTTACGTTGGGTTTATGTTTGTATTTGCGCGCGGGCATAAAGATGCTTTAAAAGAAGCAAAAAGTGCTTTCGGTAGCATTAGTCGAAACTATTAAAAGTGTGGGTGAGCGATAATTATTATATAAAGATTTAGTCTTATGAAAAATCATTTCACTACACTCAGTGCATTAGCGATTCTGGCGGTGGTGCCAGCAGTAGTTCACGCGAGAACTATATCTGATCTCATCCAAAGTTTATTTAACTTTGTAAACAATCTACTTATTCCACTTATAATTGCTCTGGCACTTTTTCTGTTTTTTTTCTGGATCACTGTATTCATTTATAAGCGCGAAGAAGGTTTCGTAAAAGCAGGGGGTCCGGCACGCTCTTTTTTGCTCTGGGGAATTATTGCGCTTTTTGTCATGACTTCAGTGTGGGGTATATTAAGTGTTATAACTAATTCATTTGGTATTCCACTCGCTGTGCCTCAATTTAGAGAAAATCGTGGCACTGAATAAACTTATTGGCTGTGTGGTGTGTATAAAGTAGTTGACTTTTATTCTTTATTTATACATACTTAAGGAGTATATGAAAAAATTTACAGTAACCATATTAACTTTTTTACCCATCATTGCATTTGCGCAAGATGCAATCGAAGTGACGGGAAATAATATTTACCGCCTTATTGAGTTTATTGGTAGGGTTATAAGTATTGCAACGCCGATTGTAGTCGGGGCCGCCCTCTTAGCTTTCTTTTGGGGTCTTGTGCTTTTCCTGTGGCGATCTCGTGAGGGTAAAGTTGAAACTGATTCAGCAAAAGACCTTATGTTATGGGGTCTTATTGCACTTTTTGTTATGATTTCAGTGTGGGGAATTCTTCGGTTTATCTCGTCGACTATTGGGTTAGATACTGGTGCAACACTAAATACTGTTCCGTGTGTACCTACTGCAGCTAACCAAAATTGTCGAATTAGATAACGATCCAAAAAAACTTATGTTTTTGAAAAGCATACAAGCAAGTTTCTGTGTTTGTGTGTTTTTCTTATTAAATGCTGCTAATACATACGCAGAAGATGTTTCGGTGGTGGACTCATTAATTGGACGCATTAATCAGTATATAATCAATCCCATTCTTCAGTTAGCATTCGGCGTTGCACTTGTTATTTTTTTGTACGGTGTACTTGAATTTTTCTTAAATCCTGAAAATACTGAAAATCATTCAAAAGGAAAAGAGCACATGTTGTGGGGAATTATCGGAATGTTTATTATGATGGGTGCCATTGGTATTTTGCAAATTATCTCTGCATCTATTGGTGGCTATGAGGTGAGAGTGTAAAAATAAGTATAAAAAAGACCCCCGCTTGTATCGCGGGGGTTTTCCGTTTCCTATCTAGCGCACGATAATCGCTTGTGCGCTAAGGTCTTGCTGAAGCTGTGGCCATTTCCTAGCTACATACTTCCGCAGACCCTCCTTTCTTTTCTGATTGCTTCCGAGAGCCACACGACTCTGGAATCAGTGGTTAAGGTCCCAGTCTCGCCCATGGACACGTTCCGGATCTCCATCTTTATGGGCAGACCTACTTGTCGACATGCGGCATGGAGCTTCGTGCTCGCGCTCCGGTCTTTAGGGCCGTTTATCGAAAAAATGTTACTTCTTCCGGTTGTCCCTGTCAACCTCACTTCAACCTCACCATCCATAGCGAGGTTGAAGACCCAGTCATATTCTACTGGGTTCGCAGTCGGGGCTAGCTCTGCAAACGTCACCCACTCGTTAGGTGGCAGATCCAGCCGTACAGGCACGTTTTTTATTCGTGCGAGTTCTTGCTTTCGAGCCTCCTCTTGTGCGCGGAGGTTGATCACCTCCTGTGTTGTGTCCAGGGCGAAGCGATAACCGTCTTCAGCGGCGTCGTCTATCGGCGATGTGTCTTCCTTTGTATCGCCGACATACCAGCTGAAGCCTGTTATGGTTGGCCAAACTATGATGCATAACGCCATAATGGTACCCCATTTTTCTGCCGCGGACATTGTCCAAAACCTGCTCCACAAACCTACTGGTGGAGCTGGTGCCGTGTTTCGCGCCACATTATCCTCCTTACGGTTGGTTATTTGTGGAATTTACCGCTGCTGCTGCCGCTGCTGCGGCTGCAATTGCTGTCTGACCACCTCCACGACGACTACTTGCCCGCCCACCACCGACGCCGAATTCGACCTCGCCGATGAGTCCAGTACCAATCATGTCGGAGATTTGTTCAGATGTA
>JACCDR011718011.1_pt1 | contig 12373 bp, 13 predicted proteins | sample 7446431 | NCBI WGS metagenome assembly JACCDR01 (sample SAMN15323443, study PRJNA562643) | freshwater metagenome | isolation source: river surface water | place: USA:Blue River Watershed | collected 2017-08-17
CCACTGGTTCTTCCACTGGTTCTTCCACTGGTTCTTCCACTGGTTCTTCCACTGGTTCTTCCACTGGTTCTTCCACTGGTTCTTCCACTGGTTCTTCCACTGGTTCTTCAGATGCAATCCATTCAATTATAAAAAGTTTATGATGTTCTGGATCTATTCTAATAAATTCTTCTGATATATTTTTTACATTAATAACAAATTCATCTGTAAATGTATTATCGAAAACATTATTGCTGAAATGTAGTTTTTTTATGTATTCATCACATGGACTAAATAATATAATTCCAGTACATTGACAATTGGAAAGTTTAATACCAGTTTTAATATTAGATGATCTTCCGCTTTCTAACTTAATTGTATTAATTGGTCCGAAAATATATTTATTAATATTTATTTGATTATAATGACTTCTTGGTTTAATAGAAAATGAAGGAATCATGCTGTGTGTTTGATATACTTATATTTATAGTTATTATTGTTGGGTATAGTTAGTTCTAAATGGAGCCAATGTATCATTTAATGGGGAAACTACGCTATCATTAATTTGATGTACACTTAATGATGCCATCATTTTCTGCACTGGACCCTTTCCTTTTGTGCTAAATTTATTATTAAGAGTTGGGTCAATATCTATTTCAAAATTTTCCACAGGCGCATTTTTAGCAATGGTATTCGATCCCTTCATATTTTTATTGGTATGTTCATTAATTAACGCAAACTTTTTGTTGGTAAATTTATTATTCTTGACATGATCTATATTTTTATTAGGAACGCCATTGCTAGTTTTAAATTGCGATTGACTGTTCTTTAAATTTTGTTCATGTCTACCATGCTTAATCTTCTTGAATGCATTCTTTAATATTTTAACACTAGATGATTTAATCATATCATTATCTTCATTTCTCTTCGAATTAGATTGCATACGTTCTATTTTTTTAACTATAGCAAGTCTATCCTTTGTAGGAATTGTAGTTGGTCGTATAGTATCCGTAATATCCAACGTCTTTATTTGTTCTACCAATGTTTCTTTCTTTGTAGTAAATGTTTGTTTTAATGTTCTATTACCCGATTGTTTATGTTCTCCAGTAGTTTGAGTAGTTACGGAACTTAATACTCTGGATATATTTTCTGGTAGCATTGCTGATTTTTCATTTTTTATAGATGTTGAATCGCTAGTTAACTCAACTGCAACGTTTTGATAATTCCGTCGAGCTATTTTAATCAATTCTTTCTGTGGTACATTTGTGCCATTTTTAAATCTTTCTGTTTCATTTTTAAAATCAGTTTCTTGTCTACCAAGTCTAAATACAGCTTGAGCTGATTTATCTACATCTGCTTTGGATCTATATACATTGGATACCGAACTTAATCCATATCTAGCATCTGGTTGTATTTGCCATTGCAGCCCCACCATATTATTTAATTTACTAACGATGTCGGTGCTGTATTGTGGTAATATTTTTTCATCTTGTATTTGATATATTTTTTGATCCTCTTTTATGGTTTGGTCAGCTGTAAGAATAGTTTTTCCTGGTTTAGGATTTGTAGCACTAATCATTGTGTTGAAACTTTCATCAAATAAACCAGTTAATCTAGTAGCCGTATCATTGAATCCATCTTTAATCTGTCGAAGCATACGTTTTGTACCAACCATACCCTCTTGTCTATCATCGCTAACATCTTGTAATTTTCCATGAATATATCTGTCGTATCTAAATTTATTTTGATCTCGCATCTGCGCTGTCATAGGATCTATATCTGACTGACGCGGATCCTTTGTTAAATCTCCGAGAAATAATTCTGGATGATATGGATCTCTTTTATATCGACTACCAAATTCATTCATTGTCAATAGTGAATTATTTAACATGTTATTTCTCTGTCTGGGTAATTCATCTTCAAATATTGGCTTATCCGATCCTCTATCACGAATAGCCTCTTTCATAAAATTATCCACAGTATTTGGGTCGTAGTATTCATTTTTGGTATTCATAGATTTAAGATGAAGAAAGGCATATGGTAATGATGGGATATCATACAATTTTGTCATTGTCGTCTAATATATATTGATTGAGACATATCGAATACTAAGAGTATAAAATTGATAAATATATATTACTAATATAACAACAATGGCACAAGATAGTTTTACAACACCAGAACGACCGCCTAAACGCTCGGAGCCTCCTAAGATTATAAGACAACAATCCTATAAATCTCGGATTAGTAGTTATACTGCGCGGAATTTATACTCCTTATTGAATATTATTGAAAGCAATACAAAAAAGAGAAAACTTGAGTATGCACAATTTACTCAAAATAAAAAAATGAAGCTTTAGTTTCATTATATTTTTTATATGTCTGTAAAATTGAAAATAAGTATAACTAAATATACCATCCAATAAGAAATTGGTTAACAATGAAGTTTACTACTCAGCTCGAATTAAATATCACTGTAAAAGATCCTGGTGCAATTTATTCAATGGACTATGATCAGATGCTCTTGGATCATGCGAAAATTCTATACGAAAAGAAATGTAGAGATGGTCAATATATTCAAAGTATTGATAAATTAGTCCAGAGATCTCTTCCAAATATTATCAAACGAGATCTTACATCTAAAATCAGAGTTTATATTGTTGTACAAGTCACTGCGATTAGATATGATAAATATGATTTTGTAGATAATTTAAAAATTCAAAAATTTATTAATAATGGAAAGATTGGTAGTTATAATATCATTCAATGTGCTAATGATCATGTAATTTGTCTTATGAAAATGACATCGAGTATAGAAAAATTTAAAATTGGTGATATTATTCCCGTTAGAGTAGCCCAATCAATTTATAAATTTGGATATTCCCATATTCAATTAAATGCATACCAATTTCTTCCATATGTTCCTGATCCTGTTTATTATTCAATTGGAAAATTATCAACTGAAATTAAAACTTATTTTAAAAATATGATTATGCCATTATTTGAACGCGAACTTGAAAAAAAGAAAACATTGGATCAATCAAGATGGAATCAGTTCGCCGCAATGATAATTCCATATAAGAAATCAACGAAAACTATAGATGGTGAATTAGATATTTTAGACATCGAGTCATTGCAAAATAAAAATATTATAATTGATTATCATATTGACTTGACGAAATTTAAGATCGCATCAATGACAACTCGCAAAGCATCGGAAGATATTAATATTATTATAGATGAACCGAAAGATGTTATTACAAGAACTGCATTTGAATATATTAAAATTATTTCATTAATTAATAGTCTTACGGAAAAATACACATCCGATGAGGATTATAATAATATTTCTTACATCTGGGAAAAATATGAAAGTAGTAAATTTTAATTATTATATTTACAATTTCCTACCCCATATATTGTTTCACATCTAGAGAACGTATCTTGGATAGATGCATCTGTATCATTTTTTTTAAATACTTGAACTGGCCGTTGCTTACCAAATGTGAGTGGTGATGTAAATATTTTTTCATCTATTAAATTTGTAAATTTATCATGAGGGCTATACTTAATTAATAATACAATCATTATTATAGTTAATATAACGACTGATGTTAAAAATAAAATAAATTCTCCATTCATTATTGCTATATTTATAAACTAAATAGTTTTGATTTATTGATGTAAAATATATATTGAATAATGTCTAATGATATTAAAGCAAATAAACGAGAAATCGTTAACTCTATTAAAGATTTAGATAGAAGTGATTATATAGATATATGCATGCTACTTAAAAGTAATTTATCGTCATATGAAATGATAAACGAATTACCCAAAGGTACATTTATAGATTTAGACATGATTGATGAATCATTAGTATTGCAATTATATAATATGATTACAACTAAATTACAGCGTATTGCAGAAAGATAATTAAAAATTTAAATCATTGTAATATAATAATAAACAATAATAATGGCACAAGCGTCGTTTGATAGTTTTATCCAAAGCGTGTATAGTGGTGGTACGGCAATGGAGTATTTCGATAACTATGATGCTGGTATTAAAGTGGGCGAAGGGATCGATGATATAAGTGTTGATAATATATTTGGCGGAAATGACAATAAAAAAATAAATAACGATAGTGATAGTGATACATCAGATAATGAATTAGAAAGTGAATCAGACAGTGAATCGAACAGTGAGTGTAAATGCACAAATGATAATGGGATCAAATGCGAATGTATGGATAATAAAATAACATCGTCGATAAGTTTAACATTATCAAATATGAATGAATCCGATAAAGATTCAGATAGTGAATCCGATAAAGATTCTGACAGTGAATCTATTATTGATATGATAGAAATTGATATTAATTCAACAAAAAAAAATAAACCTATTAATGGCGCAAGATTGAATCCTAGTGAAATATCTATACTATTAGCTCCATACAAGTAAATTATTTATAGTTTTTTCTTTAATAAATCAATTAATTCTTGTCGTTTTTCTTTAGAAAATTGTGCATCGGAAATTTTTGATTTTTCTTCGGCTTCTTCATATAAATCAAGCATACGATCAGTGTCTTTATTTAAAACTTTAACTGCATTAATATATAGTTGATGTATTTTATTTTTATCAATATTAGGATTAGATTCTATTAGTAAATATTTATAGTATAATGCAAATTGTTCATTTTTATAATGATACATATCCTTTTTATTATGTCGAGCAGCTTCTATTCTACTCTGATCCTTTGGTTTACCATATATAGCAAATATATATCTTTTAAATGCGTTTGGATGAAAAACTCCTTCAACTGCTAAATAATGAAATACAATTGGATGTACCTCATTGAATGATTTTGCTGGATCAAATGTAAGAATAAATTTTTTTCTAGTTTTTCCATCCATTTTATTTAATTTATCTTCATTTTGTTTCATATATGCAATAATTTTACTTGCAACTTCTTTTCCTTCGGCAACCATCCGTTTCGCCCCATTGATATAAAACTCCGAACTATTTGTATCCATGATATATTACTTATTTGCATAGATTAGATTCAAACTAAACTCCAATCATATTACGTAAAAATGCTTTTTCGTGCATATCAAAATTACTGTTATCTATTGAATCGCTGACATCGTCATCGGATAATTTCTTATTTGGCGTTGTTGGAATTTTACTCTTCGCCTGTTTACGTTTATAAATTACACTTTGTGAATCTGGTGTATTTTTATATATATTAGAATACGCCTGAGCCTTTTCAGCAATCATTTTATCAGATAAGGGTGTTTCTGAAAAATCTTCTCTTGGTGGTTTAATTTTATTTTTTGGATCAACATCATCTCCATCGTCATCTTGTAATCCACTTAACATTTCATCCATAATAATATTATCAAATCCATGAGTTTCTTCTTGATGCTGATGTTTATTTACATATGGTTCTACCTTAGGTTTAATTGGAGGAGTTTCTAACTGCGCTAATGCAGATATTATAGAATTTACTCCGTATATATAATCATTGTCAGCTACTTTCATTGCTGGTAATGAAGAGACGCCATCAGAAACAAAATCATTAATATTAGATTCATTTGCAATATCTAATACAAGTACATAATTATTGTCATTGATAATTGTATATCTATCATTGAGAAAATCTATTATTCTACTATTATATAGTTCATGGTTATCCGCATCCTTTAATATAATGACCACTTTTGTATATTTTGGCATTTTACAACGCAAAATTGATTATCGAAGATACTATATATAACTATCTAATCATTTGCAATAAGATCACTATGCCATCGACTAAGGTTGTAGAAAAATCCAATAATGCTATCAAATTGGATAAAACGCCATATGCATCGCTAATTAATATGATACCTCCTATTACAAATAAATTAGTTGTTGTAGAAATTACAGATGCTAACTACCCGATTGTAAATGCTATTCGTAGAACAATTATAGCAGAAATGCCAGTTAAGTATTTGACAGCGTCGCTAACTGAAATTTCTTCCGATGATCCATATATTATTAAAGATTTCATGCATAAACAATTAGAGATGATACCAGTAAGTCAATCTATTGCTGCCGATAGTATATTTTCAATTAAAGTAGAAAATAATACAGATTTTCCATTAGATGTATTAAGCAATGATATCAAACTTAATGGGGTTACTACATCAAAAGATATAGTTCCTATGATTCCATTGTGTAATATTAATAGCGGAAAATCATTTTCTATTAATAATATTCATGTTGCCACTAGTTATGGGTTTGATAATTCTAGAATAACATTTGGTAAGGTTGGTTATGAAATATTGGATCAAGATTTTAGTGTTTCATCATTACAATCATCTCCTACAAAATTTAGAATTCCAATGGAATTTTCAGGATTTGTGGATCCATTGGATGTTTTTGGTAAAGCAATTAAATGCTTAATAGAGCGATTAGATGCAATTGATTATAGTAAATCGATTGTTGAATTTGATGTATATAAATTATCAATTATTAATGAAACGCATTCAATTGGAGGATTATTAAGTTGGTATATTTATCATCTTGAACAGTCTATTGATTATTGTTCATATAGAATTTTACATCCATCAAAGCGCGAATGCGTGCTCGATGTAAGACATCCATCTGCTGAAGAATTATGTAAAAAGGCTGTTATTAAAATTAAAAAAGATCTAATGGATATAGGCGCTGGATTTATGTAATTATTCATATATAATGCATAAAAATTTTTTTGGTTGTTCGATAAACACAAAATTGAAGCCCATAATTAATAATTATACAATCATTATCCAAATCATTTAACCATGTTTTCTCAACAAGTTTCGTATGAATTGTTATATAAATGTATGCACAATGGCATAACAACCATTTGCCCAGATTTAATCAAAATAGTTGTTGAACAAATTGATAAAAATAATGGATTTATATTTGGATCTACAATGATTAATTACATGCTTCTTATAAATAATAATACTAATCGTGTTTATAAAAATAATGACATTGACATTGTATTTACAAATGCCGAAGACTATAATAATTTTACAAGATTACTATATAATTTATTTGTCAATTGTAAAGATAATTTTGAAAAGTGTAATTATTCCACAAGAGTTACTACAATGCAATCAGATATTCCATATGCATTTAGTGAATTGTTAACATCAAATTTTGATGACAAAGTTATATCTTTGTCTATATTTAGCAATGATTCTAACAAATGTAATACAATGAATATTCATTGTATTCTTACAATATTGCAACAAAATATTAATTTGGATACAAAACTTAAAATTATATTTGAACAATTACTTATGTATCCATTGTTGTGTAATGTATATAATAAAAATACTGTATTTTCACATTATAAATCATTCGATGCAATTGAATCATATCAAATTGTAAATAAATATGAAGAAAAGACGTTAAACAAATATAAAAAATATGGACTGGTGATTAAAAATATAACTAATAAATTGAATACATCACTTAGCAAACCAATTACATTTATTCATGATATGAATATACCAACACATGAAAGATTATCTGATGCAAAAAATAAATATAAGGCACTTGGGTTTGTTGTTATTCCATTAAGAAAAACATCAAAACAATTAGAAGGCAAGGCGCCATTCTGTAAAGATTGGATTAATAAAACGCGTGAATATGATTTTGATACTAAACAATGTGCAAATATTGGAATTTTATGCGGCAAAGAATCTGGTATTTGTTGCATTGATGTTGATTTGAAAGATAATGGAATGTTTTACTTTGAAAAAATGGTTGCAAAATATTATTTACCACACTGTCCAGTGCAAGAAACACCTAATGGTGGGCGACACTATATATTCAAATTCAATGAAAATCGTATGAAGGATATGCAGGCAGTAATTAAAGCATTACGTGTCAATGGAAATAAAATTGGTATCGATATGTGGATTCAACGATGTCAATTTGTTGCAGAACCATCAATTAATTATGTTGTTAATAAAGCATATAAATGGATTGTACCATTAACTACGAAAGATGCTATTCCAGAATTACCAGATTGGATTTATGATGCATACACATATAAAAATATTTCAGAAGATGGGACAATTCTAAAAGATGATTACGAATATAACAATTCAAATAATTCATCGCAGTCAACTTTGCAGTCAACTTTACAATCAACGTCGCAATCGACAATCCATGAATCCTCGGATAATCATAATTCTATGCATAATATGTCATTTGGAAATTTGGATACATGTAGCGACACTAGTAGAGAAACTATGACAATAAGTCAATTAGATTATAGCAATTCACAATCAATAAATGATATTAAATTTGATTGGGTATCTATTGTGTTTATGCTTATCTCAATGCTTTGTATGATTTGTATAATTGTATTTACGATATTACTTAAATTATTTACATGTATAATTCATGATCAAACTACAAAAGTTCTAAATAAAAAAATCATTAATTCTGTATTAACCAATATAATTGCTTTACTAGAGTAATTATATTTTTTATATTTGAACCTTGGTTTTGATAATTGATAGTATCGTAATATACACACATAATGTCTTCAACCGTAGAACACATTGAAGTTGCACCACGTATGTGGGATAAATCTATCGCAGCATCATATACCCCACGAGACGCTGGGAAAGATACGAAAGATACAACTATTCAACAAAAACAAGATGTTGTATCAACAAATGATGTTGTTAAAAAGTCCGTAGTTGCTGCGCCAGTAATTGGATTATTACAAAAAATTAAGACATATTTAATTCCAATTTTATTTGTGATTGCAGTTATTGTTGTTATCTACGTTCTTTGGAAATATTTTACCAAATATCGAAAACAACGTGCAGAAGCTGCAATGGAAAAAATAGTCACAAAAGAACCGGAATCTTCATATGAGGATGTAATTGGTGGTGATACAAGTAAATATGAATGCGATTCCGATGAATCTGACGATGAGATTTCTACTATACCTAAAAAAAATAAACTAACTTCAATAGAAGAAATTGATGAAGATGATATTTCCGACGAAGAACCTCCAATTTTAGAAACTCAACAATCAAAAGATCTCGATAACAAAGAGGACGATGATGAAGACGATGAAGAAGATGAAGACGATGAAGACGATGAAGAAGATGAAGACGATGAAGACGATGAAGAAGATGAAGAAAATGACAACAATGATGTTTCTATGTTAGAATCCGATGGAGAAATTGATGAAGAAGATCTTCCTGATACTAAAGAAATAGAAGATTTTATTGCAGCTAATACTGTGGAATCATTTGATAATATCATTAAATCGAGCAGTGAACTTTCAACTGATACGACAGATCATCAAGAAAATAATGATCCATTTTCTATAGAATTACCTGTTTACGAAAACGAGGAAGATGATAAGATTAAAACAAAGAAGCAGCGACGTAATTATAAACCAGTTAAAGTTTAAAAATAAATACACAAATGTTTTTTTATGATAGTCAGTTCATCTTACATCATATATAGCAAACATGTTCGATGCATCATACTTCGAAACTAATAATACTCTCATTGACGAATCCAAGAAATTGGTAGATGAGCATAACAAACTTAGTTATAAAAATATTTCATTACAGATAGAATCCGTGTCATATGCACATATTGGAAAGGTGATACCCAAGGATTCGTTATCAAAGGATATTATATCATTTTATGAAATATTTACATATCAAAAAATTATAACAAATAATCTCAAAAAGATAATAAACTCCATTGATTATACGCATGATGAACTTATATCGCATATAGATAGAAGCGATGATTCTATTATACAATTAATGTCATCACTTACTGGTATAAGATTACAATTAATAGATTATCATGAAAATATAAATATTAATCTAAGTAAACAAGCAGATACATTTATAAAATATATTAAATCAGAACCAATATTTGATATAGTGGCATTGATAGATGTTACATTTATTTGTATGCTACAAAAAGATCTTGATAGATTTATTAAAATAGATACAAATGATAAATATTTTATAACAGTGGGTGTTCGTATTATAGAAGCTGTATATGTCCATATAATTAATTCAAATCTTTCCACATATGTCCATGAAAAGATAAATGACTTAAAGAAAAATATATTATCAACAAAACAACAACTACATGTACCATTCGATGATGTAAATAAACTTCAAACATTTAATTTATTTCCAAATGATGGGGATAACATTGATATTAAATCATTGATGGATAAATTATTTAATGTATCCATCAATGTCAATGATTTGAACAATGGCACTGATATTATTGAAACTGCACTCAAACAATTATCGATCGATAAAGAAAAAGAAACTGGTATTATAATTATAGCAAATTCAAATGATGATATTTATTTTAATATGACATTACTAAGTTCTATGCGTCAATCGATGGATGCCGTTGGTATAACACCAGAGCTAGTTGAGAAAACCAATTTAATTAAGCAAGGCGGTAAATCTACTGTAAAAAAATCTAAATTAATACCAATTAACATATCGGATAAAACAGATATCGCATATGTATTATGGACAAATGATATGAAATTATTTAAATTTAAATCATCGCCAATTAATAGATCTATTATTAATAAATTATTAAGACGCGAACCATCTATTATTATACAATCATACAATGAATTATTAACAGATATGCTAAATAAATTAAAAAAATATGATGACGCAATTGCATTTAAACGAGTTCAATATATGTCGTTTAATAATTCTGTTACAGAACAAACATTTATTGATGACATTAAAACTGAAATAGAGAAAGAAATATTAAATAATGTATCACAAAAAAATAAATTTCATGAATGGGTAATCAGTAATAAATTTACAGAAAATATGTCAGATATATTAGACTCATTTAAGGATAAACTTGGAGTACATAGACAAATGCTTTCGGCGCATTGTCATATTATTTATAATTCAATGTCTAATAAAATTATAAATAAATTAAAGCAAAGACTATTTGCCATACATGATATATCTGAATTAACTAAATCAATTATCAAAGATATAGTAGCTGATTCCGTGGATGGTAATGATAATATATATACAAGAACAATAGCAAGCTATTATTTACATATAGCATAAATATTTATATGTAAAACATATCTGGTGCGTTGTTAGTTCTAGACATTAGATTATAATTATTACGACTATACGCATCGTCAATATAATATCCAATCCATTCAACATCATCATTAAATGATTCAACTTCATTAAATGTAGTTATCATTTTTGATACATAATTATTTGTTTGATTAGATGGGGCTATTTTTTTTGTTTTATGCTCTATCATGTACATATCAATGTATAACAATTGTAATTTAATGGCTGGATGTGTTATATTAATATTTTTATCAAATTTATGTTTGTAACATAGTATAGGAGTATACGATGCCATGTTATATAGATTTGCAATATAAATTGCTTGACTAGTAACAGAATCGTTTATAAGACAGCTATGTTTCGTAAGTTTAAAATCATATGGGATATAAAAATCATTATGCATAAATGCTTTAAATTTATATTGATTATGATTCTCAAAAAGTGATTTCATGTGTTCAACAATTGCATTTTTATATTTATAATCAGTATAGATAATATTCATTGCAGTTGAATTGCATTCATTGATATCATTTACAAACAAAATATTCTTAGATAATTCATCATTATTTCTTACTAGTTGCATTATAGACCCTAATGCTTCTATTCGTGGATTAGATTTATTTTTTTGTTGTTTAATAACTTTTCCTTTTTTTCCTCCATATATTATCCGCAATGAATGTTCCGAATAGTCGAAATGTGGATGCAATTCATTTATATATTTATTAATTCCATGCTTTATAATATCTGCATAATTATTAACACTCATGAAATATTTACATGCAATTACTTTAAGTAAATAATTAGACGATACAGACGCATTAATTACATAGAGCATTTTTGTGCCATTCATATCAACAACAAATTCTCGTTCTGCCAATTTTACAATTGATTTTGTAGGATTTAGTGTTGATTGATATTCTGGAGAATTTTCATGTTTAATAGCATTGATAATATTAATTATTGTTTGTTTAGGTTCTGTCGATATTATCATAAATATATTTTTATCACTTGCCATACAATTATGTGCAAATGCAAGATTATTATTTTTTAATTCACGAGCAATAAGTTTAAGCAATGTATCCGTTCTTGTTTGGTAATGTGGCATAATTTTATTGGCAATTTTTATCAACCAGGTTAATTTATCATTCATAATATTTTCTTCTGTATCAGTCATTGGTTCTCTATACTATATAAAAAAAATGAGATTGCTCGTAGTTATA
>JACCDR010735375.1_pt1 | contig 12370 bp, 13 predicted proteins | sample 7446431 | NCBI WGS metagenome assembly JACCDR01 (sample SAMN15323443, study PRJNA562643) | freshwater metagenome | isolation source: river surface water | place: USA:Blue River Watershed | collected 2017-08-17
ACGCGACAAAATCGTCTGTTCCAGACGTCCCGTTCCAGTCCCCTTTAGCGCCGAACCATTTAACATTGATCGGCCCGACATAATCTCGCTTCCATCGACGCCCATCAGCACCGACCAGAATCGTTCCGCCGTTGTCAGTTGAGGTCGTATCAGTCGAATCAACCCGAAACACGCCGAATCCGCCGTCAAAGATATTAGCAACACCGCGCACAAAATACGCTGCGTTTGTTCCGGTATATGCTCTCAATAAGGCATGGGTTCCAATCTCGGGAAGACGTAAAGCAATGGATGCCGTAAGCGACGAATCAAGGGCTGATACGGCTGAATTCGTTGCAGCAATATCAGTTTCGTGTTCGTCATATACTTGACGGATAATCGCCGCATGGGAGCGCATGTAATCATCTAGCGAAGTCCCTACCGAATCACCACCTGCCGGGTAATTGGAACTTGCGGACGACGAAAGGTCTGCTACTGTTGATGGTACTGGCATTATTGTCTCCGGCGCTTCGCAGCGTTAAGAGGTTTTGAAAATCAGAAATCGAGCAATCCGCCACCTTGCGAACCAATCGCACCAGAGCCGCTTGCTGCTGCTGCTCTCCGTGCTTTGATTGCTTCTTGCGCAAGCCGTAGCGCGTTTATTTCGTCCGTGGCGTACTTGGCCATCAGAATGCTTCCAATGGAGTCTCTAACTGGCTCTGGCGTACCTACACGGGCTGAATACTTGCCAAGTCCGGCTATCATTGAAGCCAACCCACCTGTTTTGGCGTTGAGTCCTGCCGCCATCAGGTCAGATGCGTTATCTAAGGTCTGTTGTTCTGCATTGGCTTCACGCGAGAACGTCCGAGAGTTACGCGAAGGGCCAAGTGACTCTAACCGCTTGAGCGTTTCTTCGCCCTTGAGCATTTTTTCAACATCGGAATATTTCACATCATTGCCAACCAAGGCTTTGATTTTTTCTCGAGTCGGACGGTCTTTCCAGAAGTTCAGCAAACGATTCTGTCCAGATTGCGTTCCGACCATTTCGCGTAATTGCTCAGAAGCACCAACCCTGAACGCTTCTTTCTCGCTGTTTGACATGCCAGAAGTCAGCGCATCAATACCTTCTGCGTTTTCGTTCCAGAACGATCTACCCTTGCGGATTGCTGTTTGATGTGCAGCAGGACCAGCAAAAGCATCTCGAGCAGACTTGTACAGAGAAACCCCCGTTTTTGGATCAACCGTCAGATTATCCAGTTCGCCAAGCAGATCATTTTTCAACCTGACGTAAGACCGGCCAAGCGTTGAAACCTTACCCGTAACAGCATCCGTTTCGCGTTCAATCAAGGTTTCAATGCCACGCTTAACCAGATCAGCGTCGCGCATGGATACCCTGCCGGTTTTCTGTGCGTTCATCAGCGCATCAAAAGCACCAGAAGCCTCCTTAGTCTCCAGCGAGAAAGGCACTCGTTCTGCTGTGGCGATTCGGCTTGCTGTACCTGCTGCACCTAATTTCTTGGCTGAGTCGAAAATTGATTTCAGACCAGGCGAAACAGGAACGTCCATTTGATGAAGTTGCTCATACAGTGGAGCCGCTTCGCCTAGTTTTTGTCGCTCAAACGCTGCCGACAAATCACCGGCACGACCATATCCACCATTGACAGTATTTACCATTGCGTCCATCCGATCTGGACGAGTGGCAATCCGGTTGCGAATAAGGTTTTCAAGTTCGTTAGCTGTCTTACCCGGAAGGTTTGCATTAACGTCCAGTGCGCCTCTGGTGCTTTCTCCGGCTGAATCAGCAATGCGCGCCTCTGGCCCAAGCCGAGCCATATTGGACGCCAAATCGTCAGCCGATACGTTGTCACGGTTCAATGCACCTGCTACACGGTTACGGGCTAACCACTCGCTGTATTTCTGACCGACACCAGGAAAACGGGATGCAGCCTGACCACCTAACGCATTCAGTATAGACCCCCCCGCACCGGCAGTCCCCATAACCAATGGAGCAGCCAACATACCTAGTGCGCCAGATTTTGTAGCGCCTTCCAAACGCTTGCCGTCTTCCGAATCTCCTGCGCCTTGTGCTACCCCATAAACCCCGCCAGCGGACGCAGCAGCAGCCAAAGGAGGAACGTTTTTAAGCAACTTCGCAACACCACCCGGTAGCAACATAGAACCTGACACGGTTCCAATACCCGCTTCAACCGGAAAGTCTTTTTTGAACTTGTCCAGCGTAGCGTTGTATCGAGCACGATCAGCACCGAGTTTCCCGGCCAGTTCATCGCCAAACCCAAACGTAAGCGCCTGACCTACGTTCATCAGGCTAGCCACACCGGGCGCTACGTCATAGGGCTTTGCGCCTTGTGAGCCAATGAAAGACCCTAACTGCTCAGCAGTGGCACCTTCTGGCCCTTCAATGTCGTATGTTTTACCGTCAGGGGCTTGTACCGTGTAAATTGGCATTTATCGCACTCCAATAATCTTGAATTGCGGCGGCTGTTGTTTTTGAAGATCGCCAAACAACGGATTTTTCTCAGACCACGCGGACAACTCGTCAGAGAACCCGTTAAGCGTTTTGTTCTTCTGCCGATATTCACGCGCCATCTTCGCCACTTGAATATCACGTTGAGCCATTCGCTTGGCAGATTCAAAAATAAGACGGTTGCCTTCTGGCGTGTTGGCAAGAGATGGACCCATCTGCTGCAAGAAAGTCCGGTCGCCTTCAGACATTGCGCCGGGCATGAGGTTTTCACCGCCCTGGTTCTTGTTACGCAAGGCAATTTCATTCGTGAGAGCTACAAAGGCTTGCTTTTGTGACAACTTGGGATCGAGTTTCACACCAAGCGATTCCGCAACAGCCGCAACTTCAGCAGAGGCAGGAGCCAACTTGCCTGTGTTAAGACCTTCCATTAATTGCTCTGCACGACGCAACTTGTTTAGCGTTCCGGACGCTGACATGCCGGCCTTTTGTGAGGTTGAATATTGCTCCGCAAGGTCTTTCCCAAGCGCCTTTTGCTCCTCGGATTCCATAGGCGGCAGATTGACGTTTTGCCGTGAAGCACCAGCCGCCGCAATGTCACGCTTTGCCCCAAGCCACGCAGGGATAACCCTTAATTGTCCGTCAGGGCCATACTCAAACCCATCCGGCGCTTTCCTGTTCTGATAAACCTGATCAACACCCTTTGGAGTAACTTTTACAAGGGCATCACCAACCGTCTTGTATTGATCTTCAGGGTTTTGGCGCTTCCACCACTCAGAGTACGGGATAACGCCAGCCCTAACCTCTTGAGGGATAGACGGGTCACTGTTCAGGTAACTTTGCCTTGCTTGTTCTGCCTTGTTATCCCGAAGCAGCTTTGATATAGCCATGCCGTTTTGCAGATTCCCCATCTGCTGTTTTCGCGCTTCATCAAGTGATGCTTGGTAAGCCTCCATGCCAGCCATACCGCCCTGACCTAATGCGCGTGCAAAACCACCACCACGAGGCCCGTAGCTGTTAGCCATCATGGATAGCCCCATGTTCATCAGTGAATTGCGCTTGGCTTGAGCGAGTTGCTCTGGCGTAGGCTGGTTTAATTGTTGCAGTGCAGCCGTGGTTTCTGGATCAAAGTCGAATAAGCCCATGATTTACCCCATCAGTCCGCGACCATAACGACGCGGGTTATATCCACCACCAAAACTTGCATACGGAGAAATTTGCTGGAAAGAAGCAACTTGCCGACGCTCATTACCACCCTGATCCATGACAGGTTGCGGTTTGTTCATTGCGGCTTTCATGGCTTCACGTTGATCAATTTCCGCTTTCTTGGCAAATGCTTTCATGCCGACTTGAGCGGCTTTGCCTGTGTTGAAGTTGCTGGATTGACCGGCAACTTCTTTTGGCGAACCAGAGTAAGCAGATAATTGATGACCACCGCTAATACCCGCGTAAGTAGGATCAACCGTCGCTCCGTATTGCCCTTGCCATTGACCGTACTGAGTCGGAGTGGAGCCTTGGACTCCGGTTGTTTGGTTTGCGCTGATGCCATTTGCACCGCCCATCGTTCCAGTGGAAGAAGGCGCAGAAGGATCAACGGATAACAACCCATCTCCCGTATGGGAGGTGGATAGCCACGAATCTGGCGCACGCAACCCGCTACCGGCGTTTCCTGCATCTACAGCGCCAACATAAGCATCATTGGATGCTGCCACATCACCAGCAGAAGAAGACCCGCTATAGACCGTTCCTGCTGTCTCTCCGCCCGTAGAAGAAAGTCCGGGTTGTGCTGTATTGGCTGCACTGGCTTCTTGTGCTGTTTGCGCTTCTGTTCCACCAGAGAACCCGCCAAACCCGCCAACGGACGCTAATGCAGATAGACCTGCCTTAGTCCAGTTTCCGGTACTTGCGCCATCTACTGCACCAATCAAACTCCCCACGCCGGGAAAGAATCCATCCATAACCATTGGGAAGATGGTTTGGAAATAAGGGCTTTGTTCGTCCCGATACTTGCTCCCTGTGGTCCATTCCTGAACCTTGTTGTGCATCGGGTCAATCTCATCAAGAATGGGATCAACGAAGTGGAAAACTTCGTCCAGCAATCCGTAGTTTCTTTTACCCATGTCTTAGCTCCCCAAGTAACCGAGCAGCCCACCAACACCAGCGCCATAGGCCGATGCGTTAGCACTATCACCGAACAGCGAGGAACCCAACTGAGAACCCGCCAAAGCGCCACCAACCGCATTAGCGTAACGATTGGCTGTGTAGGGGTTAGACGAGTAACCCGCGGCCTGTACAGATCCTTGACCGCCAACGGAAGCACCCAAAGCGTTAGCAAGCACATCCAACTGACGATAGGGCTGGTTCTGTTGGGCAACCCAATCGCCGTATTGGGTGTTGAGTTGGTCTTGATTCTCTTGTCGGTAAATATCGCCGATGCCCACAAGCTGCTGCGCGTTGTTGTAGTCAATGTTGCCAAACTGCGGTGTCATAATGGCGTACTTGGCTTGGTTGTTACGCTCATTGACGTAGTTCTGACCGTACATATTCGTAGCGGCATCCCCAAGCGCCCTAGCCAGCGTTTCTTGATGCGCCGTCGTGCCGTAGTTGTTGCCGCCAAATTGAGAATTAACGCGAGTCTGCACGTCGTTCATGGCTGTATTGGCCATGCTTTTTAAATATGGATTACTGTCCGGAGACAGGAACTTCCCTGACATAACGTCATTGAAATTGCCTCGAGCATTGGTTTCTTCCGCAGAACCATTGAGCGCACGATTCTGGATTGCGTTGAATCCGGTTAGCTGCTGGTCATTCAGTCCAGCAATACGCTGACCGCCATAGACCTCATAAGGCTTCTTGGATAGCTCAGAACCACGGGCAAGCAGGTCTTGCGCGGAAGGCTGCGCCCAGGTCGGAATCTCTTTGACTGACGTTGAAGACGTAACAGCCGGAGCGTCAGGGCTACCACCACCTCCGTTAGTCATCGGTCGGTCAATGGGCATGCCTTGGTGCAAATGTTGAATTTTCATTTTCAGCGCCTCCCGGCGTTAGAAAAGTATCAGAGCGATTTTTCTACAATGCGGTAACGCTCAGTAAAACCGAATTTGATGCGCCAGAGCCGTTCGATTGACTCTCTTGCTGCGCCTTGTATCTTTGTGCATCCCTGCGCTTTTGCCCAATTAATTAACTGGTCAAACATATCAGGCGATGTTATTAACTTGCCGCCAATGGCATTTACAAAGGCCACTGTGTCATTTGGGTATTTGATAATAGAAACTGAAGCTGCACCACGGATATTATTATCATCTTCCGCGATTAATAACGCTTGGGTTCCTTGGGTTAAATATACTTTCAAATGCTCAACAGTATATTCACCACCTGAAAACTTGAGTGCATTAGACAAATAACCCGACACATCCGGCCACATTTGGGCTATATATTGCGGATTAACTTGCCTTACTTGCATTATCCACCTGTCAAAACACGCATTTCTTTCCACGTTCCCGGTGATCCGCTTGTTACGCAAACCCACCCGGTTATAACGTATTTGCTTCCTGCTGACCCTGATTCAACCGGAGCAGTATTCTTGCACTTATCACCTTGCGCCCAAGTTCCGCTTGTCGGCGCAGCGGTTCCTGATGCATCCCAATAGTACGAGTCATTATGCGCAATAGCAAATTGCCTGAATAACTCATATAACCGTTTAGATAATGGCGCAATTATATCATTAACGATAATTGGCAAGCGAGGATCAAGAGGGAGTTTCATTTATTCGCTCCCATCCGGCGTCATCAGCAGATCAAACCCGCTAATGAACATGGTTCCGTTAAAGATCATTTCAAACTTATGCCAACGTGCCGACCAGATCAGGTCGTAATAGTTATTGGTATAAGTGCAGTTGATGTTTTGCGTGAAGTTCGTCGCATCTGTGTTTGAGTGCGAATACTTCATGGTGGAAGAAGTCGGAGAACGGATGAACCGAGGGCGAACGCGGGTAATCGTTGAGAACTGTAGGTTGTCACCGTAATGACCCGTGGTTAATCGTGATTCTCCCGGTGTTCCCGCCATCTGATAGGCTTTGTGGTCGGTTTTGAAATACGCCACCACAGATGCGCCAGCGGTCCAGAACGGCGAGTCATAGCTAACCGTCGTGGATATGTCGTCGTAGGTCGAGAAGTACGATCCTAGCGCGTCGTAGGTAACGCCTGAAGCAATGTACTCAGCCACGTATTCAATGGCTTCATCTACCCTGCCCCATTGGTTCGTTTTGACGTTATAGACGATACATTTATCCAGAACCCCATCATTACGGGATTTGGACGAGAACCACCACAGCACCCGTTGGTTGGTGCGGTCGAATGTGCCGCAAATCTTGTAACGATAAAGCGGGTTTGATTCGTTCAGGAACCAGCCTCGAACAGGCGAATTTAACGGCTGTGGGCGTGAGCCATCGTAGATATAGAAATCATCAGGGCCGACAAAGAAATGCGCGGTTCCGGTTGAAACTACAGCTTCATTGCAAGACGCACCGATATTTCCGGGTATCTTGCGGAAATCCCACACGTTAGGCGCACCAACGTATTGCCCCACGTACATGGCAGTCTGTTTATAGGCCACGATAACGTCACCCAAACGCTTGCCTGCGGTGATAGGGCCGGGAGAGTCCAGTAATTGACCTGAGACGCACTGAGTCGATACGGAAGGCGTCCAATCTGCGTAATCGCCAAGGGCAGAACAAGCCCAACGGGTTACATCGTCACCAAACCCCATTCCGTTAATATTGAACGCGAATACCTGATTATTGATCGTTTCAATAATGTCGGCTTTTGGGGCTGTTCCTGCATCGGCAAATGCGGCTCCCGACGAATCTATGTATTGAATCGTTGCGCCCTTACAAGACGCCAAGGTTACGTCGCCAAATTGAGCAAACCGCCACCGTTCATCGGTTCCAACCGTATAGCCGCCAACCTTTGAAACATCCAACCAACTAGCTCCAGCGTTTGACTTGTAGAGCTTGGTTGCATCACCCGCAAAGGACGAAACGGTGTTGTCCAGATATGACACCACTGCAAACCCTTTTGCCGATCCTGTAAGCGCACCCATACCGGCATCCATCGCAGAAGGCGCAGCGACAAACCCGCCAAGTGCCGGAAGGATGTTTGTGCACTCCAGAAATACACCCGGCGTCTCTGGCGGTGAATCAGGCGCAAAGCCAACGAACGGAATCATTGTTACCCCTGATTGATATTGAACGGAGCAGCAGCGGCAAGCTCAGTAACGAGCGTGGTTGATTTGTTTCTCGCCTCAGTTGAGTTGATAGCCCTTGCAGCAGCTTCCATCATGCCGAGATAGGTAGTTGGATCAGCCTTCGTGTAGAGTTGAACTGCCGCCATACAGGCGAACAGATACACATCCGGGTACGTTGTCAGGATGTAATTTGTTGTATCGGTCTGAAGGTCTAGCGTCTTGTAGAAATGGGCTTTGACGACATACGGAGTTTCCGGGATACAGTCGAACTCGATCTGGTCGCCAATGCAGAAAGCCTTGGGAATCCCTTGGGACTCAGACACAAGGGAATACATCTGTTCTTTGCCGACTTGCTGCAAACGCAGCTGCTGACCGTTATAAACGAGAGCCAGATCGCACAATTCAGCCATGCGTGACGGATACGCCAAGAATCTTGACGTTGTGGAAGCCGTCAAATCCTCTGTAACGTCCTGTGAGCGCGAACGAATAATCCGGTTCAAGTAGCTTTCTGCTAACTTGATCAGGTCAGGCATCACGGTATCAAGGTCTGAACGGTGCGCCCAACCCTGAATGAACGTGGAAAGCTCGGTGTAGTTACTGATCGCCATGATTCACCTCTTTTTTAGGACGACCACGCTTAGGCTTTACTTCTTCGGGAGCTTCTTTTTTCCGCAGCGCATCTTCTTCCTCACGCGACCAGACAATCACACCATCACCAACATGGACCCACTTGGGGTATTCATGGAATTCTTGCATGTCAGTCCTCGATATGCGCCCAACTTCGACGCTTACGAATATCACAAACAGTCTGCTGAGTAATGCCGTATTTCTCTGCCAACTGTTTCCCTGTTTCTTTTCCTGAACGAATATCTCTAACAATCTCAGGTGTAATTTTATCGCTTACGCCTTTGCGCGGAGATACTCTTTTTGCCTTTACCGGATCAACATCGGTAATGTGCTGCCATGAATCTTTGTTCTTAATACTGGCTATGGTTTGCGATGCAACTCCGTAATCAGCAGCAATTCTTGAATTAGGACGAGGATCAATCAAAATGTTTCTAACCTGAGCTTCAGTCAAGATCGACTGTGGAAGTCTTTCTCCAGTTGATATATTTGCTCTTCCTTTGTCCCATTTATCTCTTTGGTTTTCTTTTACTGTTCCAATCCAAAGGTGATCTGGATTTACGCATGAAGGGTTGTCGCACTTGTGACAAATGTTTGCCCACTGCTGGATTGTTGTGTTGTTGTGGTACGCATACGACCAGCGATGCGCCCTCATAAACTTCTGTTCAAGATGATGGCTCTTAAAAGTTCCATAACCATCTTTGTCTTTTCCGCCAACCCATTCCCAGCAACCAGACTGAGAAACCTTGTACTGCATCTGAAATCGCTCTAGCTGCGTTTTCCCGATAAACATTCCTGAGTGTTTCTTAACAGCAACTGGAGAACCGTACAGCTTGTTTCTCCTCCAGTGCTTGCTACACAAACCAAGTGCAACTGATTCCTTGTCGCAACCTTTGATGCAGCAGATAGAAAAATCGAATTCCATGATGCGCTCCTTAAATGGGGTGTACTAAATACTAGCACACCCCACAGGAACTTACATCATATTAGCCGTCTGCATGGAGGCGACATGCAAGCTGAGGCCGGAGAGTCTTGTACCCGTAGAGTACATCCAATCGCGTTGGGAATTTATCATTGTTAATGTCGTACTGGCGGACGATACGCATCGACACACCGTCCAGAACTTCACGGGCGGAGAAATCAACGCCAGACGGCATCACCAAGTCAGCGGTTGCGAAGCAGAACGCATCCTTGTGGAATACCAGATCAGGTTGGATGATTTCCGAAGCACCAGCAGCAACCTTGACAATCGCCGAGCCGTTAGCCATACCAGCAGCAACCACGTTCTGGCGACCGCCAGAGGTGTAGATAGCCGGAGCAAACGCCACGTTACCAGCGCCACCAGCATAGTCAGCCGTAACCACGAACTGTTGAAGAACACCAGTCGAAACTTTGGTTTCCGGATGAACACGGAAGCAACCAGCCACGGTGAATACGTCGCCTTGCTTGAACGTGGTCGAGCCAGTTGCCACGGTGACAGAGGTGGAACCGTTGGTCGTTACCGCACCATTGACCGTATAGGTCGTGGTCTTGGCAGCAGTGCCAGTGGTGTGGTTGAGCAGCAGGGTGTTTTCGAAGAAGTCGAAACCAGCCGAACGACCCATTGCGCCTTCCTTGTACTGCTTGCTGATCTCGGTAGAGTCTTGAAACAGGCCCTTCAGAGCATCAACCAACTTGACGGACGAGGAAGTGGAGAGCAGACACTTACGCTGGTTGTCCATCGGAGCAAGGTTGTCATTCAGCATCTTGCGACCGTTCAGGACGGTGTTCCACGAGAAAGCGGCGGCATCCTGATCAACGATGTTATACACATCCTTGTACATATTCAGGGCATCGGCTTCAATGTTTGCCGCCAGAACCGACATGGCCGGGTCAAGGATGCGCTTCGAGAAGTCATCCAGCGACAGGGTGAGGTCAGTAGAGGTGAAGTTCAAATCCACGCCCTTCTGCGTTGCAACTTGCAGCGTGGTCGAGGTTTCGGTGGTGTCTTGTGCAGACAGGGTTGCGCCGGTACGGACGGTGTATTCGTTCGGCAGGCGAACTTTCAGCGAGTCACCAATGCGTGCGCCAGACTTGGCGAACGAGTCGTCGTATTGACGGTTGATGTTGCCGATGAAGTTGAGTTTTTGATGCAGGACACGGAGAGCCTCGCGGGTCACTGCGGTGGGGGTCAGGATAGTGTTTGCCATTTGCGGTTCCTCACGGAATTAGCGTTGTTTACGAAGTTGCTTTTCGCGCCATTTCATCCAGTCATCAGCGCTCAATTTGTCGGGATTTACCGTTGAGGTTTCCCGCTTGGCCGATACCTTCTGAACTGGTTTAGCCTCAGTTGCCTTTGGCTTTTGCGCGGCTTGTTTCAAGGTTTGATAGCCAATCTTTGCGTAATGCAGTGCAATGACGGCTTTGGGATCAAGCAGTGAATCAATCTGGCGTTTGTCGATACCCAACTGGGTTACAGCAAACTCCTTGAGTTCAGATGCCTTTTCCCGGCTCCAACCCGGAATCTCACGTTTCAGCACTTCGCTGCCTGATTCCAGAGCCTTGGCGTATTCTTGCTGGCGTTGGAATTGCTGCTTGGCCTCTACTTCTTGAATCCGTTGGACGATTCCAGAGCGTGTTTCGCTCAGTGTCCGATATTGACGATCCAGCTTCATCGCCTCTACCGGGTCTTGGTTGATCAGGGCATCCCAATCGACCTGTTGATACCGCTTCAATTCAACATCCAGTGCATGAAGCTCTGCGTAGTCCTGAATGTGACGTTGTTGAACTTCTGCGCGTTGCTGGAACTCCTCTCGCGCCTGTTCCAGTTCCTTGCGTTGCTCGGAAACCTCCTGAGTCTTTCGGGTGTAATCCGATTGACGCAAGAAAGCATCTTTCAAATGCTTTGGAACTTTGTATTTTTCGCCTTCAAACTCGATTTCTTCGGAATCATCCTCAGTTTCGGTTTCTTGGCTATCAGATTCGGTCTGATCTTCCGTAGCGTCGTCGGTTTGAACCTGATCGGTTTCCGCTTGCTCAGTTAATTCGACTTCAGGCTCCCCCGATTGGTCGATAACATCTTCGTCCATTTAAGAACTCCAGTCAGAACTTAACCCCAAGGCATCGGGTTAAATTAGCCACACCTCCCGGTGTTGGGCATAAAGACGGATGCGCGTCTAAATCTCAGCTAATACCGACATAATAAAAACCATGTCGTCATCCATAATGCGCTGAATTTCAATCGCTGCGGTTATCTCCATTTCAGATTGGCGACGTTTAATCGCTTCCTCAATAGATTTAATTCGCACCTGATTTATAGCATTATCCTTTAGTTTCTGCAATAGAAACTGATAATGTTGATTTGCGATTTCCTGATTTAAAAGATTTTCGTATAAGTGCAGACTCCAATACTCGCTTGAGTCTACCTTTACGCTTTCTTTTTTGATCTTTGCCTTGGCCTTTTCCTTAATCAAAGGCTCGATTATCTTTTCGTCGTCTTTGATAATGCCGAGTTCTATTCGCTGGCGTTTCTTTTCTTCTTCTGTCTGTGTTTTATCAAGACGCGAGTAATCACGCTTTTCTAGCTCTTTATCCCTTTTGCCGTAATATACAGACGCACCACCGCCTAACCATTCAACCTGTCTTTCTTCGTCAGTTAAATGGGAGTCATCCCCAGGCGCAAACCATACCGGAGGGAAATACTGCGCTGAAAAGTATTGATGGTTAAACACCGCTGATCGTCACGTTTGTCCGATTGCCAACGTCACCCGGCAAAGGCACATCTGCCTCAACGGTTACGGCTCCATCGGTAAAGGTGATATGATCCGTTCCCGCCCCAGATTCGTCGCCGATGAGTACCGCAGATTGCGCCTGAAGGTGAGCAGAGGCAGAGCGTGAGCCTATTGAGTACCCCCAAACTCCAGCCGCATCAGGAAGACTGAGTAGCTTTGCAGACTCGGAGCCAGTTAACCCGGAAACGCCCGTTTCAACCACATCCGGCACGCCAGAATAATCGTTATGGATGCTGTAGGAAGTTGGCGCAATGATGCTTGTCCCGTCAGAGCG
>JACCDR010629949.1_pt1 | contig 12369 bp, 23 predicted proteins | sample 7446431 | NCBI WGS metagenome assembly JACCDR01 (sample SAMN15323443, study PRJNA562643) | freshwater metagenome | isolation source: river surface water | place: USA:Blue River Watershed | collected 2017-08-17
ATCATTGCTTTGCGCGTTGCGGACGACGCCTGCTTCGGGGGCGCGGAGGTAGTAGTGCGTGCCACCAGAGCCGGTGAGTACTCGCAGGGTCCGTGGCAATGGCCCGTATTTTTTCTCGAGTCCGGTGAATGTTTCTGCGCCGCCGTGTCCTGGGTCGATGTCGATCACGACGAGTACACCACCGTCGCTCAAAGGCAGGCCGGTAGCGATACCCCAGTTACAGTCGGGGTGCGTTTCGGCCCACTCTTCGATTAGGGCTGCGTCGCGTGTTGCCCCTCGGCTGCCGAGCCTATTCACTGGTGCTTTGCCTTGTGGTGCGAGGGGTAGCAGGCGGAAGTCTGGGCGGATCATGGTGGTTTGTGCATCCATTCGTCGGTCCTTTCGGTGGTGAGACGAGAGCCTCATCTTATTAGGTGTAAGCATTAAAAAACCCCCCGCCCCCGTGTATTGGAGAGCGGGGGGTTCGGCCCCCATGCCCACTCACGATTGTGTGTGTGCGGGGATCGTATCACGCGCTGTGCACGTGTTACACAAGCGTTCGCCGTTTTGGTTCTTATAGCACGACTCGTCTTGTGGTATTGGCTTCTTGCATTTGACGCATACCCTGTTCATTACAAGGCTTTGAGTTCGTCGGCGATGTCGAACAAGCCGAGCTGTACTTTCGCGAGGAGCTTCTTCGCGGTGTCGTACTCGTCGATTGTTGCGAAGAGTGCGACGGGTATTGTGCCTTTCTTGTTATGCGAGAGCAGCTTCGTCTTATCCTCGATGCCTTCGATGAGGCGGATAACCCGCTGGATTCGCGATGTTATCTCGCTGATCCGAGCAGCGGTGATGGTGATGCTGCCGATCTCATCTGGCTGCTCGAGGTTCTCGAGCTTTGGTGGCTGTTCTGTCACGTCTTATCCTTTTCGAGTAGTGGAACGATGTTGTGTAAGAGCCGACACGTGATGTGCATGTGTGCTTCTGCGAGGCTTACTTCGACGCCGAGGATGTTCTCGATGCGTCGGCGGTAGTCCTGCGCTTCGTTGATGACACCATTCACGACTTGCTGCGTGTCGGAGTGGTCGACTTTCAGTGCGATTCGTTCGATGATCTGATCGAGCGCGGATGTGAGAAAGGTTTTTTCTTTCATGATCCGGTCGATGTTGTCACCGCACTTCTCGCATTGACCATTCCCGAGCTTTGCTGCTTTGAGGAATGGTTTGCAGGTGCTGATGTCAGTGCACTTCGCCATTTGCTGCTCCTGGTGTTACTGGTGCTGCGTTGAATGCGGCGTCGAACGCTGCGAGTGACTCGTCAACAACTTGCGTTGCTGGCTGGATCCCTTGGGTTACTGGGGATTCGAGTTGCGGCGCTGCGACGGGCGCGGCGACGGCTCCGGCTCGAGCATCCTTGCGTGTGAGTGCTTTGATGCCGTGCGTGTACGCTGCGATCGCTGTCTTAGCAGCATCGTCGAGTGCTCCGACGAGTCCGAACTTGACGCGGCTATACTTCTGTCCGTTCTTCTGGATCTTCTCGAGCGAGAGGCGAGTCACCACATCGGTGAGCTTGAGTCCCTTGAACTGGATACGCTTCAGCGCGTAATCGGTCCATGGTGCGAGGCTCGTCGGCGGTAGTGTCACGACGAGTGGTAGCACCTCACCCGATGGTAGGACGTAGAGCCGGAACCCGTTCTTTGTTGCCTTACCGTTCGGGTTGGCTTGTGGGTTCACGAGTTGCGCTGTGCCGAACTGGTTGTATGGACACTCGGCGAGGACGTGGCTTGGCATTGGCAAGCGACCACCCGATGCTTCGACGAGGCGTCGCGCTTCGTCGGTTACGACCTGGGTGACGCCGTCCTCTGAGTATGCGTGTGGTGCGCCTTCTGCACCATTCGTGAGCCATAGTGTTGATACTGGGTGAGCATCAACGATGACTCCTTCGAGCGCTTGCACGGTGTCGGGCGTGTCGGTGCCGTTTGGTACCTCGAATGCGATGCCGCCACCAGCAGGGATCTTTACTCGGTCGAAGCTGATAGCCATGCCTTGCATGAGGTCAGCGTCGAGGGTGACGTGTTGTGGTGCTTCGTATGTTGCTGTTTCGAGTGTCATTGCTCGTTGTCTCCTTGTTGTTTTGTGTTTAGGTGTTCTCGGATGTGCTGGTCGATGCTGGCTGGTGCCGATGATGGCGTGTCCCAGCCGCACGAGCAGTACGCACACTCGAGAATGTCTGTTGATCGGTTGCGTCGGGTGACGACGCGCTTGATGATGTGAGCGCTCATGATTTGCGCTTTGCGATGCGTGGCAGCGAGTCTGTTTTGACGAACGCTGCGAGGTCGTCGGGGATGATCGCTTCGCCGTCGTCAGTGACGAGGGTTTCGCGGAGGAACTTATCCCTTGACGCTGCGTGCATTGTTTCTTTCATCATTGACTTGCCGCCGTTGCGGAGGATCCATTGCACTACGTCATCAACGGCTTCTTTGTCGACTGGTGTGACGAGTGTTTTCGAGTCGTACGACCAGCGGTACCCGTGAGCGTTGAAGTCGTGCGGGACCATGCCTGTTTGGATGGCGTGGATCAGGTTCGCTTCAGCGTTGTGCAACTTCTTTTTTGCTTCTGAGAGCTGCGCTTCGGCGGCGGCGACGCCGGTTTCGGCGTCGATGATTGCTTGTGTTAGATCAGCGTAGTTCACTGTGTTTCCTTTCGTCGTGTGCATCGTATCAGGGCTGACAGCTCCATGGGTGCCAGCCTGAGACGGCATGATACTTCTTTGCCGCTTTGGCTTGCGCCCAAACCGATCGTCCGTGCCCGAACCTGCGACGCTCCGCTGCTCCCATCTGGAACGTGCCGAGGTATTGTCCGTTCGCTGCCCATGGGCGGAGTGTGGATTCGCACCATGCTATGTTCAGCGCGGGGCGGCATTGTCCTTTTTTGAAGTAGCGGCAGATGACCCATGCTCGCTTTGCTGGTGTGCCGCGTGGTGGTGCGGTTTCTTTCTGCGCTGCGGCGACGATGCTGCGAGGCGCTGGGTTATACGCGGCGCTCGCAGGATGAGTGATTGTCCATCCTGAGCACACGATTGCTGCGGCTGCTGTTATGTATGTGATTGGTTTTAGCATTACACGAGCATACCTGATAGGCTCGACGCACCTACGACGAAGGGTGAGATGGTGAAACTGAGTGTTCTTAATGGGCGCATTGCGTGCGCGTGTGATACCGCGATGGATGCGCTACTGGTGAAGCAGATACCAGGACGGTCGTATGACCGCGCGCGGCGGCTATGGCTGCTGCCACCGACGCATGAGAGTGTTGACGCGCTCGCGAGCAGGTGGCCTGATGTGCAAGTGCCACTGGATATTCTCGAGGCTTTGCAGAAGCGGTCACAGCGGGATGCGTTCGAGCCGGCCCCCGCGCCCGAGCTGCCGGTGCGAGGGATCACACCGTTCGAGCATCAGCGCGTCGCGGTATCAAAAGCGCTGCACCTCGATGGGCCATTCGGACTATTCCACGAGCAGGGGTGTGGTAAGACAGCGACGGCGATCTCGCTGATTGGTTTGCTGAGTGAGCGCGAGGGGATTGATCGCGTGCTAGTGGTGTGTCCTAAGACGGTGATCCCGGTGTGGGGTGAGGAGATTCGGAGTGTCGCTGATTATGACGCGCACGTGGTCGAGGTTTCGGCGACTGGCGTGAAGCGTCAGCGGATGCTTGATCATCTTGATGCTGTCGAGGGGCTGACGATCTGTGTTATTAACTACGAGGCGATTGGTCGTAGTACTCCGGTCGAGGTTGCGCTGAGTAACTGGGGGCCGCAGCTTATTGTCTGTGATGAGGCGCATCGTATTGCGAATCCGTCGACGAGGCAGAGCCGCGCGCTTGGCCGTCTTGGTGATGAGGCGCGGTACCGGATCGCTGCGACGGGCACTCCGAGTGCGAACCTACCGATCGACGTGTTCGGTGTGATGAAGTGGCTTGATTCGTCGGTGCTTGGCACGAGCCTCACCGCGTTTAAGAGCCGGTACGCGATCGAGCGCGAGCTTCCCGGCGGGGGGCGGATGGTGGTGGGGATGCGGCACGAGTTGATGCCGGAGCTATCAGAGAAGGTTGCGAGCATTAGCCATCGTGTGACGAAAGAGGATGCGCTTGATTTGCCGGAGCGGATGTTCGCTGATCCGATCATGGTTGATTTTGAGCCGCAGGCTCGCCGCTTGTACGATGACTTGCAGCGCGACGCGATCGCGTATGCGAATGAGGATGCGGTGGTAGCAGCGCACGTGTTGACGCGCAGTCTCCGGTTACAGCAGATCACTGGCGGGTTCTTACCGTTCGAGGGTGACGAGTCGGTGCGGCAGGTGAGTTGTGCGAAGCTGAATGCGCTGCGCGAGTACTTCGAGGATCTGAGTGTGAAAGCGATCGTGTTCGCTCGGTTCACAGCAGAGGTCCAAGCGATCGAGCGTATCGCTACGGCGCAGGGGTTGTCGCCGGTGGTGATTGACGGGTCGACGAAGCATCGGGGTGATGTGGTGCGACGGCTCCAAGAGGACGATGATTGTCGTGTGTTTATTGGTCAGATCCGCGCTGCGTGCGAGGGTGTGACGTTGACTGCTGCGACGGAGACGGTGTACTACTCGACTGGGTATTCGTTGATTGAGTGGTCGCAGAGTCTTGATCGTAATCATCGCCCTGGTCAGCATCATCCGGTGATGGTGCGTCGGTTCCATGTGCGGGATTCGATTGATGAGCTGGTGGATAGATCACTGACTGAGAAGGTTGATCTTGCTCGAGTGTTGATGGATGAGTGGCGACGCGCCTAAGAGTGTGTTACACTGTCACACATGAGCAGTAGACACGTCAGTATCCGCGTTCCGACAGACCTGTACCGCAGGATGATCCTAATCGCGGATCAACGCAACCAACAATACGGCAAAGAGTTCGGAGTGCTGAACGTGAGCGAGGTTATCTGTCTCGCGATCGAGCACCTCATCGATAACTGGGAGCAGAACTGTGATTATCAAGATCAGTAACGACAACGGCGGCATTGTTCCGCCCTGGCTACGCCCACCAGCGAAGCCGCTACCGCAAGCGCCGAAGGAGAAGGCATGACTAAGTTCGTTTTCGACCCAGAGCATCCAGAGACTCGTAAGCTGATTGACGAGTTCAAGAGTACGCGGTTACGGAATATTCATAAGCTCGCTGCACATCAATGGTTCATCGAGAACCCTGAGCACGCTTTTGGTGCGTGGATTGAGCAGATTGGTGATGCGGAGTTGTATGAGCAAGCGTGCCGTGAGGGGATTCAACGCAGGTTAGAGCAGCATGATGCTGAGTTGGGAGTGTACGACGATGAGTGAGTACGACAGCAGGCCAGACACATGGGATCACATATGCACAGTCCGGAGCTACCTTGATTGGTGCGCCAACGGGTTGCGAATGCGATCAGATGCACACGACAAATCGAAGCTGCGAGAACCGGAACTGTCGGTGTTCAACGAGTACACACCAAAACTTAAGAATAGTACCTACGGCAGCGATGAATACAAATCGTTTCTAGAAGGCATGAGCGAAGGCTTGCGGCACCACTACGCTGTGAACGATCACCACCCGGAGCATTTCGAGAATGGCATCGCTGGCATGGATCTAATGCAGCTTACGGAAATGTTGTGTGACTGGTTGGCTGCTGTGAAGCGGCACGCGGATGGAGACATTCGCAGAAGCATCGAGATCAATGCCGAACGGTTTGGTTATGGAGATGAGATCAAGCGGTTGTTGCTGAATACTGTGGAGACGATGGGCGAATGAGTGATGTTGAGCGGTTACGCCAAGAAGTAATCAACGCAGCACGACGGTACAAGAATGCGATTCACCGGTATGACAAGCCGATGCGGGTGAGTGTTCCGAACGACGAGGGTGCTGACGAGTTCTTCGCGGCACACAATCACATGATCCGAACGCTTGCTGCGCTTGATGAGGCCGAGGCTCCCGATCCGTGGATGCTTCTACGAGAAGCGCAACTGCACATCGACGTATGCGTGGAATGGCTACCGGATCAAACAGACCACGGGCACAAGCTGCGGATCGAATCTGAGCGTATTGCCAACCGGATTGAGGCTGCGCTTGCGTGGAAGGAAAACCAGAATGACTGATATCGAGCAACTGCGACAAGACGTTATAGACGAACTGAGGTACGCGGTGCAACACACTGATCCTCGGGTTGGCTATAGCTGTCACCCGCGATTATTCCAGCGGTTGAGGGAAAAGATCCGCGTGTTGGATGAGGCCGAACGCCCCGACCCATGGATGCTTCTTCGGGAGGTGAGGGATGGTGGTTGTCCTCCGTCTGGCCGACCATTGACTGGGCGTATCGAGGCGGCGCTTGCGTGGAAGGAAACCCAGAATGACTGATGACGAAAACCTAGACAAGCCGGTCTACCCATGCAGATGCGATATGGGTGATGCATGTACCCGCGAATGTGATGTGCAGATTGACCTTGAGCGATTGGCGGAGCTGAAAGAGATGTACCCAGATGACTGACTGGATCGACGTGGACGAACGCGACTATGGAAACGACCGGTGGGACGGCACGAATGAGTGGGAATTGCTCAAACATGCTGCGGAGGCTGATCGACGCATCGCCAAGCGTGACAAGCGCATTGTCGATTTGGGGAAGTGGACGGCTGAACTGGAGAGGCAGGTTGAAATGTTCAGGAGCCTGCTTGCAGAACGCGACAAGCGCATCGAGAACATGCAAACGGTAATCGAGCAACTAACCGAAGCAGATCATTGTTGCCAGATGTACTCCGACCTGTCCGGTGTGCCGGTAGAACACATCAAGCGTACTGGGTCGTGTGGGTGTGTGCAGGCTAAGGAGCAGCTTGCAGAGCGTGACAGGCGCATAGCTGATCTCGAATGGCAGGACGCTTACAACTGGAAAGAATACGAGCGACGAATCGCGCAGCGCGACCGATTGATCGACGAACTTGAAACAGACCACCGGCAGCAGCTTGCGGAGCGTGACGAGTTGATCCGCGACCTCGCAACCGCGCTCAAAGCCTACGGCACTTGCAGCGACACCGGGTGTATCAACCTGATAGGCAACGTCGTTGCTGGGCAATCGTATTGCGCTGCGTGTTCTGCGTTGCAGCGGGTTGAGGCGTACCGAAAGAAGCAAGCATGAGTTTTCGTATCGACGCCGGGATACGAAGCGGTGAGAGCGTGGCAGCTTTGGGGAGTATGGCGACTCTCAGAAGTTACGACGAAGCTGAATCTGCTCACCGCACACTATTCACGACGAAGGAGCAAGGATGAGTAGCGATCACACCGGAGTTGATTATCGCTCATACGACTACCCGTGGACACATAAGACGTGGCGCGTAGACAGGGGCATGGTTCCCAGAGTAGTGGTATTGGATCAGAACTTCAATCCAGTCGCGACTACGATCCATCATCAAGACTGGTCGAGCAAAAACCCTGAGGCGGATGCTGCGTTGATTGAACTGGCTCCTGAAATGGCTGAAGCGATCCTCGCGTGGGAAGACGAGCAATCAATCTACGGTACGGGAACAGATCGTCTTGATGAGATGTTGTTTGCGGTTGCGGAGCGGTTGCGAATGATTATCAAGGAACACACAACATGAAGGTATTCCAATGGGAGTGCAGATTCTGTGGCGGTACATGCGAGGCCGAGCTAACAGGAAACAGTGTGAATATGGCAATGATGCAAGCAAAAGGTAAAGACGTTCGCTGCGATAGGTGTAGGACGATGACTGACGCGAATGTAAACGATTCATTGACAAACGCACAACCCGAGCTTGGAATCAAACTCAAACCATGCGGCCACATCGTCCAAACCGGAAAGATCCCTGCGAACTGCCCCGAGTGCGGGTTCATTGTGCGCGAGGTTGTGCCATTCGGTGTGTACCCAACAACGGGGACGTATTCCGCAGTATGCAAAGACTCGAATCCCGGCAACGCAAACTGTCGGCTTTGTGGCCACCCTTCACAGCGGGTGTTCAACTGGGGGTACGATGCTGCGGTGCGAGAAATCGTCGCATGGCTACGCACCTATCCGCAAACATGTCCGTGTAAAGAAGAAGGCGAAGATCCATGCCGCTTTAGTAGCACAATGGACATCGACGAACTAGCCGACGCGATCGAGCGCGGGGAGTATCGAACATGACAATCTTCCGCGACTACAACACAGGCTTAGAGGATCATGTTGCTAGGGAGTGGGGATACCCGCGACTCGTCAAGACTTACACGACGTATAGCTATGAGTGTGGTTGTGAGCATTGTGAGTACCACGAAGAGTCGGTCACTCATGACTTGCCTGAGAGCGAGTGGTATTGGATGCCTTCGGTTGTTGATATGGGACTTATGGTGCCGATGCTGCAAGCTGACAGGGGTTCCCTGTACCACGCCATTCGGAATCTTGGCCTTAAGTAGGAGCATCGAGCATGAGCCTCCCTATCCGCTTTGATGTTGTGTACCAATCAGAAACGCCCGGCGAGTACCGGGCGTTTAAGTGGTGCGATGATCCTGACTGCTCGTGTGTGTCTCACACAGAGTCGATCACGATCGATGATTGTGATGATGATGCGTTTACAGTAATCGCCGAAGCCGCGAAAGACGGAACGCCCGCATTGCTTTTCTACCAGGACAGCCAGTGGAGAATGTCGCCGAGTGCGGGATAAGCCGCCGGCGAGTACCATGCCGCTTCGGTAGGTGAGTACCCACTAACTTACTGATTGCTGCGACGCGACGAGTACCGACGCGCTGGATGTCAGTGTTACCGGCGATACATACCCCAGGATCCTCGTTATGGCCGAGCGTGTGAGCGCCGAGTACTTCGACGCCGCGCCCGATCCATATGCGCCCACTCGGGAACACGACATAGTTATAGCTGATGTCAGAGTACCCGCGTCCGAGTGCGACGAGGCGTAGTAGGCGCATATGCGCTGCTTCCTCGGCGATGCGTCCTTTGCGGGTGCGACTCTTATACCGGAAGATGATCGCGGTGTGGTGTAGTCGAACAGGGCAGCGGTTCCAGTCGACGCGCTGGTGCGCGCCTGCGTGCTGTACGGCATTATCATCCCACTTGGTTCGCGGGATAATGACGAGCTTCTGCTTCTTACTCATGCGTACCACTCTTTCCGCGACCGGCGAGCGTTGTGCCAGCGCCTACGAGTAGGACGACTTGCTCCGCGTTCTTATCGAGCACGGCGAGCACCACTGCCCCGACGAGGCAGATAGCGCTAAGGATTGTGTAGTGTGTTTGCTTCATAATCGATGCTCCTTGTACTCGATTCTTCCATCAGGATATACGGTGAGGGTGATCCCTGCTGATCGCTCCCAGTTCGGCTCGCCCTCGAGGTACTCCATACGATCCTGGTCGCACGCATGACCGATGCTGTACCACTTCGTACGCCTGCCTTCTTTGTCTTTCAGTGTCTCGTACTCGCAGCGATGCGTGTGCCCTGACACGCCGTCGCCTCGATGCGCTGTCATCTCTGAGCGCGCGGATCCGATCGCTCGAGCGACATCACCATGCTTGAACCGGACGCCGGCGAGTAGCAGGCCGCTGCGCGGATGTACCTCGATGCCGAGTTCCTTTGCTTTGATGAGCTTTGATAGCGCCATTCCTGGCACATCAGCGAGCGCCGGCGCTTGCTTCCACATATATCGCTGGATGCGCTGCTCGTGGTTGCCGGTGATTTGGATGAGCCGCGCGCCGGGGTTATCTCTGCGGATAGGACGCCAGAACTTTCGCACGTATAACGATGCTTCGTCGTTCAGCGTATGCTTGACTAATGGATTCTTTGCGTGCGATGATACTCCGTACGCTTCGAGGCCGTCGCCGATCTGCCCGATAATCTCGCAGCCGCGAGCGAGGTCGATTATATGGTCGACTATCTCGTCGTCCTGAAACGGGTAGTGCAGGTCCGGCGCGAAGTGGATCCGATAAGGATCCTCGACCGGCATAGTGTACTTGTTGAGTTTGCCTTCTTTTTCTGCGAGTGTTATAGCAGCCCACGAGTCCAGCACACGCTCCCCTAGCCTAGCTTGACCACCCCAGTTTGCAACCCGACCTCGAACACGATTAGCCCTCCGAGTATCAGTGCTAGTAACCACTCTACCCGGCGCAAGCGTGTACCGAATCCATCTTCAAAGTTATCGAAGCGCTCTGCAAAACGCTCCTCTGCACGATCAAGGCGTGCAAGTAGTGTATGAAACTGAGTATTCGTCATACCATCCCCTCAGGTGGGAGTGGTGCTGGTGGCGTTTGCATCGGTCGCTTCTTGCGCACATCGATGTGCATGTGATCATCGTGCCCACCCCACGACGCGCCCTCGACGACTTTGCCGTTCAAGATACCCCAGCCAAGAGGGTTGTAGATCATGTTGTTAACGAGGTGCGGGTTCTGCTTCAGGTAGTTAGCGAGTGCCTCGAACTCTTGGCGGCTATTATTCGCATCGCCGAAGTCGATCGCTTTACCGGAGTAGTGTGGCGAGTTTGAAGCGTGCTTGCCGCTGGTGGTCTGATTCACTCCCTGAATCTCGAGGCCGTACTTACGACCGAGCTTCTGCAAGTCACGCCAGTTCTTCAGCTTGCCCTGCTTACCGCCGCCGCCGCCGCCGCCGCGTGCTGGCTGTGGCGATGAGCCGCCATCGCTGCCACTGCTATTCTCACCCTCGATGAGTCGCTTGATAGTATCCTCGAATGGTGAGTCCTTGAAGATGTAACTCATCAAGCGTTCGCGCCGAGAATCACCTTCGGGTGCGTTACTCCCGGCGGGGCTAGGCCCTGTAGCCGCCGCAGCAGTGCTCACCTTCGGGTCAGCCCCGCCGAGAATCTTGTCAATATAGTTACTCGTCTCCGAGTACAAAGGCTTACCAACACGACCAGGACCAGCGTTGTAAGCGACGAGTGCGTTGCGCCACCCGCCATAACTCTTAATGTACTTCGACATTGCTTTCGCTGAAGCGTAGAGCGCAGCGCGAGGATTCATCGGATCAACGTTCCAGCCCTGCGCTGTGGCTGGCATGATCTGACTAATCCCCTGGGCACCTGCTGGCGATACTGCGTTTGGGTTAAACCCAGACTCCGCTTCTATCTGACGAATGAATATGTCTGGATCGATGCCGTGCGCCTGCGCGGCTTGCCGAGCAAGATTCATATAGTACTGCTTGCTCTTAGCCATTACACGATCCCTCCGAGGATGTCGCCGACGCTGCGCTCGCGTTCTTTGCGACTCTGCTTAATCGCTTCGGCCATCGCCTTCTCGCGCTCTTCGTAGTACTTGCGGATCTCGTTATTCTCCCGCACATTACCCATATTAAGCGTTCCTGTTGGGAAGCCCATGTCCGATTGCAGGAGTTGCTGGTCAGTGCGCTCGAGGTTCGGTCGCTTCGATGGGTATCGCATCTTCTCGTATAGCGCGTATGGTGGCATCGCTCGCTTGATCTGCGTGTAGTAGCGCTCCGCGAGGCCGCCTTCGATCGGCTGGCCAGTGAACGCATCTTCGCCTTGTGCTGCTTCGATCGCTGCCTTGATGAACGGGTTCATGCCAACGATCGGGTTCTGGATATTCGTGTCGCCTTCCGTGCCGGATCCGAAGATGTTAGCGATCTGCATCCCCGTATCGATCGGAGCGTTGAACGGGTTCATGCCAGCGGTAACGTAGACTTTCGGATTATTCGCATCATCGTCTAATGCGATGAGTCCACGCATATACCCTGGCAGTCCTTCGCCAACCTGCTCCTCGAGCTGGTCGATGCCATACTCACCCCATAGGGACAGCACTTGCATTTTCCATGGTTCGTCGAGTGTGAGACGAATCGTACGACCAGCCATCGAACGAGTGAATGCCCAGAATGGGTAGAACGGCACGAGTGCTTTACGCTCGAACTCGGTCATCGACGCATAGTCGAGCATGTCTCCGTACGTTTTCTGGCCGATCATGTCGACCGCATCCGCGTCATTCAGGATGCCTTGTACCGCGTCTGCTTTCTTAATGTCGCGGCCAGCGTCCTTCTCGAACTTACGGTACTCGTCGACGTACTTATTCAGCTTCGAGCGGAACACGCCTCGGCGGAAGTTGTCGTCGGTGAGCTTTGCGCCTGTCTCGCCGAGCTTCGTGCCCACGGCCATCGGCGTGTTAGCGACTCGCGCCCAGAACTTGCGTCGCGTGCTCTTACTCTGCTGTTTTGTTAGGAGCTTTGAGCCGGAATGCGATGGGAAGTCCGGCATCGCTTCGCGGATCGCGCGGCTCGTATCATCAGCGAACCGAGCAGGTAACGATTCTCTCGCTGCGTTGATGAGTCCTGTGCCTGGGTGCGCGAGCGCAGCGAAGATCGCGTTACCAAGAAAGTTGTTGACGTAGAACGTGCCCTTCAG
>JACCDR011361136.1_pt1 | contig 12368 bp, 22 predicted proteins | sample 7446431 | NCBI WGS metagenome assembly JACCDR01 (sample SAMN15323443, study PRJNA562643) | freshwater metagenome | isolation source: river surface water | place: USA:Blue River Watershed | collected 2017-08-17
GGTGCGGATCGCGTGGCGAAGGGTGGCCAGCAGCTTGGCGTCAGGATGTCGTTCCCGGCACGATACGCACACCGCGCCGATCCTCCGGTATTGCACCGGTGCGTAGCTGAACGCATGTACGCACTGGCAAGCACCTGCCGCCTTGTGGACAGCGTCAAGCGCGCGTCCCAGCGTGGCGAGCACTTCGGCGCGGGTCATTCGCCCCTCCCTCGGACACGCCCACAGCGCCCGCACTGCTCACGCTGCCCCGCGCTGTCGGAATGCAATTCCCAGATGTGCGGGGTGGTTTTGCTTCCGCAGAAGTCCAGTGTCGTCATGGCACCGCCCGGAAAACTGGTAAGCTGCGCTGGCTTGCATTCGCATCGGGGCACCCATCCAGCGTTAATGGCGTGACATCGCGGGCACTCCCACGGTTGGACGGGGGTCACGGGATCGCCCTCCCGATGAGGGCGCCGAGCGCGAGCAGGGCGAGGACGATGCCGCACATACCCGCCACCTCGCGTTCGTCGCCCGCCCATCGAGTCCAGGCCAGCCCAACGATCAGCAGCGCCACGAGCGCGTGCCACGCGTGCAGGGTGATCGTCACTGGATCACCTCGCACCACAGCCGTTTGAGGCAGTCCGGCTGGTCCTTGATGGCCCGGACATACTCAGACACGCTTCGGGGCGAGAGGTAGTCGCCGTCCTCCGGGTCATGGTGGTGCTCCGCGATAACCCACGGCCCCACCCATCGAACGAACGCGTTGTCCCCGTTCGAGCTGGTTTCCCGATCCATCGAGTCGCTGAGATACTCGTGGTCGTCCTCCACACCGAGCAGCTTGGCGTTTTGTTTGCTCAGCCGCTCGACCTGCGCCCTTAACTCCACCAGCTGCGACTTGGCGTCACTCAGGTCGTTGGAGATAGCGATCCGTAGCTCTTGCAAGTGACGACGGTCCTCTTCCAGCCGCTCGACCTGCGCGGCGAGGGACTCGACGGCAGCAGAGAGAAACTGCACATCGCGTGCGGGACTGCACGCCTCACACTCGGCTACGGATGACGCGTGCTCGCCGGGCAGAACGACACGCCGAGCCCAGTCCGCGCACTTCCACGCCAGCACCCGCGCCTCGTCTGGGGTCACGGTCCACCTCGCTTGTCGAAGAGTGATGCCACAAAGTCGTGGTGCTTGTCGTTCCCGTACGCAGTCATGAACTCATCCATCCGTTCGTAGAGTTCTTGCGTCACCGACTCCACGATCAGCATGTCGTAAGACTCTGGACCAACTCGCATGACTTGCGAGCCTTCCGAAACTTCGACGCAGTACATCGGAGGCTCTTCGCTGCTCACGTGCACAAAGAACTGAATCATAGTCGTAGGCACGCTAGTTGGGTTTGCACAAAGGATTACCTGATCGGTTACCACGAGCACTGCGGTCAGTGGCTGGTCTTCTGTGCCGTCACCGAGGGAGATCAGAACCTTGCGGGTTGGTGGCAGGTCCTCAAGTTCATCAAGCAGGTCTTGTACAGTGAGCGTCTTCATTGAATGTCAGAAAGTCGGTGGATTGCTTGTTCCAGGTCGTCGAGGCAAGACTGCAAAGCTTCGACTTCAGCCTCGATTTGAGTGCCAGCGTCGGACTCACGTTGTGCGTCAGACATGTTATCGAGCTTCTCGTCCAACTCAGTGTGGATCTCGTCGATTGACGCTCGAATCGTTTCGAGTTCGCCAATGTGCGCGATCAGCTTGCGTGCGAATGCAGTTTTCATAGTCGGAAGAAGGCTGAGATGACTGCGTTGATTGCTGCGAGGATGAGGATTGTAGCGACTACACCTGCGACGAAGTCGAGCAAGATCTCAGTGAGCTTTGGCTTCTGGTTCATCGCCAGTAGCCCAAACGTGGAGTGTGCTTGGCCAAGCCACGAGCTACGCACTTCGCCATGTACTTCTGGACTTCTTGCTGGAGGTTCAGTGGAGGCTTGCGTTCACGCATGTGGTACTCGTCTCGGACCAGCTCCGAAAGCACAGTAACAGTCTTTGGAGTGGACTCGAGTTCATAGGCTACTACGTACGCGATCAAGCTTCGCATAGGCACGTAGATCGTACCACACTTACATGCGAATGTAGAAGTAACACGAGTAGAGCGAATTGCTGTAGGCTTAGTCATCTGTGGGTTCTCTCAGGTCTTTGACTCGTTGTGCGTCAGCTCGAGCCTCACGGGAGAGCCAAACTGTGACAGCTACAACAAGGAAAGCCCAAACTAGTACGAGGATTAGTACAGCTGCCCATTTGGTCATAACAGTTCTCCATCTGGCATGGTACGCCCATCAGGTTCCCATCGTCCGGTCTTATACGAATCTGTATCACTACTCGCTGCCACAAGCAGCTTATGACCCAAGGTACGGAACCACTCGGCACGATGTGGTACCAAGGCTTTTATACGATCGTAGCATTGGTTGATCCTGGCACTACCGGTAGTTGCGAGATCTATACTACGACGCATATCTTTGGGCGATAGTTTACCTGAGACCAAAACCTGCGTTGCTCCATCCACAACGAGTACTTCAAGCAACAGTCGGGCTTCGATCTGCGTAAGCCCTACGTAGACTACCGTGTCGTTGGTGAGTTCTTCGATTGGAGTTTGGCGCATGAACAACTTGTTAAACTCGTCAAGCAACGTTGTCCTGGGGTTGAACGAGTTTGAGCACGTACCTACGATGTTGCCATAGACTACATGCCCGGTGTCTTTGCGTAGAAACGTCACAGGCAAGTCACTGATTGCACCTTCGTCGTGCACTAGCCACTGACACTGAGTTTCCCCAGGAAAAATTAGCTGCTCTGCGTACCCACCCAAGGCAGCTTGAATCTTTTCCAATGTGGGATCAGTGTCCCACACTGTGGTGGCGTTTGGTTCAGCCAGAAGCCAACTCATCTGTCATTCCTCCATGTTGTGTGTTGGACCAGACGAACTCCGCAGCGAGGTAACTTTCTCAAGGCTACCTCGACTGCGGCACTTCTCGTGTGTTGCGCTCGCTTTGCCATACTAAACTCTTCTATGCTCTCCGCATGGCACACAGGTCCACGCAGTTGCTTCGTCCAGTTTAATATGGGACGTCCCACTCGACAGCGGAACATCGCAAGCCTAGTGCACTATAAACTTTCTCAATATCGTGTTCGTCAAGTCCATTGCCGTATACCTTGTACACCATGAGTTCCGGGATCTCTGATGTGTCCTCGTACTTCACCCAAGCCCGAGCCTGGAAGTTTCCATGCACGTCGGGCAAGTAGATCATCGCCACGTTCGGGTTACCGCAGAGTATCCAAGGTGCATCGTAGTACTGACCTCCTGGGGAGAAACACGAATTGAAGTGCCTCGCATGGCCACGCCAGATTGAACACCTCAAGAAATCCCGGAAGCGACAAGTCAGCTTGAATCGTACAGTATGATACCAAGTTCGATCATACTCATACCATCCCTCCAAGGCTAAGAGTTCTGAACGACGAGGAACTTGCTTGAGCCCATCACGTGCAGCACGCATGTCTCGAGCGAGTTCAGCATCTCGTTCCTGCTCTGCGTCTACCTTGCTCATAACCCATACATGGCTGGGATGGAGCTAGCCCAGACCCACGCGGCTGCGAGGCCAGCGAGGCAAGCAAGAACGAACTGGAGTGTGAACTTCGTGCGAGACGGGATCATGCCTTAGAACTCCGGGTCGATGATGTGGCGTGAGACGTTTTCGTGTTGGGACACTGAGATCTGGTAGCCTTCCTCAGTTGGAAACTTCGTACGGATTGCCAACAGAACACGCCTGAGGCTCTCCACCGTCGGCAGCGAGCGTTCGTGAGTTCCAAAGAAGTGCCGACCTTCCTTCGACACGTTGATCTCGTAGTGCATCTGGCTACTCTCCCAAGTTGTGCCACACAGTGTGCCAGTCTGGCAACGTGTGGACCGTGGCGATGAGGTTGAACTGGTGCACGTAATACACCGCACCTGATGAGAAGTCCCAGTACTGCCAACGTCCCACTGCATGTGCACAGTCGTGACACGTGGCCCGGAGTGTCGTGCGAGATGCGGGTTCCCCGCGAGGTCCCATGTGGAGTTCCCACACTGGGCCGATGACGTGAGAGTGACACAAAAAACACTCCATGACGTCGCGAGGAGTGCTCGCACCATCAGGGAGTTTCTGTGTTGGGGGCACTACGCCCAGTGCGAGCAACATGCGACGGGTGCGAGTGTGGGAACTCGGGACTGGCGGCGCCGCGGGCGTGCCATAGTCCACCAGCGGCGCCTGGACAGACTTGTCACACCACAGGCAACGGGGCACTTCACCGTGCCGATCAGTGTGTTCGCTCATCCAGTTCGTCCGGGTACAGTTACCGCACTGGGTGGTGAACCAAGGTCCGCGTTCGCCAACGGAGTGGCGACACCGCAGGCAACGGTGAGTCGTAACGCGACGTTGCCCACACGCGTTGCAGGTCCGAGGGCGAGTTGTAGCGAGGTCGTCCAACGTGAGCTGTGGCATTAGTCAGTGTACCCCAAGGTGAACACACTGTTAGGCTCTTCCATCAGGCGCAACGCAGCCCGGGCAGCACGACGAAAGCGCCGAGTGGCGAGCCGTGTGAGGTGGCTGTACGTTTTCGACCGCAAGCCACGCCGACAGGCGTAGCAACTACACCGCTTCATAGGTTGAACCTTCGTGCCAAGTCGAGTCACTTTGGTCTCCCAAGTTGTGGGCGGGAAGGTGCCCGCCCGTTCGTTCGCCAACCGAACAATAACCCTACCTGGCACCTTTGTCAAATCGCGTGGGGAAGGTGCTAGTCATCATCTACCTCCCCACGAACCTTGGACTCGTACGAGTTGTCCAGTTCCAACGCATCATAATACCCAGTGAAATCCACCTTACACACCACCCAGCGGATCAGGAAGTTCTCCTCCCGGCACCTCGTGTTGTACGTAGGCTTCTTGTGAACAAACGTCACAGACGCCAACACGAAGTTCTCTGCCACTGGCACCAACACAATGTCCCCAGGCTTGAGCTTCAGCGCCTTGCGTGCCTTGTACGTGTACTCCTGCATGTTCCCACTGCGGTACCTCACCAACACCGTAGTGTGCTTGTGAGTCCTCGTTGCCTTGTCCCGCTTGAGTTCGAGTGAAACTCTCATGTTACGCCTCATCCAGAGGCCAGGTAAATCCTCGCTCGATTGCAAAGTTACGAAACTTCCTCTCCAGCGGTTCGCCCAGCAAGCTGTCATGCATGTGTTGCAAGTCCCGGATGAAATTTGTATGTGTGTCACACACTACCTTACGGTTAACCAACAGAACCCACGACGCGTCGTTCCAACCTTCCGGAATCTCCACTCCAAACTCTACGAGGATGTGTCCCGCTGCACAGTGTATGTCACCTGGGCCGTTGTACACACATCTGCCACCTACCAATGACTTCGCCCAACCTTGTTTCGCGAGCCCACGCACCACGATGTCAAACAACTCCTGCTTCGTTCGTTCAGACATGTCTAGCATCTTGCTACCTCCGGTTGGTTAGCCATCGTTCGTACTTCTTCGTCCCACCAATATAACCCCCAGTGCCGAGTTTGTCAATACCCACTGGATGGTATGGTGGCGAGTGTCAAACATGTGTTTCCGGTGTTCGTTCGTGCGGCAGGCTGCCTACCCCCCGATATGTTGTGGTCCAATTCCCTGCCCACTGTCACTCCCACTTATACATTCCTGTATACCTCGTTTGTGTTGTTGTTAGTTGGTGTGTTGTTACTTTGTATATATATGAGTGTTATATATACTCACTGTGAGTTACTCTTCTTGTGTCTAAAATTTTTTTGAGAAACACACAACAATCCACTGACAACAACTACCTCACAACTACCCCAGCCCTTATACAGGTTTGTATGAGTGAGAGTCCCACTGCACAGGTGATTACATCCCCATATATCGGGGCCCAGGCAGCCTGCCTAACGATCGAACGCCCCAATCTCCTTCCAACTGCCTCCACCCAGTGTCCCACCACCACGCGAAAAAGGGCCAAGACACACGAGAGCATCTCGCTCCCGCACACCTTGGCCCACGTTCCCGGATCGTCCCTCCGTCCAGCGTGTCACTTCGTCTTACCCTTCTCCGAACGCGGCCGTTGCCGCGCCTTCGGCCTTCGTCCGTGCCACTTCAGCCGGTACCCCCAGGTCCACCAGCGCTGCCATCGTCGCAGCGACGTATTCCATCCGCGTGGATCCCGTGAACGTGGTGCCGTCCGGCAACGTGCGCACAACCACCGCGCCACCCTTCCGCGCGTTGCGAATCCCGCACAGCGTCCGCCACACACGCTCGCGCAACGCTTCGCCACTCTCGTTCGGGTTGTCGCGTTTGCAAGCCTGTGCCTTCACGGTCGGCGAGTTGCTTGCATTGAACACGGCGATTGCGCTTCCACCTTCGGCTTTCAACGCCGCGTCAAACTTCCCCAGGTCCACGATCTCCGGGAGCTGTGCCCCAGCGATTTCTACAAGCTGGCCGGCGGCATTCTTCTTGGACACCGTATCAATGTGCCACACGATCCCAGCTTCGTTCCAATTGCGTGCCATGTTGTTACCCATCCCGTTGTGTGTGTTGTGATGTTGCGCCGATGTTGCATGTTGTGGCTTCCCCACACACGCGGGGCGATGGCACGATCCGGGTGTTTCGGTTGTCAATCAGCACCAGACACACGCTCGCGCGTGCCGGGATGATGGGCGTTATGCGGAGATGCGTCCCCGCGCGTTCGATCCGGGTTGCCAACATGGCGGGTCCGCGTGCCCGCGTCGCCATGTTGCCGCCGTCCGACACACACAACATACAACACGGACCCGCGATTGTCAACATTGGCGTTGTCGCAGCCGCACACCCCACCACATCCCCGATCGCGCGAGTTCCCAATACGCAAGGTACACTCTCTCCGAATCGCGCCAAGAAAAACCTTGTGAGTGAGAAGGCCGTCGAGCGGAGCGCCGGCCCGTGGGCGGCCTGGCTTGACAACGCCGGGACCGGAGGGTAGAGTGGTGGAGTGTCCTGGTCGCCAATCATATGGATATCTCGAAGCTGTTCGCACAACTGGAAGAGTCTGGTCAGCGCAAGCCTGGGAGGCCCAGGACAGCGATCGACCCTGGGAATCCGAACCCTTTGGCACGAGTCGCATCCCTGTCGCCCCGTGTCCGCCGGGGGCTAGCACTCTACGCATCCGCCGCGTGCAGGACGAAGAAAGAAGCTAGCGAAGCAGTCGGCCTAAGCCCCACATACCTCACTATGCTCACAACTGTGAATCCACTCGCCCGACGCGAGCTCAAGCGGATTATGGACGAAGTGGACGACGCGAACATTGATGTGGCGAAGGTGCTACACCAGCTGTCAGTCAACGCTCTGTCCGTCATCGAACGCACGATGCACGATGCGAGCAGCGAAGCCTTGCGGCTCAAGGCAGCACAGGACCTCGCAGACCGGGGACCACAGACTGGCAAAGTCCAACGGCACCAAGTGGAATCCTGGCATGTGGATCCAGCAGAGGCTAAGCTTCTCGCTGCTGCAATGCTCGAAGCAGCAGAAGTGCGCCAGACTGCTGCCCATGTGCTCTCCGGCTCCCATGACGCCACAGGCGTGAGCACACCAGTCGGAGACGAGCCGAGTGTCTGACGTCGACTTGCCGAAGCAAGATCCAGCGATGCAAGCCACCTCGGGTGACGTGCGCGCAGACCTCGTGGCACACTGCCAGCGCAGCTCGTTCTTTCTAGGCAAAGCAGTGTTGGGCTACGGTAAGTTCTCCCCAGCAGTGCACGGGCCGATGTGTCTGTTCCTCGACGAGAACCCAGCGCAGTTTAAGCTTGTGCTCATGCCCCGAGACCATTTCAAGTCTACTGGCGGCACTATCACCGGGACCATCAGGCAGGTGATTCGAGATCCAAACTCACGCTCCCTCATCGCGAACGAGTCCGCGACCAACGCAGAGCGTTTGCTCCGGGCCATCCGGCAGCATGCTGAGTCCAACACCAGGTTCCGCACTCTCTTTTCCAACATCGTCCCGCCAGACACCAAGCGGGCCGGCATTAGGTGGAACGATCATGAGCTGGATTTCGTTCGGCAGGTGGTAGTCCCCGAGCCCACGATCGACACTATCGGCATGACCGGAGCGTTTACATCCCGGCACTACACGTACATCACTGCCGATGACATGATCTCCGAGGAAGCAATCAAGTCCCCGAAGGTCATGGAAGACACTATCGAACGGTTCAAAGGGTTTCTCTCCCTGCTTGTGGAACCGAACAGTGACAAGATCGTAGTCATCGGCACCCGGTGGGCCCTGCACGATATCTACTCTTGGATCCTTCGTAACCTTGCGTCGCGTCTTGCGGTGTACGCAGTCGGCGTATATAACGACCACGGAGAGCCGATCTTTCCAGAGCTTATGTCCAAGGAGACTCTGGAGCTTAAGCGACTTGCACTCGGTGAGTACCGGTTCTCCTGTCTCTACCTCAACAACCCAAGGAACGAAGAACTGCAAGACTTGCGCGTGGACGACTTGCGTTGGTGGAGATGGTACGACGCAGGCCGCACTACGATCGAACTCATGTACAACGACGTGTCCCAGGGCCTGCACACGCTTAGCTCCCTGGACGTTACCTGCACCGTGGACCTTGCTCCAGCAGAGACTGCGACTAGTGACATGAACGCAGTGACTGTGGTTGGCACTACGCCTACGGGCCAGATGGTTATCCTTGACTCTTGGGGCAAACGGTGTAAGCCGTCAGAGTTGATGGAACACATCTTCACGTGTTATCGCAGATGGCATCCTCGCGTGTTTGGGATCGAAGCTGTAGCGTACCAGAAAGCGTTTAAGTACTTCCTCAAGGAAGAGTGCGAGCGCCGCCAGATCTGGCTCAACGTGCGGGATATCAAAGCTATTGGCCGCAAGGAACATCGCATCCGGGGCTTGCAGCCGATCATGGCAGCTGGCCGTATGTACATGCACGGGGGCGGGACTCTGCTTCGCAACCAGATGTCTGAGTTCCCCTTGGGCGAGCACGATGACGTAGTGGACTCCCTGTCCATGCACTTGCAGCTCATGACCAATCAGCTTTCGCCTAAGACCGTGGCGAACCGTAACGCGCAGGTGCAGCAAGCCGTAGCCCGACTGTTGCATCGTGAGGACGATCCAGTGTGGGCAGAACTGTACGCCACAGGTGAGTCTTCGAGTTTGATCATCCACCCCTAATACAAATCTGTATCACTCATGGGCACCTCTATCGACATTGAAGCGGCAGTAGCCGAGGCTGAAGAGAAGGTTGAGACTTTCACGCCGAGGCCAGACGCAGGCCCGTACCCTGACGCGGTGCTCTCAGTTTCTGCCGAAACTAAGCAACGGCTGGCTACTTGGCTTGACGAGAACTTGTACGAAATGCAGTTCGCACTTGATGCGAAGTTGCGGCAGTGGGCGGACGAGGAAAAAGCGTACAGAGCTAAAACTGATGGTATCCTCGAAGAGCCGTTTGTTGGGGCGTCTGGCGATCACGTTCCGTTGATCGCTATGGCAGTCGATCCCATCGTAGCTCGGCTCGACACTGGGGTGTTTAAGAACAGTCCAGTGTTTCGATTCAAAGCACTGCGTAAGACGATGCAGAAGTACGTGGACTCTCTGGAACGTTTTGTGGACTTCTACCAACGGCACAAGCTCGGCTTGCGTGCTGTGTTCGTCCCACGGCTGATCGAATGTGCGAAGCATGGCACTATGGTGTTCAAGGTCTTGTACGATCGTGAGCAGTACGATTCGTTCAAGTACGACGGCAACTGGAAGAAAGTCCCGGTCAAGGTGACTTCGTTCGAGGGCCCTCGCATCGTGGGAGTCCCGCTGGGTAACTTCTTGTTCCCCCCGGGGACTCAGGACCTCCAGTCTTGTCCAATCGTTGCCGAGCGGCTGACCCTGACTTGGGCCCAACTCAAGATCGCACAGAAGTCAGGCAAGCTAGCGAACGTGGACTCGCTCAAGGGCCAGACTGTTACCAACCCAGACAACTTGCTTCAGGCTGAGAACCAGGAGTCCTCGAACCATCGAGACCCGAAGCTCAGTCGGCAGTTCTATGAACTGTACGAAGTGTGGTTTGACTTCGACCTTGACGGGTCTGGTGTGCCACAGAAGCTTTGTGCGATCTACCATCAGCCCACGCAGACTTTCCTGCAGCTGAGGCTCAACTGGTATTTCCATCAGCGGAAGCCATACGTGGTGATTCCGTACACAGTTACTAACGACTCACTCTACGGCTTGGGCATTGCAGAGATGGTCAAGCCACTCCAGGATACTCTCACCCAGTGGCAACGCCATGCGCTAAACAACGCCTACCTCGCCAACATCCGCATGTTTGCTGTGGAGAAGAACGCTCGGATTGAGCAGAAGCCTAAGTTGTTCTCTGGCCGGCTCTTCTTCGTGGATGATCCACAGAAACACATCGTGCCGATCAATGCAGGTGCGGACACTTATCCGAGCACACTCAGCGAGCGCCAGAACCTTATCGGGCTCGCTGAGAAGCGTACCGGAGTGTCGGACTATCTCACTGGCCGTGAGTCTCCGATCGTGGGGTCTAGGGCTACTGCGACGTCTACCCTCGCGTTAATCCAGGAGGGCACTCGTCGAGTTGAGGAAGTGATGGAAAACATCCGTGGTGGGATGGCTGAACTGCTTTCCCTCTGCATGGCTTGTTGGATCCAGTTCGGTGTCACCAAGGATGTTTCTGACGTGGTCTTTGGTGGTGACGAATTCGGGGAACTCATCACAGAGTTCTTCGATAACACTGTTGACATCGACAACATCAATGGGATGATGGCAGTGGAACTATCCGCCACTGACGCATCCAACAACCGCACAGTGCAGCAGCAAGCCCAGCTCGCGATTATCCAAGTGATGATGACGTACCTGGAAAAAACCATCCAGGCTGGCCAAACTGCCATGCAAGCCGCGCAACAGTCCCCGCAGCTCGCTTCACTCATCGGCGAGGTTATGAGTTCCGCTCGTACGATGTACGTCGAGTTGCTTACCAAGTACGAAATCCGGAACCCAGAGGCATATCTACCTGACATCCAGCAATTCCTTGCGGGACTTGCTTCCGGAGGAGCGCCAGTCGCTCCGGGCGGAACTGGAGGACCTGCGCAGCAACCCAACGTTCCAGATGTTTCTCAGTCACCTCAGCTACCTCAAGGAGGGCCACAGTGAGAAACTCCTAACCGCAACAGAAGTTCCAGACTTGTACCGGACGCAAGGTAAAGTGATCGCCCTTGGTGGAGCGATCAAACTCATCGACACACTCATCGCAGAAACTCACAATGGCTGACACGACGATCATGTCGCTCGAGGACCTTGACGCGTTGGCAGAGACTCCGCCGACCGAAGGAATTCCTGCGGCACCAGTAGTTCCCACTCCCGCTGCTCCTGTGGAGCCTGTGTCCAACCCACAAGTGGACGCACTTCGCCAGGCGCTTGCGATCAGCGAAGCTGCACGGGCAGATGTTCTGCGGATGCAGCAGGCACAACAGCAGACTCAGACCCAGACTGCTAACGCTCCCAGATGGTTCAACGATGCGGAGCTACTCGAAATGCACTCGAGTGACGATCCGCAAGTTCGGTTCCAGGCGTCTCGTATCGAGGCTCAGCAGCAGCTTGCACGAGGCGCGCAGTTGTTCGAACAGCGGTTCGCGCAACTTGCATCGTCTGTGCACACCACTGCCGAGGCAGATGCGGCTCGCCGGTACCCTAAGGAGTTCGAACTCTTTGGAGCGCAGATCAAGCAGTTGGCATCCCAAACTGACCCAGCACTCTTGACATCTACGGCCACATGGGATAACCTTATCGGGTATGTTCGGGGGGCGCCGGGAAACTTCGAGAAGCTCGTTGCGGCGCAGACTACACTCTCTCCGTCTCTGGCCCGTGAGGCTCAGGCTGCATCCGTAGGCGCTTCGTTCGTTTCTACTCCACAGCTTGGTCAGCAGCAACACCCGCTCGCAGTTGATCCAGTTACGCGAGAAATCGCTCTTGGTCTTGGGTACGATACAGTTGACGCGTACCTCAAGGACATGAAACTCACTGAACGCTTTGCTCTCTAGCTCTCATGGCTACCCCAACAGGTAACACACAAGTCCTCGGTACGACGGTTCACTCCGACCCACGCTCAGCTGCCAAGGCCGAAATCGGAGCCCAGCTTAAGGAAGTCGCGGCTCAGGATCGTTCTCCAGGCCTGCGTCATCGTAGTGCGAAGTCCAAGATGCTGGACACCACGCAGTTCGATCGTGCGCATCCTCAGTATCACCACCGCTACATCAACGTCAAGAACGTCGAACGTCTTGCGTTGCGGATTGAAGACGGCTACGTCGAAGTCCCTCGAC
>JACCDR011047999.1_pt1 | contig 12367 bp, 15 predicted proteins | sample 7446431 | NCBI WGS metagenome assembly JACCDR01 (sample SAMN15323443, study PRJNA562643) | freshwater metagenome | isolation source: river surface water | place: USA:Blue River Watershed | collected 2017-08-17
AGTGTCGCCAATTTCTTGTCTGACAGGCAAGATTGTAGAGTCGTTACGAGTAGGCTTAATAAAAATAAGGCTTTTTTGCTCATAGTGAGTATTGTTTTTTAAATTATCAATGGTGCGATGAAGTTGTGAGGTATAGATGCTGTTGATATGTATATCGTCTCTGATACGCCTAACAGTGTCAGCAAATGTTTCAATAAATGCTGAAGATTTTTTGGATTGGGTTACGGCTACATAATTACCAGGTGCAGCAAATAAAGTAAGGACAATACAAACAATGAGGACAATCGTTGATTTCATTTTATTATTTTTTGCCATTTTTGATTAACCGTTCTAATAGCTGTTCTGTTTTTTTGTTGCATTCTTTTTGATAGGCTTTGAACTCTTCGCCTCTCTTGACAAATTCTTTCTTGATTTCAGTATTCTCCACTCTGAGAAGATTCTTTTCTTTTTCATGTTCAGCTTTTTCAAGCTGAACATTGGCGTCATGTTTCTCCGTATATTCTTTTATAGCTTTATCCTTTGTAATGACTTGCCAAACAAAACACCCCCACCCCGCAATATTCATTAAAAACAAAGTAGTCACGACAAAGACCCTTATATCCTTTTTAGCAGAATCAAATATAAAATCAAAAACATATATAACAGCATCCACCTTTTTATAACCCGTTTTTACAGGATTAGTCTGTGTTTCCTTTTTATTCGTCATTGTTGGATTATAATTTTAGGCTATTGAAGCTATTGATAGGAATTTATCCTTTTGAATAAAATTAAAAAAAAATACATTAATGTCAAAAAACCGAGTAGGATAAATACTTGGTTTTTTTTATAATGATGTATTTTTTAAAATTATCGATTTGTGAGGATTTTATATTGCTGCGTTTTTTTGAGCGAAAAATCTTCGCTCTCACCATTGACGTATTCTTTCAAGTGGTCTTCTGGGGAAAATATGACCGTTGTCCGTTCTGGTACGATGATATTTGCGTCAAATGATAGTCTATGTGCTTTTATTGTTGATAGCTTAAAAGTTCCGAATCCGTCAATTTTAACATCTTCACCTTTTTTTAATTGGTCTGCTATCTCCATAATAGCAGATTTGATGATATTTTCAAGTAATATGCGCCCGTATCCTTTTTTTTGATGAAGACTGTTGAATAGTTTCTCAGATGTCATAGTGTTACAATTTGTTATTAAAAAAGCCCTCGTTTCAAATGTATATAAAAAATATAGACCTGTAAAAGTCACATATCTAATAATACTATTGAAACGAGGGCTTAATTAATGTGGTTAATAATGATATTCCGTCTTTGTGTTAGTCCATAGTAGTCAAATTTAATACACAAATATAATAGAATTTTAATTGCATTTTGTCAAAAATCCTATTTGTAAGAAATTTTTAGTCCATTTAAGTTAACTACAATAGAGGGAATGCTGTTATCAGATGCCAATTTATCAATCAAAAATGTAAAAGTTCCTGCGCTCACAGTATTACCACTTACCGAAATCATATCTTCAGTATAAAGCATGTAATGATATTTCGTTGGCAGAGGGTCAAACGGAGCCGGATTGCTATTTTGAGGTGCAATATAAGGTTTGACAGTAACACTGTTGAACAAACCACCCATTTGAACACCGGTATTGCGAAATCTTGTTGCAGAGGGCACAGTAAAAAAGAATTGTCCACTAATTCTGACAACGCCTTGAAAACGTATTGTACCATCAGGATAAAAGGCGTATCGGGGCGTCGGAAGATTATCTACTGATACCGCATTATTCCCCAACGGTACAGTAGTCCATTCTATATATGGTTCACCTTGTAAAACATGAAATCCGTCTGCTAATTGAACACCTTCAATAATGGAACCATTGCGCACCTCATAGTCAAAGCCAATAGGCGATTTAAAACCCGTAGCCCCACTACCCTGCCGAACAACACAAAATCCAGAAGACATATTGAATTTAAAAATAACCTTTGTACCTACCGTAAATGCCGTTTGTAGCCCTGTTATTTCGGCAGCGTTGACTGTGACTTCGTAAATATTTTTATGCGTAGATGCTACGCCATTCTGAATAACACCACTAACAAGACTCAAAGCATTCGTGGCTTTGGAGTTGGCTATATCATTCTCAACTATAACACCTTTTACGGCGGTGATAAAATTATCATCTTGAATCCAGTCTTTATCTTCGAGATTTTGAGCAATGCGATAATTGTTAGAATAGGTGTCAAAAATGGAGACAAGTTTCCAATGGTTGACATCTTCAATCAATGACATTACGCCATTAGGACCCAATTTTGCCCCAACAGCAAAATCATTTGATATAGACAATCCTTTTGTCCCATTGGGGGGGGTGTCGCCTTGTCTGAGTGTAATCGTGTGGTTGCTGGTGTTGATGATAAAAACCTGTGTCCCTACCCTATTTTGTATTTGTAAAATAGGGTCTAAACTCAAAGTAATAAAACTTAAATTCGTATCGGCAGATGGAGCGATATAAAAATTATTGCCTGTCGTCGGGATTGTAATAGTTTCATTAGTGATACTGAGGGGGGAATCTCCAAAAGTAAGACTCTGTTGAGATTGCCACACATTAAGCGATTGCAAAAGATTATTGTTGCCTAACGATGGTGTTGGGTATCTCTGCCATGTCCAATTAGAAACGTCTGCTTCTCCTTGAACGACCCTGATTATGCCAATAGGAGTCTTAGTGTTGGGTGTTGGTATGGTTGGAATACCTTGCCCAGCAGTACCCTGAACTATGGAGAAAGAAGAAACACTACCCCCTTGAATGTCTGACCATTCGTGAGAAAGAACCAACACATCAAAACGTGGGCTACTATTTAAGTTGCTTGCAATAGGTAGCTCAACCGCTTCATCTTCTGTAATAATGACACCTTGTTTGGTCCTGATAACTGCCATTGGATTTGACAGTGACCCATTTTTAAGGGTAAATATTGACCCCGTTGATGTATGCACAAACCGAATATCACCGACAGTTGTACCATTTTGAATGGTGTCAAAACCTCTGTAAATACCCCATGGTAATATTCCATGCATTGAATTAATGACTTTATAGGAATCAATGAGGTCTTTATATGAATGATAATGTGTTCTCATATTTGAATATTAGTGGTGTTGAATGTGATGTATTTGATTTTAGAATCAATAGGATGATTGAACTTGACAATGCTTTGAATAGATTTTATCGTATCGGCACTGGGTACAATGACCGGATTTGTGACAATATCAATTGAGTATTCAGGACATTCAGAGCAAATGGATGAATCGAACAACGCTGAGTCGTCAAAACTATCCACGTCAAATTGCGATTCCGTAAAATACTCTTGGATGGTGACGGTCGTAATCGTCGGAGCGATGAGTCTGAATAAGACATCATACACCTTTCTGGTGCCTTTTATCAATGTCAGTTTTTCTATATGTCTGAGGATTCTTCGCCGCATCCATTCATTATCTGCTTGTGTAGCATTTTCTCCTCGTGTAAAATCTAACGGGAGTACTCCCCTCGTCTCTTCTGAGTAATCTAAAAAACGGGCAAAAGACAACTCTGGGTCAATTAAGTTTTGGTTTAAATTTTCAATTAAAGCAATGATGTTTGTATCTATATCATCACCATAGGCTTCTATGTACCTCTCAAGAGAACCCTTACCATCTACATTTTTATTGCTATCCGTTAGCTTTTCAAAGCTACCGAACAAGCTGAATATTTTGTCCTTAAATGCCATCTACTAATAGATATTTTTTAATCCTTATAAACTTATCCTTTTTACTTGGATAATCCAAAGGTTTTAAAAAAATTCGTTTTATTTAATAATAATCACTTTTTTTACTTTAATTATTTAATATTTAAACAAAAATTACATAATTTTGCACTTCTACCCCCTTCTACCCCCTTTACCCCCCTAATAGGTGGTAAAGTAGATATAGGGGTAAGCGTAAAGCGTTGATTCTCAATGCTTTTTGATTTTCTAATTGAGGAGATGTCTTTTATTTACCACATTTACCACTTCGGATAAAGTGGTAAACAAAATCTCATGGAAACGATTAGTGAAAATCAAAAGTGGTGAGAAAAGACATTCCAAAATCCACGCAAGGGCGATGTAAAAGCCGATTTGGATTTTACCGATTGTTTGCCAAGTTTTGAGTGCGCAGGGGAGTAGGATGCGATAATATAAAAAGAAAAAAAATGTATAAAACATTGAAATTTAATTTTTAAAACCGAAATAAAATATACTAAATTTGCTATGGGATTTGAGAAAAGAGAGGTCATTGACCAAATGACTAATGAAGAGCAATTGAAAGGCAAAATTGCTTTTTATCGCATATTCATCGGAGCGTTACAAATATTTGAATTTGGAACAGCTTTTTGGTATGTTGCCAATCTGATGCAATCAAAAGAGATTACATCTACCGCCGGGCAGGTAGGGTGGTTTTTGCAATATGTTTTTTTAGTCCTACTGATAGTGTTATTGATTGACTTACAATCTATCAGTTTCTATGGATTCAGCAGCATATTTGACAAAAAAAATAATTTAGCCAAGTTTATTCCTATCGGATGGGGAATCCTGTATGTAGGACTATCTGTTGTCATAATATACGGAGATACAGAAGGGTCTAAATACGGGGCTAAAAAACATTTTGGCTATACACCTCAGAAAATTGATAACTATCAAAGTGATAGTAAATTTAAATCAAAAGAGGAGTATCGAAAGAAGTTAGAGGCTGAAAAAGAGAGTAGTTTAGACAAGTTTGAACAGGATTTGAAAAACTGTATTGTTTGTAAAGCAATTTATGGACAGTATGACGTTAAAATCGCTGCTAAAAAAAGGTCATTGAGACATTCTAAAAACATGCAAGACCAGTCATGGATAAAGAAAGTCAATAAACCTGTTCAGGATGACATAGATAATCTAATCCGCGAACGAGATGCTGCTATAACGGACGCAAAAGCTAAGATTGAAGCACGAAGGGATAGTATTGATGCTATCTATGTCGCTAAAATCAATGCAACTGATACCACGTTGGCTTCATTGACTAATAAAATCAATGAACACAACGAAGGAGAAGACGCTAAAAAAGAGGGGAGGGAAAAACAAATAGATGATTTTTCGTTTGGTATCGCTCCGTTAACGCAGCTATTGATGGTAATTTTGAGATTCCTACTATTGAGCGGGATGGTAGCATCAGGATACACATGGCATTCTGCCGGTTCAGCTTTGAAAGCGATGTCTATCATTTCAAGCATTCAGCAGTATATTGAGATATACACATACGAATGGGCAGAAAAAGGCAAAATCAACCGGACATCTAAATTGGCACAGGTCATTGAGAATGTTGAACAGCATTTGGATTCAATAGGAGGGGATGCAGCACATGCCGAGAAAGTACGGCTTTTATTAGAAAATAATGCGCAGTCCACAGCCGCAGCAAAGGCTTTATTAGTTAAGTCCAAAAACAAAAAAACAGGTTCCGTTAAATCTGATAAAGAACTAATCTTGGAATTGATTCAAGATTATACGGATTTATTGGACTTTGTATCAGATGTGGACAAGCCTGTGATTCAGTCTTTAATTGATGATTATAATTTACTATTGGGAACTATTTAAAAACAAAAGGATATGCAAACGACAGACAATAAGGAAGCATTGCTTCATAAAAAAAAGCGATTTGAATTTCAGTACAACGCCCTAAAAGACAGCAAACCAGAGGAAGCTGCCTTATTTAAAAAAGGCATTGATGCCATTAATAAGGAATTGGCAGAGTTAGAAAAAAAAAACGAACAGTCTTTGCCTTCTGAACAAGACATTGAATCCCAACGGGAACAAGAAACCCCGCAGCAAAAAAGCAACTTACTTGCTGGATTGAAAGCAATGGTAACTCATGCTCAATCCAATAACCCAAAGAGTGTGCAAGAACTTATTAATGTAGGGAAAGATGCCGCTGGATTACAGGATTCCGAAAAAAAGTAGTAACGGGCAAAGCCACAGCAAAAGCACCAGAGAAAAAAACGGATACTGAACCGAAGTCTCAGCCTAAGCCTTCATCAGTGAATGAAGATTCAATGCTTTTTACGGCTTTGTCCGATTATCAAAAATACGATGATTTACGTCGGTCTCTTCGGGATGCCCTAAGGAATTGGCTAAATTTGAAAAATAAGGACTTAAAATCTTTTCAGAAGAAAAAAGCTGAAATAGAGAGCATCATAACCGAAATTAAAGCGCATGTTAACAAGACAGCGATTGATCCTAAAAAAGTGCTTTCAAAATCCTATTCAATAGGGGATAGAAAGCATAAAGGCAAAAGATATAGCTTTGATATTACCCAAATTGGAAAAGATTTTAAGGGTAAAATAACACTTAAATAAATATTCAATAAAAATTAAACAAAAACTGTTAATATTGTGCTTAATTTTCAATAATAAAAAATAGTATGGCATCCGAAAATGAAACAAAGGGAACTTTAACCAGAACCATATCGTTCCCTTCTGAGCGTCTTAAGGCTTGGAATAAATTAAAAAACAAGAGCAGTTTGGTACAACTCCTTTTACAGTTGTCAGACACTTTTGAGACTCAAGCAGAACTTGAAGACTTTCTGCGAAAAGCAATGTTTGCAAGGCGCAATGCTTGATTTTGAGCCTTTTAAAAAGGCGACCTATACAATAGGTCGCCTTTTTTTATTGAGATTATATGTAAAATATTATTTTTGTTTTTTATAAAATAACATACACGAATGAATAACGAAATAACACCCTTTGAAAATAAAGCTATCCGTAGGGTATGGCATGATGAGCAATGGTATTTTTCAGTCATTGACATTATTCAGGTTTTAACGGATAGCCCACAGCCATCATCTTATTGGAATAAGGTTAAAAAAACATTGCTGAAAGAAAGTCAGTCTTTGCCGTTTTGGCAAAGACTGAAAGTTACAAGTAATGACGGTAAAAAATATCAAACCGATTGCGCCAATACTGAGGGGGTACTCCGCATCGTCATGTCAGTACCATCACCCAAAGCAGAGCCGTTAAAACTCTGGCTGGCAGAGCAGGGGAAACGCACCATTGATGAAACGGAGAACCCTGAATTGCTCACCGAGCGTCAAGCAGAATTGTACCGGGCAAAGGGCTATCCCGACGATTGGATTCTGCGCCGTGTTCAAACCATTGAAATCCGAAAACAACTCACCGATGAATGGAAGAATAGGGGTGTTGTTGACAATAAAGATTTTTCCATACTCACCGCCACCATCGCCAAAGGCACTTTTGGACTAACACCCTCAGAGCATAGCAAGTTAAAAGGGTTAGAAAAAGAGAATCTAAGAGACCACATGACACCCTTAGAACTTATTTTCACCGCATTGGGGGAGGAGTTAGCTAAACAGAACGCTATCAAAGACGATGCACAAGGGTTTTACGAAAATCACGAAGCTGCTCAGAAGGGGGGGTACAGTGCTGGTGAGGCGCGAAAAAGAGTCGAAGATATTGAAGGGCAGAAAGTCGTATCAAAGGAGAATTTTAAACACCTAAAAGGTAATGATACAAAGCCATTAGAGTAATTACGGTATTAAGCTATTACGGTATTACGTCATAGCTTAATACCGTAATTCTGTTGTAGCATAATAGCATTATGATAGATTAGTGCTATTGTGTTATAGCAGAATTAAATAAAAGTGTGTACATTTGTGATTATGTACCAAAATCAAAATAACAACTATGGCTAAAATTTTAATGTTTGGCAATCAGAAGGGTGGGGTAGGGAAAAGTCAATGCACCCTGTTAGTGGCAACCGCTCTGAGTCAGTCTCCTTTCAATTTAAAGGTGTGTGTAATTGATACCGACACACAAAAATCAATCTTAAGGCTTCGTAATTTAGATTTGAGAGCATATCCTGACTTAGATGCACCTTTTCCTGTCTTTGAAATGAGCGTTCCTGAGATGCAAAAAAAATTAAGTGACTTAGATAAGCAATATCAGGTCATTTTATTGGACACTGCTGGCAAGTTGGACACCTCTGCATCGGTGGAATCTCAGGAGATTACTAAGACGATGATGTATGTGGATTATCTGTTTATCCCGTTCGTAGCTGGCAATTTTAATTTGCAAGCAAGTTTAGATTATTTAAAATACTCGCTTAATATTCAAAAAGAAAGAGCATCAAAAAAAACAAATACCCGACAATTAAATGTCGTTGGGTTTGTCAATATGTTTGATGGCCGAACGAAAAAAAATAAAAACCTATTGGAAGACGTGCGTAAATTGGTTCTTGCTGCACCGTTCCCATTTATGGAAAATAGGCTTGGCGACTATGTGCAATTTTCAGAAGCGGATACCTTTACTTCGTTCTATGCTTTCATGTCAAGCGAGTCAGCCAAAGCTAATTTCGCCACATGGCTCAATGAGTTTGTCAAAATCATTAATCAATAAGATACCATGGCAAAAAAACAGAAAGTAAGTGTCATAGATTTTGAACCTTTCCAATTCAATGACGCACCGCAAGGCGAACTTCCTACTGCTGAGGTTGTAGAAGAGTCAATAGCAAAAGTTTCCAATACGCCCAAAAAGAAGAAAGAACCTAAACTTGAAAAACCTACTCCAGTCAAGGATCAACAAGTCATGCAAAAAGTAGAGATTATACAGTCAGCACGATGGTTCAAGCCAGAAGCCGTAGGACGAGAGAAGCTGACAACTTACATTAAGGGTCAGTTAATTGAAGAACTCAAGATAATGGCACTGAAAAAGAAAATAAGTCTTGCAGACTTAGTAGAAAAAATATTATTAGAAAATTATCAAAAATATTAATTCTTTCTTAAAAAAAAGCCTTCGCTTGATAATAAGTATCGTGCGAAGGCTTTTTTATATTTAATAAGAAACAAACAGAGAATTGTTTGTTTTATCGGTTAAAATTATAGGAAAATAAGATATAGGTTTGAGCAGCAAAATGCTCGTTGTCATAGAATCAAAATGCTCGATACAAAGGAATCAAAATGCTCGTTAATAACTCTAAATTATAACAGAAGAATCAAAATGCTCGTCTATGATTTGTTATAATTGCCTTAGAGAATCAAAATGCTCGCCCTTAGAATCAAAATGCTCGTTCAAAATTTAAAAAAAGAATCAAAATGCTCGTTGTAAACGAGCAAAATGGCAGACTTTAGACTATATTAGGAATCAAAATGCTCGATAGAGAATCAAACTGCTCGTTGTGAGTATATGGATGCATTGGCGCATCGTGCAATTACATTCCTATTGAATCAATATATTTGTTTTTGCAGGTATTGGAGTAGGAGAGTGTTTTAATACAAAACCTTTATTCAAATCTTCGTCAATCTTTGCTGATTGATATTGAAACCGTACTACTTGCAATGTGCGCCTAAATACCTGCTTAAAGGATTTCATAGTATCGTAGTTTCTTCCGAATTGGTCTTTTAAGTTTTGCCAAGAGACAAATTGTGGTTTCGTTGGGTCAATGCGGTGAAGACGTTGCGCCAGCCATGCGTAAATATCCAAAGCCATTGCGTTATTACTGAGGGCTATCAATGCCCGTTCATCTAATGGTATAGCGTGATTCATTAGACTTTTGAAGTAATCGTCTGTGAGCATCAACTCAGAAGACCAACTGAATTTGCCATCGGAATTAAAATCAAACCCTTTTAGGATTTTGAGGTCAATTTGATATTTTGTACTATCATCCATATAGCCCAAACTGATAACGGATGTAGTTATTCTCCTAATTTGTTCACGAGTATCATTGATAGTACGCCCATCGGTGGACAAACCCAGTGCACGAATGAACTCCGTCAACGTGTCCTCAATGCGGATATGAGGGTTTTGGGTTTTTATTGCTTGAGAATTGATATGTGCCAATATCAAACGGGCTTTAGTTCCATACGGTAGCCCCACGACTTTTAATTCGTTGTTTTCATCAAACTGCTTCAGTGCTTGGATAGCTAACGTGACGTTCCCCTGCTTTTGTTCCCATGAGGTGACATCATCGCCCGGATTGCGGTAAGGGAGGAAGGTTTGACACAAAACCGAGTGCTGAAAGATAGCATCTTGAGCCGTGGCAGGATGTATAATGAGGTTAAGAGCCGTTTGTTGAACTCTGTTTTTGATGATGGATGTTTTTTTCATTGTCTCATATTGAATCACAAATATTGTTAAAATTATACAAATTTTATTTAAAATTTTGAGGTCTAATAATTAAATGTTAAATTTGTGACTTAAATTAAATAAAAAGTCAAACCATGACAAAAAATGAAGCAAGAGATATATGAATAAAGAAAGAGTTGACGCTCATATAAAAACCCTAAGTGAATTAGAATTATCTGAATTAATTAAAATAACCGCTCAAAATGTACATCGTTTGACTATTCGCAAAAACAATGCTTTGAATAGAGAAGTGGGTACAAGCGCCTTTGCATCAAAAGCCAATAGAACCACCTTGTACGCTAAGTCTCGTCAAATGACTGATGTTTGTAATCAAGAGGTTGAATTGCTAAAGTATTTAGTATCTAAATTGTAAAAACACATTCTATGCAAAACCTAATCGCCCAACACATACCAGACACCGCCCTCAATATCCCAATTATTGACGTGGTAGCACAAACAGGTTCACACACTCTTTGCGCCTTTACCGGTGAGTCTATCCAACACGCCTGTCTTAAAAAGGACGTGATTGGAGATAATTTTACGGACATTCAATATCTCCGCTATCCGAGTGCGTATATCTCTCCCGACATTGCCAAACTGATAGTGGGCAAGGTGGTGGATGGCAACGGTTTGCGGAATTATTCATTTTATGCTGATAATCATGGATTAATCCCCTTAAAACGGGAGGATATTTGGGGGTATCTCTATATGGCTAAAGACCTACCGTTTGTTTTGTGCATCACGTTTAACAACAAAAAGCACATCGCCTTCAAAGCGATCCCTCAGTATAACACAGATAAATTTCGCATTTTCACCGATTTGGGAGAATGTGAATTTGATTTTGAAGTCTTAAAGACTGCTGTGCACTGTATGCAGATGTGGTATACAGTAGTAAGGGGGAAAGAAGATTCAGCACAACAACCAACCTATTTTACAAAAGCCAATATCTTAGGAGAGGCTATCCCGAACCATGCCCAAATATTGGCTTATGGCGAGGATGATTACAGAAACGAAAATGCCATACTGGAGCGTTTTCGGGGTACGCTTATATTCAAAGTATTAGTTCACGTTTTAAATAAAAAGTATGAATAAAATAGTTTGCATTTACCACAAAGCCGACCCAGATGGCATATTTTCGGGGGCAATAGTATTGAAACACCACCCCGAAGCGGTGATGATAGGGTATAACTACGAAGATGAGGTGCAGCACATTATTGAAGAATGTGTTGATGCTGATGTCTATATGGTAGATGTATCATTTAATGATTGGGGTAAAATGAGCGAATTGTGGAATGTTTGCTTTAAATTCGTATGGATTGACCACCATAAAACTGCTTACGAGCAATATATGAAATCCGATTTGCAGGATTTTATATCCTTCCATGCCGTTTTTGAATCTGAACAGTGGGGCGCATGTAAAAAGGTTTGGGAGTATTTTAATCAAACGCCTGCACCTTTCGCCGTTGAGTTGGTGGCTACTTATGACGTGTGGCGAGGATATGGTTCAAACGATTGGAATGAAAGAGTATTGCCTTTTAGACACATATCAGGGCAGTGGTCAACCCCACAAGAGGTTTTGCAAAAGATGTATAATTTTGACGACACTAAGGAACTGCATGATATGGTTGTGAATGGATTTATTGCAGAAGGTTGTATCATCAATACATTTATTGAAAAGCAAAACCAAATCACTGCTAATTCAAGTCTTGCATTTAATTGTACATTTATTAGTCAAAAAGGTGGTTATTATGCTGCTTTGGCTATTAACGCCACCAATGGTGGTGATTTGTTCAAAAACCGTGATACGTCCATGTACGACTTTACTGTCGGATTTTACTATGTGGCAAAGGAAGGCTGGAAAGTCTCTCTGCGTGGTACTGGCAAAGACATTGACCTTGGCGAAATTGCCAAACAATACGGAGGTGGCGGACATAAAAACGCCGCAGGGTTCAAAGTTGAGACATACAAGGAATTGAAACAAATTTTACCATTTATAAAGTAAAAAAATGTCAATCGTAAAAGTTTGCCCTAATACTCATTGTGAAGCGGTATGGCACAATTGCCCCGAAAAAGAAACCCGTTGCAGGGATTGTGGAGGGAGAATTATAAAAATTAATTTAGAGACTTATTGGGCAAGGTTTTCTAATAATTGGTTTCAGTATGATTTTGAAACATACGAAATTTTCCGACCTCAAAAAAATGTTGGACA
>JACCDR010045827.1_pt1 | contig 12366 bp, 15 predicted proteins | sample 7446431 | NCBI WGS metagenome assembly JACCDR01 (sample SAMN15323443, study PRJNA562643) | freshwater metagenome | isolation source: river surface water | place: USA:Blue River Watershed | collected 2017-08-17
CCGATAGCCGCGGCTATCCGCTGCTGGTCGAGGACTACGTTGCGCGCCTGAGCAACCTCGCCTCGCGCTGAACGCTGGATTCCCCGCTCGGCCACGCGGTACCCTCCACGGCCATGGGGGGATGGCTCGGCACGCGCGTACGCGGCTACCTGGGGCTCGTCGAGCTACGGCGCGAGGTCGAGGCGACCAAGCTGCGCGTGAAGGTGCTCGAGGAGGACCAGAAAGACGCATGGCAGAAGCTCGAGCAGCTCGAGGACGCCTCGCGCGAAGGCATCCCGCCCTTTGGCCACGTGCGGAAGGTGGACGCGTGAGCGAGCCCTTCTCGATGCGTACGAGCATCGTCCGCGAGGGCTACGCCTACTACGTGCGGGTGCTCGTCAACGGTACCGAGCGCTTCCAGAGCGGCCTGTACCGCTCGCGCGCGCTCGCCGAACAAGCGCAAGCCGGCATCATCGCGCTCGTCGGCGACGTGGCGAAGTCGTTCGATGGGGACACGTGGACGTGCGCCAACGTGAACGCGCCGCGTCGACCCACGCTCCGGGTGATCAAGTGAGCGGCCGGCGCTCGCGCACCAAGGGCAAGCGCGGTGAGCGCGAGCTCGCCAAGCTCCTGCGCGAGACCTTCCCGAGCTTCGCCGAGTCGATCCGCCGCGGCTGGCAGGCGCGCGTCGGCTGCGACGACCCCGACGTGTGCGGCCTGCCCGGCTTTTGGCTCGAGGCCAAGACCGGCAAGATGCCCAACCCGCGCGCGGCGCTACAGCAAGCCCGACAAGATGCGGCAGGACGCGCGATTCCGCTCGCCGTCATCCGCGACGATCGCAAGCCCGCGTTCGTCGTGCTCGACCTCGCCGACATGCTCACCATCCTGCGCGCCGCGTACGGCATCGCCCCGTTTCTGCCGTTGAAGGCCGTGCCCGCGCCCGACCCGCGTCAGCTCGCCATCGAGGGGGCGTAAGATGCCGCTCGGCAAGCAGCCACGCGCGTTCGACCGCACGCCCGGCCAGCCCTTTCACGACCTCGGCCGCGAGCAGTACGCCGTCGCGCGTGCGAAGGGCGCCACCATCAAAGCCGCCGCGCAGGAAGCGGGCGCCAACTACCGCGACTGTCAGGACTGGGACAAGCACCCCGAGATGCTCGAGCGCATCCGCGAGCTGCGCCAACGCACCACGCAGTTCGTCGATGTCTCGGTCGGGTACATCCTGAACGAGCTGAAGAAGAACGCGGAAATCGCGCGCGACGAGGGCCAGCTCAAGAGCAGCAACGAAGCGCTCAAGATCATGTACGACATCATTCGCACCGACCCGTCCATCGCGAACAACATGGCGCGACAGCTCCCGCCGACGATGTCGACCAAGTCGATCAAGGCGCAGCTGCTCAAGAGCCTCAAGGGCGAGACCGCGCCCGTCCCTCCGTCCGTCGAGACCACCGCCGAGCCCGTCGAGAGCGGCCCCGGTGACGACGACGAGCACGACGACGACACGCACGATGACGAGGCCGCCCAGTGAGCGCGCCCTGGCGCAGCCCGAGCAAGCCCTGGCACGCCTGCTCGGTCGAGCAACAGGCGATGCTCGAAGCGCTGTGGCGCGTCGGCGACATCGGCTGGAAGCTGACGCCGAGCCAGCAAGGCGTGCTCAGGAAGATCGAGGCGTGGGAGCGGCGCACCGACCGCGGACGCATCTACGCACTCGACATCTCGCGCCGCTGGGGCAAGTCCGCACTGCTCGTCACCCGCCGCATCGGCAAGGCCATGCGCAACAAGGGCCACCGCTACGTGTACTGCGCGCCGACGCACGACCAGGTGCGCGACATCGTGCTGCCCTTGTTCGCGATGGTCTTGCAGGACTGCCCGCCGCCGCTCTTGCCCGAGTGGGTGAAGTCGGACGGCATCTGGCAGTTCAAGAACGGCTCGGTGATCAAGCTGGTCGGCCTCGACAAGCGCCCCGACGGCGCGCGCGGCACCGGGGTCGACGGCATCGACCTCGACGAGGCAGGCTTCTTCGACAATCTCGAATACCTCGTCAACTCGGTCAGCTACCCGCAGATGCTCGGCCGGCCGCACGCGACCATCGTCGCCGCCTCCACGCCGCCGACGACGCCCGCACACTACTGGTCCGAGACCATGGTCCCCAAAGCCATCTCGGAGGGCGCGCACGACCTGAAGGTGCTCGACGACGCCGACCAGTACAGCAAGGAAGAGATCCAAGAGTTCTACGACGCGATGCCGGGCGGACGAAACGGCGTCGCCGCGCGCCGCGAGTACCGCGCCGAGCACATCGCCGACGAGTCGCTGACCATCCTCCCCGAGTACCGCGACGTCGAGAAGGACATCGTCAAAGAGGTCCCGCCGCCCACCTGGCGCGACTGCTACGTGGCGCTCGATCCCGGCTTTCACGACCTCTCGGCCGTCTTGTTCGGGTACTGGGACTTCGTCGAGCAGCGCCTGGTCGTCGAGGACGAGCTCGCCGCCCCGCGCCTGAACAGCCTCGAGCTCGCCCGCTCGATCAAGGCCAAGGAAGCCCAGCTGTGGAAGGGGCTCAAGCGGCGCGCCGGCCAAGGCCACGCAGGACTCAAGGACCAGCCTTACCTGCGCGTGTCGGACAACGAGCCGCGCCTTCTGTACGACCTGCAGAGCGACCACGGCCTCACGTTCGTCGCCACGCAGAAGGACAAGCTCACGCAGCAGGTCGACGCCGTGCGCGTCGCGATGCAGCAAGAGAAGATCCTGATTCACCCGCGCTGCGTGAAGCTCCAGCGGCACTGTCGGCAGGGCGTCTGGCGCAAGTCCACCGTCTGGAAGGAGACGGGCCGGCAGTTCGCACGCGAGGGGGAGTTTGGCCACTTCGACCTCATCGCGGCGCTCGTGTACCTGTTCCGAAACGTCAACCGCCGCCGCAATCCCGCCCCTGCGCTCGAGCGCGTGGTGATGGGCGACCTGCACCTGAAAGACACGCACGTGCCCGACCGCCCGAAGAGTCGCTGGGGACGCGAGGGGCACCGCTACTTCGTTCGCACCGGGAAGGTCTGACTGACGATGACGATCAAGACTGGCAAAGTCCCGCGCACCGAGCCCCTGAAGGTCGAGGTCGACCCGCTGCTCGAGCGGCCAATTCCGCACGCGTACGCGCTGGTGCCGCACCCCGACAAGCCGGGCCTGTTCTACGCGGTGCACCTCGTCAACGTCACGGCCGAGCGCCTCGAGCACGTCGAGCCGAGCGGGCGCCCAAGCCACGGGCCGTATCAGCTGCAGCGCCTCTATCGCGAGATGGAAGCGCGTCACCGCACCAGAAAGTGGGGGGCTTCGTGATGACCGCCATCGTGATCGTGTGCCTCGTCGTGACCGCCGCCGCGTGGGATGCGTTTCGGCGCTACGTCGAGACCGCGCGCCTGAACCGCGAGACCGTCGCGCGCATCGACGCGCTCACGCGCGAGGTCGAGAGCCTGCGCGAGCAGAACCAGAGCATCCTGAGCAAGCTCCAGGCGCAGCAGGTCGCGCGCGCCGGCATGAGCCGCATCGGCAGGGGGTAAGCCGCCATGGCCGTCGACACCGAGGCGCTCGCCCGCCAGCTCTACGCCGAGGACCTGCCCGAAGACGACGTCTACGCCGAGCCGCCGCCCGCGCCGTTCGACTTCCGCGAGCACTACTGGCTCGCCAAACCCTTCTACTCGGACGACTTCGCGGGCGAGGTGGTCGAGCGCTTTCAGCGCCACCTGGACGCGTGGGACGGGTCGAGCGTCGGGCGCACCATTTGGCTCGCGTATCGCGCGTATCACAACCTGAGCGTCGGCGGCGACGACCCGCTCACGCAGCTGTCGACCGAGGGCGACCAGGGCGAGCTGCTCGCGCTCGCCATCCCGCACTACCGCTCGCTCGTGCGCCACCAGATCGCCCTGTTCACGCGCGACAGGCCCGCGTGGGACCCGCAGGCGCGCACGAGCGACGCCGACGCCGCGCGCCAGGTGCCGCTCGCGAGTAACCTGCTCGACTTCGTCGCCGCCTCAGGCGCCATCGACCGCAGGCTCGCCGAGCAGGCCGAGCTGATGATGGTCGCCGGCGCCGGCTACCACATCACCGGCTGGGACCCGAACACGGGCCTCGACGGCCGAGGCTGGTTCACGAGCCAGGTGCTCGCGCCCTGGGAGATCATGCACGAGCACGTGCGCACCTACGAGGATGCGTCGTGGTGGGTCTGGCGCACGTACGAGAGCCGTTGGGACTGGGTGGCGCACTTTGCCGACGACGACCCCGACAAGGCCGAGGAGCTGTCCAAGCTCGACCCCGAGGCGCGCATCCAGCGCTCGTTCTCGAGCTACGACGACCAGCTGATGGGCGACGACGGCGATCGCATCGTGGTGCTCAACCTGCTCGCCAAGCCGAGCAAGGCGTGCCCCGCGGGCCGCTACGCCAAGGTCGCCGGCGAGAGCCTCACGCTGCTCGACGGGCCGCACCCGTTCGGCGAGGACGTGCCGATCAGCCGCATGTGCGCCTCGGAGTTTCTCGGCACCAGCATCCCGTACTGCGATAGCTGGGGCGTGCTCGCCGCCGCCGACGCCTACAACGCCATCCTGAGCGCGCTGATGACCCGCATCGACGCGTGCGCCGTGCCGAACTTCTTCAAGCCCGAGGGGTCGGAGCTCGAGGCGTCGGATCTGCCTGGCCAGCTCGCCGTCTGGACGCTCCCGCCAGGCGGCGAAAAGCCCGGCGCCGTCGACATGCTGCACATCCCCCAAGAGCTGCCCGCCGTGCTGCAGCTGCTCGGCAACCAGATGGAGCAGACCGTCGGCATCAACTCGGTCACGCGCGGACAGCCCGCCGAGAACGTCTCGAGTGGCTCGATGGCGGCGCTCCTGCAGAGCATGGCGATCGAGTTCAACAGCAACCTCGAGCGCGCGTGGGCGCTGAACCTCGAGCGCATCGGTACGCATCACCTGCGCATCTTTCAGCGCATGGCCGACACCGAGCACGCCGTGAGCGTGATGGGCGCCGACCACCGCTGGACCGTGCAGAAGTTCAAGGGCGAGGACGTCGCGGGGATTTTGCGCGTCACCGTCAAGACCGCCTCGGCGCTCGCCAAGACGACGGCCGGGCGCGCCGACATCGCCGACAAGCTGCTCGAGCGCGGCCTGTGCACGCCGCAGGAGTACCTGCGCATCATTCAGACCGGGCAGCTCGAGCAGACGTTCTTTGGGCCGGTCGGCGAGTTGTCGACCATCAAGAGCCGCGCCGAGCGCCTGTTGCGCGGCGAGGTGACGCCCGCGATGGTCTGGGACAACCACCAGCTCTGTGTGCGCGAGCTGCGCGGTCTGCTCAACACCGAGGCGCGCGACAACCCGGAGCTGAGTCAGATCATCATGCAGGCCATCCAAGAGCACTTCGACCAGTGGGCCAAGCTGTCGCGCGAGGCGCCCGACATGCTCGCCGCCATCGGCTGCCCGCCGCTTCCGCAGGCCGCCGCCATCGGTCAGCAGTTGCAGGCGATGCAGGCCCAAGGCGCGATGGCCGGCGCCCCGCCCGCGCCACCCCAAGCGCCGCAGCCGGGGCCGCGCCAGGTGCCGCAGCCCAACACCGAAGACAACAAGGGCAAGCCCGGCCCCGCCGCCGCCGCACCCGGCATGCAGCCGGGCGGCACGCCGAAGATGCCGAACATGCCCACCCCCGCCAAGAACCCACTCGATGGAAAGCCCGTGGTCCAATGACGATGCAGAACGTAGCCGAACCCGCCGAGGCACCCGCCGAGCCCAGCAAGCCGCGCCTCGAGCGCGCCAGCGATCAGCCGCGGCGCGCAGGCTCCACCGAGTCACTCGTCGATGCGGCGCTCGAGGCGCTCGCTGATCCGGTCGAACCCGCGGTCGACGAGAAACAGCCCCAGCGCGCAAAACGCGACCGCGAGGAGCCCGAGCAGCCCGAAGCCGACGAGCCCGCGCTCGAAGGCGGCGAGGCTGGTGACGACGGCGACGACGCCGAGGGCGAGCAAGATCCCGAACATGCCGAGCAGGATACACGCGGCTCGCAAGAGGACCCCTTCACCGTCAAAGACCTGCCCGACGACAAGTTCATCGAGGTCAAGGTCGACGGCCAGAAGACGATCGTACCCCTGTCGGAGCTCGCCTCGGGCTACATCCGCCAGCAGACGTTTTCCAAGCACCTGAACGAGAGCAAGCAGCTCACCGAGCGCGCCCAGGCGATGGTGCAGGCCGCGCAGGCGTTCCCCGAGAAGCTCCGCGAGCAGTTCCGCGCCTGGACGCAGGACCCGACGGAGGTCTTGGCGTTCTTCCTCGACTCGGACGACCGCGAGGAGGTGCTCGCGAAGGTCGCCGAGCACTACGCGCGCATGCGCATCGCCCACCGCGAGCGGCCCGAGCTACGGCTGCAGTTTCAGCGCGAGCGCGACCTGCGCAAGATCAGCGCCGAGCGCGAGCGCCTCGAGCAGCAGAAGCAGGCCGAAATGCAGGCGCGGCAGGCCGAGGAGAGCCGCCAAAAGGCGCTGAGCATCTGGACGCCAGGCTGGAACGAGGGCCTGCGGCGCGCGGGCTTTCCGACGCCCACGCCCGCCTTGCAAGAGGAGGTCATGCTGCGCTGTCAGCAGCGCGTGCAGTCGGGGCGCCTGGTGACCTCGGACGACATCGCGGAGTTCGTCGTGCGCGCCTGTAAGCTGCTCGAGTTGCCGCGCCAGGGCGACAAGCACAAGCCCAAGCCCGCCCCGCAGCCCGTCCGACGCGAGGCGCGACCGGCCAACACGAACGGGCGCAAGGACTGGGACAAGGTGCCGCGCCACCAGCGCGTGAAGTCTGCAGACTTTTTCTTGAGCGGGCTCAAGCCGCGGGACTTCCGCTAGGTGCGCGCGCCTTCGTCGGCTTCAGGCGCTCGGTCGGCCAGCGGATGGCGAGCAGCCGCGCCTTGTCGTAGCGCTGCACCGACACGCAGTTCCCCTGATTGCCGCCGAGCACGAGAAACTCGCTCGTGGTCTCGGACACGTAGAAGCCGACATGGCCGGTGTCGGCGTTCGCCGCGCCGCGCGTGAACACCAGGACCGCGCCGCGCCGCGGCTTGATCAACTCCTTGCCCCACACGAGAAACGACTTGGCGGCGGCCGAGTGCGGCGAGCGGTAGCCGGCCTTCTCGATCATCGCGCAGGCGAACGCACTGCACCATGCGGTCTTTCGGTTGACGAGGCTCGGCGGAAAGCTCGTGAACGCAAAGAACGCGCGGACGGCCGGGTTGAGGCTGTCCGAGACCAGCTCCTTACAGCCCATGTTCCGAAGCGCGTGCACGAGCCAGGGCGGATCGCTGTCGGTCTCGTTCGTCTCGTCCACCGCGTCACTCCTTACGCGGCCCGCGAATCCAGCGCGGGAACTTCACGCCGAACACGCGCGGCAGGCCCTTGTCGTCGCGCACGAACAGCGGGATGCCGAGCACGGCCACGCGCTCGACCTCGTGGTGCTGGTCGCTGACTTCGACCTTCACGGCGCTGGCGACCGCTGCCGCGCCCGTGAGGACTTTCGTGGTGGTCTTGAGCTTGTCGTCGAGGCTCATCGCAGCGGCGCTTTCTCGCGGCTCGTGTCGCGCGGCACGAGCGGCGGGTAGGGCAGGCTCTCGGCTTGGGTGCCGGCCGGCATCGGCGGCGGACGCATCGACGAGAGCAGCGCAGGGTCGACCATCGACGCACGCACGCGTGGCAGCTGCGCCTCGACGTCGCGCGGCGTGACCTGGATGCGAGCCGGCGTGGCTTCGTTGGCCAGGCGCACGGCGAGCTCGAGCTTCTCGGCGGGCGGCACCGAGCCCTTGCGGCTGCGCTCCTCGACGAGCATGCCGGCGTCGAAGGCAGCCGAGCGCGTCTGCTCGCGGTCGAGCGCGTCGGTGCGCCGGTTGAGAAACCGGACGACGTACGCGGACACGGCGCCGATGATCGTCACGAGCGCGATCGACAGCGCCTTGTAGATGTCGTCCCAGATCACGGCGCGGGCTCGGGGACCGGGATCACCGGCATCGGGTCGCCTGGTTCGTTCGTGTCGACGGGCGCGCGGTCGACCACCGCCGACACGTCGAACGTCTGGCACGTCCAGCCGCGAAAGCCGCGGTGGTAGAGCAAAAACTGCGTGCGTCCGACGCCCGGACAGACCACCTCGCCCTCGAGATCGTCGTTGGTGCGCACGTGGTCGCCCTGTCGCAGGCGCGTCGGCTGCCAGTCGCCGTTTGCGTCCTGGTAGGAGCAGAGTTGCTCCGGTCCGACGTCGCGCACGCGCAGGCGCGAGTCGAGCGGGTCGCTCTCGTCAGGTAGGGGGCTGTTGTCGGCTTCCTCGAGCGTGCTTGCGCGCCACGACTCGACAGCCGAGGGATCGATGTTCGTCAGACGGTCCATGGGATCGCTCTCCTACCAGCCGAACGCGCGGCTGTACTGTGGGCTCATCGTGAGCGAGCCCGTCTGGGTGACCGAGGCAGGCAGCGTGCCCGCCTTGAAGCTTGTGATCTGATCGGTGAAGCCGGGGATGGCGACGATGTCCTCGCGCGCCACGCACGCGTCGCACGCGGCGCGATACTCGGCCAGGCCCGGCACCCCGAGCCCGCCCATGTCGCCGATGATCGTCATCCCCGCGGGCGGGTTGCCGGTGTCGCCGATGCGCTCGACGCCCGTCGCAACCGTGTAGCCGGTGATCGCGGTCGAGCCGGCAATCTGCACGCCTCGCGCGTACGACAGGAGCGCGGTGCCCGTGTGCACGCCCATGATGAGCAGGAGCTTGCCGACGTCGGCGCTCGTCAACGGGATCGCCGGAGCTTGCTTGACGGCGCCCACGCCATCGAGCGCCTCGAAGCGAACGTTGGCGTTCGTGCCGGACGAGAGAAAGTCCCAGGCGCCGCCGCCGCCCGCGCAGCTGCCGAGAAGCCGGAACGCGCTCGCCACGCTGACCGAATCGAGGCGAATCAGGTACGCCTTCCAGAAGCCGGACGCCGCGCCCGCGAGCGGCGTCTGTTTGGTCAGGTAGGCGCTCGTCGTGAAGCCCGTCACGCCGCTCATGATCGGCGCCGACTCGTAGCTCCACACGCGCTCGGTGCGCTGGGCGAGCGTGAGACCTGTGCCGACGCGCGTCAGGTCGTCGCTGCCCGCGCGGTCCTTGACGGTCGCGGTGACGGACTCCGACGGCAGAAAGTCTTGGGTCAGATCCCAGTGATGCGGCGCGCGCGGGATCCGCGCGAGCTTGCCGGTGCGCAGCGTCTCGGCGGCACACGCCTGGATCTCGGCGAGCGTTGCGACGAAGTCCCCGCCCTGCACACCGTACACACTACCTGGCCACGGCTGGGGGCCTGCGACGAGTGGCCGATGGCCGAGGTACATCGGGAGCGCTGTGCCAGGTAGAAAGCCACTGAGCGGCGCCGACGTCGCTCGCAGGACGTCGTCCACGTAGATGCGCACGACAGAGCCGTCCCAGGTCGCGGTGGCAAGGAAGGGCTTTGCAAACTCACTCGCCGTCATCGTCGCCGCCGTGTTGACGGCGTTTCCCGATGCATCGCTGAGCGTGAGGCCGATGGTATTGACCCCCTGATACAGCTGATGTCCGACGTACCCGGAGACAGGCCCCGCGGAGAGCGTTGCGGCCGCGTATCCTCCGCCAGCCAAAGGATTCTGCACCCACGCCTGTACCGTCAGCGCCGTGGGCGTGCCGATGATCCCTTTTCCCGGTCCCGCCGTGTAGTAGCTCGTGGCGGAGAACCCCTGCGCACCGAGCGTTCGCTGTCCATCGCGCGCCAGGTCGATCGCCACCACCGTGGGCGAGCCGTTCTTCGTCATCGCGTCGGCGGTCGCCCTGGTGACGACGTCGGGGATCGAGGCGGGCGCCACGAGTGACTTGAGCAGCGCGCGGTCGGGCCACTTATGCATGAACGTCTGGCCGGTGAGCGTGGCCGGCAGGTCACCCGTTCGGCGCACCTCGTCACACCAAGCGTCACAAGCGAGTTGCGAGGGCGCCGCCGCGCCGCGGTAGGTCGCCCCGCACAGAATGCTCAGGTTCGCCGCGGGCGAGGAGGCGCCCGCGCGCGCGGCAAAGGCCGTGCGCCCTCCGGGGTTGTACGCGCCCAGTCCCGTCAATGCGGCCAACGCGCCGCGGTTGACCGTGCCGGTGCAGCCCGTGCCGACGCGAAACCAGCCGAGCGCGGCGAAGATGCGCCCGACGTCGCTCGCCTTCCAGTAGTTGCTCGGGAACACGGCCTGAAAGCCGCCGCCGTTGTTGCAGCTCAGGCCCCAAGCGTCGTTATAGCTGCCGTAGTACCAGCCGCTCGTTCCGTTGATCGTGCTGAACGGCTCCATCGCAAAACCGCCCGTCGAGACAAAGGCGTCGAGCCGATACAACAGCCCGATGGCGACACCGGTCGCCGCCGTGCCCGGCTCGCCCCCTGCGACATCGGTCTGGTAGAAGTTGCCGCTGACGAGGTTGCTCAGCGCGTACAGGATGCGCTCGCCGCGCGTCACGTCCTGCCCGAGCCCCGTGCCGAGCGACGTCCCAAGGCGTGTCCCGAGTGCCGTAGGCGGCGCCATCAATCCCCCTGCGTCGCCACGACGTAGAGCGTGCCGGTGCCGCTCGTCGCCGCGTAGGAAAGCCGCGCCTGCCCGCCCGGCACCCCGTACCACGTCCACGCCGCGCTCCCGGCGCTGCCTGCGGGCTGACTCTGGCTGTTGCTCGTGAACTCGGTGCTCGCGCCCGGCACGGTGCGCCACGTGACGCCGTCGGGGTCGAGGTACTGCAGCGAGAACGAGCCGGTGGGCGTGCCGGTCCACGACGCGGTGAGCGTCAGGCGCGCGGCCGAGATCGGAATCGGCCCGAACGTCGCCGTGCCCGAGGCGGGCAGGTTGTTCGCGGTGCCGCTGCCACTGAGCGGGCGGGTCTGGGTGGGCATGGGCTTACTCGTCCTCGTTCAGAGCCTTGAGTTCGCGCTCGATGCGGCGCGCGTACGCCGGGTATTTCTGGCTGAGCAGGTAGTTCTGGCTGGCGGCCTTCTCGGGGTCGCCGCTCATCACCGCGTCGGTGAGCGCGCTCTGCGCCTCGGGCGGCAGGCCCGTGTCGCCCGAGGCGAGCACCGCCTGCAGCGAGTAGGAGAGCACGGGCGCGGTTGCGTAGGCGGTCGTGTCTTGGGCGTGCGCGCTCTCGGTGAGCGGGTCGAGCGCGCCGAGCCCGAGCTGCGCCGCGCCACGTGTCAGGCCGCGCGCGAAGCTGCTCGACTCGGTGCCGCGGTAGATGCCGGGGATCTCGCCGAGGGCTCTCGCGCCCGACGTGACGCCTTCAAACCCTCGCTTGAGGAGCTTGCGCGACCAGGGCGGCAGCGCCGCGTCGTAGGCCGCCCCAGCGACCTTGCCGGCCGCCTGTGCGAACGGATAGTCACTCAGCGGCGGCCGAGGCGGCATCTGCTCGTGCAGGCTCATCTGCGGCGTGTCCGTGAAGCCGGGCGGCGGACGCGACACGGGCGGCGGCGCCTGGCTCGGCACGAGCCCCTCGCGGGTCGTCATCGGCATCTCGAGCTCGCCCAGCTCGAGCGGGCTCGCCTCGGGCGCAGGCGGACGCGTGCTCTGCAGGCGCCAGTCCATGTCTGGAGGCGGCACGTCGAGCGGGTCTGGCCCCGTGTGCTTGGCCAGCAGCGAATCCCACTCGGCCGCGTCACGCCCCGGCGTCATCGGGCGCGCACCCGGCTTGTAGGCGCGCGGGTTGCTCGCGAACTCGGCAAACGGCATTGGCGCGTTCGCGCCGCTCTGCAGGTCGAAGTCCTGGCGCAGACCCTGACGATCCCACGGCAGCCGCGCCTCGCCGCGCATGCCCTCCGGGACGCCGCCTTCGCCATGCAGCAGGAAGTCCTCGCGCACGTCGCGCGGCTCCCACATGACGTCGGCCTTCGTGGGCGCCTCGCTGCGCGTGAGTGCGCGCCGCGAGAGCTCCTCCGCGGCCTCGTCCGAGAGACCGATCGGGTCCTGCGGGCCGACCACGAGGTCGCGCATGTCGGCGGGCACGACCTCCTCGCCGTGCGTGAAGCCCGCGGGCACGTCGCTCGGGGTGCCGGTCGTGCGTGGGGGTCGGGATGGACCGGCGAGGCTCGGGACGTCGGCCGGCGAGGGCGACGCGGCAGGACTGCGCCAGCCCGCTTCCGCGATCGCCTCCTCGGTCGGCGTGTGCATGTTGACGTTCCACTCGTCGGCCAGGCTCAGCTCGGGCGCCGCCGCGCTCTTGCCGACGCGGGCCGCCGCAGGGGTGTGCACGCGGCCCCGCGGACGCGCGAACAGTCGCCCGCCTGCGCGCCCGAGCAGCTCGCTCGACGCACCCTCCACCATCCCGATCGCGCCCTCGCTCACCGTCTCGCCGAGCCCCGCGCCGCGCCCGCGCGCGCCGAGCG
>JACCDR010277477.1_pt1 | contig 12366 bp, 16 predicted proteins | sample 7446431 | NCBI WGS metagenome assembly JACCDR01 (sample SAMN15323443, study PRJNA562643) | freshwater metagenome | isolation source: river surface water | place: USA:Blue River Watershed | collected 2017-08-17
GTCAGCTTGCATATCAGCTCCGCTACGGAGAGATTTGTGCCTCAGCCGAGTGCTGGGAGGGTGCCATAGATTCATTTGAATCACTTCGACGGCAAGCCTTTCGTGAGGGTAATGAAGCGCAGTACCAATTTGCTACCGCAAAGCTCCAAGAGCTCGCGAACATACTCTCTGAAGATCAGTATAATCAAATTATCGATGAAGTATGCGCTCGGCTCGATGAGATGAATGCCGACTAGAAAAAATCACGATTAATTAACTACGAACTATCTAAATTATCGAGAAAGCTTAGTATCGTTAAGGATGCTATAGCATCCTTAACGATACTAAGACGGTTTGATCTACATAGAATGAATTGGCGAATAGGGGAGAAGAAGCGTAAAATAAAGGTATTAAAAATTGTGTTTATCTGTATGAATTTCCGCAACCGAAAACTTGTTATCACGGTCCGCACTTTGCTCGGTCTTTTTATGATCTTTTCTGGTGTCAGCGGTATCATGATGATCGCAAGTGGCGACACCTCGATGGTGCCGGCACACATGGTTCTTATTAACGATGTGCTCGTGCAAACCGGTATCTTTCACTACATAAAGGTTACTGAGATTGTTGCGGGTCTTCTCCTTCTGACAGGCTTTCTCCCTGCACTCGGTGCACTCGCTCTGGTGCCTATCATGGGTGGTGTGATTATTATCAATGCACTCCTGACTCCTGAGTATCTCCCGTTCGGCATTATCGTTTCTCTCTTTGTTGCTTACTTCGGATATGCGTATTGGGATAAGTACAGAGTACTCTTTCAGAAATAGTAGTCGAGTAACTGAGTAGTCTAGTAAAAACTATAAATCCGGCCAGTGGCCGGATTTAAAGTTCACTCTCGACCCTTAGCGTTAAACAGGCTAGAATGGCGGAATACAAAACTATGGCTGAGCAACGTACTGATGCAGAAAATAAGGAACTAGCAGAGCTACTTTTCCCCAAGCTGGAAAAGACGGCGGAAGAGTGGATTCTAAACTACCCAGCACGAAATCTTCCTGCAGGAGCAATGGTGACACGCGTCGCACCTAGCCCGACTGGCTTTATGCATATTGGTACTGTGTATATGGCAATGATCTGCCGAAAATTCTCACGACAAACAGGAGGGACTTTTTTCCTCCGTATTGAGGACACTGATGCGAAGCGTGAGGTCGAGGGAGCAAAACTTGCTATCGTTCGTGCGCTTGCTGATTTTGAACTTGTGCCAGACGAGGGTCCGTTTGAAAAAAATGGAGCGCTCGATGAAAAGGGCGTGTACGGTCCGTATACGCAATCTCACCGTGCTGCTCTGTATCAAAGTTTTGCAAAGAAATTAGTTCAAGAAGGGAAAGCGTACCCATGTTTTGCGACCGAGGCGGAGCTTACGGCTTCACGTACCGAGCAAGAATCTCTCAAAATTCGTCCTGGCTACTACTCACGTTGGGCGCTTTGGCGCGATAGGTCGCTCGCGGACATTAAAACAGCACTTTCAAGCGGTGTACCTTACGCGCTTCGCCTGCGCTCTGATGGCGTTGAGGGTAAAACAGTCACTGTAGAGGATTTGATGCGCGGAAATATCGAAATTCAGGAGAATGATCAGGATATTGTGCTCCTCAAGTCTGATGGTATTCCAACGTATCACTTTGCACACGCAGTCGACGACCACTTGATGGGCACGACACACGTAATTCGGGGCGACGAGTGGCTTTCCTCAACGCCGGTGCACTTTGAGCTTTTTGCAAAGCTCGGTTTCCCTGCTCCACGTTACGCTCATGCTGCACCGATTCAAAAAATTGGTGAGGGTGGCGGCAAGCGCAAACTCTCGAAGCGCAAGGATCCAGAAGCGACCGCGGGCTACTATCCTGAAAAAGGTTATCCCGCTCGTGCGGTGATTGAGTATCTTATGAACCTCGCGAATTCTGGATTTGAAGATTGGCGCAAGGCAAACCCTACGGCTTCGTATGATGCTTTTGAGCTCTCACTTGAGAAGTTCAACCGCGCTGGGCCACTTTTTGATGAAGTAAAACTTCGCGATATTTCAAAGCGCGTGATTGCAGAAATGACAACCGATGAAGCGTTTGTCGCACTGACCGGATGGGCAGAAAAGTACAATACCGCTTTTGCGACGTTGATTGCTGAAGATGAGCTGTATACAAAACGCATTCTTTCTATCGAGCGTGGAGACGCTACGGCCCGTAAAGACTTGGCTGCATGGAGTGATGCACCGACGGAGTTCGGTTACTTTTTTGATGCAGAGTTTAAGACGCCTGAGTTACCGGCTACACCCTCACTCCTAACTCCCACTGAAACCAAAGCTGCACTTGAACAAGTCATTGCTGCGTATGATAGCAACGACGAGCGTGATGTGTGGTTTGCAAAACTGAAAGCTGTCGCTGGCACATTTGGACTCGCTGGAAGCCTCAAAGAGCTCAAAGCGGAGCCAGAAAAGTATCGTGGGCAAGTAGGGGAGCTTGCTGGAGTTATCCGCTACGCACTCTCAGGAAAGACACGCACACAAGACCTCCATGCAGTGATGCGTGCGATGGGCGCTGACCGGGCACTTGGTCGCCTTAGTGCATACGCAGGAAAGTTATAAGCAAAAAAATATGGGATCACTTCGAACAAAGGAAGGTAAACAGAAGTATGTTGATTACCAGAAGGCGCTCTCTGCCGATGCTCCCTGTGCACTGTGTCATATCCCTGCGATTAAAGAGTTTGCATTGTGGAAGATTGTTGAAAACGCTTTTCCATACGACAAGGTTTCAGAGGTGCATCATATGATTGTGCCAAAGCGGCACACAGACGAGAAAGGACTTTCTGAAGAAGAACTTGCTGACCTCGAGTTTGCAAAAGAATCTTTCGTTCATCCTGAATATGAATTTATTATCGAAGCGACGCATAAGAAAAAGTCTATCCCCGGGCACTTTCACCTTCACCTACTGATTGCAAAAGAGTAGTGCGTGTTGAGTGTGTTGAAATCCTGTGCACTTAATTTCGCTATAGCGAAATTAAGTGCACAGGGGAAATAGGGTACATATGGTTTGAGAGACGAATAAAGCTTTTTGAAAGGTGGATAAAGCAGTGACAAAAGACACACAGCTGGTGTATACTTTAAACATGGCAAAAAGAATGAGCGTACAAGCGAAAGCATCGCGTTCGAAGAAGACTGCAAAACGTCTTGCAACGAAGCATGCTCGTCTTGCAGCAAAGAAAGCAAAGAAGGGTAAGCGAAAGTAGCCCTTCTTGAAATTATCACCAGAAAATCCTCTCCGATGTGCGTCGGAGAGGATTTTCTTTTTTGCATTTATATATTTTTCTCAAGCCATTCACTACGCTATACTGTGCATATGGATCATAAACAAAAAGGAGGGAATCTACCGCCAAGACTCGAGCTTTTTAGCGATGCAGTATTCGCGATTATTATCACCATTATGGTGCTCGAGCTCCGACCGCCACACGGTGCCACGCTCGTAGATTTGTATGCACTTCTTCCTACATTTGCCAGCTACCTGCTCTCTTTTTTGTATTTAATTATTTACTGGAACAACCATCACCACTTGTTGCACATGCTCAAGCGTCCGACGGGGGCGATTATGTGGGCAAATGCGCATCTCTTGTTTTGGCTTTCGCTCGTGCCGTTTGCAACTGCATGGATAGGAGAAAGTCACGGTGAAATGTTGCCGGCTGCACTTTACGGCGTCGTGATGTTTTTCTCGGCGTGTGCATACTTTATGCTTCAAAATATTTTAGTCGCGGAGCATGGTGAAAGTTCGCCGTTTGCTCGCGCACTCGGTAAAGATGTGAAGGGCACCATATCACTCGCGTGCTACCTGCTCGCAATCGGTTTTGCGTTCGTGTTTCCAGCGGTGTCATATACACTTTTTGCAGCTGTGGCACTCATGTGGCTGGTGCCCGATCGTCGTATCGAGAAGGCACTCTTAGAAGAATTTGGAACTCGCATTTAAATGTATGGAAGTTCAACATCAAACAAAAGTTGGTGTCGGTGTGATGATTCTCAAAGATGGCAAAGTACTACTCACCAAGCGCAAGGGTTCACATGGGGCGGGTGAGTACTCGTTCCCTGGTGGTCACCTCGACTACATGGAGTCATTTGAAGATTGTGCACGTCGAGAAACGAGAGAGGAGGCGGGGATTGAAATAGAAAATATTCGTTTTCAATTTGTTACCAATCTAACAAAGTACGCGCCGAAACATTTTACGCATATAGGCATGGTTGCTGACTGGAAAAGTGGCGAGCCACAGGTAATGGAGCCAGAAAAAGCGGAAAGTTGGGGCTGGTATGACCTTGATGCACTTCCAGAAGGGCCAAGCTTTGCAACGTGTGCACTCGCTATTGATTCCTATCGAACAGGCAAGGCGTACTATCAAAACGGGTTACTTTGAGTAAACAAGTAACGCTTAGTATTTTAATTGTGTGCAGGGCAGCCGATTTTTCGGTCATGCATCAATAGGTTCATAATTTGATATAATTTAAGTGTGATGAAAAAAATAATTCTATCTTTGGTTATTGTTGTTGGGCTCGGAACGGCAGGCTCTGTATGGGTCACTCAAACACCTACGGCACCATCAGGAGAGGCTCCAGAAACAGCTCGCAAAATCGATCCAAATTCAGAGGCGACAGACGCGCGCTTTACTATCGATGGGCTCCGCTCGACAGCCTCGTTTGAAATAGACGAAGTGCTCCGCGGTGCACCATTCCGTGTTGTTGGCACGACGTCTGACATTAGCGGTAGCTTTGGCTACAAGCTCGGTGAGGGTACGCTCTCGCTCGGCGATATTTCAGTTAACGCCCGCACCCTTAAAACCGACAGCACCAACCGTGACGGTGCGATTTCTCGTTTGATTCTGAAGTCTGGCGAAACTGCGAATGAGTTTATAACTTTCTCTCCAACCTCTGTACTTAAAGTAGGTGAGGGGTACTCTGTAACAGGTGACCTTACTATTTCAGGTATTACTAAGCCAGTAACCTTCGAGGTCAAACTCGACCGTATTGTTGAAACCGAGATTTCGGGTACTGCTGTTGCGACAATCTCACGCAAGGATTTTGGCCTTGTTATCCCATCGATTCCTTTTGTCGCGGATGTGCCAGACCTTTTTCAGATTAAGGCCTCGATTGTTGCGGTTAGTATCTAACGTGAAAGAAATTGCCTTTGTATGCGTACTAATACGCGCAAGGCACCTCTGATGGAACCGCACCGCATAGAAAGCGACAGCGATATAGTAGCGCGCGTTCCGGAAGACCGGAATGCATTTGCTGTACTTGTGCGTCGCTACGAAGCAGCGCTTTTACGCTATGTACGTCGACTCGGTGTGTATAGAGCAGAAGACAGGGAAGATATTGTGCAAGGCGTCTTTTTGAAAGCGTACAGGGGAATTCGAGGCTACGACCCGACACTGTCACTTTCAGCGTGGCTCTATCGTATTGCCCACAACGAAACAATGTCGTGGTTTCGTGCCAACAAAGTGCGCCCCGAGGGAAACCTCGCTGATGATTCTGAAGAAGCACTTTCTTTGGTGGCAGATGAAGCTACTGATAGTGTCGCTGATGCGGAGCGTGCGTTTAATGCTCGTGAAGTAGCGGTGGCGCTTGCACAGCTTGAGCCAAAGCATCGAGAAGTGCTCGTTCTGCGCTACTTTGAAGAGCTCGATTATCGGCAGATAAGCGATATCCTGCAAATACCCGAAGGTTCTGTAGCGACACTGCTTCATCGAGCGAAAAAACAACTCAGCAAAAAACTAGTCCACCTCACGATATGAACAACGACCACATACAACCAAAGAGAGATGATATAACACAGGGAAGTATTGCTGATGAGGTACTTTCAACTATTGAGACAAAGGGTATAGAACCTGACCCAAAGTGGAAACTTGCACTACGTAATGAATTCATCTGGGCACTGGGGTCACTCTCGGTAGCGGCTGGAGGTTTGGCTGTTGCGATTATCATTTTTTCTGTTGCCAATGCCGAGCTCGGCACCTACCGCCTTCCACACGACGGCTTTGCCGACTTTATTTTTGATTGGGTGCCCTTGGTATGGATAGCTATTTTTATACTATTTGCCTGTGCCGCGCATTACAACTTCCGTCATACCTCACGAGGTTACCGCTACCCAGTGGTGACACTTATTGCGGTGGCGCTCGGCGCATCAACAGTCCTCGGCGCGTGTCTTTACGCGACAGGGATGGCAGCTGCATTTGATCAGCAGTTTGGTCGCTACGTGCCACTTCATAGGCCTGTAGCTGAACATAAACGTTTGCTCTGGATCAACCCTGAGCGTGGAATGCTTGCCGGAGAAGTGATTGCAATTGATCTTTCTCACGCGAGTTTCTCAGTACGAGACTTTCGAGGTGATCCGTGGGAAGTCACTGCTGACGCCTTTGGTAACGAAGATTGGTATGTCCTCGAGCAAAGTCTCTCGCGTGGCGCTTTGGTACGTATTGCAGGGCTACCAGTGGTCAAAACACTCTCACCCGCAACTACGAGTATTGTAGGCTGTGCACTTTTGCCATGGGAAATAGCAGGAGCACCAGTGCCACCACCGTCGCCTATGATGCTTCGCGTGAAAATCGGTGAATTCGGTGAAAGGAAAATCGCCGCCTTGCGTAGTAAAGGATGTGAGAGCGTACGATCTTACCTGATGCGCCCTGTAGACGCATCTGCATTACCGGCTAACCGTTAAGCAGAAAAATGAATAAAAGGAAAATGCTCAAGCGAGCCGCACTTGCGGCCCCACTGATGGCGCTTGCTATCACACTCTCTTCCACGGCATATGCCGCAGAAGGCGAGAAACCGAAAGCAGATTTTAAGATTGATTTGACGGACGCTCAAAAAGAGACGCTCAAGGAAATTCGCGAGCTTCGACATGCCGGAAACCATGAGGAGGCAAAGCGTCTTGCGGAAGAGGCGGGACTTCCTGCAATGAAACGTGAAATGAAGGAAATACGAAAGATAAGCTCTGAAGCGAAGGTAAAGCTCGATGCTGCATTAGCTGCAAAGGACTTTGCTGCATTCAAGGAGCTCACTAAAGACGCTCCTTTCGGTAGAGAACTCACAGAAGCGCAGTTCTTGACTCTTGCAGAAGCACACGAGCTTCATAAGGCAGGGGACCACGAAGGTGCTCACCAGCTTATGAAAGACGCGGGCTTTCCAAAGCCACCTGTACACAAGGGACTTATGAAGGTTCTAAAAGCGCAGGAAGCGAAATAAGTGAATCTTTGACCAAAACCCCCACCAGACAATCGCTGGTGGGGGTTTTTCGAGCATAGTATTAATTTTTCTGTAATCGTAAAAAACGTTTCAGAAGATCAATAATGGTCCGGCGTGCCTTCGTGCGTTGTCGGTTTTCAAAAAACTTAGTTGCAATGATTGAAACCAGCACGGTGATTGCGGTCACCATAAAAGCGTAAGTCACTTTTGTCGCTCCATCTGAAAGACCAGCAAAAAGAGAGCTCGCTACTCCTTTCAATACTTGGTCCCATGCGACCGCAGTGACAACGCCGAGGGCAGCAATCAAAAGAAGGGAAAGTTTCTCAAGAAAATCAGAATGAATTTCGTGAAGCTCGTACTTTTTGAGAAATTTTTCGAGGTCGTCGAGCTTGATCTCAACTTTTTCCTTCGTAAAATCCTTAAAGTCCTTCATCTGCTCAATATCGAGGGGATTCTTTTCCATGAGAGTTATGATTTCTTAATAGCATTTTTGATATCTTCGAAGGTGCCACCAACTTTTTTGCCAGGGTTAAAGATATTTGCTGGATCAAAAATCTTCTTAGTTTCGCCAAAAAGATGGACAAGCTCGTCACCAAACATTTGTGGAAGGTAGGGAGTTCGGATAATGCCGTCATTGTGCTCAGCAGTGATTGAACCCTTGTGTGAAAGCACTAAGTCGTACACTTCCTTAGAAAGGTCGAGAATAGTTTCGGCAGAGTAGGGCGACTTGAGGTCCATGAGCGGGATAATATGGAAGTTGCCATTGCCAGGGTGACCAGCCACCGTGTAGACGAGTTTGTACCGGTCGATCATTGCCTGTACCTTTGGCAGTACTTCAGGCAAGAACTCAGGCTTCACCACGATGTCATCGATAAAGGGTGCAGTACGGAGACCTTTGACGTGTTTTCGAAGCAGGTTGAAGCTCTCGCGCCGAATGCGCCAGTACTTGTCTGCTTCGGCACTCGAGCGCGCAACGCGAATTTTGAAGCCAAAAGGGAGTACACGGTCACGGATACGCAAAAGTTTCGCTTTTACTTCCGCCTGTGACTTTCCGGTGCACTCAACCATCAAGATAAGTTTCGGAAGCTTGCCCGAAAGAACGACTGCAATGCCGTCGGGGATAAATTGCAAGCCGAGTTTAATCGCGCCGATAAAGCCGAGCTGTTTAAAGAAATCAAAAAAGAACTTAAAGGCGAGCTTCATACTGTAGTCATCGTACGACTCAATACTTTCAGGGCCTTCAGGCAAGATGCTGTTGATAACTTCACTAACTTTTGCAAGTGAAGGCATATAGACGACGAGCATTGAAGATACTGGCTCAGCAGGAACAAGGCGGAGCGTGATCTTGGTGACAAGACCGAGCGTGCCTTGTGAGCCGACGATAAGCTTGGGTAGATTGAAACGTCCTGTAGCGCGGTCATAGACATTCCAGAGGTAATAGCCGGCAGAGTTCTTTGATACATCTGGTTTTCCGGCCATGATCGTCTCATAGTTATCATCAATAAGCTTTTTCAGAGAGCGATAGAGACCACCGTCAAAGTTTGTAGTGGCTATTTTTGCATCAAGCTCTTCTTTGGAAAGCGCTCGTACGGTGTAGGTTTTACCATCAGAGAACACTACATCAAGTGCAGTTACAAAATCTTCGATTTTTCCCCAACGAAGACTTTTCTCACCACCACAGTTGTTGGCAACCATACCGCCCAGTGCACAGATTTCGCGTGAAGCGGGGTAGGTCGGCATCAGAGATCCGTGTTTGAGGGTTTCTTTTTCAAAATCACGATAGAAACAGCCCGGTTCAACGATACCCTCGATAGCAGATGCTGAAATTACGCGATTCATATGTCGTGAGAAGTCGACAATAATTGATGCACCGATTGAGCCACCAGTCATATCGGTACCACCAGAGCGTGCAGTGATCGAAAGGGTGGGGTCTTCGGCCTTGTGTGCGTTCACCCACGAAACAAGCGCTTCTATATCGGCGCCGTCTTTTGGAAAGACAACAAGACATGGTTTTATTTCAAAGAGACTGGCGTCGTGTGAATAAAAGGCGAGTGTTTTTTCACTCGCGTCCAACTCACCCTTAAAGAGCGGGCGTAGGCTCTCAAATATCGTATCCATAGATACAGAAAGTATACCACTAGCTGCCCGCGTGACTGCCAGCCACAAAACCAGTTGTCCAGCACAGCTGGAGCGAGTACCCACCTGACGGACGGTCAATATTCAAAATATCTCCAACAAGGTAGAGGTTTGAGTAAAGCGTAGAGCGCATCGACTTGAAGTCCACTTCGTGGAGCGCGACACCGCCGGAGGTCACGATAGCTTTATCAAGCCCAAGTAAACCTTTGACGCGTAGGGGCACACCCTTGAGGAGGTCAACGAGCGCAAGGCGCTCTTCGCGGCGCACGGCGTTGCACTGCTTTTCAGGGTCAATCTTTGAAAGCTCGACAATGACTGGCGCAAGCGCAGGTGGGACAAGCTCAGGAAGTGCATTTTTAAATTTTTTCTTGTCTTCTTTTTTGAAAAGTTCCTGCAAACGCGCATTGGCCATGCCGTGGTCGAGGTCTGCGATAAGGTCGAGCGAGAGGGTCACATCGCCATAGTTGAGCAGATCACCAATTTCACGCGAAAGATTTAATACCATTGGCCCCGAGACACCTATATGAGTAAAAAGCATTTTTCCCTTACCGACAGCTTGCTTCTGACCATTTTGTAAAACAGTCAGTTTGGCATTCGGGAGTGCGACACCCGCCGCTTTGTGTATCCACTTTTCTTTGAGCGCTACAGGCACGAGTGAGCTTTCTGGCTCAGCAACTTGATGTCCAAGCTTGGTGAGCCACGTAAATCCATCACCAGTCGAGCCAGTTTCAGGACGGGATTTACCACCGGTCGCGATGATAAACTTTCCACCCTCAATAAATTCACCACCGCGGATTTTGACTCGCTCTATTGAACCCTTGCTTGCAATAATATCGGTGACGGGTGCGTTTGAGCGAACCGTTACTCCAGACTCTTTGAGATACGCTACGAGAGCATCCCAGATTGATTGTGCTTTGTCAGAAACAGGGAAGACACGTTGTTCTTTTTCAACTTTGGTTGGCACGCCACGTTTGTTGAAGAAATCGAGTGTCTCTGCCACACCCCACTGCGAGAATGCAGAAAAGAGAAACTTATCTTTGCCTTTAAACTTTGAGAGAAGTATACGTACGTCGGGCTCAGCATTCGTAACGTTGCAGCGACCACCGCCCGTAATAAGTAGCTTTTTTCCAAGCGTATCATTCTTTTCAAGAAGCAGTGTTTTCTTGCCAAGCGAGGCGGCGCGCGCGGCAGCCATCATGCCGGCAGGACCGCCACCAATCACCACCACATCCCACACAGTTGAGCCTTCGCTTTTCATGGGGCCATCCTAACACGAAAAACGCAAGATGTAGCTGGTATACTATAGGTATGAAGGAATTCTTTCTCGCAATCTACATCACCGTGCTTGGCTGGTTTGGTGTTGCCGCTCCTGTAACACCACCACAGACGACTGCTCCAGTGATAGTGGCGCTACCTGATAATAAGCAAGAGATGAATCTTTTACCTGTAGCTCAATTTTCGAGCTCGCGTATCGTTCAAGGAGAGTCAGTGGCTTTACGTCTCTGCCCAGAGAACGCACATATACTGATCGATGAAATCACTTCGGTCACGATAGGAGAAAAAAGTATTCCCTTTGGTGTGGTGGAAGGGTGTGTCAGTGCTTTTTATGGTACCGATATAAAACTTTCGCCACAACAGCTTGTGGGGAGAGTGCATTTCAAGGACGGTGCAAGCGTGAGTGCCACCACAACAGTGGTGGCGCGACTTCGTATTGAGGCGCCACTCGGAATCCCAGAAAAACTTGGTGGCAATACTCCAGCTGCAGCGACGAAAGTCGTAAATACGCTTGCACTTGAGAACACTCGTCTTGCCTCACTCAGACAATCGCTCGTTGCGCCACGAGAGTGGAGTAGTGGGTTTATGCGCCCCGTTACTGAAGCAGTTATTACCGACTCATACGGCTATGTGCGTGATACGGTAGGTCAAGAGATCACTCACAAAGGTACCGACTATCGTGCAAGTGTCGGAGCGCCTGTGTACGCACCGCAGGACGGCATAGTTATCGAGTCTGGCGAGTACACGATATATGGCAAGACAATTGTTATCGACCACGGCCTAGGGGTCACCTCGATGCTTATGCACCTTTCCGACTCGTCGGTCGAAGTAGGTGAACGTGTTGTGCGGGGTCAGCTTGTCGCTAAAGCAGGAGCGACAGGGTATGCCGAGTCGCCACATCTGCATCTCTCAATACGCATAGGCGGTATTTCTATCGACCCAGAATCATTCTACGCACTGTTTAATCTCCCAAGCGTGATGCGCGCGTCATAGCTATGTATATCAAAGTGCGAGTCGTCACCAAACAGAAGAAAAGCGCACTTGAAAAAGTGGCTCCTGACACATTTCGTGCGCATGTGCGCGCCGTACCCGAGCGCGGTCTCGCAAATAAAGAAATACTCCAGCTTTTGCGGGAGTACTTTCCACATGCAAAGACGATAAAGCTCGTATCCGGCCACACAAGTCCGTCAAAAATATTCTCCCTTGAAGAAAAGGTGGTATAATATGTGTATTACCAGCTAGAACATTCACCATGAAAATCAACACCAAGCTGACGGGTATTGTTTCAACTCCGGCTATTAGCGAGTATCTCGAAAAGCGTATTTCATCACTTGGAAAGTTTGTTGGTGATGACCAATCAGTGATTGTCGATGTTGAAATCGGCAAGACCAGCAATCATCACAAGCACGGTGACATTTTCATGGCTGAAATCAATCTCCATGGCAAGGGTCGGAACTTGCGTGCAGTGGCTGAAAAAGACGACCTTTACGCAGCGATCGATGTTGCGAAAGATGAAATGGTTCGCGAATTGACTGCCAATAAAGAAAAGCGTATTTCATTTGTCCGACGAGGCGGTGCAGCTCTCAAAAATCTCTTGCGTTTTGGTCGCAGTAAATAATATGCACGATCACAAAACCGCTTTTCGGCTTTTAATTGCGTGCGCCCTTGTGCTCGCGTTTCTAGCAGGTTTTTCTGCACTCATTGGGAAGTCTGAGGAAGAC
>JACCDR012255645.1_pt1 | contig 12365 bp, 25 predicted proteins | sample 7446431 | NCBI WGS metagenome assembly JACCDR01 (sample SAMN15323443, study PRJNA562643) | freshwater metagenome | isolation source: river surface water | place: USA:Blue River Watershed | collected 2017-08-17
CGCAAGCCCCGCGGCGACTAGGGCGCGCTCAACGTACGGTTCCGAACCGATAACCACAGCGATTAGCCGACGCTCCTCCCGGCTGTACAGTCGCAGGCCCAACTCGCCGCCCTCCTCGGTCAGCGTCCCGATTACCCCGGACATCGCCATCCCTCCGTCACTAGCCCGACACAATGCGGATGGGAAGTTTTGCCGCATGCCCCGGATGACATAGAACGTCCGGGTGGGTGGCCATCCTCAGCGAGATCCCAGCCGTTTCCCAAAGCATATCCTCCTCTTATGCATCTGCGTCGAGGTGCGAGCGGCGCGGTCATCATCGGTCCAGGTAAGACGAAGCGACACTTATAGGTGTATGTTAAGGGCGGAACAGGTCTTTTAGACCGAAGCCGTGCCGAACAGCGCGGCCTCCACCCTTCTCCTCGATCTGGGGAAGAGAATCGCCGCGGTGCGGCGAGCTCGGGGGCTGACTCAGGAGCAACTCGCCGAGCGGCTGGACCTTTCGCCCGGCTACCTGAGACGTATTGAGGGAGGCACCGAGAACCTCACCATCGGGTCGATCGGCAAGCTCGCTCAGGCCCTCGGGATAGGCATCGAAGAGTTGCTCACGGTCAAAAAATAGGGCCGATTCCTCGGGGAATCGCGGCGCCGCGAACATTTCACAACTTGTGTTCTTGACAATATTGCGGCGGTGACAATAATCACGGGTATGTCGAACGCGACGAGCCCCCTCACCGCCTACCTCGCCCAGGTCGCCCGCATCGCTCTCCCGCTCTGGGGCGCCGCCGCCGTCATCGCCCTCGTCGCGAAGCTGGGAGGCCTGCTGTGAGGCTCGTGCGCGCTACCTACGTCCGCCAACACCTCGACGGCAGCGACGAGGCTATCGCGCTCTCGGCCGACGTCATCCAAGACGGCGGTGAGCACTCCGGCTCCGAGCTGTGCGTGGTCTGGACCGACGAGTGCCTGGTCACGCTGGCCGCCGCCGAACTCGACATGGAGGAGCTGGTCGGCGCGACCGAGGCGCTCGAAGAGGCGTACTGGGCGAGCGAGCGCGAAGAGTGCCGTCTCGCGAGCGTGCGGCAGCGCGCCGCGGAAAAGGCGGTGGCCTGATGTTCTCGCGTATCCGCATCATCCTAGCCGCGTTCGAACGAGGCGAGTTTTCCGAGCGGGGGCTCGCCGAACGGCTGGACCAATTCTTGGAACGCAGCGCCGGAAGCTCGCGCCCGTCGCGCAAGCGGACGGAGGCGCTCGTGCTGTGGGGGGAGCCGTGACCGAAGACCGCACCCGCCACATGCTGCGCATCGCCGCCGATGCCGCTCTGATGCCCGACGCGCCTCCCGGATCCGCGAACCTCTACGCGATCGCGGTGGCGTTCCTAAGTGCCCACGAACGCAGTGTGCACCAAACGACGCTGGAGGAGCTGCTCTACGACTGCGCCGAGTCCGAGGTCGTCGACAGCGACGAGGTTCTGAATTTCCTGCTCATGCAGACCGCCTAACGGCTTTGGAGTTGGTGTCGCGCCTGGGCTCACCACCCCGGCCTGCTGGTGCGACATCAACTCGAGAGCCGCAGGGGCGCCGAAGAAAGACACCCAACCATGACCCGCACCAAGTCGACCGAACGTTTCAACATGTCCCTCGCCTACGAGCGCACCGTCGAGCGCGTGAGCGACGACGATGACACCGACCCACGCCCGAGCTTCCCGCCGATGCGCGTGGTTAACACGGACGGCCAGACCGTCGACGAGACCATCATCCCGTTGCCGATCGTGAAGTGCCGTGCTCTGCGGCAGCGATCTAGGAAGGCCGCGGGCTAATGGCCGACATCGCGACGATCAACCGGCAGCGTAAGGCGCTGGCGATGGCAGCGGTCATCGACCGGAACGCGCTCCGCCAAGATCCGCCGGTCGACCCTTACGACCAGGCCGGCAGGATCTGGCTGGCGTCGCGCGGTTGGTCGGACGCGGTGTGGCTCCAGATCGCCAAGAGCGCTGGCTTCAAGAGCGACAAGACGCCAGGGCCGCGGACGCGAGCATTCGTACGTGAGATCTACGAAGGGCGCGCCAAGGAACCAGTGCAGCGCCGGAGGGCCTCGTGAGACGCCGTCCCGGGCTGAGCCGGCGGGACCGCGCGGCCGACGCTGCCGCGCTCGTCGCTTGGGCCGCTGAGTTGGAGCCAATTCTCGACAGCCTTGTACCGGCGGCCCCGCCGTCGGCGCTGTCGGTGCTCGCCGATTGGCATCGCTCCAACCCCGAACACCACGTGCGTCGCATGGCTCGCGTGGGGGACCGGTACGAGATCGAGCTCGCCCGCGGCGCCGAAGTGATCGGAACGTCCGTGACGCAGCCGAGCTTCGAAATGGCGGTCCGGACGGCTGTGTGCGACGCGCGCTGCAACGCGGGAGCGACGGCGTGAGCGCGCGCAAGCGTCCCGCGACCGTAGCCGAGGTGACCCGCAACTCGGTCGAGTACCTGGCGACCAGCATCGAGGCGATCGCGGCTCGGGTGCGGCTATCTATCGGCAGGCCCGACGCGTGGCGCGTGCTCGGATGGGCAGCTGACGAGCTCGAGCGGTTGGGCGTCGAGGCTCGCGACATCGGCGACGAGTCGCGACTGGATGAGGCGGAGGGGCAGCGGTGACTACCGAACGGCGCGCCGGACTCTTGCTTGAGTTCTTCCACCAGCCATGGGCTGACGTGCCCACGGTGTGGCTCGACGTCGAGACAACCGGCACCGATCCGGCTGCCGATCGCGTTGTACAGGTGGGCTTGGTTCGATTCGAGCGCGGCGAGCCGACCGACTCATTCGTGAGCCTCATCGACCCCCGTAAGCCAATCCCCGGAGCGGCCACCGAGATCCATGGCATCACCGACGAGATGGTGCGCGGCGCGCCGCTGCTGCGTGACTGTTTCGCGCTGCCGCACGTGCAGCGGCTACTCGAAGGGGCGCAACCAGGCGCCTTCAATGCGCCCTTCGACCGCCAGTTCGTGCCGTCGTTCGGGCTCGACTACTCGTGGCCGTGGCTCGACTCGCTTTCGTTCGTTCGCAAGACGGACCGCTACGTCAGTGGCTCGAAGCGCCACAAGCTGACCGCGGTTTGCGAGCGACACGGCGTGCCTTTGCCCAAGGCGCACGATGCCGCGTCGGACGCGGAAGCCGCTGGCCGCGTGCTCTACAAGCTTGGGCGTGAACGCCTGCCAGTGCGCTACACGATGGGTCAGCTGCTCGGGTGGCAGCGGCGCATCGAAGCCGTCGAGTGGGAACGGTTCTTTGGGTGGCTTGCGCAGCTGCCCGCGAAGGAGTCAGCATGATGCTAGTCGATCAACTCGCAGAATCCATCGACGCGCTCCGTTCCGGAGCCATCATTGCCAGTCGCGAGACGCTGCCTACGACGCGCCAGCTCGAAGCGCTGCACCGCGAGATCGATCGCGAGATCCAGCACGCCAGGCGATGGCGCGCGTTTTGGGTTCTGCCGGTGAGGGAGGCGTGATGCTTGAGCCTGGAATCCACTATGACGTGCCGGAGAACGAGTATCACTCTGACCCATGCGGGCAACCATCGCTATCCGTCAGCATCGCGACGACTCTCTGCAACGAGACGCCGGCGCACGCTTACCTGCGTCACCCGCTGCTAGGCGGCGAGGCTAAGTCGACCACGAAAGAGATGACGCATGGGACCATCGTTCACGCGCTGGTGCTCGGCCGTGGCAAGCGGATCCATGTGGTGGAGGCGAAGGATTGGCGGACTAATGCGGCGAAAGACGAGCGGGAAGCCGTGATCGCTCGCGGCGAAGTGCCGGTTCTCAGGCGTGACTACGAGACCGCAGAAGAGTCGGCGCGCATCATCAAAGCGAAGCTCGAGCGACGTGGCGTGAAGCTGGAGGGGGCCAGCGAAGTCGTCATCGTCTGGGACGAGGAGTTGCCGGACGGGCGCGTGGTGCGGTGTCGCGGCATGCTCGATCACCTGGTGCTCAACGTCGGCACCATCTACGACCTGAAGAACACCGCCTCGGCTAACCCATCGAAGCTCGAGCCAAAGATGACCGACTTTGGCTACGACATGCAGTCGTACGCCTATCAGCGCGGTCTCGCGAAGCTGGTGCCTGAGCTAGCAGGGCGAACTAACTTCGAGTTTCTGTTCGCAGAGGCCGAGCCGCCGCACTGTGTAACGATCGTCGAGTGCGATGGTGAACTGACTGAGCTCGGTCGGCGCCGCTGGCACCGCGCGCTCCACACTTGGGCCGACTGCATCGAGCGCGACGAGTGGCCCGAGTACGCGAGTGGGCTCGTGCGGCTTGGCCCAAAGCCTTGGGCCGTGATGGCCGAGGACTCGCACGGATTCCACCTCTGATTCTCTGTTTCTACCGTCAACCAACCTACTTCTGCGTGAGGGATACATGACCAATCGAACGTTCGAAGACAAGCCGGCGACGCGCGAGCGCGTGCCTCTCCTGCTGGGGCTCGTCGGACCAAGCGGCTCCGGCAAGACCTACTCCGCGCTGCGGCTCGCCACCGGGATTCAAAAGGCCGTGGGCGGCGATATCTATTTCGTCGACACCGAGGCTCGCCGCGCGCTGCACTATGCGGACCGCTTCCGGTTCCGTCACGTGGCGTTCGGTATGCCATTCGGGCCGCTCGACTACTTGGCAGCCATCGAGCACTGCGTGAAGAAGGGCGCCAAGACAGTGATCGTGGACAGCATGAGCCATGAGCACGAGGGACCGGGCGGAGTGCTGGAGATGCACGAAGCCGAGTGCGAGCGCCTGATGAAGCAGTGGAAGACGTCGCGCGAAAAGGTCCAGATGACCGCTTGGGCCAAGCCAAAGCAGGACCGACGCCGCCTTATCAACACCGTACTCCAAATGCCCTGCAACTTCATCTTCTGCTTTCGCGCGAAAGAAAAGCTCAAGATCATCCCGGGCAAGCAGCCCGAGAACCAAGGCTGGATGCCGATCGCCGGCGACGAGTTCGTGTTCGAGATGACCATGAACGCGCTGCTTTATCCCGGATCGAATGGCGTCCCGGTGTGGCGCACCGACGAGCCTGGCGAACGCAAGATGACCAAACTTCCGGAGCAATTCCGGGCCCTGTTCTCCAACTCGGAATCGCTGAGTGAAGACCTCGGCGAAAAGATGGCCACGTGGGCGCTGGGCACCGCCAAGGACGGCCTGTTCTCCGAGCTTCGTGACGCAATCGCGATGGCCGACGAAGGCGGCCTGGCTCACGTGGCGGCGCGTGTCGAAGAAATACCCAAGACCCAGGCGCTCCCTGGCGGCCAATACAAGGCCCTAAAGGCGCTGATCCAAGACCGGCGCGCAGAGCTTGCGCGGCTCATCAGCGAGCAAGAGGCGGCGGCCAACGGAGAGGTGCCGGCCGACCAAGAGCCGCATAGTCGGCGAGGCGATGAAGGAGAGGAGAACGCGGCCCAATGAGCGAGCTTTCCTTCGGCTCCCGCGTCGGTCGCGCCCTGTCCAAGCTCCAAGCAATCGATGACGCAGAGCGCTTCGAGCTCGAGCAATCACCTGCCTCAATTCGCTCCAAGTACGAGAAGAAGCGGGAAGCGCTTCTGGGAGAACTCGACCCATCGATCCGCGCCGCCGTTGTGGCGGCAGCGGCAGCATCCACGGTCGCCACAGGCGGCTGAACAGAGCGCAATCCCGGCGCGGAATCCGGGATCTTCGGCCAAGCGCGAGCTTGGGTCCCGAAGCGAGCCGTACGCGACACCGACTCCCAATCCCGGTCGGAAGCTCGCCGGCTCTCTTCGGGATGAGAGGAAGACGAAAGATCACCATGGCCACTCGCGGACAACCCATCACAATCACCCCCACCCGCTGCCGGCAGACAACGGGGCTCACCCACGCCGAGCTCGAATGCGTCGTCGCCATCCTGGCGTGTCAGCGCGCCGAGGGCGGGCTACCGACCAGCAAAGCGATCCGCGAGGTGACGGGTCGCAAGGGGAACGCCACCTGCTCGAATCTCGTCGAGCAGGGCGTGCTCGTGCGCGTCGACACAACCAGCGAGGGCTGCGCCGTGTACGGGGTAGCCGAGGAAGTGGTGCGGCGGTTGGGATTTGGTGCGGACGAGGTGGCGGCGTGAAGCGCAGGCTGGCACCCGGCACGTTCGGCGATCTCAAAAGCCGCATCCCGCGCGTCACTTTCGAAGGCGAGGTCGGCTTCCTCACGCCGGTGCGCCAAGCGATGTGCGGCTACCACGTATTTCGCTGCCGCTGCGGCGCCGAGGTCTCAAAGGTGGCCAAGCAGGTGAAGCGACTGGCGGGACGCGGTGGCGTGCCGCGCTGCTCGCCGAAGTGCACGGGCGTCCCGCCAGAACAAGCCGCCCCCGAGGCAGCGGCGACGGAGCAACGACCGTGACTCAGGCGGCTTTGCCCGGCGTTGCCAGTGTGCCCGACATCCTCGGCGGCGCCCGCTTCCGGCTCGAGCAGCTCGACGCCGTCGATTGGCTCCGCTCGTTGCCGAGCGAAAGCGTCGACCTGGCGGTCACCGATCCGGCTTACGAATCGCTCGAGAAGTACCGCGACGTCGGCACCACCACCCGGCTCAAGGTGAGCAAGGGCTCGTCCAACGAGTGGTTTCCCATCTTCCCCAACAGCCGCTTTCCCGCGCTGTTCGCGCAGCTCTTCCGCGTGCTGAAGCGAAACACGCATTTCTACATGTACTGCGATCAGGAGACCATGTTCGTCGCAAAGCCGATGGCGGAGGCGGCGGGGTTCAAGTTTTGGAAGCCGCTGATCTTCGACAAGGTCGCGATCGGCATGGGCTACCACTACCGGGCTCGCTACGAGCTCATCCTCTTCTTCGAGAAGGGGAAGCGGAAGCTCAACGACCTGGGCGTGGCGGACGTCATCGAGTGCAAGCGCGTGCGGGGATGGGTGTGCGACCAATGCGGAAGCCAAAGATCAATACCAAGGGATACGTCCAAGTCTTCGTCGCAGGAAGATGGAGAGTCGAGCACCACATCGTTTGGGAACGGCACTACGGCCCAATCCCCGCAGGCTTCCAGATCCACCACAAGGACCGGAACAAGCGAAACAACGCCATCGACAACCTTGAGATCCTCGACGCCACAACACACAAGCGCATTCACTCCGGCTGCGAGCTTCGAGACGGGGTCTGGTGGAAGCCATGCCGAGTCTGCCGAGATCTCAAGCCCGTCACCGTCGCTCATTGGTACTTCGCTTCCAACGGCCGCTGGCCAATCCTCGGCTGCTGCCGACCGTGCCACGTTCGAAACGTCGTCAAACGAAAGCAAGCGAAGCGCCTGTCCCGACTGCGGGGCGCTGCGGCGTGAGGGGTTTCCGACGGAGAAACCCGTGCCGGTGTCGCGCGTGCTGGTCGACCAGAGCAGCCAGCCCGACGAGTTGGTGATCGACCCCTTCATGGGTTCGGGCTCCGTGGGTGTTGCCGCGCTGCAGGCTGGGCGGCGCTTCGCCGGTACGGACATCGTCGAGAAGGCGGTGAGCCTCACGCGGGGGCGGCTGGAGAGCGTGCTGGAGGTGCGCACGTGACGCAGGGCCTGGTCGTGGACCTATTCGCTGGCGGCGGCGGCGCGAGCACGGGCGTCGAGGCGGCGCTCGGTCGCAAGGTGGATATCGCCATCAACCACAGCAAGACCGCGATCGCGGTGCACACCGCCAACCACCAAGCCACATTCCCTTCGCAGTTCACGGAGGTGAGCCGTGGCTAGCCGTCGTCCCAAGCACAAGGCCCCGGTGCTGTTCGGGGAGCGGATGCGGCTGGCCCTCGCGGACACGGCCAACGGTGAAACCACCTGGGTACGCGTCTACGGTGATATCTGGGCACAGCTCACTCTACGCGAGGGGAATGAGTACGAGTGGCACTACAAGTGCGGCCTCCGCGGAGGCTACAGCGGGACGCTCGCGGGAGCCATCGCGGGGCTCGAGTCGCTGATTCGCCGCACCGGTCGAGCTCTCCCCGCCGCTGCGCTGGTGTCGCGGAAAGAGTGGAGGCTCACCAATGGCTAGCCGCTCGACCGTCGCCGTCCACCTCAGCCGCTCTGAGGTCTTGGAGCTCGTTTTCGGCAAGCTGCAGCTCATCCGGGAGGAGTGCGAGAGCATCGACAGCGATGACGCGCGACCAACGCAGCGCGACCTGCTCGGCCTCATCAAGAGCTTTCGCCGTATCGCCATCGAGGCGAAGCGCGCGGCGAGCCTGATCGAGACCCATACCCACGTCGCGACGGCTGGGCACTGCATCCACTGCGGCAAGAGCTACGCCGAGCACGACACCGCCGAGAAGCGCAAGGAAGAGAGCGGCGGCATGGTCCCGAAACGACTCGCGAAGGAGGGCACCGAGCCGCCCCGCTGTCTCGCGTTGCAACGTCTGTTCGAGTCGATCGAGCTCGAGCTGTACCAGCCGCTCCCGATGCTGGAGGTGGACCTTGGCAGGTGAGGATCCCGCCTACATGGCTCACCTGCGCACCCAGCAGTGCCAGGCGCCGGTGCCCTGCGTGATGCTGAGCGGACCGCCCCACCACTCCACGAACGGCAGCACGCTGGGCGAAGGCGAGCGCCCCACGGGCAAGCAACTCGGTGGGCGTCGAGGCAAGAGCCAGACCGCCCACGACCACCACGCCTTTGCGCTCTGCGTGCGGCACCACCGCCAATTTCACGACGAGTCGGGACCGTTCGCCGGCTGGACCAAAGAGCAACGGCGCGATTGGCAGGACGACGAGGTGCGCAAAGCGCGCAACCGCTACGCCGAGGAGTGCCCCGAGGCGGCCACGCCGCAACCGGGAGGAGCCACGCGACCGCGCGCCAACCCTGCGCAGCGCGAGCGCCTCCGCATCGCATCTTGGCTCCGCGATCGCGCCGGAGCCCGACACCTGAAACCGAACGAGTCGGCGTTGCTTGTGGATGCTGCCTCCGAGCTGGAGGCGATGACCTGATGCCTGGCAAGGACCTCGCCGGACAGCGGTTTCACCGTCTTACCGCGCTGCGTGTCGTTGGTACCAAGCGCCGCACTTTCCTCTGGCTTTGCCGTTGCGACTGCGGGCGCGAAACCACAGTTGTGACGAACCAGCTCACTTCGGGCAAAACCACGTCGTGCGGCTGTCAGCAGCGCACCGCCGCCTTGCGTCACGGTGGTTGCTACGATCCCGAGTATCGGATTTGGGTAGCGATGCGGGTACGGTGCGACTCTCGCCGCGCCGAGAAGCACCCGAACCACGCCGGGCGCGGCATCCGCGTGTGCGAGCGCTGGCTCGGTAGCTACGAGCGCTTTCTGGAGGACATGGGGCGCCGCCCCTCCGCTCGGCACACCATCGAGCGCATCGACAACAACGGCAACTACGAGCCGGGCAATTGCCGGTGGGCCACCTACCCGGAGCAGGCGCTCAACCGCCGAAACAACCGTCACCTCACCCTCGGAGGCGTCACTTTGACGTTGAAGGAATGGGGCGCACGCCTGGGCGTGAAGCCGACAGCCATCCTTTCGCGTCTGCGTCGAGGGTGGCCCATCGAGAAGGCCCTGGTCTTTAACGACGAAGCCGCTGTCCTGACCGACGCGGCGAGTGAGCTCGAGCAGCAGACGGGAGAGTTTTGATGACCAAGAAACAGCTTGCCGAATCGTACCTTTACGACCTGTACAACGCGGCCGACCACGCCGACAAGCTCACGCGGTGCGCGCGCGTCGAGCTCGAAAGCGGCGACTACGCCGCGGCTCTCGAGTCGCTGAAGCGCATTCAGGACGGTCCGGGCCGCATGTTGGAAATGCACGTCCGCGACGCCATTCGCGCTGTCGAGCGGGCGCAGCAAGACCCCGAGGCGGCAGCGTGAAGGCTCTCGTCACCCTCGCCCGCATGCTCGGCGTCCCGGCTCACCAAGCCGAGGATGCCCTCCACTCCGAGAGCGCAGCTCGAGCCGTGCTCTCGAGGCGAAACCTGTTCGCCGCCGGCGCCGCGCTGGCAGCTGGCTCGGTGCTCGTCGGTGGGCCGCTGCCGCTGCACGTCTTCCACGCCGACGAAGCCTGGTTCGTGGCGCACTCGTGGGCCGACTTCCGCGAGGTGCTGATGCAGCACAACGATTGGTACGACGAAGACGAGGACCTGCACGAGACGCTCGACGATTCGGTGCAGTGCGACCCCAACAAGGTCATGGGCATCTGCTGGGACCCTGTCAGGCAGGAGCTTACCGACGACACCCGGCACACCAAGCGCCTGACCATGGCGGAGTGGGCCCAGCGCGAGGGGCGCGGCTACCTCTGCTCGAGGGACTTCTGATGAGCGCCAACCCCAAAGAGTGCATCGTCAAAGAGACGGGGGCGTGCGTCGGTTGGGTCTGCCCGACGTGCAGCACCCTCCACACCACAGCCATCTACCTGGCGAAGCCGGAGGAGGCTAGCGCCGCAGCTCTGGACTCAGCGACGCGCTGCTGCGTGCGCCTGCCCTGCGCGTGCGGCGCTGAGACGACGTCGCCGTACAGCAAACAATGCGCGACCTGCTGGCGCGCCGAGCACGACGCCAAGGACCGAGCTCGCTTCGACGCGGCACCGAAGCAAACGATCGCGGAGTACCTCGCCGAAGAGCCCGACGGCTGGGTGCACGACGACGATCTGTTTTGGAGCGTCGAGGACTACGTCAACGACGAGGTGTTCCTGCGCCACCCGCGCGTCTACTTCTGCGAGAAAGTGAGCGGCATCAAGCTCGACGCCTCGGACATCACCGAGAGCTGGGCCGACGACCGCCACGAGGACGCGCAGGAAGATCTCGACCTCGCTGGCCTGCAGGCACTCCTCGACGACTGGTGCGCGAAGCAGCAGACGGTGAGCTGGTTCGGCACGGGCACGGCCCTTCACCCTGCCGAGGTCGAGCGCCTTTGCAAGGAAGCGGCCGCGCGCGACGCGCAGGAAGAGGCGGCGCCGTGATCACCACCTTCCACGCCGGCACCTGCGACGCCTTCACCCTGGCTCGCTACGAGCTTGGGATTGCTCTCTGGGAGCTCTGCCTTGCCTGGGGGCTCGAATGAAAGAGCACGTCTTCCGGCTGCTCTATCCTTTCGGTGGGCTCGGCGGCGGCGCCCACGGTCAGCAGCGCTGCCGCGTGCAGCTGCTCGGACACGTGGGTCGCATCGAGGTGCTGGGCGGCATCGACTTCGATCAGGCCGCGTGCGACGACTTCGAATACCTCTGCGATGCGCCCTCGTGGTGCACCGACGTTGTGGCCATCACGCCGCACGAGCTCCGCCGCCGCTACGGCTCGAAGGCTCCCGACGGCGTGTTCCTCAGCCCGCCGTGCAAGGGGGCTAGCGGGCTCCTGAGCGCCGAGAAGGCAGCCACCGAGAAGTATCAGGCCATGAACCAGCTCGCGCTGGTGTGGTTGAAGGTGATGCTCGAAGCCTGGCCGGAGCTGCCGCCCAAGTTCGTGCTGCTCGAGAACGTGCCCCGACTGAAGCAGCGCGCGCCCGAGATGCTGAAGCAGGCGCGCAAGCTGCTGAAGGCAGCGGGCTACGTGTTTACCGATGGCTTTCACGAGTGCGGCGAGATCGGGGGGCTGGCCCAGATCCGGCGCCGCTACCTGCTCGTCGCGCGCCACGCGAAGCAGGTGCCGGGGCTGCTCTACCAGCCGCCAAAGAAGCGGGTTCGCGCTTGCGGCGAGGTTCTCGGTCAGCTGCCGCTGCCGGGTGACCCGCGCGCGGGCGCCATGCACGCGCTGCCGCGCCTCTCCTGGCTCAATTGGGTGCGCTTGGCTCTCATCCCTGCCGGCGGGGACTGGCGCGATCTGGAGGGGGTTCTGCAAGACGGTCAGGCCCGCCGCGAGGTGTTCAAGCGGCACCACGTGCAGGACTGGGCGGCGCCGACCGGAACCGTCGCGGGCTCCGGCTCGAACGGCCCCAGCGCCGTCGCCGACCCGAGGCTCGGCGCCAAGATGGGCGAACACTCGGGGAAGATGCGGGTCGAGCATTGGGACGCGCCCGCTCACACCGTCACGGGCTCCGACCGGGTCGGCAGCGGCGCGCCCAGCGTGGCCGACGCCCGGTTTGGTCACGTCGACCGGGTGAAGGCGTGGGACGAGCCGATGGGCACGGTCACGCGATCACCCGCACCATCGAGCGGCGCGGGCGCGGTGGCAGACCCGCGGGGGGTGGAGCAGCTCCGCATCCGCAGCGGCTTTGACCACGCCTACGGCGTCCTCGACTGGCAGCGCGAGCCGAGCCCAACCGTGGCCGGCGGCTCCCACCCGGGGCAGGGCGCCTACTCGGTTGCCGACCTGCGCTTCAAGGGTGAGTACTTCAAGGACACGTACGGCGTTCTGAGTTGGGAGGAAGCCGCGCGGACCATCACCGGCAACGCGCGCATGGACACGGGCAAGTTCTGCGTGGCGGACCCGCGCAAGCC
>JACCDR012468997.1_pt1 | contig 12362 bp, 4 predicted proteins | sample 7446431 | NCBI WGS metagenome assembly JACCDR01 (sample SAMN15323443, study PRJNA562643) | freshwater metagenome | isolation source: river surface water | place: USA:Blue River Watershed | collected 2017-08-17
TTACTCTGCTGGGATTAATTGATGCCCTCGATATGACACCCCAGGAAATCAATAAGTGTATGCAAATTTATCGGCAAAGTAAACACAAAACCCCGCCATCCCCCCGCCGCAAAGCCCTGAAAAAAGCACTCCCCCGCAACAAATAGGAAACAAAAATGGCGACATCCAAAAAGCAACGCTGTAAAAAAGGAAATGTATTCCCTTGTAAAACCCGGTGTGTCCCTAGGTATCACTGGAAAACAGGCAAGGAGCAGGAGTGCCGCAATGTTGCCACGGGTACACCAAAAAACTTCTTGGAGTGGGCTAAGTCTCAAGGAGCCAAAAAGAAAGCGATCAATATTCAACGCAGGGCGGAAGGAAAAAGTTTAGTCAGATCAGACAAAGCGGGGTATTTGGTTGAAAAGGATGGAAGATATTACGAGGAAAAGGCAAGCAAAGCAAGGAAAATCGCGTCAAAAACCAAAGACCCAAAAATTCAAAAGCAGGCGTTAGAAGTTGCAGATAAGTTTGACAAAATGGCATCAAAGGCTAGTCCTAGCAAAGAACAAAAGCCAACACAACAAGCCCCCACACTGAAAGCAAGAGAGTACAATCCCCATGCGATCAAGGACTTATCATTAGATGATTTTCGTGAATACTGGTACAAGGGAAGAAGTATGTTAGCCAGTCAAAAAGATCCGAACGCAGTTCATAATACGCCATACACCAAAGAATATGGCACACGGAAAAAATATCTAGGGGATCTAGAAAACGCCATCTCAATCGGCTTTGTGCCTTCGTCAGACGTGATTGAATCAGTCAAGCTGACCAACAAGCAAAAAGCAAAAATCGAAGCGAATCAAGCCGAACTATCACAATTGCAAAGCCAATCCGATCAACTCGAAAAGGCGATCGCCTACCCACTTGTTTCTAGTGATGAAATATCGCGTCATGCCACTACAATGCCCCGCGAATCAGCAGAAGCTTTTTTGACATCCTCCCCGCCCTAAAGGACTAGGATTCCTACTAAGCAAACAGAGATAACTGAATGGCTTCTCGGTGGGTTGACGATTCAACGGGCGCAACTACCGAAGTAGATTTACGCTTCCCTCCACGTCCATTTAGAGTCTCCGAGTGTCCCCCGGCGACTTTGATATTAATTGCGGCGTTAATGTCTCTATCGTGAACAGATTCACAGTTTAAGCATTGCCATTTACGAATTGATAGATCGAGCTTTCCGCCACGGAAACCGCAACAAGAACAGACTTGAGAAGTAGGAGTCCAACGATCAATCACAACAAAATCGCGTTGATATTTGGAGCATTTCGCTTCCAGAAGTGTTCTGAATTGCCGCCATCCCAGATCACTAATAGCCCTGGATAGCTTACGGTTTTTAACCATACCTGACACATTCAAATCTTCCAAGACAACAGATTGGTTTTCTCTGGCTACCTTGGTTGATAATTTGTGCAGAAAATCAGAGCGAGTGTCTGCAATCTTGGCATGGATTTTAGCGACCCTCAATCTTGCCCGTTCACGTCGTTTAGATCCCTTTTGTTTACGGGATAGCGACTGCTGAGCTTTTTTGAGTTTGCGTAAATTTTTCTTTAGTGGTTTTGGAGCATCCACCTTTTGTCCATCGCTAAATGTTGCAAAGGTTTTAATCCCTAAGTCAATCCCAATGCCATCATTAATTGCAGGGATGCTTACTTGCTCAGTTTCTACGACGAAACTTAGAAAGTAACGTCCCGCACAATCCTTGATGACGGTGACAGAAGATGGATCGTTTGGTAACTCCCTTGACCATTGAACTTTTACGTCACCAATTTTGGCTAGGTAAACTTTGTGTTCACAAATGACAAAACCACCGCGTCTAAAACGAGCAGTTTGCTTTCCATTACGCTTTTTGAACTTTGGCGGTTTTACTTTTATCCCTTTCCGCTTACCCCTTAGAGATGCGAAAAAGTTATTATAGGCAACACCCAAATCAGCGATAGATTGTTGCAAAGGAATATTGCTAACATCTGCTAACCATTCTCTTTCTTCGGTGCGTTTTGCCTGGGTAATAAACTGTTTTTGCAGATCCCCATTTTTAGGTAATTTTTCGGTATTACGGCAAAACGCTAACGCATCATTCCACACCACACGACAACATCCAAAGAGCCTTGAGAGCTTGGACTGCTGCCCTGTGGTAGGATAAAAACGGTAGCGATAACGTGCTTTCATGCAACAATTTTAGCTTGGTCTGCATAAAATGACAATTGATTATCGGCGAGGTAGGCACTCAGTAACCAATTTGATGTCTCATTTGATTTTTGTCCCAAAATATCGACGAGACATATTTACACCAGAATCCCTTGCTGCAATAAAAGAATCCATGCTGGTGGTAGCTGAATCCATGAATTTTAAAATCATTGAGTTTAATGGGGAGTCTGATCACGTTCATCTTTTAATTGAGTATCCACCAAAGCTTTCTATCTCAACGTTGGTTAACCATCTAAAAGGCGTATCAAGTCGTATTTACAGGCAGAAAAACTTCAAGTCTCCGCACAAGGAACACCTCTGGAGTCCTAGCTATTTTGCTGTTTCTGTTGGAGGCGCACCATTAGAGGTTTTAATGCAATACATTAAAGATCAAAAGTCGCCCTAAAGGGCGAGGCTTGTATCCCATTTCTTTGGTCAAGGATAGTTACCTCGGTAATTTGAGTATTTGGCATGGTAATCCGGCTAGCGTCGTTGATTCTATAGCCAATGACGGAGCAGATCCAGAAAGAAACATGAACGGATGGTATGGCAAAGGGACTTACTTCGGACTACAACAAAGCGTTGCCGAATATTATGCAGGAGCAGCAAAAATGAAGGCGAATCGCCCCCAAGACAACGGAACGATTGGAATTATTGAGGCTAAAGTCAACATAAAAAATCCGTACATCATCTCAAGCAAAGATTATGATAAGTCGATAGCCGAAGCATTCCCAGGCAGTCAAGGCAATAACGTTGACTCCGAGGCAATGACGGCTTACATACGAGCGAGGGGGTATGACTCTATCTATATCAATGACTTAGGCTATATTGTCACGGGAGCAAAACAGCAAGTCGTAACAGTTGGTCTTCAGAAGTTCAAAGTGGACTCTAAAGAGTTTGCAAAAATTGACAAAGATGCAGAAAAACGTCACGCATCCAACGACGATAGCGCCAGAGATTATTTGTCGTCGGACATTGGCAAAGCACTCAACCAAAAAGGTGCAACCGACAAGCCAAATTTCCTTAAATTCACCAATCTCAACGAGGACTACATCTAATGCAAAAAGTATGTAATTATTGCAAACATCTAAGAAAAACAGGTGAAGGACGCCCCTATTGTGCAGCCTTCCCAAGAGGGATTCCTTACCTTTTATTTGGAGAGGAACACACCACGCCTTATCCAATGCAAGTGGGTAGCACTGTTTTTGAGCCAAAAGTCAAGCAACGATAGGAACTAAAACAATCTAATTAACCGATCGCCTACACACCAAGGGTCACCTAAGCCCTTAGTTTTTTGGTAAAATCAAAAATAGAGTTATTCTACCGACAAAATGGAAGGATATCACTAAGGCAGCACCAAGAAAACTAGGCATCAAACAATGGTTAGCCCCAACGATTTCGGCAGACAGTCTACTAAAAGAGTTTCAATCGAGTTTGATACAAAAGGGGCGGAGCTAACAGCCAAGCAGATCAGGGAGTTGAAAGCAGCGATCGCCAATTTCCCTAGCGAAGAAAAATTCATGGCGGTACAAAAAGGGCTCAAGAATTTAGCGGGGGTGAGTCTAGTTGGCGTAATCAACGGGCTAACGTCAGTCAGAAAAGAATTGTTAGGCATCGGAGAAGGTATCGATAAAAGGGCGATCGCCAGCATCGGCAACCTACAAAAAAGCATTGCAATATTAGACTCGACCAGAGCCAAAGCCTTACGAGAAGAACTCGACGAATTAGCACTATCCCTTGTGGACGGGAAGTGGAATCCCGCCGCTATTACCCAGGCGATCGCCAAAGTGCAAACCTTGACCGGCAAGGGACTAGGGGAAGACAAGGTCAAAGCATTTATCAAAGAATTGGAGAAAATGCAGTCCGTCGCCGAGGGGATGTCTGGGCTAAATAAATTCACCCGACAATTACGGGAAGTCGATCCCAAAAATCCCGTTGAGATTAACCGAGCGTTTCAGGGTTTGCTTACCACACTAGGTAAGGTTAACGCCATCCGCAATATCCCCGTAGTAGAAGCACTCAAAGGCTCGAAGGATGCCATTAAAGAAGCTTTAAATACAGAACGTTTCAATCAATTAATCGAGAACGTCACCAATCTCAAAAAGTCACTTTCCCAGTTAGAAAGTACCGACGCTAAGGCATTAGGGAAAGAGTTAGGGGAAATCCAAAAGCAATTATCAAGCCTCGACCCTAGCCAAGTTGCCGAAGTTAACGAGCGACTGTCCGCGACCCTGGCGATCGCCAGTCGTGCCCTCGACAAATCAGAACCCCCCATATCCACAGAACAGATAAAGCAATTCAAAGCCGAATGGGATGCCGATTTTCTCGATAATTTCGGCAAATCATTACAGTCCACCATTGAGGAAGCATCGGAACAACTCGAAAGCCTCGCTAATCCCAAGCTTGACGGGCTCAAGTCTGAATTAGTGGAAGTTAATCAGGCGATCGCCGATGCGATGGGGGCAAGGGACACGTCAGGGCTACAGGAATCAGCCGCCCGTCTCAAGGAATTGATGGCGGAAATCAATCAAGCCACGGCAATTCCCGCCCAACCCCAGACCCAAACAGCCCAGGCTAGTGATAGTGGTGGGGGAGAGGCAGAAGTTAAAACGATCACTGAAGCTGTCGAAAACCTCAATAGCAAAGTCATTCAGGAGATCACCGAATATGCCGAACAGTTGGGCATTGAGCTAGGTAAAGCCGGTGACAAAGGGGAGGAATTACAGGCACGGTTAAACGCATTGACAGGGGAATTGCCCGACTTAAAACCCGGTGACACCCAACGGGTCAGTGATGCCTATGAAGAATTAACGGCGATCGCCACTGAAACCCGCAAGGTACTAGAGCAACCCTTGACCGTAGAGATTGACCCGGCACCGATCGCCAAACTGTCAGAAGAATTTAAACGGGCCATCCAAAGCGGTGACCCAGAGGCGATCGCCGACACTCTGGATACATTGACGCAATCCCTCAAAGGACTACCCACCGAAATGGTCGGGGCACTTTCGGGGGAAATCGAGGGACTACAAACCCGACTCAATGATGTCGATCCTAGTCAACCGGAAGAACTGACAAAAATCTTCAGCGAAACTCTGGAGTTAATCGACAAAACCCAGGCAGCATTAGCCAAGCCATTTAAACCGGCGATCGATGCCAGCGAGTTAGAATCCCTCGATCAAGCCACGGAGAAAGCGACCAATACCCAACGTATTGAGGGAATGAGAGGGGCATTGTCCCAACTTCAGGGCACAGCCGACAAATTAAATGGCGATGCGGCCAATAAGCTAACCCAGCAAATCACCTCGCTACAGTCCAAGCTTGAGAATATTGATGCGGGTAACAGTCCAGCGATCGCCGCAACCTTTGGGGAAATTAACGAGCTAATCGACAAGACCCGGCAAGCCACCAATCAACCGATCGCCGTTGAAATAGAAGCAGACCCCAACCCGATCGCCAACCTTAACCAGGAATTAGAGAAAACCACCAACGAATTAAACCTGACTTCGTTACAGGAAACCCTCAACAATATCCGAATCGGGTTTGAAGAAATTGACATTGATCCAATCTCCGAAGCTGTTGCAGAATTTGACCGACTCGATGGCGTAATTAAAAAGATTGAACCGTCTGATACAAAGGCAGTGCAAGCGGCGATCGATGAAACCACAGCCGCGATTAATCGACTAGAGGAAGCTGTCGTTGAGTTTGACCCTGAACTCGAAACCGACGGTATTGAGGTTCTCGACAAACTTAACGAGCTATATCAATTTAAGGATGCCCTAGAGCAGCAAATCTCCACCAACGAATTAGATGCGGTCAATGAAACCCTCTCCAAAATCAACGAATCTACTGATGAGCTTGACGGAACGGCGATCTCCGCATACCGGGAAAACTTAGAATCCCTCAACCAAACCACGGCAGAACTGCAATCAGAAGTCAATGTTGATGACCCATTGACCGAAGAGCAAATTGAGCGTATTCAATCCGCCACCCAAAGCGCCAAAGCCTTATTTGAAACCTTGTCCCAACCGGCCACAGTCGAAGTGGATACTGAGGATGTCAGCGAGGTTAAAAGCGAACTCGATAAACTCCAAGCAGAATTAGCAGAAGGTGACGGCGCATTAGAATCCTTGCAAAAACGGGCCAGGGAAGCCGGGGAAGAATTGGGGAAAGTCGATGCCGACCAAATCCCTGGCGTTATTGCCGATTACCGCGAACTCATTGCCACGATCGCCACCCTTGCCCCCGCCGATACCGATGGAATCAAGAAAGGATTGGCCGATCTGGATGCCGTCATTGAGCGCACCCAAAAAACCGCAGCACAACCCATCGCCCTGACCGTCGCCACTGTCACCGAAACAGTCAGTAATGCCCGCGCCAGTTTAATTGAGGATGATTCGGCGATCAAAATCCGCGAGGCAATGGCCGCGCTACGGGAATTAGATGGGCAACTAGGCGGGATAGATGCGGAATTGGGCAATGCTATACGGAAGGAAGTGCAGGGATTAGCCACAGACCTAAGCAAGACCGACACCCTCAACGCCACCGAAATCACCACCAAGCTAAATGAAGTCGGGGAGGTGATCGAGAAAGTACGGTCACTGACTCAACAACCGATCGCCGTTGCTTTACAAGCCGACACCACCAACATCAAGGCATTAGAGTCTGAGATCCAAGACCTAGCCCAAACCAAGTTAGACGGGCTACAGGGACAGGTGACGGAAACCATCCAACGACTCAAAGCGTTAGGGGATGTCCGGTTCACCGAGGTCATTGACCAACTAGAAGATCTGCAAAAACAGTCCCAATCCCTTGACCGTTCCGACAATAACAAAGTTAAAGAAACCGTCAAGCAGTATGAGGCTCAACTAAAGCAATTACAGGCGATCGGGGTAGCCTCCAAGCAAAATAATCAATCCCTGGATGCGGCTAAAACTTTTGCCACTCAACTCGGAAAAGCCTTGGCTACCTCTGGGTCGGAAGGAGAATCGTTACGGTCACGACTGTCCGAACTGACCATTAAGCTTCCCACCATCGCACCAGGGGACACAGATCATATCGAAGGGGTTTACCGGGAATTAACGGCGATCGCCAATGAAACCCGTGAGTTATTAACCCCACCCATCACCGTCTCGGTTGAAACGGAAAACACGGAGGCGATCGGGGAAGTCAAAGCCGACCTAGATGAACTCCCCACAGATCAATCCATCCTGATTAGTCCTGAAGTCGATGCCGAACCGGTGCAATCCCTACAAGGGGAACTGGCAGACCTTGACGATAAAACAGTCACGGTTAGCACCGATGCCGACCTTGCCCCGGCCAATGAGTTACAGGGAGTAGTGGATGGGATTGGCGATCAGACTGTCGCCATCGACATTGATCCTGATACCGAAACCCTTGAGACATTCCAAGGTGATATCACTTCCATCGAAGATCACACGGTCAACCTTAAATCTGAGACAGATACCGCCCCCGTCGATGACCTACAAAGCAAGATCGATGAACTGACGGGACAGCAAGAGCCCACCATTCTAGAGGTAGAATTTGACCCCACAGGATTTGACGCTACCCAGGATGCCCTTGATGATCTCACCTCTCAGTTTGAGGAGCAGCTAACCCTTAATCTTGATGGCGACACCAGCGAAGTTCAACCCGTACAGCAAGTCCTAGACGATTTAACCGATCGCCTTGATGAGCCAGTAACCCTAACCTTGGATGTTGATACCAGCTCCTTTGATGTAGCCCAAGAAGATCTCGACACCCTCTCCAGTCAAGCCAGTGAGCCGATCACCGTCGAGATGGACGCACAGTCCGCCCCCATTGACGAGCTAGAGCAGCAAATCACTGAGCTAGGGCAAGCCCGACTAACCGATCTAACCAATCAAATTGATGAGCTAACCGAAAAAATCCAGAAAACCGGCGACACCAGCTTAGATTCTGTTCTGTCAGATCTCAAGGATTTAAAACGTCAAACCGAAGCGATTAATCCCCAAAACCTAACGGAAGTTGACCAGGCATTTAATAAATTCCAGTCCTCCGCACGGGTCTTTCAGGCGATCGCCGGTAAACCTGCCGAGTTTCGCTTATTTGATGACATCGAGACGGATTTAGATCTATCCGAAGGCGAAGCGGCGATCAAGTCCATGCGGCAAACAATTGACAAGCTACAAAAAGATCTAGTGTCCACGGGTAATCCGAAGTTTGACCTATTGATCAAGGAGTTAGGTGTTGTACGAGGTAAATTAGCCGACATCGATCCTGGCAATTTACGGGCAGTCGGACAAGCCGGTACAGACCTAGGGCGGATCTTCGATCGCCTACAGGAATTAAACGTTGACATCAATATCGATGAAACCCCCTTAGAAAAAATCGTTGAGGGGATGAATGATCTCCAAGAGCGTTCCCAAGATTTGGCTGATCGTGGTTTAGCGGATTTAATCGGTAAGCTTGGGGCTATCGAAGGACTTGATACCGAGCAAGCAATAGAGGCGATCGATGAGCTACGGGAACATATTGCGGTCATGATCGCCGAGGGTCGCGGGATTGATGAAATCCAGCAGGCGATCGATAATTTTGAGTTAACCAATCCCGATGGAGAGGCGATCGCCGTTCCGCAATCAGGAGAGGCGACGGAATTAGAAGGTGCTGGGCGATCGGTGGAGGAATCCGCCCCGGTGGTTGCCCTATCCAGCGTGATTGAGCAGGAAACGGCACAGAAGGTCGGCAAGACCCTAGGGGACGTGGCGGGAATCAGCTTTGATCGCCTTAACGATGATCTAGGGGAATTGAGACAGAAATTAATCGAGGCAGGTAAGGAAGATGAACAGTTTGCGGATCTAGCCAAGCAAGTCAAGGATTTTCAGGAGAGCCTAGGCAAGATCAAAGAGCCGGGTGACATCAAGGAAATTGCCAAGGCGTTTCAGTTTTTGCAAGGTATCTTGGCGGATTTGGCGGGGATGCGTCAGGTCAAATTGGATAACTTGCTAGATGGCTTCAGGGAGGATTTGAGCAATCTTGATCCGTCTGAACTGGATGTAATCAATGAACGGATTGCTCGACTCCGACGCGAGATGCAGTCCATTGATGGGGTGAATTTTGACAAGGTTAATGCTGAGTTAGACCGATTACAGAAAAACTTTGCCGATGGTGTCCCGGCTGGGGATATCAAACGGGATTTTGACAATTTCCGCCCCAAGGTTGCCCCGATGTCTCCCCCGGCGATGCGGTTAGGGGATGATGCGGATAAGGTACAACGGGCGGCGACTGAGCCTGACGCTAATCGAGAAAAAGCGAAGGAAAGTCTCGCTAATACCAAAAATGCGATCGGTGGTATCGGGCAAAGTCTGGGGGGATTGTTTGATAAAGCCAACGCTCTGAGCTTCAAGCTGTTCATGTTTCAGATGGCGTTCCAACAGGCCCAAGCAGCGGCCCAAGGTTTCTACACCATGACCATTGGACGGACGGAGGAGCTAAACCAACAAATCATTTCCACTCAGGCTAGCTTGGTTGCCACTCAGGATGTCTTTAAGAACGGGATGAAGGTTGACGGCATGGTTGAGTCAATGCAAGCACTCAGACCGGCGATCGAGAAAAGCATCAAGGCAATCCGTAAAGACTCATTGGAATTGGTCGGGGTCACATCCGCCGAATTAGTGCCACTTTTTCAAATCCTGGCAAGTAACGCTTCACAAATCGCTAACCAGTCAGCGAAATGGGCAGACCCAATCAAAGCAGCAGAAAAGTTGACAGTAGATTTTGCCGCAACACTCGGTACACTAGGGATGCCAATCAGTCAAGCCCGTCAAGAGATGAACTCAATGCTACAAGGCACTATTGACGTAAATTCAATGATCGCCAAACAGCTAAACATCTCAAACCCCATGATCGCCCAATGGAAACAAGCTGGGACACTGGTGGACGAACTCCATAAACGTATGGCTTCATTCGTAGAAGCCAATAAGATGAATGCAAGATCTGTTATGGGGATACTATCCAATATCAGAGATGTTATCGAGGAAGTTTTGCGGGTAGCAGGAGAGCCATTTTACGAACCCGTCGTGGCTCAACTAGACAAAATATTCAAATGGTTTCAAGCGAACCAAAAAAATCTAACCAATGGATTGATGGGGGTATATGAGTTTGTCGGACGCATATCCGAAATGCTAGGCGAGGCGATCGGGACGGCTGCGAAATCAGTCAAGTCTCTCAATGACTCCCTGCTAGAACTCAATGATGCTGGTGGCAAAGCGGCAGGAAAAATAGCCACAACAATCGTCGAGAAAATTGCAGACATCATAAACCTTATATCCAAGGTCGTCAAAGCAGCATCTCCTTTGATTGACACTATGGGCTCTATCATCAACTTCCTAAATAAAATGGGCGTGTTTGATATAGCTGGACAAGCAGCCGGATGGCTTCTGTTTGGAAAAGGTGTAGCCTTTCTGGGGACAACACTATTTAACACACTCGCAACCATCGTCAAGGTTAGTGGTGCATTGACCGTACTGGGTAGCACATCGGGTTTCATGACTAAGTTAATGGGAACACAACTGCCTGGGGCTGCGGGTGCAAGTGCTGGCGGAATGAAGTTTCTTAGTGCCGAAGCGTCAAAGGCCGGAACAGCAATGACAACGTTAGGAAATTCCATAAAAGCATTTCTTATTAACAACGCACCAATGCTTGTGGCTTTGGCTGGGTTTACTGCTGGGCTTATTGCAACAAAAGCAGCAATTGACAAAATAGAGATGGATGGCGTTGAATTCCTAGGGATAAAAGGGATTAACGATGATATGGAAGTCTACGAAAAGAGCAGCAAGTTCTTTATTGAAAGGTTACAAAAAACAGGTGCGGAATTTGAAGCATTAAAGAAAAAATATACAGACTCTAAATCGCTAGGGGGGGCTGCGATTACCAACACAGAAGCAGCAGAACTTGAAAAGCTTGCTACCCAGGTGAAAGGCGCAAAAATACAGCTAGAGGTGGAGTTGGAAGGGATGAAGGCTTACCGCGATATGCTTCGTGGTGCAGGGAAAGATACCAAGGGTATCGATAAGCTCATCAAGGAACAAGAGGACGCGATCGCCGCAAGCGAGGCTTACTCCGAATCCATTAAATCGGTAGGGAAAGAACTTGACTCATTGGGCGGGACTTATGAACTTGTCGCATTGAGGGCGGAAACTGCCTACAACCAAATTAAGACGGGGCGATTTAAGGATAGAGCAGAATCTGAAGACGCTGCAAAAAGATTAAAAGAGGCTACCCAGCAACAGATGGAAGCGGGTGTAATCACAGCGCAGGAGGCGATCGCCCGTTACAAAGCGATCTCAGATGCAAACTACCTCGAAGCAAATACCCGCATCGAAGCAGAAAAATTGGTATCTCAAACGATGCAACAAGAAGGGGCACGGCAACTAGAAATCATCCAACGCAAAAAAGCTGCCCTAGAAGAATCGATCGCCGACGGCAAAGTCTCCCAAGAAAAAGCGGCGATCGCCATGGCAGAACTTGAAGTACAAAGTGCTGAAAACTCAATCGAAACACTCAAAAAACGGATGCAAGACAGGCGTGACTATGAAGCCCGCGAAAACATTTCCATTGGGGGTGAACGCAGTCAAGCACTACGGGAAATGGACAAAGAACTAGACCAAGCTGAAACCCAATTAGCCAATGCCCGTAAACAGAAACGAGATGCTGAAAAAAAAGAGGAGCTAGATCGCTACGATCGCCAGTTAACATTCCTCAAATCCGCACGTAGTCAAGTGATTATCACAGAGGATGAATTCTTCAACCTATCCAATGCGGTACGGGTTGAGAAAATTGACGCTGAAATCAAACAACTTGAGGACAAATACCAAAAACTCCAGACAACCGACAAGTCCGGACAGATGGCAATCCTCGCCCAGGTAGCCGAACTGGAATCGCAAAAGTTCGATATTATCCGGGCCGCAGAAGAGAAAATCCTAAAAGAACAAACCCAACGCTATAAATTGGCGGCGGATTTATTCTCCCTTCAACTTGAGTCAGCTAAGCTTGTCCTTAACAGTTATGTCAATGAACTCGAAAACGAGTCAAAGGCGATCGCCCTTGGCAATCAGGCGATCGAGCAACGGCAACGGCTACTACAATCCCTTGGGGAATTAGAA
>JACCDR011017371.1_pt1 | contig 12359 bp, 12 predicted proteins | sample 7446431 | NCBI WGS metagenome assembly JACCDR01 (sample SAMN15323443, study PRJNA562643) | freshwater metagenome | isolation source: river surface water | place: USA:Blue River Watershed | collected 2017-08-17
CGCCAAAGACCGCTGGGCAGTTTGTAGATGGAAGCCATGGGGAAGATCGCGCGTAAGCCGTGGGGAGCGGCGGGGAGTGTTACGGCGATCTTCGGCGGTCTACGGTGGGGAATCTACGGAGGCTTCTAGGGGGAGCGCACACGGGGTAGCGGTGGGCAATGTCGGGTTTCGTATGGCCCCGCCCGGCACGGGACGAACACCCGCGCCAATGCTTGCGATTGGAGGCCGTGGGTAAATTGTGGGGGCTGGCGCTTCCACCTAACCGCCGAAGCGGCTACACTGGCGGCGTCTGCACAGACTGGGTGGTAGTGACAGGGGATCGCCTCCCATTGCGCCCATGTGGCCCTTAGCGTTGGTAGCGCCTAGGACACGACCCGCAAGGGGCGCCCGGTGGAAGCCCGGGCCTTCAGACAAGCGGCGGCGTGAGTGGGTAACCAAGCCCCGGACACGCCGGCCCTAGTGGCCGTGGGGTAGCGCGCAAGCGTCCGAGCGCCGGTGCGAATCCGGCCCGCTTGTCTGAGGGCGAGAAAGCCATCAGCCTGTGGCTTCGTCGCAAGACGGCAGCAACTGTAAGCCGGAGATCAGCACCGGCCACCCTCTCCTCCACGGACACCGCGCCCGCGAGTGGCCGCTAGAGCCGCAGAGGGTGCAGGGCATCTATTCAGCCCGCCATTCACCGCGCTATTCACTTCCGCTTGCGCAGGAACGTCAGCCAGTCGGCGGCGGCTTCCACGCACCAGAAGGGCTTGACCACCTCGGCCGGCTTTGCGTCCGGCTGGATGACGATGGCGACGGACGGGGCAAGGCGCTTCTCCCGGAAGCGGTGTTCCTTCGCGTACTCGTCAACCACCTTGTAGCCCGACACGCGGAAGAACCAATGCACGTCACCGTCGATTGACGGCTCGATGCGGGCCTCGTCTACGTGCGTGTGCCCAGCCACAAGGATGTGGTCTTTGTGGCCGAACAGAATCTCCCGCTTCATGCCGTGCGTGTCGCTGAACTGCGAGCGGCCCGGGAAGTCGTGGCGGGCGTGAAGCCGAACCTCTTTGCCCGCCCACCGCAGCGCCAGCCGCGCGCCGTGCGACTGATGAGCGCCGGCCGAGACGATGAACCGCAGGAGGTCGCCGCCCTGGTTCCAAACGTCGTGGTTGCCGTTGACGACGAACAGGTTAGGGCACAACCCAAGCATCCACTCCGTCAGCCGCAAGCCGTCGTTGAAGGTGGTGGATTGATGTGCGTACAGACGTGCTAACCGGCCCACCCAGTTGTTGGTCAAGTCGCCGATGTGGCCGGCATACATGCCCTTCGTCCGGCCGACCGTGGTGAGGTCGTGCTCAAGCTGCCCAATGTCGCACCCGTCATCGTCTATGTGTGGATCGCCGACGAGGAGCAGTCCAATCGGGCCGGGGTCGCGCACCTGAACGTCGATGAGCTTTGCCCATGCCTCATGCGCCTGCTGCCGGACCATGCCGGCCTTCTTGCGGGCGAGGAGGTCAGCCAAGGGCTCATTCGGGTCAGGAGGCGCCGCAACGCTGATGATGGGGTCCACCTGTACGCGCTGGCGTTCCGCAGCCATCAGGCGGCCGGAGAGCGCCCCGCGCGAGATACCGAGCCGGATGGCCGTCTGCACTTTGTTGCGCCCGCACTCGGCATAGACCGCCAGCGTGCGCTGCATCTCATCGGCGGGAATGGGAGGGGTCGCCATCAGTCGCCCCTCGTAATCAGGAACTGATGAAGCAGCCCGCCCATGGCGTCAATCTCCTGCTCGTCGTGCTTTTCCGAGTCCACGCCCATCGTGAACTTGAGCGCGTGCAGCAACTCATGGCAGAAGGTGGACTCCTCAACCTGCTGCGGGAGCCCTGCCCGAATGCGGATCGTGGCCTCGTCTCTGAGGCAGCAACCCAAGTCAGCAAGGTGCGCGACTCTTTCGACTTTCCACCTCGTCCCCGCCAGCCAGAAGGAGGCCGGGACAACACTCTTTGCAGGGGGCGATGCCCCCTTAGCTTTGGGGGCCATCGCGTCAGTCCTTCTTGCGCAACAGGTCGCGCGCTTTGGTGTAGATGCCAGCCAGCAGGAAAGGCGTCACGAGCAGCGTGCCGAGCACGTAGTCGCCGCAGCGCCTCAAGAATTCCACCATTCGCGAATGGCGGTCAGCCAGTTGTCGATGGTGCGTGCAAGTTCATCTAGCATGGTCACGACTCCTTGACTGCGTTGATGACGGCCATTCGCGCCTCGTGTTCGGCCTGCTCGCGGGCATCCTTGCGAGCGGCCAACTCCTGATCGCGGCGCACCTTCCACAGTTGCAGCAGCAAACTCGCAGCCGTCATGCACAGGCCGAGCGCTGTTGCGATGCCCGCGCCGGTCGTCAGCCAGTCGCCGATGCCTGCCAAGAACGTGCCGCCCATGGACACCTTCACCACCGGAGCCGATGCGGCCTCGGCGAAGGCTTGAGCCGCTGTCAGCGGCGCCGATGCTGGGTGCTGGGTATCGCTCACAGCAGCCCCAATCGCTTCAGCGCTTCAACGGTCGATGGCGTCAGGTCAACCGGCGCGGGCTCTTGGACTTGGCCTTGGTTCGTGGTGTCGTCCATGGTCAGATCGCGTAGTTGAACGAGAGTTGAATCGTGGTCGTGTTCGTCAGGTCTGCATCAGTCAGCGGGGTGTTCGTCCCCGCCGATAGCTTGAACAGACGAATGCGACTCGTGGACGACGCGAGCACCGCGCTAAGGTGCGTGTCGCCCACGCCGGAAGTCACCGCGTCCAGCGCAAGGCCACACGGCGCGTTCTGTAGCGGCGTGAATGGCACGCCCTCAATGCGAACCTCGCCCGTGCTGGAGCCCTTCGCCGTCAGCACGATGAGCACGCTCCCCATGCACCGCCCGCCGCTCAGGCTGTAGGTCGCCGAGGCCGTCGAAGTGGTCAGGCCCGTGGTGCCGCCGGCAAAGCTGATCGTCGGCGTGAAGCTGCCCGCGTAGGCCGTCGAGTAGTCAGCAAAGGTGATCGTCCCCGAGCGGGCCATCAGTCCCGTGCCGCCGCTGGCCGTACCACCCAAGTGCAGCCGGCTGACCGTCCCCGCGAAGGTGTAGACCGACGCCGATGCGGTGGTCACGATGGTGGGCGACAGGTTCGCTTGCGTGGCGCTCGACACGCGGATGACACCAGTAGCGCCGCCGGAACTGTTGCCGGTCATGCGGGTGCCGGAAACGGTCAGCGTGCCGGAGGTCGAGCCGGGTTCGTAGTCGATGCCCCAGGTCGTCGTGTTGAGGATCGTGCCGCCGTCAAAGCCGAGGGCCGACACCGCCTTACGGACCAGCACCCCGGCCGCCGTGCAGTTGCCGAAGTCGCAGGCGGCGTGACTGATCGAGTAGACAAACGAGGAGGCGTTGCTGTCGTCGGGAATGTGGACGACGTTGGCCGCGCCGGTCGTCATGTTCACCGCGTCAAAGTAGGTCGATGCCCACGTCACGCCAGCGATGTACGAACCATTGCGGCTGCTCTTGTAGCGGATCACCGCGTCCTTGCCCCGGGCGAAGTAGCCGTTCACCCCTTGCAGGCCATCCACCGAGGCAACGCGCATCGCGCACTGCACGCGGTTGGACGCCGAAACGTTGAAGTGCGACAGGCTCAGGGTGTAGCAGGGCTGATACGTCCCGCCGTCCGTTGCGCTCTCGTCAATGCCGAGCAGGTTGGTATCTGCGGTGCCGCTCAGGTCCGACATGGACGACGACGCGAACACCTCGAAGTTGAAAATCTTGGTGAGTTGGCCGCCGCGAATCTGCAAGCCCTCGGGGCAGTCGAGGATGTAAAAATCGCTGAAGTGGCCTGAGTTCACGCGGGTCAGGCGAAGGCCCGCACCAGCGGAAGCCGTGGACGAACGCGAGATATACAGGCCCTGCATCCCGACGTTGTTGAGGTAGCTGGTCGAGAGGCTGGCCGTGCTGGTGAAGTGGATGGCGTCACCACCAGTCGTCGCGTTGAGGATCCGCGAGGCGCGACCGAAGCCGTAGAGGAACGTGCTATCCGACGACACCGTGAGCGTCGAGGTGATGCGGTAGGTGGCCGGCGGGAAGAAGATCACCTTCCCCGGGTTGGCGTCGATGCACGCTTGGATCGCCGCCGAATCGTCCGTGGAGCCGTCTGCCTTGACGCCCCATCGGGCCTCCGTGACGAAGACGAGGCGGGACAGCTTGCCGATGTTGTTGAGTGCGTTGCTCATGGTTTCCTCAGACAACAGCGCGCGAGACTTCGACCCAGTTGGAGCCGTAGCCCATCAGCGTGATGGTCGAACCCGCCGTGGCGGAGAAGTTGCCGGCTAGCGAGAGATTGCTGCCGTCAGTCAGGCCCGCAGTCGAGGCGAACACCAGCGTGACGCGGTGCTTTTCAATGGGCGTATTGATCGTGGCAATCGTGGTCGTGCCGGTCACGTTCACCACGTCATAGCCCACGGGCAGGGTCACGGTCGAAGCCGAGGCCACGGTCGGGTCGCTGCCGCTCTTGCGGTTGCCGCCGAAGGTGATGCGGGCCGCACCGGAGGCCACTGCCATGTCAGCGGTATGGCCGCCGAAGACGTTGCCTTGAATCACAAGGTCCGAGCAGGTGGCGTTAACGTCCAGGCCGACAGAGTGCGCCGTCGCACCCGCCATCAGGCGGTTACCCGACACAACCCCGTTCACGCAGCCAGCCAGCGCAATCGCCGACGAGGTGGCAAGCGCCCCACCGTTGTTGCCCTTGAAGTGCACGCCGGTAACGCTGAAGTCTTGCAGGCTGGTCAGGATCAGGCCGTACCCGCCGTTGTCCGAAACCTCGCCACCGCTGATCCGCAGATCGCGCAGCGTGGACAGGTTGCAGTCGAAAGCGTTGCCGTCGAAGTTCTTGAACTGACAGCCGGTGAACGTGAAGTGCTCGACCGTGGGCGTGGTGCTTCCTGCAATCAGCACCAGCGAGGTGGACGAGTTGCCCGCCCCGTTGCCGTCGAAGTAGACCTGCGCGAACTCAAGGTTCTGCACCGAGGCCCCGGCCGTCGCCTGCGGGTTGATGTAGAGCGAGGCGTTGTGGCTGAACCCTAGATGGCCGTTGGAGAAGAACAGCCCATCACCCGCCTCAATGATGACGCCGGAGGCTTGGTAGAGAGTCGCACCAAAGGAGCCGACACCCTTGATGTTGAAGTTGTCGAAGTAGATTTCGGACGGCAGCGCGCCCGAGCTGTGCCGCTGGAACTTGACGAGGAACGAACCCGTTGCCAGCGACGACCACGAGTAAGAGCCGGTGATGGTCGGCCCTTGGAATCGAATGTCGTTGCAGCCCTGAATCAGCACGCCGCCGAAGACGTTGCGGATGTCGATCCCGAAGTAGCCCCGGGTCACCTTGACCAGCGTCAGCGCAACGCCAGAGGTTGGAGCGGTCACGCCCTGCTGATCGAAGCCGATGCCGTCAATGCAGATATCGCCGATGAAGTCGGTCGCGGGAACCGTGGGCTCGAACTTGAGCGTGTCGGCGTTGGCGACTTGGTACAGCACCGATTGCCGGGGGCCATCCCCGACGAGAGTCACGCCGGACGCCGTGATCGTGGTGAGCGCGCCATTGATGCGGTAAGTGCCGGCCGGGAAATAGAGGGTCTTTGCAACGCCGGCGTTCAGGTCCGCAATGGCGTTGTTGATGGCCGCCGTGTCGTCGGTTGAGCCGTTGCCCACCGCGCCTTTGCTTTTCACGCTCAGGCGCTCGCCGAAGATGCTTTCGGCCGAGCGGGCGACAGACCCCGAGCCGCCGGCCGTATAGCCGACAGAGGCAGAGGGCACGCCGGAAGTCACAGAGCGGCCTGCGCGGATGACGTACTCCGTGCCCGCCACCGCAGCCACAGCCAGCGTTACCGAGGTGGTGGACGTTTCGGTGTAGTCCGTCCCGGAGGTCAGGTGGTAGCCATCGGCAAAGATGGCAATGGCACTCGTCCCCGGGACGTAGGTCGGCGTCAAAAGGACCGTCTGCCCGGCGGTCGAAACAACCACGCTGGTTGCATACGAGGTGCCGACGATGCCGTCAACGCTCAACAGGTCGTAGGTCGTCAGGTTCCCGCTGGCGTCAAAGCCCAGCGTGGTGAGCGCCCGCGACAATGCGGAAGGCAGGGACTGGCCCGACTCCGGCTCCGGGAACGTGATGGCCCGCGCCGCGATGCCGTCGATTTCCTGCGAGATATGGGTCAGCCGGTCGAGCGCTTCCTCGTGCGACTCCTCAGGGAACGGGTCGTTGTCGCGGTAGTCGGTGAGTTGCGTGCGGGCAGTCGCGCGGATAAACCGCACCTGATACGCGCTGCCGTAGGTGGCCGTCGTCGTGACGATGGCGTTTGCCGTGCCGACGCCGGTCACGGTGAAGTCGGCGCCGTTGGTCAGCAAAGCCGACGCGCCCGTGGCGGTCGTGAGAAGATAGCCAACCACCTCCGTGGAGGCCAGCACCCTGAACGGAAGCGTGAAAACGCGCGTGGAGCCGTCGCAGCTAAACGTCTGCCGCGACAGGGTAGAGCTGACAGTCATGGGCGGCCCTGAAGTTCAGGCCGCACACTAGATAGCCCCCCGGCAGAAATCCCGACTATTGCCCGAAGTCAGGCGCCCGGCTTGGCAGTGCCTCATCAGGCGCCCACCAGTAGTCATTGCCCCACTGTTTGCGAGCGCGCTGCTTGACCCGGTTTAGATACCCGGGCGACAAGCTCTCATGCACTGCATTCATGAACGAGTGATCCATTGCCGGCTTGAGCCACCAGAGGTTTTGTCCTGGCGTGTTGGACTTCGCCCAGTTGAACAACTCGGCTTCCCACTTCGTGTCCTTGCCGGCCGCCGCTTCCCACGCGTTTTGACTGATGATGCTGAACGCCAGATCCCCGGCCGTGCCGAAGGTCGGGCCGAGCAGCCCCTTCAAGCCATCCGCCGCGCGGTCGCCATAGGCCATGTTCGGGTCGGTCAGGAACACATCGCCGACGATGGCAAGGCCGCCGCCTTGAGCCAGGGCGCGCATCCAGAACTGCGGCTTGTCAATGTCCACCGGGTCTTTGCCGGCCAGCACTTGCTTGGCCTGAAACGCCACCGCGCCGAGCGCCGTGGTGGTCAGCAGAAGCGCCGCGCCGTACAGCATGCGGTTCGCCGCAGCGGATGAACCATCGGGGCCTAGATCGCCCTGCATCATTCGTGCCCAGTGCCGGGTAATCATCGACACCGGGAATGCCTTGAACTGCATCACCGCGCGAGCGAGTTCGCCCGGGATCGTGCCGGCCTGCTGCCCGCCCCACGTCTGAATCGCGCGGGTCGTCAGGTCGGGATTGATGACGGCCATTTCGGATTCATCGAAGATGAACCCGAGCATCCGTTGCGCGAGTCGGTCGTCAGCCACCGCCCTGATGGCGTCCGGCGTCAGTAGCTCCCGGTCGCGGAAACGCTCGGGCATTGCCTTGTTCAGCAGCGCCCAATCGTCGGCCGTGATACCCGCCCGCTCAAGCCTTGCTCGGTCGCGCTCTGCAAGGGTGCTCCACTCCTGCTTTGCCATGCTGGCGAGCTTGGTGTTCATGGTCATGGTGAAGCCTTGACGAAGGCCATCCGTCCAGGCGTTCATGAGCGACCACTTCATCAGCGAGTTCGCCATCTTCCCCGACCAGTTGGTGCCGAGGTGATCCCCGCTCCATCGGTTCATAGAGTCGGCCACGCTCTCGGCGATCATCCCGTGAGTCGCCATGAAGTCGCGGGCCTCCTTCGAGGTCTGCGCGCCAATGTCCTTGAGCAGTTGCCAGTACGGGAGCCGGTTGTAGCCAGCGGTCAGGGCCAGCGTGCCGAGGTCCGTCACCGACGAAATCACCGCGCCGCCGAGCTTGGCCGCCGTCTGGATGTTGCGCACCATCGTCGCAGTGCGGGCAAGCCCTTCGTTCTTCGGGGCGCCCACCTCGCCATTGATGATCTTGAAGTACGTTTCGGGGTTGACCGTATGCCACGGCACAAGGTCGTCGCTGGCGGTCTTGCCGTCTGCAATCCGCGCCTCGTCCAGCATCAGCCGCTGCGATGCCTTCACATCGGGGCCGTAGGACTCCACCAGCGTGATATCGCGCGCCATCCCGCCGACGTGGCCCATCATGGCGTCGTACAGCGAACCCCGGCCGAAATCAGCCATGTAGCCGACCCACGCATCGCCATCGGCAAAGTGGATCTGCCGCGAGTCGCTGCCACGGTTCGCGCGCTTCCCTGAACCGAGGTGCTGCCCCGGGACCATCTTGTTCACGCCCCCACTGGAAAGCGTGTCGTAGATCCCCCGCAGCACATCAGACAGCGCGTCGTCGTCCATGCGCTTGCCGTCCGGCATGAGGTAGCGCGAGCGGTCAAGCCGTGGCAGGGTTGCCGCGACCCAGCCCTCTTTCCCAGCCTTGCGGATCTTGGCCGTGTCGTGCGGCTGCGGGGTGTAGCCGTATTCCAGCCGGCCCACATCACCGCCGGCCGCGTTGAAGCGCTGGCGCATTTCCTCGATGGTGTCGAGCCACGCACGGGCCGCTGCTTGGGCCACCTTGTTCCCGGTGGACCCGTTCGCGTCCTTGAACACCTCGCGCACAATGTCGCGCGTCATCCCCGGGTTCTCGGCGTCGAAGACCACCATGAGAGCCTTGCGACCGAGGGACGCATCGGCCTTGTTCGCCGCCGCTTCGATCAGGCTTGCCAGCTTGCCGAACGACTCCTTGCGCAACGAAGTCACCATGCGGTCAACCAGCGTGGCCTGCTTGGACACAGCTTCCGCCCGCGTGCCTTTGTGCGCCTGCTGGATGGCGTCGAGGTCGTTGCGCACCTTGAACGATGCGGCAATCTGAAGCTCGGCCTGCTGTAGCTTCTTGGCCGCCGCCGCCTCAATGTCGGCCATCGCCGCCTTCACGGCATCGTCCAGCCGCTGCGCTTGAGACTTTGCCCCCCATTGGGGGTCAGTCCTAGCCAGCCGCGATTGAGTCGCTAGGATGTTGTCCTCAATCTGCTGAAGCTGCGCCTTCGTGGGCGGCCTCTTCCCCGCAGCCACGGCTGCCTGCATCACGGCGTTCTGGCACTTCGGCTGCATGTTGCTCGTCCTGTATCTGCTGTGTCTGTCGCTGGTCGTCCCGCTGTGGGTGCTAGGCCAGTCCGGGAACTGGCGCACCGCTTGGCACGCTTGGCGTCAGTGGGTGTTGTTGATCCTCGTGCTGTCCATCCCGGGCATCGTGGCGTGGCCGTTCAGTTGAAACTGAGTGCGCACTCACCAGCCACTCGCACCAACTCGGCCATGAATCGCTCCTCATCGGCCTCGGCGCGGGCAAGCTCCACCGCCTCAGACAGCCGCACCGGGTCAGGCTTGCCGGGCAGCGTCACCAGCGCGTCGGGTGACTCCTGCGCGATGCGGGTCAACGGGTCGGCGCCTTCTTCAGCTTTGGGCGCGTCCTCGTAGAGCGTGCGGCCCTCTTTGACGGCGGCCTCAATCTCCGCGCGGCTGGCGGCCTGGCTGTCGAGCACCTCCTGCACCGCCTGCTTTGCAGCCTTGGCCGACTGCGCCCCGGCGTCCTCAAGCTCTTGAGCGCGGGCAAGCACCGCATCACGCGCGGCGGCAGGGATCAGGTCGCCGGCTTTGGCGAGGCACTGGCTAAGGCTAGGCATCGAACACCCCCGTCTCGAAAAGCGGCACGATCAGCGCGGCAATCTCGCGCGCCGTGATGCCTCGCGGCTCAAGACGCGGCATGTCCAAGATGCCGCCAGACGGCGCGACGATGGCCGCCGTCTCGCGCAGCCGCGTGAACGAGAAGACCCGCCCGCCGTCTGCCCGCGTGAGGCTGAAGACACGCTCGGCCATCAGTCCACCGGCACGGTATCAATCAGGCTGCGGGAGTCGTCGCCGGCCTTGACGCGCATGGCAAGCGTCCCCTCTTGCCCCGAAGTCCTGACAGAAGAGGGCAGCGACAGCACGCACACGCCGCCGGTCACACTCTCCGATGCACCGCTATCGGTCGGCGCGGTTGCCAGCATGCCGGCAAGTGTCAAATTCGGGTCGTCCCACCACGCCCACTCGATGCCGGTGATATCCGGCACCACCGAGCGGCCGGACTCGGACTTGTCGTAGAGCGTCAGCGTGACGGTCGGGACCGGGATGACTGCGGAAAAGTCCCCGCTGGCGTCGATGGCCCCTGACAGCGCGACAGGCCCAGCCGCCTCCAGATTGAAGATGACGGCAGAAGAGAAAGCGAAGTCACCCGACGCCGCGAACGTGCCCGACAGCGCGGGGCCGAGCGTGGGAACGTCGAGGTCGAACCCGCCGCCGCTCTCCGCCGTCTTGCCCGACAGCGTGCCAAACACAGGCCCAGCAAACGCCCCGTGCGGGCGATGCTGGGTCTTTGGCGGCTCAACCGGCGGGCTGGTGTCCTCTGCCTTGCCGTCGAGCGTGCCAAACACTGGCCCCGCATAGGCGCCATGCGGCCGATGCTGGGTCGTCGGCATGGATCACACGACGGTGAAGGAATCACCCGACAGCGGCGCCGTCGTCCATGCTCCCGTCGCCAGCGTGAACGTCGGCGTCGTGCCCGAGGTATGCGACACGATGGCCGCAGCCTGGCCGCGAAGCGCCGCCGTGCTGGTGTCGCTGTTGAAGATGATCACGCGGCCCTTCCACGCATCGGCGGAAATGCTGGTCGTCGCACCCACCGCCACCGACGAGGCCACCACGTTGGCCGTGGTGCTGCCGCTGCCGACAACGCCCGAACAGGTCGTGAGGGCCATCGCCTTCGTGCGGAACTCGGTGGATACGTCATCGGCAACCTTCGCCGCCGTGATGGCGTCAGAGGCGATGGCCGTCGCGGTCAGCACGTTGGCGCCCATGCCGGTGACTTGCACGTCAAGCGTGTCGGTGCCGCCCACCAGCGAGTCATAGACCATGGCAGGCACCACCATGAAATGCTCCCAAACCGGAGCGGCGCCGGTCATGACGATTTGCACCGTCAGCGGGCCAAGCGTGCCGGTGTCGGTCGAGGTCAGCGGGCACTGATACCAGCCGTCCGCGTCGTGCGTCGTCGTCGGGCTGGCCGAGGTCTGCGCAAAGGCGCCGCCGTTCTTGCTGATCTGAATGTCGGCCTGCGCGATGGTGAGCGCAGTTTCAGCGGTCACGCCGTCGGTGGCATCGACGAAGGGGCCGATGCGGAAGGTGAACGCGGTCGATTGTTTGAGCAAGCGAGCCATCAGGCCCTCCGTCTGCGGTAGGTGTTGAGAAGGGGAACGATTGAGGCGCCGCCGCCGGCACTCATCGGCGCGACGACAGTCACGGCGCTGGCTTGGTTGCTTGACCAAGTGCCGAGGCCCGGGTCGGCGCCTTCGCGGTAGCCGGCACACGTCCCGTAGTAGATCGAGCCCACTTGCGTGGTGCCCGACAACACGCCGCCGCCCGAGTAAGACACGCTGCCGCCGGCCACAAAGCCGATCTGCCCCGAGGTCACGCCCGCCGATGGCGTGGCAGTCGTGGCGGCTGAACTGTCGATGACGGCAAACGAAACCGAGCCGGTGCTGCCGTCAATGACGAGATACCACCATGTGCCGTCATTCGTGTTGCCCGGGTTCGTGACGGCAAAGTTTGCAGTCCCAACCGGCGGATCGACCATTTCATAGGCCGAGGTCCGCACGGCGGAGGCAGACGAAGCGCCGCTGCTGGCCGAACTCCCGATGAACGTCATCGCCGTGCCGTTGTAGGTCGGCGTGCTTTGCGTGTCGAGCGTGAAGCGGCCGGCAACGCAAATCAGCAGCAGCCGCCGGTTCGTGCCTGAAGGAATGGTGATGCTCTGCGCGTAGCTGGTCGCCGCAACGACTGCGTTTCGGTCGTAAGAGCCGGATGCAAGGACGGCCATTTGTCAGCCTCGGAATGACGGGCAACGCACGTCGATGTAGCCCATGGAGCCGGAGTCAGCGACGACGCTGTAGACGTAGACAACGCCGATGAACGGGGCGCCACCGGCCGTGCTGCCGGCTCTGTAGTACCGCTGCCTCAGAGTCGCGGTTTCAGACGGCGGAATCGTCTCGCCCCACTTGAGATACGAGAGTTGCGTAAGCTTGTTGCCGCTGTTGTTCTGCAACCAGAAGTCGAGGCGGTTGAAGTTCTCCAAGGCGCCGAAGCGCACTTCCAGCAGTTCCTCAAGCTCGCTCGGGTCGCTGCTGGTGACGGTGCGGCCTGACGCCGTGAAGGTCAGGCTGATCTGCGCGAAGCTGCTCGATGAGGTTGGCGTGATCCGCACCCATGGGGTGGTGTTGGAGTCGCCGCCAGCAGCCGCCACGATGGCGACAGTGCCGCCGAGGCCCGAGCCGTTGTTGCTGATGCTCCAGCCGTCGGGGAGCGTGCCCGTCCACC
>JACCDR011913344.1_pt1 | contig 12359 bp, 16 predicted proteins | sample 7446431 | NCBI WGS metagenome assembly JACCDR01 (sample SAMN15323443, study PRJNA562643) | freshwater metagenome | isolation source: river surface water | place: USA:Blue River Watershed | collected 2017-08-17
ATTCCAGTTGTTAACACCGTACTCCTTTAACAGGGTGCAGTGGTACTTCGTTACTTCGTCTAACAGGCCATCGGCCTCGTTATCGAGTATAAACAAACCTTTTATGATTCCTCCTATGCAAGGTGGGCTGGACTGTATCGTCGCCCACCTCTCAGTTGGTGTTATTTAATTAGATCAGAACGGGGTATCATTCTCAAATTCTTCGGGGCTAGGAAGCACTACAGGACGTTCAACAGGCGCGGGAACACTTACCTTACCCACGGGGGTTTCAAGCTGTATAGCCGCAACCATGCCCTGTGGACGTAGCATAACTTCACCATCCTGTTTGAACATACCATCTTCCCATACCCAACCAGATGCATCAGAGAATTTCCCTGTTTTCTCATCCATGATCAGAGTATCAGCAATACCCAGTTTCTTGTGTGGACGGTTCTTAAGAACAACCAGTCGTACACGACCACGAGAGCGGTCAGGAAGCTCTTCAGGTTCAACGCCAAGGACAACCCAAGAGAGTTGTTCCAGTGCAGCAGAACCACGCAGGTCTTCTTTACGGACAGGATACCAGAATGGTAACAGGTTACCGTCCTTGTCCTTCGGAAGCTGGAGTTCCTTACGTTTCATGTGGCTAATGCTCAGAATGAACACATCGTACTGCTTACAGAAAGCTGCAAGCTCAGTCATAATGTTATCCAAGTCACGACGCTCGTTATCTGACTTCAGGCCGGAGATAACCATACTCAGGTGGTCAAGGATAATCCATTTACAACCATCCAGGAATACCATCTGCTTCAACTTCTGGATCAGTTGGTCAGTCGGGATAGAGCCGAAGTGATCGAAGATCTTGATTTTATCTTCAGCAATCCAGCGGTTGTGGATCTCCATGTGCTGTTCTTCAGTCAGGAACTGCTCTGGGTCAGCTACGAATGCTTTCGCATCCACACCCAACTCTTCAGCGTAAAGACTGTTAACAGACTCTTCTTCATCCTCTTCCAGACGAATGATAGCAACCTTCTCGTTCTCAGTCCAACCATCCAGACGTGGGATCGTCATGTTGCGGAGATAATCCACAATAGCGTACTCAATCTTACGAGAGATTGTAGATTTACCACCACCGGACGGACCAGTTAGTGTCCACAACTCACCAGTACGAGGACCACGGGTCAGACCGTACAGACCAGGGAACCCTGGTAATGGTACACCATCTTTTTTCTTCTTGCGAAGATTTTCGATGGTAATATTGCTCAGACTGATCAGCTTGTCCGGAACGTAGCGGTCTTCAGCACGGGAGAACATGTTGTAGATGTCGCGGATTTTACCAGCGTCATACATGTCACGAACGTCTTTAAAACCATCAGGATCGTTACGTTCATTAGGATATTTAGCTACGAAGATGTTATCTGACAGCAGGAAAGCCGCCACATCGTCAGTTGCCTCTTTACCCTTTTTGACCTTCTTCTCACGTTCGAGAGCGGTTGCCTCGTCGTTATCGAAAGCCAGGACGATCTTCTCATAACCACGGACGAACTTCTCATTGTTGGCAAAAGTGTCAACGGCGTTAGCTGTTCCACAGTTTAATCCGACATAGGGAAGTGTCGGAATACCCGCAACCTCTTCACCGTTCTGGATCTGCTCAATCCCTTTCAGGACACTGAGCGCCCAATCCTTGACACCTTTAGAGACCTTGTCACTACCTGCCATAGCCTTGACCATCTCAAACCCAGCCTGCCATGCAGCGGTAACATCGCCCTCACCTTCAACGATGTTCAGTTGCTTGCGACCAGCCCCCATAGAGGCCTCGTGTTGACCAAAGAACTGGCTGGATGCCTTAACGGTTCCAACCACAGAGAAGTGTCCCGTCTTCTCTTTTGGCAACTTCCAGTCACGCTTCTTGTAACCTGTCAGCTTTCCGTACTTGTCGTAGTAAGGCAGATACGTAGCCGTCACGGTCACACCGTCAGCCTGTGCTACTGCTGATCGGATTTTAAAATACTTCGCTGCGTCAAGAGAGAGACTCATCTGGGGAACTGCCAGGATACGGGTATTATGGATAACCGATTCTACAGTCTCTTCTTCTCGTTGCTGATAACTCACTCTTCCTCCACGATTACCATTGTCAAACCTTTGAGCCTTCGGGTTCTCCTGTCCACCTTTACGGTAAGCAGCCCAATCTGGACCATTCCCCATTATCTCTCCTTAAAACGGTTTTGTTACAACGGCAATATACCACGCCCCATCAACGGTGATCCCGCCACTGAGTTGATAACCTTTAGAAAACATCTCATTCAAACCATCTTCGAGCGTTGTAATATCCCTCGCCCTCAGAATTCTGACATTCTTACTCAACAACCCTCCTAAAATCATTAGCACTAAACACGCCAGCGGCAAAGCCACGGGGAGTAAGTGACCGGATAAGTTTGGTTTTGGCAGATTTACCACCAAGCTTTTTGTGTTGTTCCGAATACCCTTTCGCCACGGGGACAGGTTTAGACGGAGGCATGTTAAAGCCGTTGCCAGTCCAAAGGCAAGTCTTTTTCGGATAAGAATCCCGTGCGTTTATGTATTCAGGGAAGAACGGATGGACATCATCCTCAGGGAGATAACCACCGTACTCGTAGGGATGAAAAGAGTAGTCGGCCTTTCTCCACTTAGAAGAAAGAACACTGACTGGGTTTTCAATCATATACGGGCAACCATATTTACCTGCAAGTTTAGCTGCAACCCTAGCAGTATTAACTGCCTTAACCTGAAACAGAGGATCTTTAGCTGCCTTTGCTGCAAAATGTCGTGCGCCGCTTACTGCCATATCGGTACATGGCGGGAATGCAAAAATGATATCCGGAACAGGATAACCATCAGCTTCAGGGTTGAACGAGTCATCTATCCATGCATTCACATAGGTGATGTTATCGTGCTTAACCCTGACAGCTTCGTAGCCACCATGATCTCCCGCATCAAAGTTGAAACAGAAGACCTGGTAACCATTCTTAGCGTATTCCCAAGCCATGATACCGGAGCCGTCGAAAAGGCTCCAGACCACATTTCTCAATACACCCCCATCAGTGAAGAACTCTAACTACTGTCCCATCCACCAGTTTAAATTTAGGTTCAAACTCTTTTACTGGTTCTGAGATTTGATGGTCAGTTTCACCGCCAATCAACATATTGATGTTGTGCTTAGTTTTTACCAAGGTAAATGTCAAGTACCCATCCGTTTCATGCTGTGCAGCGATGGTGAACCCTTCATCTAATAGTTCTGCCAATGCTTCTTCAACATCAGCCTTTTTATTTTCGCTCATCTTGAATTCAACAAGTCGAACGGTATTCTTTCCAGCCATTAAAAGCCCTCCTCGCGTTCAAAGCATCCAACAACTTCAGCATCACGTAGCTGATCTCTTAAATGATGGTACAGCACTTCGTCGGGTATGTCAACGAACACTTGCTCATTACCTTTGAATACAGCACAATGTTCTAATTCCTGAAAACCGTTGTAGTCCCAGTCGCTCTCTTTACTGTAGAAGTCAGGCTTCTGCACAGTATAAAGTGCTTCTACGACGACAACACCGTGCTCAGGGTGGTCATATTCAAACTCAATCTCCACCCGCTGTGGCTTATTGCTCATTTAGTCTCCAGTTGTTCTTTCAAAGACATATTCTCATCGATCAGCGCCTCGATGAACTGCGTCATATGTGTAGCCGCGCTATGGCAACCGTCATCAAAAAGCTTGCGACTCACCTCGTTACGCAGGACGGCAGCGTCACCGTGCAGCCCAGTTTCCATGTACTCCTTCACCTGTTTCCATGCGTTGGCACTGGATCGTAGATAAGAGATCACCGCCATGACGTTTTGAGGACACGCTGTCGCGATATATGTCGCATCAACATCATTACGCCACTGAGACAGGTTTCCAGTGCTCTCGTGCCGGATAGCCGGACCCATGTTAGGGTCCGTGATGAACACAGTGTCCATATCCTTGTCATCAGAGAAGGCAACCATAGAGTGACCGTGAGAGTCAATCCACCATTGCCCCTGTGTGGCATCCTTCGCCAGGCGCTCAATATCTTGAAGTAGCTGGTGCGGTGTGCGTTTATCAAGCATTTTCAGCGGCCTCATAACGTGACATGGTAAGTTGCGTGATACCAAGAGCTACACGCTCGGTGGTGTCCACCACAAAGGTAACGGTCAGGTCTTCTGTGGACTTGGAGTCACTCAGATCAACCACGATAAAATCACCAACTTCAGGCCCTTCGGCCCCAAGATCAAGGAAGACAACGCCCTCTGCATACTCACCGTCACCAATCACCCGTAGGGTAATGTCATTTCCTGGCCCACGGGTGGTAAAATCGTAGACACGCACCTGCTTAGGCGCTTCATCTTCTTTGGCAAACAGCCAACTAAACAGTTTTTTCAGCATTTTTTCGCTCCTTCAATTCATTCTCGATATCATTCAAACGATTCCACGCCTCAAGCTCTGCTTGCTGCATCTCATCGTGATAGTCACGAGCAACATCACGCAGTTTTAATAGTTTCTCTGTGGAAACTTTGCTCAGGTCAGTAAAGTCTTCAACCTGCATTATTCGTCCTCCTTGTGGACTAAGCCGTCATCGAAAGGAATACCGAAGTATTCATTCGTTTTCTCACGATCACGGAATTTAATCCATTGCTTCTGAGAAATAAGACGGCCGCCATTTGTTCTCTGGAGTGCAACCTTTTCCACAATCCGATTACTACGAGCAAAAGAAATGCTCTTATAAAGGTCAGAAGCGCGATTGCGGCTAAAGAAACCAAGGCTGTTGTTGTGTAGGCGAACGGCGCTTTCAAAAGACATAAAGGTGTATCGACGATCCCCAGGCTTACCTGGGAACGCCAAGACATAACCAAAACGCCCGTCTTTCACATCCGGATAGTTAGGTAACAACCGTGGAACGTAACCAAACGCTGACATCATCTCATCCACCGATGCCATTTGGATATGTGTCGTATCTTTTGCCATACTTGCAAGAGGTTTGCGTACCAAATTGTAAGCATAAAGCTCTTCTTGGAACTCCTCGACGAGCTTGGTGCGTGAGTATGATGCCATAATTTTATCTCCTATTTGCCAGGGAATGTTTCTTCGTAGAATCTTACGATACGTTTATCAACGATGATATCTGATTCTTTCACTTTACGCAAGAGCCTTAAGCCTTTTGCACTTGTTGCACGACTGAAGGCAACGTATGCCATACCAGGTGCAAATGCGCCATACCCAAAGTCTATATTAAGTTCTGGCAATGTCAAGCCCTGTGCCTTATGAATCGTCACAGCCCAGCCCAGACGGATAGGCATGGCCTTGTAAGTGCCAGCAACGACCTTCTCAAGCTCTTCTGTCGTGGTTCCATCAGAGTGCTTCACCTTAATCGGGTTGTACTCTACGTTTTCCCACGTATACATATTGACATCCACGACCTTACCATCGTCCAGACGGACCTTTACAGACTCAAGGCCAAGCTCAATCAGCACACCACGAGATCCGTTGACGTACTCCGGATCACGACTCTCCGTCACAGGTACAGGCTCGTTCACCGTGATCATGACATGAGCACCCTCTTTGAGTGGTAGCATATCAGGAACAGGCTTCTGATTGAATTCACCTTTCTTCTTCGCCTCGTAGACCGTTGGCATACCAGGGATCTGGTCAAAGCGTTTTTTGTTCAGGCGATCTGCCAGAGCATTGGTTGAGGTCAAGGTGATTGCATCCAAAGGTTCCCCGTTCTGGAAGCAGTGTGTATTCATGAAGGAAACAATGTCCTCGATACGATCCCCACGGCGCAGGCAATTCAGCATGGTGGAGAAGTGAACACTGTTCTGACGGAATACCTTTTCAAGCAACACTGGATAAGGATCTAACTCTTTCCAGGTATCTGAGAAACAACACAATTCCGTTTGGTGGAACATGAAGTAACTCTCTTTTTCCTCTTCCTTCAGCACCGGAGGGTTCTGGAAGAAGTCTCCGAACATACAGATCTGCAAGCCACCAAAAGGTACATTTGGTTTCTTACGTGCTGCACGGCATTTCATGTCCATTTCCCAAAGCTTATCAGAACGGAACATACTGATTTCATCAATAATAATGATCTTCAAGGCCTTGCTCTTCAGAAGACGCTTAACCTTTGGCTTCATGTCCTCTACGTCTTTTTTCGTTGACACTCCCATAGAGAGGCCAAACGCACGGTGTGCAGTCATACCATCTACGTTAAGTGCAGCAACCCCCGTAGGGGCTACTGTCAAAACTGAGCCTGCGTACAGGCCCTGGATGGTTTCGATGGTGTGGCTTTTACCACTTCCACCTGGGCCAGTCACAAAGACGTTCTGACCCGACATAACCGCTCCGAGCGCGGCCTCTACGCCAACGCCAAAATCCGACATCAATCCTCCTTAGTTTCTTCTTCCAGGTAGATTTGCTCAAGAACCTCACCCGCAGCACCGATAACCAGGATATCAGGTGCTCCAACAGGCTTATCAATGCCTGTCAACACCTCATAGCGGCAGCAGCGGCACTTCTGCTGGTTGTAGTCGTAAGGAACACTTACAACATCCGCAGGGTTAACAGCAACCTCGATCAGATTGTTACCTGCGAAGCCGCCAGCGTATTGCAGAGAGGCGATGTGCAGGCCTTGGCTACATGTACGACTTGGGTTATCTTCCACCATATTTCGTGGCATAGAGATAATCTGACCTTTGTAGTTAGGTACTTTCCCAGTCCATGTGTCGCGCGGTCCATCATCGCCATTTTTGATTTTTTTATACGCCTTGACATCGCCGTTTTCAAGGATCTCAAGATCATTGTGCTGAATAAAGTCATACAGCATCTTCACAGAGGCGTAGGACGGGTTATGCATCAGCTTTTGCATGAACTTAACGTATCGTTCATCGAAAGTATCATTGTCGATATCGTTGAGGATACGTTTTGCAAGAGTGGTTTCTTGCTTCTGACCGTGCCAGTACAGCACACCATCAAGCAGTTTAAGATCACGGCCGAGGTCCACAACCTTTTCTGCCTTGAACTCTTGTCCTGCACAGATCAGTTCAATTGCACCCTGAATATCACCTTCAATGAGCAACAAACCTACATCTGGGAAGATCGCATTGTCACGGTTGATCGTGTACTGATGACCAGTCGGCATGGAGATGCAGACGTTACCAGGCGTCATGATCACCACAGGCTCTTTCTTCATCTCAAGTTCTTGGTGGTAGTTGTCAGCGATCTCACTGTATACTTTCCGATCTTCCTCAGAAGCTTCGACAACCACATTAACAGGAACCTTATGAGGTTCAGGTAATAAAGTCACTGTGGCTTCGATGTGGAGGTCAGTTACCTCAAACACAACTTCCCAGCGCTTGCCCTGTTTGCCAAGATCCTTAACCACACCGTAGTTTACGCCGTTTACACCCTGAGCATGATCGATGATCTTGGCATTCTTTTTGCCCCTTGCGAAGTCACGGGCTTCACCACGACTTGCGAAGAACATAGAGGACTGAGCAGGAACCGCTTCAGAGGTAAAGCTCATGTCAACCTCAGGGGGCTTGGAAGCCCCTTGGCTATCTTTTGGTACAACCATCCAACGGCCTTCTGCCAGCACCGCTGGTGATACACCACGGTCTACAACCTTCATACCGTTGAGGGATGCGTACTCACGCGCCTTACTGCGGGATTCAAAAAGATTACTCATTTATTTTCTCCTTTGCTATCAATAAGTTGTCTATACTCAACCATCTCTGGTGAGTTAAAGTGCTTCAGGTCAATGTATTTCAGAAGAGGATATTTTGCCTTTTTAGCAGCAAGCAAATTCTTCCCGATTCGCATACGTGCCTTGACGATGCGCTCCGCTTTTCTTTCAATATCATAGTAACCCCTAATGTTAGAGAGGGCTGAAGACATATTGACCTTTTGTACATATTCAGGGTCTTCTTTCACTCCAATCCCAAAGACAGCAAGACAACTTACCATGTACCGATAATCAGTTGTCTTAGTAAATTGTTTGAGATGATACTCCATAAGATTTGTTTTAGCAAGCTCATAAAGGTCATCACGGTCAATGATTCGCGTTTCTTCTGGCAACCAACCTGAACGATTCAATGGAACGATGTACAGTTTTCCTGTTACACCAAGTTCTTTCAGGAAGGTTTCAGACTGTGTATAGCGATGAGTCAGCGAGGAAACAGACCCCAGTGGACAATCACCTTTCACCTGACCACCGCTGTAAATCATAGCTGCGTCAATGTCATCAAACTGAGCACGAGAAATCCTTGTTTTGTGGACAGACCCATCTTGTTCAATAATCCAAACAGCGTGACCAGGCTCATACAGGCTGTAGCCACCATACTTTCTATCACCCTTCTCTACAGGCCGTTTTTCAAGCTCTGATAACTTAAAGACCATTCCCTCGAAGAAGGGATCTTTCAGAATATCTAAGGCTTCATAGCGTTCAGTAACAAATACACGCATATTTCTTTTTTCAGACAACCACTGACACTTAGACCGGATGCACTTATGATCATCATCATAAACCAAAGGGTATCCGTTCATAAGCTCAGAATAGCCGTAATTTTGTTCTTTTAGCCGTTTACTACCTTTTCCACCAAAGGTGATGCAGTCTTCTATCCTGAATGTTCCAAAATGCTCTTTGAACTTGTCAGCGATGAAACCAGAACCAAATCGGTTAGAGAAATATCCGCCGACGCGGTTCATATAATCCAGCACTTCTTTTAGGGTCGTGAATTGTTGAAGTTCTTTAACCACCTCTTCCCCACGCTTTTCAATTGCCTGGGTAACAAATCTCTCAAGGCGGTCACGAAATCCGCGATCATTCTTACCTTCAATAGTCCATTCGCGCCCAGGGTTTACGTCACAATCCCCAATAGGAATGGAAACCATCATCATAGGCCATTCTTTGTTAGTGGACAGGAAATTGGACAGATAAGGTTGTTGCCCCATAACTACAACGCTGTCAGCGTTTTTGGACACAGATCCGTACATCTCCAGAATCCAACCTGTATCTTTGTCCTCATAACGATACTGGATAGGGTATGTGCGGTCGTTAATTTCTGAGGTCACAAACGGATCATTGATCTCGTATGGGAACTTCGCATAACGCAGGCATTTTACAATTGCCTGGCGATATTTGTAAGTCTCAGAAGGATCGACGTTGAACTTGATCTCAACACCGTTTTCTTCATCGGTTTCAGACTCGTGTAGAGGCACAACTTCAGGAATGCCCTCGTTCTTATGCACAGAATAAACGGTCTTAATACCGTCCTTCACAGAGGTTACCGTGAACATGTCAGTAACTGTGAAAGGAGCTTTGGAACCAATCCCTTTTGCCCCGATCAACTCGTTAGATTCACGCTTGGTGGAGGAACCTAGCATCATAAAGGTCTGTGTGACCATGTTAAAGTCCATACCCAGCCCACGGTCGCGCACAGAATACCACGGCTCAAGGTCAGACGGAGAATGGATGATGATCGGCTTCTCACGGCATCCTGCCTCTGTGTGTGAGTCTACAGCATTGAACAACGGTTCACGGACCGCTGCCAACACTTTGTCGTTGTAGATACCGTCGATAAGAATGCTGAATGTCTCAGCATTAATCGCGATCCCTGCCTGATAACGTTGTACGCTACCTGTGACCTGGACCTTTTCTTCGGCACGTTGGATAATCATCCGTTTCTCCTCTATTTGCAGTTATTTATCGGGTTTCTTTTGCGAGCTTTCCGCACTATGAAGATGCCTGCCAGTAGTCCAAGGGCGTAGGCCCCCGACACTTGCTCCCAGAACATCCATTGAGTAAGAGACAGTATCACAAGATACGGGATAATGCAAACACAAAGCAGCAAAATACTCTTCATAAGTTCAGGCTCCCTGGGATTCAGGCTTCTCTTTGTAGAAAATGTGGTTATCAATCCTGACAGTACGAATCATAACTTTCGTCCAGTAAGGTTTAACCTTCTTCGAGTGATAGTACGTAGAACCCTTAGTGATGTCAAGGGCATCGTAAACAATTTTGTTGGTGGTGTGGACTTTGATCAGGAACGCAGCAAACTCTTTTGCCTTTTCCCAACGTTCCTTTTCGTACACCTTGAAGGAAGAACTACCCGATGTCCAGGAGAATTGTCCGGACTGGTATACGATCTTCTTTACGGTGTGCGGGAACTTATCGTTATCCTTTCTGTTCAGAGTGACAAAGGCGATAGACATCATCCCAGAGTCGCTCTCACCACGGGCTTCACGATACATATTACATGCCAAGATATTTACCGCTGAGTCATCTTTTTTGCAGAGATGAATCACCTTGGGCTTCTTTGCGTTGTCTTTAGCCAGTACAGGCGTGGTGGCTAGAGAAAAAGCACAGGCGGTTGCCAGGATCAGATTTTTTACTTTCAAATTACGCTCCAAATTAAAAAGCCCCAGGGCAGGGGCTATCAATTAACGGCGGGAGATATCGCCTGAGACAGTTTTTACATTGCCTTCTATAGTTGCTGCACGTACATCTCCGGACACTGTGGTAACGTCACCAAGTGCGCCGTTTTCGACATGAACATCACCAGAGGTGGTTTTGATATTACCAGCCACTGTGCCGTATACGTTGACATCGCCAGAGACCGTACTGACCCCTTTAACGTCGCCGTTAATCACGACAGTGATGTTCTTTTCTTGTGTGGTGTGGATGATCTGTCCGTTAAGGATAATATTATCCCCGTCAGACGTGATATGAACATCCCCAGCCACAATACTACCACTAAGAATCTTGCCATTAATGGTAATAACATTCGATTTTACCACTTTTTCCTCCATTTGTCTTCTTTTGGCATTACACCATTCTCGAAGTCCCATCATTCCCTCCGGTCACAACAGGGTCAAGAACCAGATCTGATTCCCCGATAAAGAGCCACCCCATACTATCAATGGAGTAGGCCCATTCCGCTTTGTTGTAGTCATCTCCTTCTGACCAATACAGTGCCGAGACAGGTGCTACCTTTCCGGAGCAAGTATCACGTACCACATCGCCAATTTTAAACTTCGGTGTTGTCTGCTGCATAAATGATCCTCTTTTTCTTAACCCCAAACCTCTGCGAAGGCTGGGATGAGTTCTGCTTTTTGAACTGAGAATACAAATGTAGCATGGTCTTTTACGTATTGTCTACCCATTTCCTCATCTTCAAAGACGAGCGTGGTAGTCTCAGACTTAACTGGCCTGTCCTTAACAGGCCGTGAGATGCATACGATCAGCGCCATTACAAAGGATTCTCGTTCAGTTTCTGCATGTACCAGCCACGAGATTTGTTACTGATAAACTTCGCAACGTCCTTCATGGTCAGGGAGTTAGCTTCCAGAACATCACCTTCTTCCTTGTTGATGTCACGGCTCACCCACGCAATGAATTCACCGATCTTGGTCTGATCGAGACCGACTTCACCAAGGCCCTGTTCCAGGCGGTTTTCAGTCACAGCGTAATTAACAAACTCACGCATGTTCTGAAGGCGTACCGGATCGACTTCCGCCAGGGTCTTGACCTTAGATACGGAGTGTTTCTCACCCTTCACTTTGAACCACAGACCGGAGTCTTTAGCCAGTTCTGGTTGCAGAGGGGTCCACACAATACCTTCACCAACACCTTCAACACCGAAATGTCGACCAACAGGGCATTTGGCCTCTACCTGCATTGTCAGCGTGGTCAGATCGTTCTGAACAAGTTCAGGCTCATTGAACGGGATATTCACAGACCAGAATCCGAAGTCAAGCACACTGAAGATGCGCTGATCAGGCAGGCCGATTCCGTACTGGAACTTCGGTGGTAACCAGTTCAGGGAATTACCCTCTTCATTGCGACCGACAGCCACACGGAAGATCGTGAAGAACGGTTCAACTTCACTCACCGCAACACCTTTTTGGATGCCACGACCAGCCCACTCACCAGCGATCTCGACTGGGAAAGAGAACGGTGTGTCGTTGCATACGCACAGATACTTAACCTGCTCCAGAAGCTCTTTGGTGTCTTTACGCACCATGAACGCAGCAAAGCCGTTGTTGTCGTCATCAACCTGAACGATACGTTCTTTGGACTGGAAAACAACCTCATCTTCGGAATGGAAGACAATGCTACCATTGGTCCCGTGGATCTTCACCGTGCCGATGTACGGGATCAGGTACTGTTCTGGTGCAACAACCTTGCGCTTGATGTTACCATTCTCATCAATCCCGTCAAAAGTCAGGCGATCATGGATCGCCTTGATAACCTGGCGGAACTGGTTAGTGCTTGGGTATTTAATAGGTTTAGTCAATTTTAGACTCCTTATTTGGTACGGTAGCTTGTGTGATCAGGTTG
>JACCDR012413912.1_pt1 | contig 12359 bp, 11 predicted proteins | sample 7446431 | NCBI WGS metagenome assembly JACCDR01 (sample SAMN15323443, study PRJNA562643) | freshwater metagenome | isolation source: river surface water | place: USA:Blue River Watershed | collected 2017-08-17
AAGGCACGTTTAGTTTTGCGCAAACACGCATAGCGGAAAGTCTTTCTTCTTTCCAGTCACATGGCATAAAATCTGGGTACCATACCTTTAAAAATACACCAGTTACGTCGTAACCTTCTTTTTGTAGTAATGCCAAAGACACAGAAGAGTCGACTCCTCCCGAAACACCCACAAAAATTTTTTTATTATTTATCATAATCAAGTAGATAATCAGAAATATAACCCTTGTACTTTTCTTTTAGATATAAATCCAATTCTTTATAACACCCCCATTTGCCTCTGCAAATATTACTTCCACATCTACACTCCCTACCAGATTCAGAAATTTCTTCGGTGTATTCATACCCAATCATCCCATAGTCAATGTTAATTTCCTCCCCTGCCTTAATGTTTCTAAATGCCACAAACTCTGTTCTACTCTTTATTCCAAGATTTGGCTCACATGAATGACAGATATACTGTGATAAATTTCCAGCTGGCAAAGTAGGATCTATTTTTAAATCTTTACTAATAGGTATTGTATAAAGTGATGGTGTACTTATTATTGGACCAAACGCAACAAAAACCAGATCGTCTTTTGCAAAATCTTTTTTGGCAAACAAGCTTTTTCCGTAGACACCAGTATCTCTTACCTCAATATTATTCTCGATTATATAACTATTTGACTTCATAAGTTTCTAAATCTACTCGGTTAAAGTCTATAAGCTGTTTAGACTCAAGGTCATACTGACAACTTTGGTATGGATTCTCAGGCCAATCAAGTTTAAATGGATTTAGCTGATGCATATAAACTTCACTTTTCAATGGCTTTCCAGGATAACACCAAAGTATCCACTTTTGGTTATTCTCAATATACTCATTTGGTAGTTTAATTTGATTTTTACTAAGTAGATACATCATAAGCACCTCTTCTAAAAAAAAGTTAATTTGATTATCTTCCATTTCCTTTCCAAAAACCTCACAATCTTCCTTTAAGTATTTTTGGAATTTCTCGTCCTCTTTAAATACTTTCTTAAGTTGGTCGAATAGTTGACTAAAGTCTTTTGTTCCAACATACAATTGATTCCACACCATATAGTTAAATCCGTGCTGAATTTGAAACTCCATTTGATTTTTTTCTATTAATTTTTGAACGCTGTTTCTATGACCAATAACTTGATTCATGAATGAGTGCTTCAACTCAGGAGCTGGTTTGTCACTATACAAATATAGGAAATCACTGTAAATAAAATTTAAACCCACAAGAGGCCTGCTTATCTTGTAAGTTGTAAGATGCCTTATGTCATTCATACAATTCTCAGCGTTCTGTCTATTGCCAAGCTTATTCATAGAAAGTCCAAATAAAAGAAGACCCTTTTCAGCTGGAAGCTTGTTTATATCAAAAAAATGGTTTGGTTTAAGATCATTCATGATCGAAATATAACACGAAAGAGTGGGTGTGTAAAACTATCTTAAGTAAAGTGCTTTGTTTCTCTTATGTTCCTCAAAAGTCCTACCGTAGTACATTTTTCCATCTTTACCAGTTAGAAAATACAAGTACCTAGTTGTTTTAGGATACAGTGCAGCATTTATTGCATCTAGTCCTGGATTACCTATAGGCCCTGGAGGCAAACCTTTGTAAACATAGGTGTTGTACGGATTATCAATTTTTAAGTCATCATAAGTTAATTGGAATGACCCTTTGCCGTTAATGTATTTAAATGTTGCATCAACTTGAAGTGGCATTTTTACTAAAATTCTTTTCCATAGTATTCCAGAGACAATCTTTCGACTTTCAGTAGTATTTGCCTCACCTTCGAGAATAGACGCCATAGTTATGATTTCGTGTAAACTTCTAGTAGACGTTGCTAAACCAGTAACACTTTTTATCTGCTCTTCAAAATTGGCTCGCATCATATTGATAACCGTTTTTGGCCTTGCGGTGTCTGCAATAAAGTAAGTATCTGGAAACAGATATCCCTCTAAATCTTTTGAAAGTAGAATAAATGTTTCTTTATCAAAATTCTTCAGATTTTTTTCTAAATGATCTGCAATTTCATAAACATTCCAACCTTCAGGTATGGTAATTCTTAGAATATCCAAATGAAACTGTCCCTTAATTAGTCTATAGGCAATATCTAACGGCCCTTCTGTTTTATCTAGCAAATAATCACCCGCTATAACTTTTCTTTCACCTCCAAGTAGTATTACAGCACTTCTAAATATAAGTGGAAATTTAATTATTTTTTCTTGATACAACTGATTAGTTATATTTTGTAGTGACTCACCATCTTCAATTGTCACAACTGTGTTAAGTGGAAAATCACTTGGTGGAGTTTTGATAAAAATATAGAAAGAAATAGATACTATCACAAAAACAAAAGCATATGTTGTATACTTTTTTGTTTTCGGCAGTGCCTTAAAGTTTTTAATTAAATCTTCAAGCATAATTTTATACAGGAAGATTCGAAGGTGCTTCTGCTTTCTTTGACTCGATTCTGCCAAATGTAGGTGTCACAGAAACTCCACCAGGGAAATGAAATAGTGTTGCCAACTCTTCAGAGTTAAGCACAAAGTGAGGACTAGCAAATGGTTTATGGAAATATGCTCGTCTCTTATATTTATCCAACAATTCTGCTTTCTCCTCGTGTTTAGCTTTTGCACTTCTATCTTTCCATGCAAGCAAAAAGAAACTGTATTTATCTGATGAACCTCTAGCAGGTTTGAATCCGTTTAAACTAGAGTTGAAATGTGTTATACCGCCAATTATTCCTCCAATATTACTTGGGTTAAATGTTTCTTTTGGTGCTATGTATACTGCTCTCATGCCAACATCGAAACCTTTTTTAGAAACACTCCTTCCTAATGCATTTATAGTTTCTCTTTCTACATCTGTAAGTTGTCTTCCAGTACCAGGAACAAATTTTCCTTCTTTATCTTTTTCTCCTTTTGCCCCAGCAATTATTTTGTCTATTTCAACTTGAGCTGCTTTTGCCCATCTCATATCTACTGCCTTGCCGGTTTTAGGATCAATTTCTTCACTTTTATGAGATCTCACGAGTATTTGTATCCAAACTTGCTGGTCTCTTGCTATACCACCTAGAAATTCAATAAGTGGTGTTAATGGATCTATTTTATATTCTTCCTTAGGATCTTTTTCCAAACCATAATCAATATATGTTTTTATAGGAAAAACATCAGGACTAGTTAGGTCAAACTCTGTAGCCCAAACTGTATTTACTTCAGGATTGTATGATATTGGCAGTGTGTAATCTTCGACTTCAAAAATTTCAATCCCAGGATATTGAGAGTATAAGTTTGCTTCTATTACCGGCCTATTTCCAACTCTTGTCCAAATAAAAAAATGTATCGCACCATTAATAGAAGTGATTTCTAACGAAAACCAAGGTCGAACTTGCCCTTTCCAATACTTTTCATACCAATTTCCCTCCCCACCGTTTTGGTGAAGACTATTAATAAAAAACTCTGCTGCTTGTGGTGACTTAAAGACTTCTCTGGGAACCTTTACTTCTAGTAACACATACTTTTGTTTAGCAAAGAAAAGTGCCTGCACATATCTTACCCACAGCTCCCAAATAATAAATAAACACAAAACTGGAAACCAAATATATGCAGTACGAATTAAAACTCTTACCACAGAAAGAAAAATCGGATTGGTAAAAATTTCTGTAAAGAAATTAAACATGAAATTATTATATCTAATAAGGTACAAAAAAACCACTCTACGCTTTTCGAAGAGTGGTTTTTTTATTAAGCAATACTGTATTTACCGTCTTTTGATTTCTTGAAGAATTTAGGATTCTGAAGATTTACCATTATTGTATTCTCTTTTACGTATCTTTCTTTTAGAACTTTCTTAACAATTTCATCTTTAGTAAGTGGGCCGTTCTTGTTTATTATATTTTTTATAACATCTCTAACAACTCCCGACATATAACCCCACTCAGACAGTGCGTATAGACCTCTTCCCACTAAAACGAAACGAGGATCTTTAATAAGCTCATTGTGAGTAGTTGCTACATGAGCTTTTTTGTTAAATAGCTCTGTAATTAGTTTTGCTACTTCTCTAAAGTGTATCGGAGAGCCGTGTCTTCTGATAACTAGGTATGCATAGTCTCTCATACCCTTAGCATTTATGTTTGCTGAAGTAGTCTTACCCCATTCACCAAGTGGATTTTTATCAATAAGTTTAGAAAGTGCCAACCATCTTTTAGCTATTTCTTCGTTTTTATACTTTTCTGAAACATCTTTAATATTTTCAAGAAACTTTTCTATCATGTCTGACTCAAGAAGGATTTCATCATCTGAAAGTGATGAATATAGGTCTCTAAGTGATCCGTGAATTCTCTTTGAAAGTTCTTTATCTACTGACCATCTATGTTTGAATTCTGAATCTTCTTTTTCTTTAGTAAATTCTTCACCGATAACAAGCAAGAAGTGTATTTGGTTTTGAGTAGCCTTATCTTTAGAAATATGTTTCAAAAGTTGTTCCTCAGAAATAGTTCCTCCCATTTCTGTGATAAGTTTTAGTAGTTCATCAAAAGCCTCTTTTTCCTTTGCGTATTCCTTTGATTTTCGTATGTTAATTATTGAATAGTTTTCAATTTGTCTAACTCTTTCTCTGGTAATCTTGTACTTTTTACCAATAGCCTCTAGAGTCATTCTTTTTGTGTCTGTACCTAGCCCAAAACGTGAGACTAATACATCCCTAGATCTATCTCCTACAACAGAAAGTAGCTTCTTTACTACTTGTTTTGGTTTAAATTTAATTATTGTTTTTTCACTCATATTTTGATAAAAAAGTCTTTTAATAAAGCTACTACTTATAAACTACTTAATATTCAAGTCATCTATTTGTATCATTATAGTCAATTTAAGTCAAGGCTTGACCATATACCCCCCAAAAGTCACAGTTTTAAGCCCAAACTAGTTAGTAACAAAGTTAATTAGTCTATTTTTTACAAAAATCACCTTGATTATCTCTTTTCCAAGTAGCCACTTATCTATGCCAGGAGCCTCTTTTGCTCGGTTTACTATACCCTCTTCATTTTCTTCAAAAGTCACCAAAATCTCACCTCTTACTTTGCCGTTAATTTGAATTGCCATTTTAACCTCTAGTTCTTCAAGTTTTTTAGGGTCTGCTTTAGGCCATGGTTCCACAGCTAGTAACTTTTTGTTGCCAAGATTTCTCCACAACTCTTCTGTTATGTGAGGCGCAAATGGAGAAAGGATTTTTAGGAAAATCTCGAAATCTTTTTTATTTATTTCTTCAAATTTCTCCATTTCATTTAGTAAAATCATCATCGATGAAACAGAAGTATTAAACGACATTGTTTCTATGTCCTCTGTGATTTTCTTAATAGTTTTATTTAGAAGGATCTGGAATTTAGAGTCAGATTTTGCCTTCGTGTTTACCTTAAAACTCACTCTCCATACTCTTTCTAGAAATCTCCTAACACCAAAAATATTGTCCTCGTTCCAACTTACAGACTGTTCGAATGGTCCCATAAACATTTCGTACATTCGTAGTGTATCAGCTCCATAGTGTTTGATTATTTCATCAGGATTAATCACATTACCAAATCTTTTTGACATTTTTCTTCCATCCGAAGCGATAATTAGACCCACATTTTGCAACCTTTTAAAAGGTTCTTTGGTTGTAACAACACCAATATCATAAAGAAACTTATGCCAAAATCTAGCGTAGATTAAATGTCTTGTTGCATGCTCTGCACCACCAACATACAAGTCTACTGTATTCCAGTATTTTTCTTTTTTCTTATCAACTAAAGATTTTTTATTTTTCGGATCCATGTACCTCAGGTAGTACCAAGAAGAACCTGCCCATTGAGGCATAGTGTTGCTTTCGCGTAGATACTTTTCCTTACCAACTTTTACATTCATCCAACTTTTTATGTTTGCAAGTGGTGATTCAGCTTCACCTGTTGGCTCATATGACTTAACTTTTGGTAGTTTCACTGGTAAATCTTTTTCTTTTACAGGAACTATTCCGTCTTTACCACGCAGTACAGGTATTGGTTCACCCCAGTATCTTTGTCTAGAAAAAACCCAATCTTTAAGTTTGTATTTTGTAACAAATTTACCTTTTACAAACCTTGTGATTTCAAATCTTGCTTTTTCTGTATTGTATCCGTCAAACTTACCGGAATTTAACAAAATATCGTCTTTAACCACCTCTCGTATTGGAAGATTAAACTTTTTAGCAAAGTCGCCATCTCTTTCATCGTGAGCTGGTACGGCCATGATAGCTCCAGTTCCATAAGACGAAAGTACATAATCAGCAATCCAAATAGGAATTCTTTCTTCTGTCGCTGGATTTACAGCATGAATACCCTTGAGTAACACACCTGTTTTCTCTCTGTCCTCTCTTGTTCTGTCTATTTCACTTTTGTTTTTTATTGAAAGTGCGTACTGTTTTACATCTTCTTTGTTTTCGATAAGTGGCCAAAGCTTCTCTACAAGTTCGTGCTCAGGAGAAATTACAACATAAGTTGCACCAAAGATCGTATCTGCTCTGGTTGTAAAGACAGTGATTTTTTCACTGGTTCTCCAAACATCAAAATCTATTTCAGCTCCAACAGATTTACCAATCCAGTTTCTTTGACTTTCTTTTATAGATTCTGGCCAATCCAAAGTATTTAGATCTGAAAGCAGTCTGTCTGCGTAGTCAGTTATTTTTAACACCCATTGTCTTATCGGTTTTTTTATTACAACTGCACCACATCTTTCACACTTTCCACCCTCCACATCTTCATTTGCTAAAACAGTTTTATCTACAGGGCACCAGTTTACTGGTTCGTTCGACTCATAAGCCAAACCTTTTTCTAGTAGTTTAAGAAATATCCACTGTGTCCATTTGTAAAAGTTTGGATCGGTTGTATTTACTTCTCTAGACCAATCATAGTCCAGACCAATCTTCTCTAATTGTTTTTTGAAGTTAGCAACATTTTTACTCACAGAGACCATAGGATTTGTTCCAGTCTTGATTGCATAGTTTTCTGCTGGAAGTCCGAAAGCATCAAACCCCATAGGATGCAATACATTGAAGCCTTGCATTCTTTTCATTCTGGAAATTATGTCTGTAGCAATATAACCTTTTGGGTGACCAACGTGTAGTCCTTCTCCTGAAGGATACGGAAACATATCTAGTACGTAGAATTTTTTCTTTCTAGAAGAGTCTTGTGTTTTGAAGACTTTTTTTCTATCCCACTCTTTTTGCCATTTTTTCTCAATCTCTAAATGGTTGTAATCTTTTTTGGTAACTTTCTTCATCTAAACATCCTATCAAAAAAGAGTTATCTTTTCAAAAAATCCCTTGAGGGACTCTCAAGGGATTTTTTCTAACTAGATTTTTGGATACATGAAGGTGTTTACCTTCTGGTCAAAACAATGTTTGCCTGCTGGGTGGTTCCAAGTTGCATTTCCATAGTACATAGCTTGTGAAGCATTATCTGTCTCACTTGCTTTGTTAAACTCTGCACACACCTTGTATGTAAGGTCACCAGTTTTTACGTATTCATATGGTAGATTTGTCTGTGGGTCTAACACTGATCCATAAAAGTTAACAGATTTTAGATCTTCTGCGGTAGCTGGAAGTTTAGAATAAGTTCCATAGTATGCTTCTATCTGTCCAACCATATTTTGAAGTGAGTTTATTTTTTCTGCGTCATACTTATACAGTCTTTGTGTTCTTGGTGATCCTAGAACTGAAAATCCCCAAACTATTGAACCAACAACTAGTACAAAAGCAAAAATCCTCCAGTAGTTTCGATTCTGCGCATTTAATTTGCCTCTAATATCTGAAATGTAGTAGCTAAATATTCCTCCTGTTATTACCAAAAGTACTAAAGACTTAAGCAAGAAAGCTGTAGTTAACTCTCTTCCATCAATAAAGTAGTACAAAACAGTGATTAGGTTACCTGCTAGAACTAGACCTGCGACAAACAATGTCATGTAAGTCATCCATTTGTGCATAGTAGAACGAGACTCTGGGTTTGCATCATAACCTTTTCCTAACAACCACATTAGAGTTAAGAAAATTGGGAAGAATATTACTAATATAGATACTGGCCAAGAAATTGAGCCTGAGTATGAATAATAACTATATTGAGAAACTTGTGGGTACGCTCTGTTTATAACTGAAAACAAAAGACTGATTAAACTTCCTACAACTGTATAAAGAGCTATTGTAGCTCCAAGATTAAGAAAGAAATCTTTAACATTGTTTCTATTTTGTGTTGGTTCCATATATTTATTTTAATTAATAATTCACTCGGTTGCGGTCATGCGACCCTTGCTCGGTTTCACTCGGTTGTAATACCATCAAAATCTGCTTCATTTGATGACGCTTCAGCTTTGGTTTCTCTTACAATACCGTCTTTGTGATGTGCTGGCATATAAATCGTATACAACTTTAAGCCGTCAGTTCCAGTGTTTATTACATTATGTGTTGCACCCTTTGGCACAACAACTGCGTCACCATCCGCAACGTCATATTCAGTTTCATTAATAACAACTTTACCAGTTCCCGCTTCAAATCTAAAAAATTGGTCGTTATCTGGATGAACTTCACTACCAATTTCTTCTCCGGGTAGAAGCGACATAAGTACCAACTGACTTTGCTCACCAGTGTATAAAACCTTTCTAAAATTAGTATTCTCTTTTGTTAATTTTTCTATATTGTCTTTATATCCTTTTTTCATATCATAATTATACCACAAAAAGCATAACCCCATCATGCAAGTCTGCAGATGGGGTTAATGATCCTTTCAGGATCTACCATATCGATTGGAAATTCCTCCATTGAACCTTTTAATGTCTCTAAACGATGAAAGTGACCCAGAGAATCTTGCATTAGTTGGCTTGTAGTTCTTGCCCAAACCAATCATGATTCTTCTTTGATTACTTTTTGCCTCCTTTGATTCACTAAGGGCCTTATTTGCTTCTTCCTCATCAAGACCGTAAACATGAATCAAAACTTTTAGCTCTTCCTCACTAGGAAATGAAATGGTGTCTAAGCCACCCTCAAATCTCATTAACCTTTGGTAATTAAAGCCACTCGCCTTTGCTATTTCTTGTCTTGTTCTTTTACCTCTTTTTTCAAGCAATAGTCTAGCAAAAGTACGTTCGTCGGACATGTTTATGTAAACCTCCAAATGCAATCGTATACCAAAGAACTACCAATTTGCAAGATTTGAAAGTTATATTCTAAACTCTATAACGTCACCATCCTGTACTATATACTCTTTCCCCTCTGTTCTGACCTGACCCTTCTCCCTAGCTACGGCAAGTGACCCTGATGACAACAAGTCATCACAATGAACCACCTCTGCTCTAATAAATTTATCTTTAAAGTCTGTGTGGATCGCAGTTCCAGCGAGCGGTGCAGTCCAACCTTTTTCTATTGTCCAAGCTCTAGTTTCATCCTCTCCAGTTGTAAAGTACGTTATGAGTCCCAGAGTCTCATAAGCTTTTTTTATTAAATCCTCAAAACCTTTTTCAAAAACAGGATCTATCTCTACATAGTTTCCAGGTATTCTATCTTTTACATCTAGAACATTGTCACTGCTTGCTTCTGACGTGTTTAATGCATACAAAATTGGCTTCATGGTTAGTAAGTGCATATTTTTAACCACAACAAGTTCTTCTTCATTTAGTGAAAGTGTATTGGCTAGTTTTCCTTGTTTTAAAGTTTCTAAAACTTTTGTTAAAACATCATTTTCAAACACAGCTTCTTTTTTGTTTTGTTTTACCTCCCTTTGAATATTTCCAAGTCTTTTTGTGATTGTTTCTTCATCAGCTAGAACTAATTCATAATTGATTACATCAATGTCAGATAGTGGATCGACTTTTCCGTGAACATGGATCACATCATCATCCTTGAAAACTCTTACCATTTCTAGTATTGCATCAACTTCTCTAATATTTGTTAAGAACTTGTTACCTAAACCTTCTCCAGAAGCTGCACCCTTTACCAGACCTGCAATATCTACAAACTCAATCACAGCTGGAACTGTTTTTGCAGACTTAGATAACTCAGAAAGCTTATACAGTCTTTCATCTGGCACAGGAACAATACCTACCGATGGGTCAATAGTACAAAAAGGATAGTTTTCTGCTGGAACACTCTTTTTGGTAAGTGCGTTAAAAAGCGTGGATTTCCCCACGTTTGGAAGCCCAACAATACCAATTGAAAGTTTCATAATGGCAGTTTACCCTATTTTAAATTTTTTTTCTAATGCTACAATAGTAATAATTACTTTATGGAAAAAGCACCAAATATTGATGAACTGACTGAAGAGACTAGTATTGAAAAGAATGAAACACAAATAAGCCTTGTTGAAATACTCAACAAGGCTAGACAAGAACACAGTGAACAGGAAATATATAATTTTGTATTTGGCAGAAATACCTCATCAGAAATAGAGCTACCTGAATATTTAATAGAACGAAGTGACTTAATTGATAAGTTTGCAGTAGGAATAGGTAAACCATACAGGTCTAGCAGTACAGCTGCCCATGACCTCATAGATTACTTATCTGAAGAAGCAGAAGGTGCTATACACGGCTTTGAAGATGATATTGAGAAAGATAGAATAGAAAAAGAAAGAAAACGAATTCAAGGAGAAATAAATGTTGAGAAAACTTTCTTGGAAAGATTAAACAAAGCTCGGCAAGATCATGCTGAAGCTGATGGCTTGTATAACTTTATTTTTGGTATTGATACTAGCAATACTTATGAACTTCCTAAATACCTTTTAAATCAAGATGATATAATCGCGAACTTTTCGTATGGAATAAGTGGTCAAAAATACAATTCTAAAACCGCAGCAGCACATGATCTAGTAGAGTTCCTATATAAAGAATCTGAAAACCAAATAAATCATTTGGAAAATGAAATAAATAATCTATCCCCTGAACTTAGAAAAGAAAGAGATGAAAAGATAAAAGAGGTAGAAAATACAGTGCCTCCCCCTCCAGTTGAAACAATAGAAGCAACAGAACCAGAAATTCAACCAGAACCACCTATTTCAAATGTTGTGGAAGAAAAACATGTTAAGCGAATTAATGAAGATATGGTGACACCACCTACTACGATTAAAACTCGAACAAAGAAAGTCGTTAATCCAGAAAGTTCAACTATTGAAGCTGATGTTAATAATTTAGAAAAAAAGGGAGGAATCTTTAGAAGAATAGATATGCTAAGCAGAAAGTACCCAAAACTTTCGAGATTTTTACTTGCTTTGGAGCTAACTGCTATTTTGTCTAGTTATGCTGGCCATGATAACAGAACCTCTAATGAAGAAATTGTAAGCACTGATACACAGAAAGAACTGGAATTGAAAGTAGATAAAACATTAATTTCTTTAATGAATAAAAAACCAAAAGTCGATATCGAAAGTACTACAATGTTACCTGAAGGCTATGAGAATGATGTAACTGCTGAAGGGTTTGAAAATTTTGTATTATCTAATGAACAAATTGAAAGAATAATTGAAGATACTATGCCAAAAGGCTTCACATTTAATATATCGAAGATTGAATACATTGATAAGGAACCAGAAATACCAGATTCTTATGGTTTGAATAAGACCCAAAATACGGTAGGCTCAAGTAATACTAGTGCAGCGAGTGCATTTACTTCTAAAAGACGAATTGAAATTTACAAAAATTCGAGTAATAGTAAAATCTGGATTGCAAATCAATTGTTGGGTCATGAAGTTTTTCATTTTCAAGATTGGAGGACTAGTCCATTTCTAAGTCCTAATGAGAGATCAGAATTGCTAAGTCAAGTAATAAAAAGACTAGAATCTCCAGATAGATTTAAATCTTCCTATGTTGAAGATATAAATAACGTTGATAAGAAAGTCGAACTGGCGCTTAAGGCTGATGAATACTTTGCTGAAATAGGTGGTGCATATCTTTCTCCTAGTTTTGATTTACTTCCAGATGCTGACAAACAACTAGTCCGTGATTATATATTAAAAATTGATCCCAACTTTAAACGTGGCGATGCTCTTAAAAAACGTGATGAGATAATCGGTTATCATGTAAACAAAGGTGCAGACGACAATAGAACAGAAAGTCAACGTGAAATTGCAAGCGTACAAGCAGATTATCAAACACTTTTAAAAACTAGATATAATAACTATGAAAAATAAAGAAATCATTGCTATTTTAGATTCTTTGAGTAAATTTACTGCCTTTATTGATGAAAGTCTTACTGTGCATTATATTGAAAACGATAATGATGAATTGAAAAATAAATTGCAAAGCGCATTAGACAATGCAAAAGTTTCACCTAAAATACGTTCTGAAATTGAAACTGATGAAACCCG
>JACCDR010722576.1_pt1 | contig 12358 bp, 15 predicted proteins | sample 7446431 | NCBI WGS metagenome assembly JACCDR01 (sample SAMN15323443, study PRJNA562643) | freshwater metagenome | isolation source: river surface water | place: USA:Blue River Watershed | collected 2017-08-17
CGACGTAACTGGTCTGCGCGATCGCATGGACGCTGATCATGAGGAAGATTGGAAGGAAAATGAATTTCATTCAACCATTATATGGAAACAGGAGATGATTGCAAAAAAGTATTCGTTGGCTTATCAAAGCTCACAAGATCAGCTTCCCTGTACCAGATGCCATTGTTCTTAGAGAAAAGGCAGATGGATTCAAAAGGCAGTGAAGTGAATTCCTGGAACTCCTGACGGGCGAGCTCAATTGAAGCATGGAGGTCAGGACTATCAGTGTATCTTCCAATTGTGAGAAAGGATTTCGAACTCTTCAGGCGCTTTTCTCGGTCAGTGATATAAGACTGACAAATAGCAAAGAGAGACTCCTGACAAAGGGCCAGTTCTTCCTCAATCTGAGGATTCAAAAATAGAATTTTATTCTTTTTGTATTCGTGAACGTCGAGACCCGTGAAGTTCAGAACATGGTGAGCAGTATTCTCGAAATAAAAGGATTCCAGCTCTTCAACAAGCTCATCTTTTAACTTCTTTACTTCAGTGACTTCAATTTCAAATGGAGGCACGATAGGTAGGTGAAGATATGGATTCGTCTGATATTTTGAATCAAAACGAGAACGATAACTTTCAATATTTTTGGCGAAAGAATTGTCAGGATAGAATGTAAGACCGACGAAAAGTTTAGAAAGCATCGGGACCCCCTTTCAGCTTAGGTCCAAAAACCTTAATTCAATTTTAAGTCACAGCTCTGTTCTACACAATACAAAAGGGAGGGGAAGCTCTCCCCTCCTCATAAAAGTGTCTTATTTAACAGGATCGAATTGCGCGTGAGTCCCTAACTCCTCTTCAATACGAAGAAGTTGATTGTATTTCTCCATTCTGTCTGAACGAGAAGCAGAACCAGTTTTGATGTGACCAGCACCAGAAGCGACGGCAAGATCTGCAATGAATGCATCTGCTGTTTCACCCGAACGGTGAGAGATGATCGCCTTGAATCCATTGTCGTAAGCAAGCTTCAACGTATCGAAAGTTTCAGAAAGTGAGCCAATCTGATTCACTTTAACGAGAATTGCATTCGCTTCTTTCTGATCGATACCACGTTTAAGAATTTTCGCGTTTGTTACAAAAAGATCATCACCTACGTTCACTAGTTTAGAACCAAGTTTTGCCTGAAACGCAATGAAGCCTTTCTGATCTGATTCATCAAAACCATCTTCGATTGAGTAAATCGGAGCATTTTTAGTGAAGTTTTCGTAGTAACCAATCATCTCTTCAGATGAATAAGTTTTACCCTGCATTTCGTATTTGCCGTCTTTGTAGAATTCAGAAGCAGCACAATCGAGTGAAAGAGAGATATCTATGCCAGGTTTGTAGCCGGCCTTTTCAATCGCTGTAAGGATGCAAGAGATAGCCTCATCGTGAGATTTAAGATCTGGTGCGAATCCACCTTCATCACCTACGTTAGTTGAGTAACCTTTGTCAGACAAAACTTTTTTCAGGTGGTGAAAAACCTCAACACCTGCTCTAAAGTTTTCAGAGAAAGACTTCTTCATGTGAGGAACAATCATGAATTCCTGGATATCAAGATTGTTTGAAGCGTGAGCTCCACCATTAATGATGTTCATGAGTGGAGTTGGAAGTCGCATCTTCCCAACTGGATTTGGAACTTTCAGATCTTCGAAAAGATATTTGTAAACAGGCTTACCTTTTTCAAGAGCACCAGCACGGCACACGGCCATTGAAACTCCAAGAATTGCATTCGCTCCAAGCTTTTCCTTATTCTCAGTTCCATCGATTTCGAGCATGAGATTATCAATAGCTCTTTGATCAAACACACTCTTTCCAATAAGTTTCGGAGCGATCAGGTCATTCACATTTTTAACCGCTTTGAGAACACCTTTGCCCATGTAGATTGATTTATCACCATCACGAAGTTCAAGAGCTTCGCGAGAACCAGTTGATGCACCAGATGGAACTGAAGCGCGACCAACAAAACCTCTGTCCGTTGTTACATCTACTTCAATTGTTGGATTACCGCGTGAATCAAGAATCTGGCGTGCATGCACTTTTTTAATAGTACTCATTAGAGGCTCCTTTTATGGTGCCTCTATTCTACCCGCCCTACGAGTTCTGAAAAGAGATTACGAAGCTTTTTTGAGAATTGGGATTGCCCATTCAGGTGGCTTGAAGTTCGTCTTAGGGAATGGAAGTTTATTGGCCACAAACTCTTCAAAGAAAGTCGGAACATAACCCGTTGCGACCATTTCTCCGATGAATTTGCCGTTTTCATCCTTACCAGTTTGCACCCAGCGAAAAATATCTCGCACCACATAACGACCATGCTCGTCTACTCCAAGAACCTCAGAGATGTGAGACGTACGACGGCCACCATCATGATAACGAGAACACTGAACAATCATTTGAAGAGCTGACCCCACCATCTTACGAATAGCATCAGGTGGAATTTTTGTTTCGCCCATCAGGCAAAGAGTTTCAAGACGAGTACAAGCATCAACAGGATTATTGGCGTGAACCGTACCCATTGAACCTTCGTGACCAGTTCCCATCGCATTCAGAAGATCGAGTGCTTCAGATCCACGAACCTCCCCTACGATGATACGGTCTGGACGAAGACGAAGTGCTGATTCCATGAGATCTCGGATCGTCACTTCTTTAATACCACGCTCTTTATTTTCTTTACGTGTTTCGAAACGAACCACGTGCTCTGCTTTAATTTGTAGCTCGGCCGCATCCTCAATAATAAGAAGACGCTGAGTCTTCGGCATACGTCCACCGAGAACGTTCAGCATAGTTGTTTTACCTGAACCGGTACCACCACTCACTAGAGTGTTCTTACCAAGATACATACAACAATCCAGAAAACGCGCTCCATCCGGAGAGAGAGAGCCAAAATTGATCAGGTCCTTAAGACCGAGTTTTTCTTCTGAGAATTTACGAATCGCAACTGTTGTTCCACATTTCGCCATTGGTGGAATCACCACTGCGATACGGGAACCATCCGGAAGACGAGCATCAAGACGTGGATTATCAGCATCGATCACTCGACCAACCGATTGAGCAATGGCACGCATTGATGCCATAAGAGATTCATCATCAGGAAATTTATTCGGAACGCGGTAAACAAGACCCTTCTTCTCGATAAAGATTTCGAATGGTCCGTTGATCATGATTTCAGAAATAGAAGGATCCTTCAGCAAATCGCTGATGGGTGATAAGAGACTGGCAATTGCGTCTTGAAAAACGCCACTCATGACTAATCCTTAGTACTCTTTAGGAGTCCATACACCTTCGTGAGATTTCTCCGAAGCTACTTCTCTTTTCGGCACGGCTTTCTTTAAAACAACGATTTTTCCGTCATTTTTTGAACTCGGACAATAAAAAGCGAATTCACCGGCCTTATCAAAAACAGCTTCCGCCTCAGTGACCTTACCTTTATTAGCGGCAAGGAAAACTTTATGAGACTCAACGATCATGCAATGTGGTTCTTCTACGGTTGAAGTAACGTAGAATTTAACTTTTTCGCCTTCAAATACTGAAAGTGATTTCGGGTAATAACCCTCTTTCGTCACGATCACTGATACTTCACGCACCGGCTGAGGTTTGTTATCAGCAGCGAAGACTGTCATTGAAAGAAGAAAAGAAAAAAGGAAGAGCTTCATTTAAACCTCATTGTTCCTTTCTCTTATCGGCCAATTCGAATCAAATTTTAACTGGAAATGAGAATGGCACTACCTGAGTAATCCGCTCTACTTCACAAGCGATAAGCTCTGCTTGCAACCTACTGAAAGTGCTTCTTTATTTTTCATCAAGCATTCTTTCAATGGTGAAAGTTCAGTGTAGCTCTCACATCCTTTAATTTTGGACTTATCGTCCTTACAAGCGGCCATCACTTTTGAGGCCATCTCTTTTCCTTTCACACCTAACTCAGAAAATTTCGGGAGCTGGGCCAATGTGGGTAATGAAATGATGAGACCGAGGAAGATTAATTTCATAGATTCCTTGATTTAAATTCTGACTGTTTCTATCACGTAATAAGCTGGTGTTTCGTAAGGATGTGTAAGATTCAAAGCATCGATGGCCGCTTTCAAAAATTCTTTCAAACAAATCATTTCAATTTTCAACTCACGAACTCTTTCTAAATCTCCTTCCTGGCCAATGAAAGGAGTTGCCCCTGGAAGTGGTTTAAATTGCCCTAAACCACCGTATTCAAAAGAACATTTCTCATAATTGCCGAGCTTGCCTGCTCCTGCTTTGAACATGCTTTCCTTCACTATTTCAGCATGAGTTTCTGGTACGTAAAAAGCAATGTGATACATGAAAAATCCTTAATCGTTTGACGCGTATAACGGCTCAATTTAATCGTCTTTCCAACATAATCTTACATAGAGATGTCAGCTTTAAATCAGAGTAGACAGCTCTTTTTGAAAAACGAAACAATAACGTTCGCTAACAAAATCCTAACACAAGTGTGTTTTAGAGATCACGGAGGATATATGAAATCTATGAAAATGACGGCCATGGTTCTTGGCCTCACAATCGCAAGCTCGGCATTCACTTGCTCTGAAAATGGTAAAGGCGGATTCGTTCCAGAGAACGATCTCTATATCCCATCAAGTGTTAAATCGATCAACGGCATCTCAGAAGAAGAATTCAACAAGGCAATCGACGAAGTTGAAGAAATCTACGCTCCAATCGTTGCAAACATGGGCGGAAAACTTGATATCGAAAGAAACTGGACTGACGGTACTGTGAATGCTTACGCATCTCAGTCTGGTAAAACTTGGAAAGTAGCAATGTTCGGCGGTCTCGCTCGTCACGCTACAATCACAAAAGATGCTATGGCACTTGTTGTTTGTCACGAAATCGGTCACCACATCGGTGGAGCACCTAAGAAAGGTGGATCTACTTCTGGCGGCGGATGGTGGGGCGGCTCATCAGGCGGCGTTTCTTCTTGGGCTTCTAACGAAGGTCAAGCTGACTACTTCGCAACTCTTAAGTGTCTTCGTAAATCATGGATCAACGATAACAACGCTGAGATCGTTAAAACTCTTAACGCTCCAAAAATGGTGACTGATCTTTGTAAGAAGACTTACAAGAAAGATAAAGTTGATCAGGCGCTTTGCGTACGTACATCAATGGCAGGGAAATCTGTTTCAGATCTTTTCTCTTCATTAAGCAAACTTCCTGAAACAAAATTCGAAACACCTGACGCTAAAGTTGTTACAAAAACTGATGACAACCACCCTAAAGCTCAGTGTCGTCTAGATACTTATTACCAAGGTTCTCTATGTGACATCTCTATGAACGACGATGTTTCACAAAAAGAAGAAGTACAAGGTACTTGCCACGGTTCACTTGGCCACAAAATCGGTCTTCGTCCGCTTTGCTGGTTCAAACCTTCTAAGTAATCACTTCCGAAAGGCCGCGCAAGCGGCCTTTTTTTTTGGTCAAAAATCAACGCCCGCAGTCCGCTCTCACACCTCACCTAGACATAAATTCATTGCTCAAGAATGATGACCCTCAATGGAGGTGCTATGCAAATTCTTGTTCTCACCCTCGTCTCTCTCATTTTTGCTCCGCCTGTTTATGCCACGATCCTTCCGGAAAACAGCCTTGCCATTCCGGTTACCCAAAAGAGTGATGGACTCACAGATATTCAATACAACGCCGTCATTGATAAGGTCGAAAAAGTCTATCGACCTATCGTTGAAGGGCTCGGTAAAAAGTTAACAATCAACAGACTCTGGAGTGACCCTCGCGTGAATGCAGGAACATCCATGAAGGGTAATGAATGGATTCTCTATCTTTACGGTGGTTATGCGAGACACCCTCTTATTACTGAGGATGCTTATGCTTTGGTCATTTGCCATGAGCTTGGACATCACCTCGGAGGAACTCCTAAGAAGATTCTTGATGGAACAAACCCAGGATGGCCATCTGTAGAGGGACAAGCCGATTATTTTGCCACTCTCAAATGCCTTAGAAAAATTTTTAGAAAAGATGATAACACTGCTGCGATCTCGCAGCTTGTTGTACCGGAAATTGTATCGCAAAAATGCTCAGAGAGTTTCAAAACAGAATGGGAAATCTCTATGTGCAAACGTACATCAATGGCAGGAATGAGTGTTGCAGCTATATCGGCAGATATGAGACAGGCAGAAGTTCCAGTCGTTGAATCTCCAGATCCTTCCATAGTTGAATCAACATTTGAAGCGCACCCGGTGCCTCAGTGCAGGCTGGATACTTACTTTCAAGGAAGTATTTGTGAAGTGAGCTCAGCAAGACAAGTTTCCACAGACGATGAGACAAAGGGAACTTGTCATGAAAATCTGGGTCACGAGTCAGGACTGAGACCGAGTTGCTGGTTTAAAGCGACAATGAAATAAAAAAGGCCGGGATAAACCCGGCCTTCATTTCGAAAATATCTTTTAAAGATTATTTTTTCTTAGGAGCCGGAGCTGGCTTAGCAGCTGCTTCAGGCTTAGAAACTTTGAAAAGCTCAACTTCGAAGATAAGAGTTGCGCCACCAGGAATTTTTGGAGGAGCACCAGCTTCGCCGTAAGCAAGATCTGAAGGAATTACGAATTTAGTTTTTCCGCCTTCTTTCATCGTTTGAAGACCTTCAGTCCATCCTTTGATTACACGGTTAAGTGGGAATGAAATTGTTTTTCCACGCTCAACTGATGAATCGAAAACTGTACCGTCAGTAAGTGTACCGTGGTAGTGAACTTCAACAACGTCTTCAGCACTTGGAGATGCTCCAGTACCTTCTTTAAGAACTTTGTATGCTAGACCAGATTCAGTCTTAGTAGCACCTTCAGCTTTAACGAAATTATCGATGAATGATTTACCAGCTTCTTTTTCTTTAGCAGCAACTTTATCCATACGAGCTTTGAAAACTTCCTGGATACGGTTCTGATATGTAGCCATATCTACTTCAGATTTTTCATTCTTAGCGGCCATTGCAACACCTTTGTAAAGTGCAGCTAGTTCAGCATCAGAAAGAGTTAGGCGCTGAAGGTTTCCACCAAGCATGTATCCCATAGCGTAGAAAGTTTTATCGTCTTCAGACTTAAGGTCAACTTTCTTAGGGTCATTAGAATTACAAGAAGAGAGAACAAGAGCAGAAACAATTAGGCTTAATAAAACCAATGTTTTTTTCATTGAGAACAATCCTTTGTTGATTAAAAACAGGTTAAGGATAACTTTATTTCCGTGCCTTTGCCAATATTTCCAAATGGCTGTCTGACTTCCAGAGAAGAAAAATAAGACTCAGTGCACCTACACCTGTCGCAATGAGACCGACTGGTATCTCAGCACCAAAGACAGGAAAGTAATAGCAAACAGCATCGATGAGCATAAGGAACAAACCGTTCATCAATGCTCCAATAAAATACTCTCCAGAAAGATCACTTCTCTTAAACCAGAATCTCCTACTGATGAGTGGAAAGATCAGACCTAAAAAGGAAAAGGCCCCGAAAAGTCCTACAACCGCAAAAGTACTGACGGCAACGTAAACAAAAATAAATGTCTGGAAACGTCCATAATGATGACTAATGTTGGAGGAAATACTTCTTCCCAAAGAAAAAGAATAAAATTGTCGCTTAAATTGTAACCAACCAACTATGAAATAAACTTCTACTAAAAACAAAATGCCTAGAGTCTTCAGATCGGCAAATCGAAAGTGACCAAACCAAAGCTCCACAGGAAATGGAAGGTTGAAGGCGAGAAACAAAAACTGCCAAAGTGAAAATACCGCTCCAACTAACAGGTTGAAGGTAAGACCTATAAGAACAAGCCTGTTGATATTGACTTGAGTCTTCATGAAGCGAGAAAAAAAATATCCAAAAAGAATGAAAACCGGAAAGCCCTTGATAAAGAGTTCTGTCGCAGGCCAGTCCACTCCCATTGAAATCATGATCGAATGAATAATCAGAATCCAAAGAATACTGACACCATCAAAGCCTAGAGTTGAAGGACTTGCGAGAACGTTTCTGGAATTCATCTGGATAAGACTTCCGGATTGTGAGAGCACGACACCGGATAAAAAGGCGCACAATAAACGTGGTAGGATGTATTCCATTAGATCCTGCCTTTGAGGGTCTTGTCTTCAATGGAAAGTTTCAAGGTTGAGTCCACGATCGAAATCCATGATGAATCATGCTCGATGATCACGATTGCCTTATGCAGGGATTGAAGCTCATGTATAAGATCATTCAACACGACTCTCATTGTGCTATCAAGATTCTGAGAAGGTTCATCAAAAATGAGAACATCCTTTTTGATAAACGCTCCCATGCAAATTTTCAGCATCTGCTCTTCACCACCTGACAAGGCGGATTGAAGGCGATCTGATTTTTGATCCAGATGAAAAAGACACCAATACTTCTCAAAAAGTTTTTCATCGAGCTGATCCTTGGTTGCATCCAAGAATATTTTCTTTATTTTCCCGACAGACCTGTCATAAAACAGATCAAGGGCCGATTGCCTGACGAGAGAAACTTTATCCTGATATAGATCGAAGACTTCAGAGGCGAGAGTTGATTTCCCGGTTCCATTCTCCCCTTTGATCAACAGAATCCTGCCAGCACCAATGTCTAGTTCAACATCACATGCAATGTGCGGAAGAAAATCTTTTTTTGTAATTTTGATCTTCATTTCAAAGACTCAAATAAATAGGTCATTCCCTCGAGCTGAGAGAGACCTGGAACTAGTATGCCGGGAAAAGAAACATTCACTTTCAATTCCGTCCGCTTAAAACTCTTTGAATCTTTCCGACCGGGATCCGACAAACCAACAATCAGCATTCCTTTCAAATCCTGCATGATTTTTGCTGACCAGTTCACATAGGCCAGTTCAGTTGGATAGGTTTCAATTTTCTTTTTCTCTTTCAGCCATTTCACTGCACCATCATTGGCCATGATCATTTCCGGATAACGTTCACCTTTGACCTCACCCAGGAAGAAAAGGATTTTTATCGTCACCGGAAGTGAATCGAGAATGCGTTTTTCGAGACTCACTCTTTTTGATTCGATTTTTTCTATTTGTTTCTGGCAATCAACAGTCAGTGGAATGATAGCCTTTAATGTTTCGTGGATTGTTTCTGTTGGTGTTTTATTTCGAGTGATGATTTCTATTTTGTTAATACGGTGTGAGCCCAATATTTTCGTCAGCTCTCGACTTTCATCGTAAATGACCGTCGATGATTTGAATTCCGATAAGACAGATTGAGAGAGAAAAATTCCACCAGGATAAACCTTTCCTGAATATTCAGATTCTTTAATCGGATTGAAGACTGAAATGCCTTTTAAATCCTTTAGTAATCCTAATTCTTTAAACAAGACTGTCGAGCTGCCTGACAAAGAAACGACAGAAGAATTCTGATTGAATCGACATTCGGCCCAGGAACTCAAAGAGAATGCCAGGATGAAAAGACTAAGAAAGATTTTCATCCATCGCCTCGTTGGCCTTGCGGTCACAGTATTCATTCTGAGGGTGACCTCCATGACCTTTCACCCACATCCACTCAATCTGGAGAAATGAATTTCTAAGTGAATCAAGTTCCTGCCAAAGCTCAAGATTCTCAGGAGCTTTACCATCTGCTTTTTTCCATCCTCGGGACTTCCATCCTTCAACCCAACTTTTCATTCCATCGACGACATACTTTGAATCAGTGATGACTTTAATTTTGGTAAGAAGTGGTTCTTTTCCATTTGCAGGAAGAACATCTTTCAGATCGTGAAGACCACGAATCGGCCCTGATAATTCCATCTTGTTATTAGTCGTGTGAGATTCAAACTCCACTCCTTCTGTCACGATGGAGCCATCGTGATTTTGAACGACAAAAGCAAAAGCTCCAGGTCCCGGATTACCACGGCAACCACCGTCTGAGTAAATGGCAATCGTATTCGGCTCCCCTGAGATTTCCGCCGGAGGTGGAAGGGTATCATTTGAGGACTTTTTCTCATCATCCGGGAGGGAATTCAGAGTTTCCCGGATGGATTGAAAAGACTTCTTTAATTCTTCATTGAGATTGTCTTGCTTAGAGAGCCAGGTCTCGATCGAATTGAGGGCGCGAAGATGTTTTTTCTTCATTTTGACCTTTTGGCGCAGCACGGCAACGGTCTATTCCTTTGCCAACTTTTTAACGCGATAGTATCTTCTGTGGAAATTAACCCAACCAGGGCGGGACCATTTGAGTCTTCCATTTTCAATTAAAGTTTATAAGCAATACTTTAATTTTGCATCTTCGCACTTCATGATTTTTGATAACGGCACGAGAGAACCTCTTCATGGCCACAATTATCGTGTTAAAGTTCGCGGAGAAGCCCCGAATCTTGAAGGCGATATGGTTTTTGATTTCCTTGATATTAAACCTATCGTTCGTGAAGTTTGCGATTCTCTTGATCACAAACTTTTGATTCCAAAAGATAACAAGCACCTGAAAATTTATACTGAAAAAAAGAATTACGTTATTGAGACACCAGATGAGTCTGTCTTCTCAATTCCGATGAGTGATGTATTATTGCTCCCGATTCTCAATACAAGTGCAGAAAGAATCGCAGTTTATATCTGTGATGAAATACGTAAAAAAGTTAACGCAAAGTTTGGATTTGCTTTCAATAGCTTCGAAGTGGAGGTTGAAGAGACACCAGGGCAATCTGCTGTTTATCTTCATAAAGAGTAACTATGATTTTTTCTGAATTAGAAAATGGAACATCTCTAGAGGGTCACCCTATCCCGGTGTTCAAAACAGACATTAAAGCATCAAAGTATCTTTACCTCATTGGTGGAGTTCACGGTGATGAAGTCGAAGGTGTATACGTCTTAAAAGAACTTTTTGCTTGGCTCAAAACAGAGCATGCACTTAAAGATCTTCCGATGATCGTAATTCCCATCCTTAACGTTGATGGTTACCGCGCTCAAACACGTGTGAATGCTCACCAAGTTGATTTGAACCGCAACCTCCCAACGAAAGATTGGACGAATGTAGCGACTCAGGCAAAATACAATCCAGGTCCCAAGGCGCTTTCTGAGCCTGAGAACCAGTTCCTTGTGAAACTCATGGATAAGTACAAGCCAGGCTTCATCATGTCGTTCCATACTTGGAAACCCATTTTGAATTATAACGGCGAATGCAAAGACGTAGCTGACTACCTCGCCCTATTTAACAAGTACGAAACTGCATCTGATATCGGTTACCCGACTCCGGGATCACTAGGTACTTATGCTGTCGAAAAGTACTCTTCACCAGTTCTTACGTTTGAATGCCCTGAACTTAAGAAACACCGTGAAAGCTTAAAAGACATCTGGAAAGAAAACGAAGAGGGCCTTAAGCGCTTCTTCCAAACAGAGATCGTCTGGAACAAACTCCGCTAAAATAAAAAAGCCCTCGAAAGAGGGCTTTTTTTTTATTTAAACTCTTATTCATTTCAAATGGCTTGAGATTGAACTTTATGAAGAGGGAGCAATTAAGGCGTACAAAGTACGTTGAAGGACGCGACATCAAACATTAAAGTTCAATGTCGCCCATTTCAAATGAATTAACTAGCTTTCGTGAATTTGATGACTTCAACCGGACAAGCTTCTGCAGCTTCCTGCATACGTAGACCGTCATCTAGAGGAGCGTTTGGACGAATGATACATGTATCAGCAAGAACCTCGAACACTTCTTTGTAGATGTCTTCGCAAGCGTTACAAACGATACAACCTGGTTCAATCCAAACTTTCGCCACTTTGAAGTTTTCAGCAGCTGGAGCTGCAGCACCACCAGCACCGCCAGTTGTAGTTGGAGCCGCTGATCCAGCAAACGCAGCTGCGAAAGCAGGGTTTGTAGGGATAGCAAGCTGAGCACCTTTACCAGGAACTGTATCAGCAATGAATGAGCGAATAGGAATATCAATTGGTGGTTTAGAAGCTTTAGCATCTGAAAGCTTGTGATCACCAGAATACTGTTCGACAGTCAGGTGAGCATCAGAAACAAGTTTCTTGAATTTTGAACCTTTCATATCGAACTGGAAAACAACTCCATCTTTAGTCGATGAAACTTCAACCTGGATCATGCCAAGTTCAAAGTTCTTTGCTCCAAGAAGCTCGATCAGACCCGGGCCCATATCGATCTCTTGAGCGAACGAAGTTTTCTTCGGTTCAAAGTTTTTTGAAACTTCAACTTGAGTCGGATTACCGTATGGATTGAAGAGACGAATTCTGATCGTATCTAAAGCAGCTGGCTCTTTTGCTGAATTCCATTTGAACCCAAAAGCAAAAAAGTTCCCGCTCTTAGTAGAACGAAGGATAGTAAGTTTCGGTTTACCGAAAAGTGTTTCAAAAGTTCCGAATAACAAACTTAGGA
>JACCDR010117161.1_pt1 | contig 12357 bp, 9 predicted proteins | sample 7446431 | NCBI WGS metagenome assembly JACCDR01 (sample SAMN15323443, study PRJNA562643) | freshwater metagenome | isolation source: river surface water | place: USA:Blue River Watershed | collected 2017-08-17
CGCAGCGCCTTCACGATCTCGCGCAGGGTCAGGTGCTCGGCCTTGCTGAAGTACGTGTTGCCGGCACTGAACGAGATGTCCATGTCGGACTCGGTCAGGTCGTAGAACGCCGGCTCGAGTTCGGGGATCTTGGGGCGCTCGGTGCGCTTCAGCGGATCGAGATCGGCCCAGCGGCTGCCCAGGAAGCGGTAGGCCGCGATCAGGCTCTGCACGTGCACCTGCTTGCGCGCCACCGCCAGGTCGGCCTCGCTGGCCTTCAGCGCGAAGGCATTGGCCTTGGCACGCTGGGCGAAGGACTCGACAACCGGGGCGTGGGCGACGTCGCGGTTGTCGGAGCCGTCGACCGCGGGAACGTGCTGGAGGTTGTCGAAGTAGGCGCGCCAGTTCTCGGGAACGCTGCCGGGGTTGTCGAGGTAGGCCTCGTACAACTCTTCGACATAGGGCGCGTTGCCGCCGAACAGGTACGAGTTGGACCTGTGTTGCTGCATCATGTTTCGCTCACCTTGGGCCCCAGGTTTCCGGGGGCACCGATGGGTTGGACAACCTTCCGCGGCCCCGGCTCGACCGGTTGGCGGACTAGCGACCCGCCTTGCTGCTCACCACACACCAGGCGCGTGCGACTGCAAGGGGACGGGAAGGAACGGGTTTCGACAAGGGGACTCTACCACCGCAAACTTGCACAAACTTGCAGGATTGGCCCGCGGCGGCGCCTCTGTTGGCGGCACCGTCGCGAGACTGCGGCTGGCACAGTGCCACTCCGATGCGAACCGTGGTGATCCTGCTGCACGCCGAGGCCCCGCCCAAGCCGGCCGAGGGCCAGGCCTGCAACGGCTGCGGCGTCTGCTGCACGGCGGTGCCCTGCCCCGTCGGGCAAGTGCTGTCGCGGCGCCGCACGGGCGCCTGCGTGGCCCTGCACTGGGCCGAAGGCGAACGGCGCTACCGCTGCGGGGTGGTCGACGAACCGGCCCGCTTCCTGCCATGGCTGCCGAAGCGCTGGGCCCGGCGTCTTGCGCTGCGCTGGATCGCCGCCGCCAAGGGCTGCGACTCGGACTACGTGGCCGGCTGAGCCCGGCCGCACAGGCCGGGCTTGCCCGGGCTGGCGCGCCGCCGGCCAGCGCATACCATCCGCGCTTCCGTTTCCTTGAGGAGCCTTGCATGAGATTCAAGACCCTGCTGGCAGCCGCCAGCCTGGCCCTTGCCGCGGCCGTCGCCCCGGCCCACGCGCAGACCTTGCGCTGGGCGGCGCAGAACGACATCCTGACGATGGACCCGCATTCGCAGAACCACGCGACGACGAACGCGATCCTGATGCACGCCTACGAGGGCCTGACCCGCTACAACGAGAAGTACGAGGTCGAGCCGGCGCTGGCCACCAAGTGGACCTTCATCAGCCCGACGCAGGTGCGCTTCGAGCTGCGCAAGGGCGTCAAGTTCCATGCCGGCACGCCCTTCACCGCCGACGACGTGGTGTTCTCGTTCGGCCGCATCAAGCAGCCGCAGGGCACGATGCAGATCTACGTGACCGGCATCAACGAGGTCAAGAAGATCGACGACCACACGGTCGACCTGATCCTGAGCGCGCCGAACCCGATCCTGCTGCGCAACATCATCGACTTCCGCATCATGAGCAAGGCGTGGGCGGAGAAGAACAAGACCACCAACGTGCAGGACTACAAGGCCAAGGAAGAGAACTTCGCCAGCCGCAACGTGATGGGCACGGGCGGCTTCCGCATCCTGAGCTGGCAGCCCGAGCAGCGCGTGATGATGGCCCGCAACGACCTCTGGTGGGACAAGGCCAAGGGCAACGTGCAGCAGGTGGTCTACACCCCGATCAAGAGCGACGCCACCCGCGTGGCCGCGCTGCTGGCCGGTGACGTGGACCTGCTCACCGACATCCCCACGCAGGACGTCGCCCGCCTGCGCAGCGACAAGAAGCTGAAGATCGTCGACGGCCCCGAGGTGCGCACGATCTACCTGGCGCCGGACGTCGGCAGCCCGGAGCTGAAGCACAGCAACATCAAGGGCAAGAACCCCTTCGCCGACAAGCGCGTGCGCCAGGCGCTGAGCATGACCATCGACCGCGAGGCGATCAAGCGCACCATCATGCGCGGCATGTCGATCCCGGCCGGCATCATGGTGGCCCCCGGCGTCAACGGCAACACGCCCGACATCGACGTGCCGACCAAGGTCGACGTCAACGGCGCGAAGAAGCTGCTGGCCGATGCCGGCTACCCGAACGGCTTCGAGGTGCGCATGAACTGCCCGAACAACCGCTACGTCAACGACGAGGAGATCTGCCAGGCCGTGCTCGCCATGTGGGCGCGCATCGGCGTGAAGGCCACGCTGATGGCCGAGAACATGGCCACCTTCAGCCAGCGCTTCCAGAACTTCGACAGCTCGCTGTACCTGCTCGGCTGGGGCGTGGCGACCTTCGACGCGCAGTACACGATCCAGTCGCTGGTGCGCACGCGCACCACCGGCGCCGACGGCAACTTCAACTTCTCGCGCATCAGCGATCCGACCATCGACCGCCTGACCGACGCGATGAAGTCGGAGATGGACGTCGCCAAGCGCAACGCGATGATCCGGGAAGCGCTGGTCCGCATCAAGGACGAAGTGCTGCTGATCCCGCTGCACCACCAGATGCGCCCCTGGGCGATGAAGGCCGGCGTGACCACCGTGCACCGCTCGGACGACCGGCCGGAGGCGCGCTTCACTTCGGTGAAGTAAGGCCCGGCGGTACCAGCGACAAGGGGCCCCACGGGCCCCTTTTTTTCATCTCGCGCCGGCCGGCCGACGCCGACGGCCGGCCTGTCCAGATGCTCAGCCGCGGCGTCGCCGCAGCACGAAACCCAGCGCGCCGAGGCCAGCCAGCATCGTCGCCAGCGTGCCGGGCTCGGGCACGACCGCCACGCCGTTGAAGGCGACCTCGCGGATCTCGATCTGAAGATTCGACGTCAGCACGTCGAGTTGCACCGTCGACACGCCCATCACCGTACTGGCGAAGGTGTAGACCTGCGGAGCCAACTGCGAGACGGCCGACAGTTCGCCGGTGCTGCCGAGCAGGTTGCCGGAAGCGTCCTCGAAGCTGAGCTGGAAGGTGCGCACGCCTTCGTTCGAGACGTTGATGTCGTTCCACAGCGTGAAACTCTCCAGGTTGTAGGCCTGGTCCAGCGCGAGCGTGATGCGACCTGAGCGGATGCCATTGGCGGCGAAGCCATTGAACGGAAAGTCCGCGGTGATCCCGTCGTTGATCTGGTCGAGCGTGAACTCGTAGCCGCAGCAAGAGAAGAACGGCAAGTCGGCGCTGGGCGAGATCTGGCCGGTGGCAATGACGTCGGCGCGGGCGGCACCGGCCAGCGTGAGTGCAGCCAGCATCGCTGCAGCAGGGATCGAGCGGGCGGTCATCATCTATGGTTCTCCAGGGAAGGGGGCCTGCTTGGCCGATGCAAGCCCAGTGCACATCGCCTGAGAGTGTGCTCGGCCGACGACGCCGCGTCATTCCCGCAGGTGCGGGGTCGGTCAAATGTCGACGACCTGCCCGCCGCGCATCAGCACCCGGATCGACCGTGCCGGCTCGGCCAGCAGCGAAGCGTCGACCGTCGGGTCACCTTCCACCACCAGCAGGTCAGCCCAGGCGCCGGCGACGATCTCGCCCACCTGGCCCTCGAGCCGCATCAGGCGGGCGGCGGTGATGGTCGCGCTCTGCAGCACCTGCACGGGCGTCTGCACCGCGCTGCGCAGCAGGAACTCGCTGTTCTGCAGCCCGTGCATGTGTCCCAGCAGGTCGGACCCGAAGGCCACCGGCACACCTTCGGCCAGGGCCAGCGCGATGGCGTTCACGCCGCTGGCCTGCACGCGCTGCAGCTTGGCCAGCATCTCGGCCGACCAGCCGAGCCGCTCGCCTTCGTCGGCCAGCGCGGCGTAGGTGGCGAGCGTGGGCACGAGGTACGCGCCGCAGCGCTTCATCTCGCGGGCGGTGGCCTCGTCGAGCAGGTTGCCGTGCTCGATGCTTCGCACGCCGGCCTGCACGGCGCGCGTGATCGCGCGCGGCGAGTAGGCGTGCGCCAGCGCGTACAGATTGGCAGCTTCGGCCTCTTCGACCGCGGCGCGCAGTTCCTCGACCGAGAACTGCGTGCCGTCGATCGGGTCGGTTGGGCTGCTGACGCCGCCGCCGGCCATGATCTTGATCTGGTTGGCGCCTTGCCGCACCTGCTCGCGCACCGCGCGCCGCACTTCGCCGACGCCGTCGGCCACCGCGCCGATGAGCCCGAGGCCGGCGCAGCTGCAGTACATCTCGCCGCTGCGCACCCCGCGCGGCCGCATGTCGGCGTGGCCGCCGGTCTGCGTGATCGGCTGCACGCTGATGTAGAGGCGCGGGCCTTCGTACAAGCCGCGCTCGACGGCGGCCTGCAGGCCCCAGTCGGCACCGGCGGCGTCACGCACGGTGGTGAAGCCGCGGCGCAGCATGGCCGCCATCAGCCGGGCCGATTCGGCGCCGGTCAGCGAGGGCGGCTGCAAGGCCAGGCCGGGCAGGTCGTGCGAGGTGGCCGACACGTGCACGTGGGCGTCGACCAGTCCCGGCAGCACGACCCGGTCTTCGGCGTCGATGGTGCGGGCGACGTCGCCCACCTCGATCGGCTGCTGCGTCACCGCGGCAAACCGATCGCCTTCGATGACGATGGTGCTGCCCGGCCGCAGCACGCCGGCCGCGCTGTCGAAGACGGTGGCGTTGCGGATGACCTGTCGGATCACTTGAACTGGGCTCCCACCGCGCGGCGCGGCACGCTCAAACTAGCCGGGCGCGCGCTGCGTCGTACTCGCGCTGCAGCCGGGCCACGAGTTCGGCCGCCGGCACCACGGCCTTCACCGGCGCGATGCCCTGGCCGCAGCCCCAGATGTCCTTCCAGGCCTTCTTGGCGTCGCCGCCGAAGTTCATCTTGCTCGGGTCGCTCTCGGGCAGGTTGTCCGGGTCCATGCCGGCGTTGCGCACCGAGGCTTTCAGGTAGTTGCCGTGCACGCCCGTGAAGAGGCTCGAGTAGACGATGTCGTCGCTGTTGCTGTCGACCACGCACTGCTTGTAGGCGTCGGTCGCACGGGCTTCGTCGGTCGCGATGAAGGCCGAGCCGATGTAGCCGAAGTCGGCCCCCATCGCCTGCGCGGCCAGCACCGCGCCGCCGGTGGCGATGGCGCCGCTGAGCGCCAGCGGGCCGTCGAACCACTCGCGGATCTCCTGGATCAGCGCGAAGGGGCTCTTCACCCCGGCGTGTCCGCCGGCACCGGCCGCCACGGCGATCAGGCCATCGGCGCCCTTCTCCACCGCCTTGTGCGCAAAGGCGTTGTTGATGATGTCGTGCATCACGATGCCGCCCCAGCCGTGCACGGCATCGTTGACGTCGGTGCGTGCGCCGAGCGAGGTGATGATCAGCGGCACCTTGTAGCGCGCGCACATCTCCATGTCGTGCTCGAGACGGTCGTTGCTCTTGTGCACGATCTGGTTGATGGCGAACGGCGCGGCCTTCTGCTGCGGATGGTCGCGGTCCCAGGCGGCGAGCGTCTCGGTGATCTCGGCGAGCCACTCGTCGAGCTGCGAGGCCGGCCGCGCGTTCAGCGCCGGCATCGAGCCGACCACGCCGGCCGTGCACTGCGCGATGACGAGCTTGGGGTTGCTGATGATGAAGAGCGGCGCGCCGATGACCGGCAGGCGCAAGGTGTCGAAGATCGGGTGCAGCGGCATCAGAAGGACTCCAGGGCCAGCGCGGTGACGGAATCGGCGCCGTCGACGATGCTGTCGCGCAGCCCCGCCGTCTTGTTGAGGATGTGGTCGCCATAGAAGCGCGCGGTGGCGATCTTGGCGCGCATGAAGTCGGCGTCGATGCCGTCGGCCAGGCGGTCTTCGGCGGCCATCAGCGCCCGCGCCATCTGCCAGCCGGCCACCACGGTGCCGGCGAGCATGAGGTACGGCACGCTGCCGGCGAACACCGCATTCGGGCTGGCCTTGGTCTGGCCGGCAACGAAGTCGACCACGTCGAGGAAGGCCTGCCGCGCCGCGCCGAGCTGGCGCGCCATCGTGCGGCCGGCGGGGCTCGCGCGGCCGGCGAGTTCGGCTTCGGTGGCGGCGATCTGTGCCGCGATGCCGCGCGCGGTGCGGCCGCCGTCGCGCGCGGTCTTGCGGCCGACCAGGTCGTTGGCCTGGATCGCCGTCGTGCCTTCGTAGATGCTGAGGATCTTCGCGTCGCGCAGGTGCTGCGCCGCGCCGGTCTCCTCGATGAAGCCCATGCCGCCGTGCACCTGCACGCCGAGGCTCGCGACGTCGAGCGCCATCTCGGTCGACAGGCCCTTGATCAGCGGCACGAGGAACTCGTAGAAGGCGAGGTTCTCCTTGCGCACCTCGGCATCGGGGTGGGCATGCGCGGCGTCGTAGGCCGCGGCGCCCACCAGCGCCATCGCGCGGCAGCCTTCGGTGTGCGCGCGCATCGTCATCAGCATGCGGCGCACGTCGGGATGGTGGATGATGGGTGCTGCGGTGTTCATCGAGCCGTCGACCGGCCGGCTCTGCACGCGGTCGCGCGCGTAGCGCACGGCATGCTGGTAGGCGCGCTCGGCCAGCGCGATGCCCTGCACGCCGACGCCGAAGCGGGCCGCGTTCATCATGATGAACATGTACTCGAGGCCGCGGTTCTCCTGGCCGATGATCTGCGCCACCGCACCGCCGTTGTCGCCGTACTGAAGGACGGCCGTGGGGCTGGCCTTGATGCCCAGCTTGTGCTCGATGCTCACGCAGTGCACATCGTTGCGCCGGCCGTCGGGCAGCACCTTCGGGCAGATGAACAGCGAGATGCCCTTCACGCCTTCGGGCGCGCCGACCACGCGGGCCAGCACGAGGTGGACGATGTTGTCGGCCATGTCGTGCTCGCCATAGGTGATGTAGATCTTGGTGCCGTAGAGCTTGTAGCTGCCGTCGGGCTGCGGCTCGGCGCGCGTGCGCACCATGCTGAGGTCGGAGCCGGCCTGCGGCTCGGTGAGGTTCATCGTGCCGGTCCACTCGCCGGCGATCATCTTCGGGATGAAGGTCGCCTGCTGCTCCGGCGTGCCGGCGGTGAGCAGGGCCTCGATGGCGCCGTCGGTCAGCAGCGGGCACAGCGCGAAGCTGATGCTGGCGCTGTTGACCATCTCGCTGCAGGCCGCGTGGATCAGCTTGGGCAGGCCCTGGCCGTTGAAGTCCACCGGGTGCTGCAGCCCCTGCCAGCCGCCTTCGGCGTATTGGCGGAAGGCCTGCTTGAAGCCCGGCGCGGTGGTGACGCGGCCGTCCTCGAAGTGCGAGGGGTTCTGGTCACCGGCCCAGTTCAGAGGCGCGACCACGCCTTCGGCGAAACGCGCACTCTCTTCCAGCACCGCCGCGGCGGTGTCGAGGCCGGCTTCTTCGTAGCCGGGCAGCTTGGCGATCTGGTCGATGCCGGCCAGCGCCTGCATCACGAAGAGCATGTCCTTGACGGGTGCTTGATAGCTCATGGCGTGTCTCTGGATGGAACAAGGGCGCCGCGTTGGGCGCCCTTGAGGGGGTGTTGGGTCAGAGCTTCTCGATCAGCTCGGGCACCGCGGTGAACAGGTCGGCCTCCAGGCCGTAGTCGGCCACGCTGAAGATCGGCGCCTCGGCGTCCTTGTTGATCGCGACGATGACCTTGCTGTCCTTCATGCCGGCCAGGTGCTGGATCGCGCCCGAGATGCCGGCGGCGATATACAGCTGCGGGGCGACGATCTTGCCGGTCTGCCCGACCTGCCAGTCGTTCGGTGCGTAGCCGGCATCGACCGCCGCGCGGCTGGCGCCGAGCGCGGCGCCGAGCTTGTCGGCCAGCGGCGTGAGCACCTCGTTGAACTTCTCGCTGCTGCCCAGCGCGCGGCCGCCGGAGACGATGATCTTGGCGGCGGTGAGCTCGGGCCGGTCGTTGCGCGCGATCTCGCTGCCGAGGAAAGCCGAGCTGCCGCCATCGGCCACCGCAGCGACCGTCTCGACCGCAGCGCTGCCGCCACTGGCCGGCGCGGCGTCGAAGCCGGTGGTGCGCACGGTGATGACCTTGGTCGCGTCCAGGCTCTGCACGGTGGCGATGGCATTGCCGGCGTAGATCGGCCGCTCGAAGGTGTCGGCGCTGATCACCTTGGTGGCGTCGCTGATCTGGGCGACGTCGAGCAGGGCCGCGACGCGCGGCGAGACGTTCTTGCCGGCCGCGGTGGCGGGGAAGAGGATGTGGCTGTAGCCGCCAGCCAGCGCCACCACTTGCGCCGCGATGTTCTCGGCCAGGCCGTGATTCAGGCCCGCAGCGTCGGCGTGCAGAACCTTGGCCACGCCGGCGATCTGCGCAGCCGCGGCCGCGGCACCCCCGGCGTCGTGGCCGGCCACCAGCACGTGGACGTCACCACCGCACTGCAGCGCCGCCGTGACGGTGTTCAGCGTCGCGCCCTTGATGGACGCGTTGTCGTGTTCGGCAATCACCAGAGCAGCCATGTCAGATCACCTTCGCTTCGTTCTTGAGCTTGTCGACCAAGGCCGCCACGTCGGGCACCTTGATGCCGGCGCCGCGCTTGGGCGGCTCGCCGACCTTCAGCGTCTTGATGCGCGGCGTGACGTCGACACCGAGGTCGCCCGGCTTGAAGACGTCGAGCGGCTTCTTCTTGGCCTTCATGATGTTGGGCAGCGTCACGTAGCGCGGCTCGTTCAGGCGCAGGTCGGTGGTCACCACGGCCGGGAGGCGGATCTTCAGCGTCTCGTTGCCGCCGTCGACCTCGCGCGTGACGTGGGCGTGTTCACCATCGACCACCACCTTGCTCGCGAAGGTGGCCTGCGGCATGCCGGCCAGCGCGGCGAGCATCTGGCCGGTCTGGTTGCAGTCGTCGTCGATCGCCTGCTTGCCCAGGATCACGAGGCCGGGCTTTTCCTTGTCGACCAGCGCCTTCAGCAGCTTGGCCACGGCCAGCGGCTGCAGTTCTTCGGCGCATTCGACGAGGATCGCGCGGTCGGCGCCGATCGCCATCGCGGTGCGCAGCGTTTCCTGGCACTGGGTGACGCCGCAGGACACGGCGACGATCTCGGTGACGACGCCCTTCTCCTTCAGCCGCACGGCCTCTTCGACGGCGATCTCGTCGAAGGGGTTCATGCTCATCTTGACGTTGGCGATGTCCACGCCGGTGCCGTCGCTCTTGACGCGCACCTTCACGTTGTAGTCGACCACGCGCTTGACGGGTACCAGCACCTTCATGGCGGAATAGCTCCTGTGCGATTGACGTTCACGTAACTCGGGGCATTCTAGATCGCTGCCCCCTCTCACCGACGGGCCGGAAGCGCAAAATAGTACGACCGTTCTATTCTATGCAGCCGGCGTTCCGACACAGGGGCGCAACCGATAATCGCCTTGCGCCCGGATGGCGGAACAGGCAGACGCAGCGGACTTAAAATCCGCCGGGCCCGCAACGGCCCGTACGGGTTCGACCCCCGTTCCGGGCACCAGTGCCCCGCCTGCCGTAGCTTGGTGCGCGCGCAGCCCCCGCTGGCGCCTGTGGGCGCTCATGCCCGCGCCGGCGGGCCGCCAGCAAACCGAAGCGTTCAGCCGTCGGCCATGAGCCCGGCCCGATGCAGCGTGTCGCGCAGCGACTGCCCCGCACCGCGGCCAAGCTTGCCGGTGACGGCCAGTGCCGCCGGCGACGAGAGCATCTGCTCGAACACCGCCCTGACCTGCTCTGCGCCGACCGCTGCGGTGCGCCCCAGCGTGTCGGCCGGTGCGCGGATGCGGCCCAGCGCGTAGAGGTCGAGCGCGGCACTCTCCAGCCGCTGCGACGGCCTCTCGAGCGCCCGCCAGTCGCGCACGGCCAGTTGGTTGTGCGCACGCTCGAGGTCCTCCGGCGTGATCGATGCCGCCTGCTCTGCCAGCAGCGCGAGCACGGCGTCGAGCACCGCGGCCAGTTGCTCCGGCGCCGTCGACGCCTCGACGACGAACTGCCCGCAGCCGTCCATCACGTCGGCGGAACAGGCGGCGTGGTAGACGAGCCCGCGGCGTTCGCGCAGCTCGGCCATCAAGGGCGAACTCATGCCGTCGCCGAACAAGGCGGCGGCCACGCGGTGCGCCGGGTCGTCCTGCTGCAGGCTGGGGATCGGGAAGCCCAGCACCAGGTGCACCTGGCTGCTGCCCGGCAGCGCGCGCGTCTTCACGCCCCCGCCGTACACCGGTGCGGTGTAGACGTTCGCCGCGCCCGCCGGCAGAGCCCCGAAGGCCGCCTCGGCGTGGGCGCGCATGGCGTCGGCGTCCACCGGCCCGGCGATCGCAACGACCACATTGGCCCCGCTGTACTGCCGGCCGACCCACGCCGCGAGATCGTCACGACCGAAGCGCTCGATGTTGCCGCGGGTGCCGATCACCGGCTGCGCCACCGGGTGCAGGCCCCAGCAGGCGTGGTCGAAGAGCTTGAACGCTGTCGACACGGCATCGTCCTCGTCCTCGACGAACTCGTGCAGCAGCACCTGGCGCTCCTGTTCGAGCTCGCTGGCGGGGAAGGTCGGCTGGCAGACGATGTCGCCGAGCATCGCGATGAAGTGCCCGGCGTGCTGCGCCAGGCCCTGCATGTGAAAGGCGCTGTGGTCCTTGTCAGTGTGCGCATCGACCTGCGCCCCCAGGCGCTCGGCGTCGACGTTGATGCGCCGGCTGTCGCGCGTGCGCGAGCCCTTGAACACCATGTGCTCGACGACGTGCCCGATGCCGTTCAGGGCGCGCGGCTCGTGCGCGCTGCCGCTGCGCACGAACACGCTGACACTGGCGGTGGCCCGGTGCGGCGTGTGGATCGTCAGCACGCGCACGCCGTTGGCGAGCAAGGTGACCTGGGTGTCGGCGGCGGGGGTCATCGGGGCGCAGGCGGTGGCAGAAGGACAACGGCCCCGCCGGATGTTCGCCCGCGAGGCCGTCTGCATGCTGGAGGCGCGGCCCAGAGTCGAACTGGGCTGGGCGGATTTGCAATCCGCTGCATAACCGCTTTGCTACCGCGCCAGCGGGCCACATTGTGGACAAAAAAGGGAAGCCTGAGCTTCCCTTGGTCGCGACCGATCAGAACCTGGAGCGGGAGAAGAGTCTCGAACTCTCGACCTCAACCTTGGCAAGGTTGCGCTCTACCAACTGAGCTACTCCCGCAGGTTTGAAACCCGTCGCTCGGCTTACGCATCGCTTCAGCCGAGTCTCGCAGTATACCGAATTTCTTGCCCCTCTTGCAAGCCCGGGCTGCCTCGCACAGGGCAAGGGCACGCTGGGAACCGTGCCACCCACACAGGGCCGGGCGCTGCCCGACCCTGCGGCCCGGTTCAGTGCGGCAGGCCGTCGGCGGCCGGCGCCGGCGCGGCAGGCTCGACCTTCGGCGTCGCCTTCTCGTCGATGACGTCGTCTTCGGCCAGCGCCTGCGGCACACGTTCGAGCGCCACTTCCAGCACCTGGTCGATCCAGCGCACCGGCACGATGTCGAGGTTGGCCTTGGCGTTCTGCGGGATGTCCTGCAGGTCCTTGACGTTCTCCTCGGGGATCAGCACGGTCTTCACGCCGCCGCGGTGCGCGGCGAGCAGCTTCTCCTTCAGGCCGCCGATCGCCGTCACCTCGCCGCGCAGCGTGATCTCGCCGGTCATCGCCACGTCGGCGCGCACCGGGATGCCGGTCAGCGCGGACACGAAGGCCGTCGTCATCGCGATGCCGGCGCTCGGGCCGTCCTTCGGCGTGGCACCGTCGGGCACGTGGATGTGGATGTCGCGCTTCTCGAACATCTCGTCCTTGATGCCCAGCCGGCGCGAACGCGAGCGCACCACCGAACGGGCGGCCTCGACCGACTCCTTCATCACGTCGCCGAGCGAGCCGGTGCGGATGATCACGCCCTTGCCGGGCATCACCGCCGCCTCGATGGTCAGCAGGTCGCCGCCGACTTCGGTCCACGCCAGGCCGACGACCTGGCCGACCTGGTTGGCCTTCTCGGCGCGGCCGAAGTCGTACTTGCGCACGCCGAGGAAGTCGTTCAGGTTGTCCTCGGTGACCACGGCCTTGTCGGTGTAGGTCTTGAGCTGGATGCCCTTGACCACCTTGCGGCAGATCTTGCTGATCTCGCGCTCGAGCGAGCGCACGCCAGCCTCGCGGGTGTAGTAGCGGATGATGCCGCGCAGCGCCGATTCGGTGATGTCCATCTCACCGTCCTTGACGCCGTTGTTCTTCTGCTGCTTGGGCAGCAGGTAGCGCTGGGCGATGTTGAGCTTCTCGTCCTCGGTGTAGCCGGCAAGGCGGATGACTTCCATCCGGTCGAGCAGCGCCGGCGGGATGTTCATGCTGTTGCTGGTGGCCACGA
>JACCDR010385028.1_pt1 | contig 12356 bp, 16 predicted proteins | sample 7446431 | NCBI WGS metagenome assembly JACCDR01 (sample SAMN15323443, study PRJNA562643) | freshwater metagenome | isolation source: river surface water | place: USA:Blue River Watershed | collected 2017-08-17
ACCTGCACGCCGTTCAGGTTAGAACCGCCGAAAACATTGAAGTTACTAAGAGCGGTAACTAAGGAATTGATCCCCGTTATGACGGCAGTAAGGAGACCGCTCACAGACGTCAGAGAAGGCAGGTTTTGGGCGCGATACGCTTTTATCTGTACACCCGTGTAGACGCTGCCAGAATTAATCCAGGCATTAACAGAACACAGAATTGGCTGAGTTCCACCTACCTCAACCACCATATAGCTCATGCTGGGCATTGCATTGATCGCCCGAGGGAAGGTCCAGTTGGCTATGCCCGCAGCGTTTAGCGTAACGACCGTTCTCTGTACGCGAGAAGTGTGGGTGTGGTTCTCTCTTGCTGCTCGGTTGGAATCCCCAACGACACTATCCAAGCCCGCCGCTGGCGGAGCCGAAGTCGCCAGCGGAGTGGCTACGCTCGCTATCCGGCTAGGCAGATTGGTCATACGATGAACCATCCCGAGGACGTTGCAACCACTTCAACAGAATCGTATTGAGCGGTTAATGCAAAAGTAGCTGAACCATTGATCGTCTCTGCCCCACTTCCATCTAGTGTCACACTGTTGGCAGTAGAGTCTGTCTTGATCACATGCAATCTCAGCCCCGTATTCCCGGACAGGGGAAGCAGAGAAACCGTTATCGCCCCAGAGGTTGCATCGGCTGTGATTAGGTCATCCGTTGCACCGGCAGTAGTCGACGCCGTTACAGCCCTGACGTTATAGACTCTGGCAGCGGATTTTGCCGCAGCAGAAAGCCCGGCCTGCGTCTGATATAAGGTGCTTGCGTCAGATTCCAGCAAATACTGCGGATGCGGATCAGGAGCTGCGACGTGTGCGGCAATGGCCGCTGAGACCTCCGTATCGCGCGCTATCGCCGCAGGAATATCCGAATCCTGAAGAGTAAACCCCCCTGTTACGCCCCCTCGCGTACCGAGGAATTGCCCCTCAGGGATCGAAATATCAGCCGGATCTCCGACACCCACGGCAGATCTACCGATCACGCTGTTACCGAGACTGTCTCTGAGAACTCTGTTGCTAGCTGAATTGTCACCTAGCTTAGTTTCAACGACCGCTTTATCGATGATCTTGTCGGTAGCAACAGAATCATCATCAGGAATGATTTCGCGGGTACGTAGATACTGGTCCCATTCCCTCTGATTAGTTGGGACAACGCGGAACGGCTCGATGGGCATTAATAGCTACCCACTTCAGTCTCTGCTGTCGCCATCACCAGCGTTCGTCTAACAGGATCAGAAATCGCGTATTCCATGACCCTTTGCCTAGCTTGGCCCAGGCGGTTAAAGACCGCTCTTTCCTGGAATTCACCGAGTGCCCCAAGGGGACGCCACCGCTCATTAGACCAAGTTCGACCAGCATCGTCGGAATAACGAAGCATGACCTGAGGATCTGATCCCTGGCCTATAAGCGTTCCTACGCCGGCTTCAAACACCAACTCAATGCGATCGAAAATCATGCGGCGGTTGTCCTGCCCCATCGGCGGGGATGAACAGGAGGCGCGAAGAATGTCACCCCATTCCGTGAAACTGTTCTCGTGCAGAATCCCGACTCGGTTTGTCAACGAATCTACCGCAAGAACCGAATTAAAGGCCCTCAGCGTGAACTGCACCCGCCACGTCGGCACCCCGTAACTCTCTCGCTCATGCCACAACCCCGTAGAGATGTCATACACAAAGCAAAAGGTGGAGGAACGAAGAGCGTAAAAGGCATGTCCACCTTCATTCCACGTAAAGCCGCGAAAGTCCTTGTCTGCTGAACGCTCTATCGCTTGCTCAATGGCGTGGGTGGAAATGCGCTGCGGCTGATAACCCGTGAGGCGATACACAATCCCATCAGAACCTGGGAAAAAGACACTGTTGTCTTTCTTTGCCGCCCCGAATGGTGAGTAAATCCCGATCTCAAAGTGACCGGAGGCGGTCTTTTGCAGGGGGAAATCTGCGCTGCCCGCGTTGTACCAGACTTCCGTTGATTCGGTGCCGAATAGTACCAGCTCCCCGTGATCAACGATCGCCCCCACCAGATCGTCGGGGTACTTTTCAGCGCTAGCAAAATCAAGAGCGTTCCACACTGTCGGGTCTCTGTTTCCCGAGATGTAGAACTGCTGGCTATTGGGTTTACCGACGATGTAATACCCATCGAGAACCTCAACCCAAGCCGCTCTGGGGAAGCCCTCCGCAATAATGGGCAGAACCGCAGACCCGGTGCAGTAATAGCCTCTTCCGTGTGTAACAGCTACGATGTTTGTCTCATCGCCGGCCATATCCACGTAGTCTGTTCCGGGGATATTCCCTAGCTCTGTCGTTACTCCATCAGGCCCGAGACGATAGAGACTGTTTCCAGAAACAATGTAGGGGACTTGCTTTATCACCACCCCGCCACGGATCGGGCCTTCGCCAACGGTCGCGAAAGCTCGAATACCATAAGCTTCCGGGATGGATATGAAGTTCTCTCCGGCCTCCGGAGCCTGCTCAAGGTAGCAATTTACAAGGCGCTGGCTGCTGATCGGGAGAGAGCGGTGGGTGTATGAGCTTGCCCCAAAAGGAATACGCATCAGAAATAAGTTGAGCGAAAAATAGAAGAAACCGGCTTGCGCGCCATCAGTCGGCGCAAGGTTCTCTCTGCTTGAGATGGGCCGCCTTGGTTCGGCGCAAGGTCAAGCCCTCCGGCCTGCCTCAACTGCTCCAGTCGTTCCGCGGCGATCCCGAAGGAGGAAGCGGAAAGATAGGCGAGCATCTGGGTTACTGGAAGCTCCGCATAGGCGGGGATGTCATCAGAGACGCCCCAATCAGCCAAGCGTTGCTTTAAAAGGATAGCAATCAGCCCCTCGTACTTACGCGCAAGCAACTGGTCGTCTTCGGGGGCGATGGGATCGCCAGCGGCGACAACGCGAAGCTCTTCAAGGGCTGCTCTGCGAATTTGGGAAGGAGTCATAAGAAAGGGCCGGCTATTACACCGGCCCTCCGTTCCTATCGTCCGGCTTTCGCGTCGGCCTGAATGCGCGCCACGCGGGCTTCCTCAGCCTGAGCGAGACGCTTCAGCTCCTCGATTTCCTCCTTGGTCGGCGGCTTTTCTTTCTTCTCAGCCTTTGCCGCGTCCTTCACTTCCTGCTCGCGCTGAAGCTCCGCTTCGGTCTTCTCCGCCTCACCAGCGGAAACCTCCACGAATTCATCGCCTTCACGCCCTGACTTCGTGCGCAGCTTGTGGGCGACATCCTCAGGGACTTCAACCGCCTTGCCTGCGGGGAACACGATGCCATACAGCGTCTTCGACTTGTTCGGGTTGATCCCCGAGTCATTGCCGCCGGTGTACTTGAACTTAGCCAGTGCCATAAACCCTCCTTACAGGTTCACGAAATGAACAACCAGTGTCAGACGACCCGTGCCGCCCGCATTCGCCGGGGCAACGACCGTCAACTGGATGTCCGTTTCGGCAGTGAAGAACTGAGGGCCGGTCGAAAACAGCACGCCACCCAGCGGGCGGTAAATGCCAGTCTCGGGCTTCAGGTTCGTAATCGCAGCGCCGTTGAGAACGCCCGAGTTACTGAAACCATCCGGGTCCGCAGCTTCCACACCATTGGCCGCCCAACCAACATCGATATCTAGCGCATCAGTGCCCGTATCGAGGTCAGGACCGTAGAAGTAGCCGCCGATCACCGTAGAACGAGCGGGGAGCTTCAGCATCTTCACGACATCCGCAGCAGTCGGATTCACCGTGAAGTTATACGTCGCCCAGGCCACGTTCAGGATGCCACCACCCACCGCCTGCGGAACAGGCTTAGGGGACGTCGCAGTACCGTACTGCGGAGAATAGAGAGTTGCCATCTGTAATTACCCCTTAGTCTGCAACCGCAGCGAACCAGCCCGTCACGACGCCCGTATCCTTCGTTGCAGTCTCAAGCGAGCTACCGTAGTTGTAGCGCATCTTGCCCATGCCGCGAATCTCGGACATTTCCACGCCCCACTTGTCCTCGTAGTCGAACATCTTGGTGACTGTGCGGGTCCGGCGCGCCCAACCCATCGCCATCGCCTGCCCACCACAGAGGTAGACCGGAGCGACCGCAATGGTGCCGTTGGTGGTCACCGGGATTTCCGGCATTTCACGAACGATCACACCGTCCCAGACGAAATCCGAGCCCGTGAACAGCGGGTTGTCCTTACCACGCTCACGCGCATCACGGTTGGCCTGCGCAAAAACCGAATCCGCCTTCAGATCACGCATAGCGCGCTGGTTGACGAATGCGACATACCACTCCTCATCACCCTTGGTACGCACCGGCGAGATCATCGGATTGGCGTTCTGGGCGATACGCTTCATCAGCGCAAGGTTGGCCGCCGAGAACTTGTCGTTGGTGTTGTCGATCGTCGCGAGCGAGTCGCTGAAATCGTAACCCAGCCCCAGACCACCAGTGCTATCGGTGTTCGCAAGCGCGTTTCCGAACAGCGCGCGGTCGTTGTTGTAATCGAGCCACGCATCGCGCTGCGCTTCGGTCGCAGTCGCAAACGGCACGCCGTTGATCTCGCCCATTGCCAGGGTGATCTTGTCGCGCAGATCCTTGCTGATCCACGTCTTGAGCGTCGCTCGCGCAGCGTCGCGCATATCGATCGCATTCTTGATCTCTTCGAGTTCAGGAATGATGACCGCATTGCGGATCTTGTCCACCGACAGGAGGAACGCATAGGCATCAAGCGCCTCTTCGTTGCCTTCCATCATGTTCGAGCCAGTCACACCTGAATTGGTGAGCTGCCCAACGAGGTTAAAGGTGAAGCGATCGCCACGGCGCCAGGTGCCCGTGCCACGGTCCTTGACCTGGATGATCGAGTTTTCGGAGGTGCCGAAATACGGCCGCCACCGGCTCTCGCGCACGTACTCGGTGTAGAATTCGTCGTCCCACGCCTGAACGCGTGCCGCACTCGCGGTATAGGTAATAGCCATTTAGATCCTCACTAGATTTTGGGAACAATGTCTTTCAAGGGAGTAGGCCCCCGGAAGGCGTCATCCTTCTGGCTGGCCGAAGGTTCTTCATTCAGTGACTGAGGAATGGCTTTTCGCTTCTGCTCAGACTGGTCGCGTTCAGCTAACTGCCTCTCAAGATCCTTGATACGGACCTCTGCAGCGGTCAGCTTCTCGCGCTCTTTAGAAACGGCATGTTCGCGATACTTGGATAGATCGCCATTGACTTCGGCTAGCTCCTTGCGGACCTTGCCAAGCCTGTAAATGGCTTCCCCCGGCCGAGGGTCACGCCGAATCTGCTCCATCAAGTCGGGATTGTTTTGAATCTCCCCGACCATGAATTCATAGATTTCGTCGTAATCTTCTCTGCCAGGCTTCTCTTTCGCCATCTCAACCGTCAGGTTGAAATAGCGCGCACGCTCTTCGGTCAGAATCGGATCGAGACGTTCCTTGAACGCCCGGTCCTCATCATCAAGGAAAGAGGTGGGAGGCTTCTTCTGCGCCTCTTCGAGATCCTTCAGGCGCTGCTCTAACGCCCGCCGTCTTTCCCGTTCAGCGTGTAAGGCTTCCTGGGGGACGGTTCTCGCAAACTTTCCCTTCTCATCCCGCTCTTGAGTCTGAGTTTCGGTCTCTTCGACCTTTTCAGGCTCCTTCGCTACCGACGACGTAGCGGATTCGGCGACCTCTTCCTGTTGGACGGTCTCCGGTTTTTCGTCCGTGGCAAGCACTTCGCGAGTCTTCTCGCGGAATGCCTCTACCTTGGCAGGATCATCAGTCAATGCAGCAGCAAACGCATCCATCAGTCATCTCCAATACGTTGGATTTACGAACGCCCGTGCGGCGGCGGCCCGATTCGCCCGATAACCCGGCGGCGGTATACTCGAAGGATCACGAGGACTAACCCATGAACCCAGAATTCAAAATGCAGGGCATCAGCTTCGTCATCTCCTCACCGGGAGGAGGCGAAGGACATGCCCTGCCATTTAGATTGAGCGTCGGCGGCAGAACCGTGGAGGTTCAGCGATCGCTCAGAGATTCATTCACCGTCGAGGATGTAGCGCTCATGCTCCATCAGCTCGCGGCGGATCTCATCGAAACTACTGGAGCCGTTCAGGTTCCGTCGCAGCCGCAACCTTAGTCACAGCACCGACCTGCTCAGAAACCGTCTTGGCCTCCGTCAGGGCGGTCTCAGCGATGGCCTTCCCCGCCTGCGCTTCAGTGAGCTTAACCTGCGCTTCCTGCAGCATCCCCTGCATCTGTTCCATCATTTGCTGGAACTGCGCGCGCTGCTGGGCAGCGGGGTCATCTGCACCCTTCAGCATGTCCATGACACGCTTTTTGATTTGCGGGCGAAGTTGAGAGGCTTCCAACAGCACTTCCGGCGGGATAGGCACAGTTCCCGATCCGGCAAGGTTCGCGAGTTTTTCAAACTCCTCAGCCTGCAGCGTAATGACGTCCGGGGCCTCATCAATGATGATGTCCACATCAAGGTCAGCAACGCTGTTGGCCTTAGTCATCGCCTGAGCATTGGGGTCGGCGGCGATCTGAGCGAGCATCTCCTGAGCTTGCTCGGGGGCGACCTCGCCTTTCTTGATCTTCTGCTTCAGCTCTCGTGCAGCCATCTCACCTTCAGTGATCGGCTGGTTGAGCTTGACGAACTTAATGCCGTTCTCCGTGTCCGTCACACGGATCATCATCTCTTCATCCCAATACTGGCGGATGCGGTTCCAGACGGCTCTTGCAACCCGAAGCTGCCAGTCGCGGATGACGTCAAACTCAGAGCCAATCGCAATGGCGCCACCCTGCTGATCAAGCTCCTTCGCTCGGCCTGAAATGGACCCAGAATTGCCTTGCAGGGCGGCATTCGGGCCGGTCACCGAAAGAGCAGCCTCAGCCTGCTGCAACATCATGAAATGACCCTGCGAGAGGTCAAGGTTCCTGATGATCTCGAATTCAGCCCCAGGAGCGTATTCCATCACTCCGTTAGGGTCTGCCGCTTCGCGCTTGAGGAGATTTACATCCTCAACCGCACCCTGCGTCATCCGAATCTGGTTCGAATTCAGCAAGTGCATGGACTTCGACTTGCGCTTGTTGATCTCATCCTGCAATGAGATATAGCGCTTGACCGTGCCGTAACGCCGGCCTTCTCGGTCAACGTAGGCGGAAGCCAGAATCAGCGGCCATTCCTTCTTCCCGTCCTCGTTCTCATACGGGCATTCCTTCTCCTCTTCGAGAAAGCCCCCGTAACAGAACACAGAACGGTAGATCGAGCCTTTCTTGCGCTCGTAGTGTTCGAAAATCTGTACGCGCTTGCGCTTTGAGTCGATCCAGCGTGGCTTATCCTCGGTTGACTCCCCAGATTTTGCATCCGTGGTCGCAACATGCGCCCCGAGGATGTCGTCCTTCCCCTTCCAGCGCTCCTTAGCGCGGGATTCATCCATCCAGGTGATGATTCCAACGTAGGTTGCATCAGAGCAATCCGGCTCAAGGCTAAAGGGGTCGCGGTAAAGCCGGTCCCACCGCACCTTGCGGATCATGACCTTCTTCGGATCGTCCTTATCGACGATAACCTCAGCGCCCCCGAACCCTTCCACCAGAAGGATCTGGAATACCGCCGATTTCAGCACCGAAAAGCGATTCTGGTCGAAGACGTACCGGATACAGTCGGTTGCTACATCCGCATCCTCATCGTGGACCGGAGTGCGGGGATACGCTTTCGGGTCAGTCCGGGTCTTCTGCTCTACGCCAACAAGGTAGAGAACCTTGTCCTTGATCTTATTGTCAGTGACGACCGGCTGGCCGCGCGCGTTGAGGACTGCGATTTCTTCGCTCGTCCATTGCTTGTCGTCGAAGTAGTCCCGATGCAGCTCGGCATCCCGGCGCTCATCTTGGGTGTTATCGAGGTACTCGGTGACCTGACGGCGCTTTGCTACGAGGGCGCTATCAGTGTCGTCTTTAGCCGATCCAATCTCAGTCAAGGAACCCAACCCATGTATTTCCCGAGTTGCGTCACAACCAAGTCTTTGGTCGTGTCAATCGGTCCCGCCCGCCGGGCAACCGTTCTTGTGCCGTCCTTTGTGGTTTCGCGCCAAATTACGACGCAGGCCGTAACTTCCTTGCCCTCCATCTCCTTGGAGGCTTCATAAAGCGCGTCTCTCGGCTCCCATGCCTCGCAACTCTCCTGCTTATCTGCGCGGCGAGTGCGCAAGTCGAAACCTTCAGGCTTTGGTACAAGCTTCAGGCGGTTTTCCAAGATGGCTTCTGCTCCTCTTCCGCCCAAATGTCCCGAGGGGGCCGCTTCTCAGCCGCCTTGATGATCCCCGGATGCGCCTGATCCAACGCCAGGCCCATCAATGCAACCATGTCCACCGCGTCATCGTGCTTGCCTGCAGGGAACTGCAGCATCTGACCAAGTAACCGGTGGCCATACTCGGTATCCGCGATCTTGACCTTCCCCTGCGCCGCCATCGCCTGCAGGCTTCGAGCCATCGTCGGCTTGTCATGCCCGCGAGTCAGCCACTCCAGCCGGCAGAACGTCTTGCGCTCCCGCATACGGCGAGTCAGGAAAGGCTCTACCGAGCGCCGAATCTGCCCCGTCTCCCCAAAGAAGCACAAGGGCTTATGGCGAGCGAACTGATCTATCAGGTGCTCAACCCACACATCCGCAGATGTCTGCCCATACCAGCCCTCAACCCCTAGGGTGAGGGTGTTTCCGCCGTAAGCGTGCGTGCCGACTTCGGTGAAGTCCCCGGCCCCGTCAGTGACGGCAAAATCTGCAGTCGTATAGCGATGCCCGAGGGCTTTGGCCGGGTCCACCAGCTCAAACCACTCGCGCTGGAAAAACGTACCCTCATCGGGTGAGGGGTCCAACTGATAGAGCGCAGACCACGAACGCTGATCCAGCTTTGCAGTTCGCACCATCTCATCGGTGAACCACTCCGGCCATAGCCTCTCACCGGGCTTTCGGCCTAACGGATCGTTAAGGCTCGTCGCCTCCATCGGGATCTTGAGGACTTTCCATTTGCCTCTATCCCGCTGAAGGATCCGCTGCCCCAAGTCATCCTCATGCCAAGGGGTATAAATGAACAGTTGCTTTGCGTGAGGCTTCAGGCGCGTCAGAAAGTCGTTCAGGTACCAATCCCACTGTTTATCCCTGATCGTGTCTGAGTCGGCCTCCTGGCGCGTCTTAATGGGATCGTCGATGATCCCAAGATCCGCTCTCCGGCCAGCAATGGCTGAACCCACGCCTGCCGCGAAATACTCGTTCCCTGTGCTGGTCTCCCACGTTCCCGCTGCGCTTGAGTCAGTCGCAAGCCCCATCTGGAAAACCGCCGCATGACGGGGAGTCCCAACGATATTGCGAGAACGGCGCGAAAATCTTTCCGCCAGCTCAGTCGTATTAGAGACGCCAAGGACTGAATCCTTTGGACGCTTACCCATGAACCAAGGGGGGAACAAAACACTGGCGTAGGTCGATTTAGCACTGCCCGGCGGCATGAGCACCATGAGGCGGTCTAACTCGCCTCGCTCCATCGCCTCAAGCTCTGCAATCAGCAGCCGATGATGGGCTGCCGGCTCAAACCCAAGATCGAGATACTCGATGTAGTCAGTTAAGGACTTGCGCGCCTTCCGACGCCTCAGCAATTCCTTCGCTGCCGCTTGTGGCGATACGTTCGAGTAGCTCGTCAGAGAGGGTGGATTCGTCATGGACGTGGATATCTGCCGTGACTTCCTTAGGCGCTAGGTTCGCGTAGATGCGGTAGAACTCGGTCTGGTGCTCGCGCGCCCAGGCAGCAAAGTTCTCCGTCCCGCCCAGAAGCTCGTAAGCCTCCATGATCTGCGCCTTGATCTCGGTCGTGATGCGATTGCGCGCACCTCTCGGGCGACCCGGACCAGGCTTCACACCCCCAGCCATTACAAATTCCTCGCTATCAGTCGATAGGTTTTGTCTAACGTGAGCCCAGAAGCCGTCGTATATCGAGCCGTCACGCGGTACAAGGAACCCCACGAGGCCCCGCTGAGCACCGCAGTCACGCTGCTATCAGTGAACGAGAACGCCTCAAGGGTCAAACCATCCGCAAGGATGATCTGCGCAGCGATGATGGTATCGCCATCAAGATCAGCGGCCAGCGGGAAGGTAAAACGCTGCGTCGAGTCCGGGTCGATCTCGAAGTCAGGCAGCGAATTGCAGATCAAGTCCCACCTGGGCTCGTAATAGTCGTCAAAGCTAGGACGACCGGTATACTGATAGACGGGCTGAGTGACAATCACGAGACTCTTCGCCTCGAAGACACTGCTTTGAGCGTCCCATAAACAATAGCACTCGCTATCAGTGATTGGGAAGCCTCGCCCCTGACATCCTTCACATTTTTCTGCGCGCGGAACAACTGCTGCTGTGCGCGAAAGCGGCTAACCCCCAAGGATTGCCCGATATAGCCCAAATTCTGCCCATGCAGGTAGTAGAGCTTGATAACCCGCCAGCCGAGCGGGTTTGTCTGGCGAATAAAGGCCACCGCCTCATCGGTTTTCCGGATCTCGGCCGGCATAGGCCCTTCAGGTGAACAAGCCCCGCGCTCCATGCCCCCTTGCCTCGCTCGCTCAATGGTCGATCGGGTAGGCAATCCCAAGACATTCTGTTCTCCCGCCCACGCGGCCCACTCGCGCAGCAGCAAATGCCCACAGAAATCTTGCGTCATACCACCCTCTCGGAGCGTTGCCGACGAGCAGCCCAATAGCCCGGACGGACATAAGGCTTTGGACCGATGGAAAACACCACGGCAACGGTTGACCCCAACGGAGCTGGCGTGCCAGGGAATGGTTTCTGGGAAACCACTAACCCAGGTGCAACCGTGCTGCTGTATCCCGTGGTGTAAGCGAACTCAAAACCCAGCAGCGTGACCAAATTCGTCGCGTCAGAAACCGCCATGCCCGTCAGATTGGGCACAAAAACCAGTTCCACGAACGGGCCGACGGAGCCATAAATCGACCCGTAACTACGCCCGTAGCTTGAACCGTAAATGCTCATCCCACCGGCACCCCGGTCGGGCGGAAGTTGTTCGGAATTGAGCCATCACCCACGAGCAACAGCCCCAAGGTATAGCGATGGTCGGACTTGAACGACCCGCCGGCCCCTGCAGCAGCCGCCAGGGTCGTCGTAATGCCCTGCACAGCGGAATAGGTGTTACCGAGCTGGGTGTTGAGGTTCGCACTGGTCAGGCCGACCGCGTCCCGAAGACTTGCCGCGTCAATAGTGACCGGCGGGGTTCCCGTGAGAATGAACCGATTCGGGCCTGTTGATGGGTCTTGGACGAATGTATCGACCGTCAAAACATCCCCCGAACTCGAAGATACCCGACGCGACTGCGCATATCCCATCGGCTCGTTGTAAAGCAAACAGGTCATAGCGGCTGCCGTATTGTTAGAGAAAGATGCCGGAGCATCCATCGTAACCGTGGTTGCAGTGGCCGCCTGCGCAGTACCGGCTCTCGTAATTCCCTTCTGCAGCATGTCGCGCATGATGGAGAAAGAGAAAAGAACCCCATTCACATTCTTCCCGTCTACCACCGCGCCTGTGAGCGCGACGTGATACATGCCACCGAGGGCGTAGAAGGTGGTATCCGTCGTTGGGTCAATCGTTACGAGGTGCATTCCTGTGAGGGAATCGAAGGCTCTGCTATCCGTGACGCCCGTCGTCGTCTGCGTCGTCCCGTTGTCCTTGTAGACGCTGATCGTTCCTGCGGTTCCGGGGGTTAATGACGCCCCGTCAGCCGCGTAGGAATCCCACATGTGGTAGACCTTCTGCCACGGCAGGACGTCACCTAGATACGGACCGCTCATACCAAGCCTCCACCGATCAGTGAGCGCAGCGGGGAATGCTTGCCGACCGGGCGACCAAAGCCCGTAGCAGCCGCAGCCTGATCCGCAACGAAGTTATCCAGATAGTTCGTATTCACATTGCCGTTGAGGTTGATCCCCGGACGACCGGCTGCCGAGATTCCCGTGGCGACCGGCGCAATGCGTTCAACCCCGCCGATCAAGAGCCGCACCGTACCGCCCGAGAATTCAAGCTTCAGCGTGCGAGTGGTCGAAGGCGCATCCCCGGTATAGGTGGCAAGGGACGTGAACACCCCAGCAATGATGTCGAAGACCACCCAGTCTGTGCCGTTCCATTCCGTGCCGCAGAACGTCTGCGCACTCGTCGAGATCCGGCCTGCAGGGCCCCCAACAATCCCACTCGGGGCGGTGACATCGCACTGCACGCTGTAATCCGCGCTCGCAGGTGCAACGTTCAGATAAACGATGCCGTTGTTGCCGCCATCCCAGACCGTATTGGCGTTGATTGTCCCTGTAGCGGTCTCACTCGGTGCGACAACCCAG
>JACCDR010487549.1_pt1 | contig 12355 bp, 3 predicted proteins | sample 7446431 | NCBI WGS metagenome assembly JACCDR01 (sample SAMN15323443, study PRJNA562643) | freshwater metagenome | isolation source: river surface water | place: USA:Blue River Watershed | collected 2017-08-17
ATGCACAAGTTTGATGCGAAAAGAATAGAAAAAAACTTTGTTCTTGATAATTATTATAATTTTTTAACAAATGCCGCTGTTAAAGAACATTGGAATAAACTATTTACATACTACAGAAATACAACTTTTCAATACCAAAACGGAAATATCAAAATTTCTATAGAAGGAATAAGAGAAGCAGAATTTTCTATCTTTTATATGTATGTCATAAACATGTTGCGAACAATTTTAACTAAAAAAGATAGATATAAGATAGATAATGTTATTGATACAAAAAATATTAAAAATATAAAATCGTTGAAGCAACAAGACCCGATTTTATATAATTTCAAAAAATTATATAACAGTTCTATATCTTACTCCAGAATATGTCAAAAATCACATCAGCCGGTCATAATTTCAAATAGAGACTATGATAATTTAAACAAAGAGGAAAAAAACCGCGTTGTAAAATATTGGAATTTTACAACAAACGCAGAAGCCAATTATTTTTGCCCAAATGCGCGCTACCCCCATATACAATTCATTATTAAACGTCATCCTAAGGATTACTGCATACCTTGTTGTCAAAAAAAATTATTATCAGAACAAGATAACAAAATAAGGCGTGCTATATTTAATACATGTCTAGCCGAACATTCATACAAGATGGAAAAAATTGCGGTAACAAAAGGCATCAATTACATAATGAATTATGGGAAATTTATAGCGCCCGGAAGAATATGTAATTTACCAGAAAATACAATTGAGCCGCTACTTTATGAAAATTTTACCGAATACCGGGCCGGTATAGAACCGCATTGCGAAGAATATAATAAGTACTATGTCTATGGAATAGAACAACATACCGAAAATTTAAAAAACATGGGATATATAAATACTTTAGCATTTTCGTTGGATATATCCACTAAAGATTTGATACATACACTTATCCAAAACATAAAAAAAAACACAAGACCTTTCAAATATTTGTTAGAAGGAGAAATAAATAAATATTTTTATTCAACTAGGGATTTGACGACAGGTCTATACAATAGTTTTTTACAGCCCTTACATAATGACAAAAACATACCTTGGAATGATATAATAATAGATTTAGCATACTATTATTTAGATATTTTGACTATACAATTTATAGACATATCACATCATTATGAAAATATAAAATTATACATTAATAGCAAAATATCAGAGGCCGATAGGATACGCGATGATCATAAAATTTTACTAGTCATAAAAAAGAATAATAATTATAACCCCATTTATCAAACTAATTCTATCGTTTATTTTAGAACTAAGATGATCGCTACAAAATTATTTTTGGATACAGAAAAACAACAGCCCATAAACTATCAAAAATCTAACTTCAGCAGTGTACATAGCATTATGAGAAAAATAATAACATATTATAATACAAACACCACCGAGAACGGAAAACCAGATATAACTTTATCCGTGTTGATAAAGTTTATGAATTCAATATATAATAAAAAATACAAAATTTCGGCATATTTTATAAACAACAACAATCAATGCTATTATATACGTATAAATAAAGAAGGGATAAGCGCCGTATTTTATTTGCCCATTAAAGCATCTTCATATACAATATATGAAAATATAGAAATAATACACGAACCATTTCTTATAAAAAAATATAAGACGCCGATAACTGCCCTCAACGACTTCATTAAAATTTTTAATCACTGGATAGCAGAAGAATCAAAAAACCGCGGGTTTATGATAGATAATATATCAGAAAAACTACCACTAGAGCAGCGTGTAGATCCAATATATAATTTCATACGTATAGATAAATGGATATTATTACATAATCCATGGGGCAGTAAATCAAATAAACAAAGCAACGCGAAGGTCATAGGTTTTGTTCATAATAAAGTAAATTATTATCATGAACCAATAAAAAAAGAGCACTCGCAGAGATTACATAAAGCCGAATATATACAAATGCTATATCATCCGGATGAATTCAATATGGCAATAACTAATGAAGAAAGGGCTCATATGGACGAACGAGTGAGAAAAATAACAAAAAATCTATATGATTACCATTTGTATGAATTATTATTATTAGAATTTACCGAAATCTTCAATAAAGAGCGGAATGCGAATTTGCGCCTCTTAATAAAAAAACATATCATGAACAATATTGATGTAAATGTTCTTGAAATGAACAAGAATATCTATTCAACCGTTAACCAATATTTTTCTAAATATAATTTAGAAAATGATATTATTAAGATAGAAGATATCAAAAAAATAACCAATCAGGTCAATGATTATATTACAAATCATCACGATAAAAAAACATTACTGGCCCACATTGATTCTTCTTTTTATAATTTTGATATGATAGAGATAAATCATTTGAAGATGTTGCCGCGTGAAGAAATAGTTAAAGAAATAAGTAAATTTTCTAAAAGGATCGTTTCTATAACCACTGATCAGGATATTAATAAGTTATTAAATCACAAAAAAGAATTTCCAAATATGGTGATATCATGCCAGGATAAAAAAGCCCTAAATAATATATACTGTAAGCAAAATAAACTTGTAATCACACAAAAAAAATTAACAGAATTAATACAAATCATGGCGGCCGATATATCTAATCAATTTAAACATAAGTGGTTGTTCAACGTGATATTTGAAGGAGGCGCCATAAGATATTTTAAATTTAATAAATATCCAGACGAATCCATTACTATACATTTACAATATTGAATATTCATATTCGTACTCATATAAATATATATGAATATATATGAATAGCCGAATTAACAAATATATGAATCATTTTTTAAATATAATTATATATTTATGCGGTTCTTTGGACAATATATTAAAAAATAGACGTTTTATTTTTGAAATCAATAGTTTTGCAAATGATATGAATTACATATATAATAGACTGCCGCGTATAAAAAATATATTTAGTAAGTTTTTTATTGAATATTGGGATATATATGAAGTTATGATCCATCATAAAACCATCATAAGAATATTTCGGGGCGATAATCAATTTATGAGGAATATTACACGTATAGCATTTTTATATGACGACTTAAATTTATTCAAATTAATAAATAACCCAGAACATCTAAATAATGATATGAGCAAGCTCATCAATAAATATGAATCTAATATAAAACGTTATACAGCGTATAATATAGCAACATATATATATAAATCATACCCTATTTTAGATAGGATTACTTATAGAGGGCGCGTATATGAAGATATAGATAAACATATTGAATATATAGCAAATAAAGTATATTTTTTCATAAACGCAAACACATGTTCATATGCTAAGTTTAATAGTACAATAAGAAATCTAATAAAATATTATCTTTTTGAAAAAAAGCTGTTCTTTGATACTTCAATACATGATTTTCTCATGAAACATAATAGTTTTATATTTATACACGAATATTTTACTTATGATGAATTTAAGGAATATCGCCCATGGGTATTACGGACAATAAAAAATAAAATGTATAATAATAAAGCATTATTTGACATGTTTTCACTAAATAAACATATCGCGTATTTAATGAACGAAAAATACCCGTCCGATTTTTTATCATATCATATATTCTTATATGATATGATAAATACACGATATTTTAAATTTATAACGAGCGATATATTGAGCGGAGTAAATCTTGTTAGATTTTATCATTGTGTATCGGCAAAAAATATTGGAGGAATAGATATGGAGGAACGTCAGTTATTATGTAAAAGATTGAAGTCCGGTAAAACAATTCTTAATCCTAATATGCCGATTGAGCCTCGCTCTACGCGAGGCATTTCTCGTAAAAAATAATTAAAAGGTTAGCAAATGCATCTATATATTTTTTTTGATAAAAAATTGAATTTAAACTAGTAAGAATACACATATAAAGTCGGTAAACAATGAATTCTTACCATGGACGAGTTATAAATTATAAAGATATGAATAAGTTTTTACCAAAAAGACGTGATTTTTTAGAAAATGATATATATAATAAAACGGATAAAGACCTTAAAAGAGGAAAAAATATTTTATTTCATCCTACGGCTCTATGGGACGGTAAACCTATGCAGGATTATCAATACGATAAATCAAAATATAAAATAGTACTATTTGGTATCTTAGAAGATGGACGACGAGCTAGCGTCCTAATTAATGGTATAACACCATATTTTGAGATAAAAATACCCGATGATAAATTAAATAATAAAGAATCATTTGCCGAAGAAATATTTTATGAATTGAATATGGGATATAGAGACCGCGAAAGATTTTTAAATTTTGTGACACCAAAGAATAACCTTAATGATTATTGGAAAATTGAGCCTTTGAGATATAAAATCGTTGATGGAAAACCCTTCAAGTATTTTCAAGAGAGTAATAGTTATTATGTACAAATATATTTTCATAAATTAACGCATAGAAGAGACGCTATTAAATACGCTATATCAAAAGGCTATACGACGGCGCATGATGATATTAGTTGTTATTATAGAGTCGTTTGTAGGGATATGTTAATATCATTTTCATCATGGATTGAATTACATAATTTTATTATTGAAACGGATAATAATTATATAAAGGGTGATGTCATAAGAGTTTCTATACAAGATATTAAAATCGCCGATAATATTGATGATGAGTTACGCAAAGATAAGACCATGACTATGTGTTGGGATATTGAAACGTTTAATCATAATAATGACGGTAAATTACCAGAACCCAATAAAAAATCAGGCAATAGAGAAATACCTAATTGGGAACATGTTATGTTTATGATAGGTATTACTTTTCAATGGTTCAATTCAAACGAACAACTTTTAAGAATTTGTTTAGTTGATGTCGAAGCGGCACCCCATCCGGATTTTTTAACAATTGTTTGTGGAAACGAGCAAAACTTAATTAAAGCATTTTCTAAATGCTATGAGAATATGAAACCGGAAATAGTCATGGGTTTTAATGATTCTTCTTATGATTGGAATTGGATAATAAAAAGGGCAAAAGCATATAGGGGGCTTTTATCTTATATAGGCGAAAAGTTTGATATGTGCAAACGAGAAAAAACAGATGCTGACGTCGAATCTAATTTTAAGAAAATTAAGGTTAAAATAGAAGCCGACGTAAACGCAACAGGTCAGAATTTACAATTTCCGGGATATATACCAGTTGATGTTATGATCGCATTTAGGCAATTATATCCAACTTCCGAAGTGTGGAGTTTAAGTTTTTTCCTTTCAAAAAATAAATTAGGTGGTAAAGAGGATATGCCGTATAATTTGATGTTCCAGATATATAAATCAGCGCTAGATAACCCTAATAAAAATACTGCCGAGCAAATGAAAGAAGTAGCGAATTATTGTGTGATTGATGCGCAAAGGTGTCACGAACTTATGAAAATACGTAATGTTTTACAAGATAAACGCGAAGTAGCTAATCTTTCATATACGTCAATTTATGACGCGTTTTATTATGCTAACGGTATGAAGGTACGCAATTTAGTGATTGCCCGAGGGCAGCTACGAAACCTCAAATTATCCAATGTACAAAATAAGGACGATGAACGAGGGCAATACCCCGGCGCGTGGGTTTTTCCTCCTTTGAAGGGATTAGTTACCAGTAAGCTTTCTATATCAGAACGTATAGCTAAAGCAAAAATGGGATATGAAGAATATGCCGAATGGTTAGAAAAAACCGAGCATGAAATAAAAGAAGAGCTGGACTTTATTAATAGAAACGGTGCTATTATGAACGACGACCACGGTGATGTTGGTTCACCGGCGTTGGAGAAAATGTTACGCGAAGAAACTGGGCGACCAATAACAGGACTGGATTTTTCTAGTTTATATCCATCATTAATAATGACCTATAATTTATCACCTGAATATATAATTATTGATAAACAATATGCTATAAAAGTAAATTCTATGGTAGACGATAATGGACAAAAAAAGCATACTTTATATCGTATAGAATTTCCTTTTAATGGGGGTACAATCAAAGGTTGGTCCATTAGGCATGATAACAAACTAGATCCTAATTCGGCCGATTATAAATTTGGTATATTTCCTGCGATTCTTAAAGAATTATTTGATGCTAGGACAAAACTTAAAAAAGATGCCCATGGTTTAAATTTTTGGGAGCATAAGCGTGAAGAACTGCTTCTGATAGCTAAAGATAACCCCGAACGTTGGGAGTCAAAAGAAATTCAGGATGAATATGAAGACGTTTGTTTTAATTACAATACGCTAGATTCAAAACAGAGAGCTTTGAAAGTATTCATGAATACTTTTTATGGCGAAGTCGGTAACAAATGTTCGTCTTTATTTATGTTACAAGTAGCCGGAGGTATAACAACCGCCGGACAAAAAAATATAAAAAAAGCATACAACTTTGTTCAAGAGCGCGGTTGTAAGGTCTATTATGGAGATAGTGTAACCGCCGATACGCCGATCCTTATTAAATACCCTGATGGGGATATCGTTATAAAAACTATAGATAATATACCCGGTTCAAAATGGAGCGAGTACCCGCAATTTAAACCTCACGAAAGCGACCCCATAAGAATTGATAAACAGCAACACTTACCTTTACATGGATTAAAAGTTTGGAGTTCTAACGGATGGACTTTAATTAGGAGGATTATTAGACATAGAACAAATAAGAGGATACTTAGGATTAATACACGTAAAGGATGTGTTGATGTGACGGAGGATCACTCATTAATAAATTCTAATAGAAAGATTATTAGACCCACCGAAGCAAAAATAGGAGATGCTTTATTTCATAGCTATCCTATAAATTTAAATAAATTGGGGTATTGTGATATACATGATAGTAAGATCAGGGTAAAAAATAAATTATACGCGGCGAAGTATTATTATAAATACACTCAACAGGGATTTTTATGCGATGTTTATTATGATGTGAGCGATGATGTTTATATACTAACTAAAGAATATGCTTATGACATAAAACGCAATAAATGCGCGACATGTATGCGAGAATATCCTTATTGTCATAAAGATAGCATAACTAAACAGAGCAGATCATTAACCGATGAAATTATACAAATAATAGAGTTACCCGAAGTCACGAAAGATGTATATGTTTATGATATAGAAACCGAAGATGGTACATTTTTGGCAGGGATAGGTTCAATATGCGTCAAAAACACCGATTCTTTATATATTTCTATGCCCGATAAAGAATTTAATTCATTGGATTTAGATTATTATACGGAGAGAATAAGTAAACTACAATACTGGGAAGAAATGGTAAGAATAACATTTGATATGATAAAAGTTTTAAATAAAGAAGTAAACGAAATGTTTGTGAGTGATAACGGTACGAATTTTTTGAAGATGAGTTATGAAGAAATACTCTTTCCGGTTTTATTCACAGCCAAAAAGAAATATGTAGGAGTGCCTCATGTTAGCGCCCCTAATTTTGATTCAACCGTTCCTTTGTTTATTAGAGGTCTAGAATTAAAAAAGCGCGGTGTTAGCGAAATGCTAAAAAACGTTTGTAATGATATATTGAGAAAATGTATGGACCATGATAACATTTTAACCGTGATTGAGATAGTACAAAACAAAATAAGAGAGATATATACGACGGATTGGACCGATAACTTTAAAGATTTTATCATGACTGGGGTCTATAAACCCCATAAAAAAAATATTAAGATGCATACATTTAGAGATCGTATGAAAGAAGAAAGATCTATTGAACTCAAGCCGGGAGAACGAATAGAATATGTGATTGTGCAGAAATATCCATATAAATATGATTTACGTGGTAGAAAAATACATTTAAAAATCGGCGATAAAATGGAATTGACTGAAATTGCTAAAAAAGAAAATATGAAAATAGACCTTGATTATTACATGGAAAATTCTATTAATGGGCAGCTGGCCCGATTTATCACTTATTATAAAGATTTTCACGTAGAGCCTAAAAGCTATACCAATAAAGACGAAGTAAAAAAAGCCGAAGAAAAGATTTTGAAAAAAGCAAAGGATTATGTAGATAGCATATGTGAAGAATTCTTTATAAAATATGAAGACCACGGGGCTAAACATAAAGAGAATTACAAAAAATCATCAGAAATTGTGTCGAAAAAAATGATAGAAATTTGCGATGAACCAAATATAATTAAATTGTTGGGATTTAGCGTGAAAATAGATGATGATATCGGTAGTTGGTTAGTCGATAAAATACATTCTGTTGTGGAAAAAAAGAAAGCGAATGCCGAATATGCTAAAAAATATATAGACGATAGACTTAATAATTTACCTAAAGAAGCGCGATGTAAAACGCTAATTGAGCTACAAAGTTTATATTATGCGGATAAAAAAAATAATTTGTTAAAATCATATGAGGCTTCATATAATGAACGTCATAATGTACTAATGATGCGAATACAAAAATCGCTCACGGATATAAAATCTATTTTTCATACAAATAATGAAATAATAGAAATATTGGTCGAGTTATTACAATGCGATCCTTCGGCGGAAGAATCACTTTTGGAAGAAATAGCGGAAAGCGCAATAATAGAAAAATTGGATGATATAAAAAAATATATATCGGAAGTGAAATTTATATATTATAACATGATAGGAAATTATGAATGTATATACAAAATTAGAAAAATAGTTGATTATCTTAAAGAATTACGTGACGAAAAGGCGCACGTAATTAAACCACCGGCGAATATAAACGATATGATTTCACAAATGGCTCGTGAAACCGCTAAAGAATTCTTAGAAGACGAACATTATAAAACTTATTGATCATTGATTATATAAAATATAACATATCCTCATATGAGGTATTTATTTTTTAAATAACATATTTTTTTTGTAAAATATTATATATAAAAATAAAACTATGGGGATCGTAATCGTATTGTTGTTGTTGATTGTAGTATGCTTGGCCGTTATGAATAGAAGACGTTGTAAAAAACGCGTAAGAACATGCCCAGTCGCACAGCGTTCTTATATGAAGTCGGCGCCCGAGGATGTAGAAACGGCAACCGGTGATTATAATGATTATTTATTATCAACCGGACTAGAAAAAGGTGTAATTGAATCACATAATCAGTTCGTGAATGATATTCAAACGACGACGGGCGCATCCGCGCAAACCGTCTTAAGTTCAGACGTTTATGATAATCCTTTTGTTGGATTACGGCGACCTAATATGAACGTGTATATAGACCCCGAATCGCGTCAAGTACCCACAGCCGAACAATGGCAGTATCCCACATCATCGCGTTATAGTAATAGTGGTTTATTCTAATTGGGTGCGTCATTTTTTCTTTTAAATATAAAATAATATATTATTTATTTTTTTGTAAAAAAAATTGATTTAAACGCCCCATATATTCATATAATTATACCTATATAGAAATGCGAACATTTTTAGAACTATTTGAGCATTTACGCATAATGAAATACGAGCATATTAACGATTTTTTAGAAGATAATTGGGACGGTAAAGAAAAGCAAGAAAGCGCGTTTAGACTATTTGCGTTTTTAAAACTTATACCTCCATTTAATGGTTATGATATTTGTAATGGAAACTTTGATATGAAAACTATTGAACCGTGTATATCTTTGCGGCAATTGTTGGAAAAATCTTTGAAAGACTCAGGCGATAAGTCCGATTTGACGCTTATACGAAACAATAATGATATTATTGTTTGTACATCAAAAAATTTAAAACGTTATAATATAGGCGACTTGGATATAGAAAAAATATACAATATATATAATGAAAAATACCGCGGCGAATATCTAATGAAATTATGCGTGGTTATCCGCGATAAGACCCAATATTATAAGATGTTGGAAAATGTCCGCGAAAATAACAAATATTTAGTTGAACGCTGTAAAAATGCTATTGTGATAGACCACTATGATTTAAATATATATTTGAAGAATTTTTATAAATATTTCGGCGAGGTGTCAAATATTGATTCATTGATGGCGAAGCCCGTATTGAATTTATATTTTCATCAAAAAATGGCCGTAGATAAATTCTTTAAGATAAAAAATGCCGGATATAGCGATATACTTTTGGGATGCGTACCACGTTCGGGAAAGAGTTTTATATTAGCGGGCATTATATCTAATATGCCTAATGCTAGTAACTTTCTTATCATGACCACGTGCCCTAAAGAAACAATTGCCCAATATATTGAGATTTTTAAAAATTATAGAGAATTTCATGAGTACGGATTATTTGCCTTGGTTAAGAAAACCGCACCGGCGCTGCGCCCTAAGAACATAATTATTTGCTCACAGCAATTTCTAAAGACGGATAAAACTAATAGAATAAAAAATATAAAGTGGTTAAAAGAATTACAATTTGACGTTGTATTTTCAGACGAAACGCATAATGGCGGAACAACGACCTTATCTAAAGAAATTTTGGACGTATATAGGGGGGCGGCGACTTTGTTATACATCACAGCGACTTATAATAAACCGGCGGCTGTTTTTGATATACCGCCCGCCGCACGTATATTATGGGATTTAGAAGATATAAAATTATGTAAAACCGGCAATGTTGAAGTATTGGCGTCTAAACATGATATTGATTATAAAGAAATAATTATGGGCGAAAATATTGCTGAGTCTTATGCTAGATACCCCGACTTTCATATTTTGACGTTGAAATTGGGCGAAGATTACGAATCTAAGGTCAGGAGCGCCACCGAACATAATTTATTCGGATGGTCGGCAAAAGGAATATTTTTACTAAAACAAAACGAAAAAGAAACTATTGCTAAGTTTCAAGATCAAGATATGGTTGAAGAATTATTTTGGGCGATATTTGGAAAAAAGGACGCGGTCTTAACTGACGGGAGCATAATGCAGCGAATTAAAAATATTGTAAATAACCCGCAATATGATTCGCGATGGTTTTGCGTAGAGAGGCCGCTAATTATTATGTGTTTCTTACCCTCAGAGACCCGGAATATTGATATGTTGATGAAGGCACTTAAAAAATTGCTCCAGGATAAAAAAATTATACCGGATTTTGAAATTGATTATATAAATTCTAAAAGGTCTTCGGATCCAATAGGTGTTATCAATGCGGCGTACGCATTGACGAAAAACAATAAGAAGAAAGGGCTGTTGATTCTTAGTGGGACTCAGTGTAGCTTGGGAATTTCATTACACAATTGCGATATAGTTATTAATTTGAATAATAGTAAGAGTTACGATCTTTATATGCAGATGGCCTTTAGGGGGATGACAGAGGCGCCCGATAAACGATGTGGATTTTTAGTAGATATGAATGTTCAGCGAGTAGTAAGCCTCATTATTACTGAAAGTTTAAAGAGATACCCCGGCGAGTCTATAGCTTCGGGAATCAAAAAAGTATTACTGGCGCGAATTATCAATTTTAATATTGACGAATTTGGTAAAAATTTTGAATTGTTGCCGCGCGATGCCGGCAAGTTGGTGGATCAAATTATGCGCATATATAATAAATCACCGGATTCAAATATAGATAAAGTATTAAATGCCCTTAATTTTGAGGACATAAAATTTGAAGAAAAAGAAAATAAATTGTTCAAGTCTATATTTTTGACTAAGGAGCCGGTTGCGTCAAAAATAAATACATTATCAGTTATAACTGATGCACAGGATATAAAACCCGGAATTGAGGTAAAAAAGGTAAAAGTTGAAAAAGAACCGGTTAAGAAAATAGACGAAAGAGAAAAAAATATAAACTTTGTACGTGATATAATGAAACACGTAATACCGTTACTTTCTATATTAACAATAGGTCATGAAAATGATAAATTTATTGATATGATCAATATAATTGAAAATGACCCCGTTTTGAAGGATATTTTTATAGGACAACTTCAGCAATGGTGGGGTAATAAAATTTCTAAAGATGTAATAGATACTTTCACTATCATATACAATAAATACTTTTTATCAAACGATAATATAAATCTAGTGGTCAAGCGCGTGAAAGAATTATTCGTATTATCTTTACAAAATAATAAAAAATTGTCGGCGAATATAGATAAATACCTCATACCGCAGGAATTGGAAAAGAAAAAAAATGCGGAAGTTACCACTCCGCGAAAATTGCGCCAGGAAATGTTAGATACGATACCCGCGGATTTTTGGGGCAGTGTTCGGCGCGTTTTTGAGCCGTGCGCGGGTAAAGGCGGTTTTTTAATTGATATTGTGGATAGATTTTTGGACGCGGGGATGGACTACCGCGTTATCGTTGAAGAGTGTTTATATTGGGCCGATATAAACCCAACGAATATATTTATTTGTA
>JACCDR011773571.1_pt1 | contig 12354 bp, 15 predicted proteins | sample 7446431 | NCBI WGS metagenome assembly JACCDR01 (sample SAMN15323443, study PRJNA562643) | freshwater metagenome | isolation source: river surface water | place: USA:Blue River Watershed | collected 2017-08-17
TGCAAAACTGATATTCGTTGGTTCGAATCCAACAGTTGATTCTATGGATAAAAAGGATTACGAATTCATTCATTCTAAGAGGGATGAGGAAGTTCAAAAGGAGAGGGAAGAGAGAGCTGAGATAGCTAAGATTCCTTATGGTAATAATGGTTTCACCTTTGAAGACTTTGAAGTCGAAGAGGAGGATAGCAAAAAGAAGGAGAACTAGTTGTATATCAGTAGGTAGATAGCATGCTTTGGGAGCATGAGGCCACAGGTTCGAGTCCTGTCAACTAGACAAACTTCTGGTAACTCAATGGTAGAGTATCTCCCTGATACGGAGGAGGTTGGTGGTTCAAATCCATCTCAGAAGACACATCGCGGAGTAGTGTAATGGTAACATATGGGCCTCATAAGCCTCAAGACTAAGGGTTCAAGTCCCTTCTCCGCTACTTGGGAAGTTAGCTCAGAGGTAGCAGCAAGACATTGTTAATGTCTAGGTCATAGGTTCGATCCCTATACTTCCCTCTTATTCCCACTGTAACTCAACGGTAGAGTACTTCACTTGTAATGAAGAGGTTGTCAGTTCGAATCTGACCATGGGAGCAGATACGCATATAGCCTAATTGGTTAAGGTAATAGTCTCCAAAACTATCCATGTGGGTTCGACTCCTACTATGCGTGCTTATCTCCATGAGCCAACTGTGTGGTTAGTTGGGACAGTCTGTAACACTGTTGCCTAAGGGCTTCGTAGGTTCAACTCCTACCATGGAGACATGCGAGAATGGCGAAATTGGCGGTAGACGCATTGGTCTTAGAAACCAAATCATAATATGACCATGTGGGTTCGAGTCCCACTTCTCGTACTTGGAGGGTACTGTCCATGGGGACAAGCAGACTTGAAATCTGTTGGGGCGGTAACACGCAGGGTTCGATTCCTATATCCTCCGCTGTTAACACAGTAACCACGTACTTTTCTCTATCCTATGGGACGTTAACTACAATTTATCAGAGTTATCCTTGACAAGTCTGTAAACATGTTTTATATTTGAAACATGACAAGAACACAGCAAAAGAGAATATATAAACAAGAGATAAAGGATATCCAGAGCCTCATTATAGCTACTTTAACAGATGTTAATCCTGATATGAATGAGGAGTCTAAGGAGAAATCTAAGTTGGTTGTAGCTAATTTAAAGGGGGAACTGGATGAGGCTAAGAAGAAATTAGACATGTTTTTAATGAATAAAACAGGTTCTAAGTTCTTTGAATGGCATCCCAATACTTCACCTAATAGAAAGACTAGAAAGTTATACAAAAACCATTTGAACAAGAGATGAAAAGTTTATTAGAGATACAGGCTAACCTGATGCCAGTGTTGAAGGCGTGTATGTTAGCTAGTACCAAGGAGAGAAGCCTAATGAGTCTTCAAGACGCTATGGCTAAGATACAGCTATCCATTATGTGGTTAAAGGAGTCAGAGATTACTTCTGCGTCTGACACTGATTTAACGATGGAAATGGCTTTACATGAGCAACCTACTGATAGCAGACCTGAAATAGTTATTCCACCTCTACCTACTATGATAGGTGTGGGAGACTACATTAAGTTTGCACTTAATAACCTTGGGTTGCTAAAGGATGAAATAGGACCTTATAAGCTGACTGTTAATAATCCTAAAGCTATTAATGAGGTAGAACAGGCTTATAATAATATGCAGGAGGCAATTTTTAATATTAGAATAGCGATTAACCAATATGAGCAGCAGAACTACGGAAGGTAATCAAGAGGAGTATGTGGAGTATCTATTGAGAGAAGTTATCAAAGGATACCAAGAAGCCTGGAACAGACATAATGATGATATTAAAGTAAAATATGAGTTTACCATGACTTCTCAGAAGATGCCTATGCCTCACGGTGAGTCCAGGACAATAGGTTATCTTAGATTAGAGAGAATAAGGACTTCCACTGATAATCAGGAGGAACGTTTACTTGTTCATCAAGAGATTACAGACCTTCCAACTAAGCAGAGGGTTGATCCTAGACAACTGTGGAAACAGCAGTTAATGATGCAATGTCTGGCTAGACTAATAAGTGGAGGCTTAGAATATGCAGAACTTCTTAACAGGGTTAAGAAAGAGAAAGAGGAGGGACAGAAGAAACTTGATCTCATTGTTACTGATCAAATGCCTGCCCCTATTGATGAGAATTATAAGATGTGGTTAAACAAGGAAAGAGCTAAAGAAGGATTATGAAAATATTAACACCAGGACACAAGTATGAACTAGATAACTTTAATGGTTCACCAAATAAGCAGACTATCCAGTTCATTGAGAAGGAGAAAATGGTAGATGGTGGGTTAACTACAGTTAACGATGGTACTACTAATGAAGAGGTTCTCGCTATTCTAATCAACCGTATTCAATATTTGAACGGCATGTTCCCCTGTAGGGAGAATAGTATTGTAATCACTAAGCTTGAAGAGGCTTTAATGTGGTTGGAGAAGCGCACAAAGGATAGAGTGAAGAGGGGAGTAGAGGGTAAAGCTGAGAAATGAATAACAAGGAATCATTAGAAATGATAATTAAGCCTACAACCCTGGCAAGCTTTATTAAAAGTCTGTCAGGGCTTTTTATTACTAAGGAGAATCCTAATGGGATAAGCCCTAAAGAGCTTGTAGTCTTTGTTACGTTGGTTCACTTGGTTGAGGATAGGATAGATAAGGAGATTAAGGTTAAACTGTCTAATCAGTTAAATCAGAGTTTACAGGTATCTACGAATTACGTTACCAAGTTTAAGAAGAAGGGATTGATTACAAAGGATAATAAGATTCATCCTTTATTCAGTAAGAAAAGGATAGTAATAGAATATGACACAGATAAGTGATGAGGATCTAATTAAACTAGGTAGTATAGATAACATACTTGGTATAAAGTGGTTAGGTGGTGGATGTTTCCAGATTGGGGAAGATGAAGGAAATGGACAAAGTATGTTACTACTTACAGGATTTGGAGGAGTAAGGGATTATATCAAAGCATTTGAAGATCATGCAAGAGAGAGTATTATGCAATCCAGTAGCGATCAGGAAAGTAGCTGATGAACTGGGTTTAAATGTTAAAGACGTTAAAGAGATAGTTAATGTTCAGTCTGAGTTTACTAAGGATGTAATGCAGGATAATAGTTTCTATTCAATTAGATGGCCATACTTAGGTATATTTAAAGCTAAGTTAAAGGAGATTCAGATGATTAACCATTTAAGGGGTATGACTCCTGAACAACAACAAGACTTTAAACGTAAAGTGATTACAAGACAGATTATATTAAACCATTGGGAAAAGGATGATACCAGCGAGTCATGATTTTAACCTTCCATTGGAGGTTACTGAAATAAACAGGGTAGTAGAGGGAGTAGGACAAGAGGATGAAGACGGTAATATTAACGTTATAGCTGTTGCAAAGGAACATAAAGACTACTCAAGTCGTCTTGCTATCCTATGGGACGATGTAATATGTTTAAAGGAATTTAATTATGTAGACGATTATAAGATTAAAGGTCCTAAATGTTTCCTGTGTACAGAATATAGAGATATACTTATACTTGGAGACTATGAACATATGTTAGATTACTGGACAGAATTTAGAAGAAGGAAAGGTAATGGAATGGCTTAAGGTTAATGAGGATACAGGTGATGTAGAGTTTGCTACAGAAGAAATAGGTCTTATACCTGAGATGGCTGTGTTAAAGACTTTAAACTATAATAAGGCTCCAGGTGATATAGATGGTAGAAAGAGGTTTAGAGGTAAAGAGGAGTTAAGGTATATGTACCTGGTATACTCTCCTATGAGTGGTTACAGAGACTACAGTGAAGAGGAGAGAATGGCTGAAGCTAAGATTGACTGTAAGTTCAAAGCTGATTGGAAGCCAGGAGAAGAGCTTAAAACAGCTATAAATAAGTATATTAAGGGTAGTGTTAATAAGGTTGGAAGGAGTTTAAAGACTGCTGAGAAGTTTCTTGAGAGACTAGAAGGTCACTTGGAGAATATAGACCTTAATGAAAGAAACGCTAGTGGAGGGCTTGTACACGATCCAGCTAAGATTATGAACACACTTAAACAGTTACCAGATTTCTTAATAACACTTCAAGAACTGGAAAGACAATCAAGATTAGGTATAATGGCTTCACCTAAGACTAAGGGTGATCATGAGTTAGGATGGATGGCCTTACCACAACCAAAATTAAAATCTAATGGAAATAGTAACGAGGATACGAACTGATGAACCAGTAGTACTGGTACCAATTAAAGAGTACATGCAGATGCAGGAGATGATCGAGGATGATTATTTAGAAATCATCTACAAGGCCTTAGGAGCACTTTATAGTGTGTCTAATAGGTTTACGGATGATGCTGGTCATAATCTGCAGGAGTCCTTTAATGAGTATTTAAAGAGGGAATTCCCTTATATTAAATTAGGAGTAAAGGGAAGACTTGATGAGAAGACTCAAAGGTTAACAGTTGAATGGAATATGAGTAAATATGAGCGAGCTAAGAGACATACCGAGGAAAGTAAGGGGGAAGTTTAATAAGGATTTACTCCTTAATACCTATTTTGAGCATACAGACTTATTTAGTCCTGCAGCTAAGAGCTTCTTGGAGAATGGTAAGTATTGTGGAGAGGTGTTTAATTCTAAGAAGTATAATATCTTTTGGCAAAGGGAGAAGGAACGATGTGAATTTGGATATGAGAATCCTATTACTAAAGTCTGGATACCTGGGAGATACTACTTCTTTTTGAATTATAAGCAAATGAAGATAGTTGATGAGAAGGATAAGGATAAGAAGTCTGCTAAACGTATTACAGCCTTTCCTAAGTTTTGGCCTATTCACCACTTCTTTTGTAGTGATTATGAGTTAGCTAAGCAGAATGGTCTTAATATGGCAGTACTTAAACCACGTGATACTGGTTTCTCTGAGATACTGTCTTCATTTGGTGTATATGAGTATACGTTTCAGACTGAAGATCCTGTATTCTTCTTTGTGTCTCATGAGAGATACTTGAATAAAGATGGAGTACTTTCAAAGGCTTGGGATCAGTTAAACTTCTTAAATCAGAATTCTGAGAGGGCTTTTAAACATTTAAGACAGGTTAAGGATCAGGACTTGTATAAGAAGGCTAGTTATTATGATCCTGAGACTGGTGCTGAGAGGAAGACTGGTGGAGAGATACAGGGAGCTGTAGTAGACCATCCACGTAAGGTTAGAGGTGCACGGGGATTCGTTAATTTTGAGGAAGGTGGATCATTTCCTAAGCTTGAAGATGCTTGGATGACTGCAAAGGCGTTAGCTGAACAAGGTGGTGTAAAGTTTGCAACTATGATGGTATGGGGAACAGGTGGTGAACAGGGTGACGGTATAATGGGTCTGGAGAAGATCTTTAGAAAGCCTGAAACGTTTGAATGTCTACCATTTGATAACTGTTGGGAAGATGGTATACAGGCTAATGATCATGGATTCTTCTTTCCAGTATGGGCTAACATGACTCGTTACATGGATAAGTGGGGTAATACTGACTTTGAAAGAGCTAAGAAGCACCATGATGATATAAGGGCCCTGCTTCAAAGGTCTTCAAATATGTTAATGGATAAACAGGTAGCTGAGTATCCTTATACACCTGCTGAAGCATTAATGAGATTAAACGGTAATCCTTTCCCAGTTGCTAAGCTGCAGAAACAGTTACTTAGGATAGATTCAAGTCCTGATATACAGGGTAGTCTTAAAAGGGGAGAGTTTGAGATAGATGAGGGAAGGGTGAAGTTTAGACTTAATCCTAATCTTGATCCTGTTCTTGAGTATCCTCATAAGACTGATAAGACTATTGAAGGTGCCTTCACAATGTTTGAAGATAAGTTAAAGGGGGAAGATGGTAAGGTACCTAATAACCTTTATTACATATTAGCAGACTGTTTCGCTGTAGATACTGAGCAGGCTACTGATTGGAACTCACTTGGAACGTATTATGTATATAAGAGAACTAATAACATATTTCCAACTGAGGATGATATATTAGTTGGATGGTATGCAGGACGTCCTCCAAGGGTTCAAGACTTTCATAGGAGAGTCTTTATGGCAGCTAGATACTATAATGCAGTTGTTCAGACTGAAATCAAGGGTGGAGGTCAGGAACTGTTGAACTATGCTAAGGCTAATGGTTTTATTAATTATTGTGGTGAACGTCCAACAGTATTTAACCAGGATAAGGATGTTAGAAAGTTGTCAGGTAGGCAGTTCTTTGTCACTATTGAAGAGAATACTAAGCCGGAAAGACTACAAAAGTTGAATGACTGGTTACTTAAGGAGAGACACCTGAAAATAGAGGGAGATGAAGCGGAATATGTTCTTAACCTTGATACTATATATGACAGGGCACTCATTGAGGAGTTGATTAAGTTCCATCCAGAAGGTAACTTTGATAGGATCTCCTGTTTACTAGTTTTAATGACTATACATCAGGAGGCAGAGCTGCAGATTGTAAGAGAGCAGCATAGGATAGATAGAGATCATATCTTCAATAGACCTATCTTTTCTGATGGTAACTATAGTAGAAACCTAATGTCAGCTAGGGAATTAATGAGAGCTGACGGATACACGAATGATTTAATAATGTAATGGCAGAAATTAATACTGAAACTACTCATATACCCAAGCTGAGGGTTTCCGATAAGACTAAAAGGGCTAATGACTTTGAGCATACTAAGAGAGTTATAGACCATTATATCTCATGTGTATCGTTTGTAGATGAGATAATTAACGCAGATGTAAGAGATGTTAGGCTATTCTATGAGGCGTATAACAATAGATTACCTGATGCTTACTTTAGATATGTTGTAAACCCTTTAAATTCTACGAATAATGAGTATACTAACTGGCCTGCTAGGTTACGTCCTTATTCTATTATACGTCCTAACATTGATTTACTGGAGGGTGAATACGAAAAACGACCGTTCTCCTTTGCAGTAAAGGTTCATAATGCTGACGCTGTAAATATACATCAGGATGCTATTTACCAGGATATCCTTAAATCACTGGAACAGCAGTTTATTAATTATTTGAATGAGAAGGGACAGGAAACTGGTGTGCCTACTCAGGATGTGGAGTTACCTGATAAAATTAAGGCAGCTTATCAATCTAATTATAGGGATAAACGTGCTGAAATAGGTGAAGCTGCTTTAAATATTATAATTGATCAACAGCAGATAGAGGAGAAACTGAAGAGACTGTTCAGAGATTGGTTAATAGCTGGAGAATGTTACTCATATAAGGGTATAAGAGGTGGAAGAATGATCTATGAGAGGGTCTCTCCACTGGATATAGACTATGATAAATCACCGGACTGTGAATACATTGAAGATGGTCAATGGGTGGTTAGACGTTTCTATATGACTCCTGCTGAGATTACTGATAATTTTTATGAAGAGTTAAAGGAGGATGACATTGATCTCATTGAAGACGAGAATGGTCATATGGCATTTAGACCGGTTGGAAATGGGATGTTAAATACGCTCAGGGATGATAGGGACTTACGCAGAACTAAGGTACCAGTATTCCACTGTGTATGGAAGTATTTCATTAAGGTAGGGATTCTATCCTATCCTAACCCTATGACTGGAGAGTTGGAGACGATTGAAGTTCCTGAAACGTATAAACCTTCAGAAGGCGAAAACGTTGAATGGTACTGGGTACGTGAAGTATGGGAAGGATATAGAATTGGTGCTGGTGTAAGAGATTCTGATAAAGGTATATATCTTGGAATTAAGCCAGTGGAGGGACAGAGAAGTGTTGTTAACAATATTTCTATGTGTAAACTTCCTTATAATGGTAAAAAGTTCTCTGATACTCATTCTCAGAATGTATCAGTTGCTGAAATGGGGTTAGCTTATGAGACTTTACATAGGATTCTTCACTTCCAAATGGAGAAGACTATTGCTAAGTCTAAGGGTAAGATCATCATAATGGATCAGAATGCTATTCCTAAGAGTTATGGATGGAATGAGGAGAAGTTCTTCTACTGGGCAGATGCTACAGGCTGGGCATTGGTAGATAGGAATCAACCTGGAGCTGATAAGACGTTTAATCAGTATGCAGTCTTAGACATGGGATTGTATCAGCATATTAATAATTTGATAGAGCTGATGACCTATGTTAAGAATGAGTGGGATGAACTACTAGGGATCACAAGACAAAGGAAAGGACAGGTACAAGCTTCTGACACTGCTACAGGCACACAAACAGCTGTACAACAGTCCACGGTTATATCTGAGAAGGTCTTCTCAAGATTTGAAGAGTTCACTAGAAGTGAAATGCAGGGTCTTCTTGACCTTTCTAAGATTGCTTGGAGAGATGGGTATCAGCAGGTGTATCAAGGTGATGACCTACGTACTACTATCCTAAATATCGATCCAGGAGAGTATTCAGAAGCTGAAATGGGTGTATATGTTTCTAGGTCTCCTAGGGACTTGCAGAACCTGGAGATTATGAGACAGCAGGTTCAAGCCTTTGCACAGAATGGAGTAGGACCATCTTCAGTAGTGGATATATTACAAGCTAGATCACTGTCTAAGCTTAGAACCATCTTACAGGAGTTTGAACAGAAATCAATAGCTGCACAGCAAGGAGTAGCTCAACAAGAGCAAGAAGGTGCAGAAAGGTTAGAAATGATAAGAGGTCAGTTTGAAGAGCTTAAAGGCTTAGTACAAGAAAGACTGATTAATGTAGAATACGATAGAAAAGAAGAAATTGAACATATCAAAGGTGCTTATCAGACTTATAAGAATGTTGAAGGTACTGGAGATAATAATGCTAATGGAGTCCCTGATGCTTTGGAAGTTAGAGCGCAGTTTGCTGATGAAGCTCATAATGCTGCTAAACTTAACATTGAACAGCAGAAGGTGGCGATTCAGGCTAGGCAGAAGGATAGGGAACTGGACATTAAGGAAAGAGAACTCACTGTTAGAAAGGACATAGCTGATAAACAGGCTAGTGTGGCACTGAAAAATAAAGTTGCAGGTGAAAAATCTAAACCTAAAAAGTAATGTCTAATAATATGAATTCTTGGTCAGATACGATATGTATCATAATTGGAACAGCAACTAGTATAAGTGTGGGTGCGCTATTCTTACAGGCTTTAACTGCTTTAGCAGTAGGTGCACTGGGTGCTTGTGGGTCCTGGTTATTTGTAAGATTTGGTAAACCTATACTGGAAAAGATAATAGACAAGTTTAAAGCTGGATAACTTCTGTAAACAGTGGTCTATTTTGTACGATTTTAAATGAATATTATATTTGAATACAACTAAACAATATGGCAAAACAAGAAAGTTTATCTATGGATGACTTCTATGCCGATGACGACTTCGTTAGTAATCTGGATGAGCAAGATGAAGATGTCGATCAAGAGGAAGTAGAAGATGATGAAGATGGTGAGGAGGAAGAGACTCCAAAGCCTGAAAAGAAACCTAAGAAGGAAAAGAAAGAGCTTCCCAAAAAGGTTAAGAAGGATGCTCCTAAGGTAGAAGACCAACAGGAGGAAGATAGTGAAGACGAGGATGAGGATAGCAAGAAGTCTGAGGATGACAGTGAAGATGAAGATTCCGAGGAAGGTGCTGTTGATCCCTCTCAATTTTATGAACAGGTTGAAAAGATAACTGGTCAGGAAGTAGAGGTTGACTATGGTGAAATTGATCCCCTTACACCACAAGGTGTAGCTATAAGGGAGCAAGCACTTAAGCAGTCTGTGCTCGATGGTTTCCTTGAGGAAATTGAGACTAAGTTTCCGGTAGCCTACAAAGCATTACAACATGCTTATAATGGTGGAGACGTATCAGACCTTTTTAAAGTTGCTACTAGTAGAGACTATTCTAAGGTGGAAATTGGTGAAAAGGATACTGCGTTAGCCACTGAGATTCTTAAAGAATTTTACAGAAGTAAAGGTGTTAAGAATGAGAATAGGATACTGAGAATGATTGAGTCTGACGAGGATTCTGACATTGGATTAGTTGGAGAAGCTAAGAATGCTTTAGAAGAACTTAAAGCAGATCAGGAGTCCAAGACTAATGAGTTATTAGAAAATCAACAGAGGGAGGCAGCTGAGAGACAGAAAAGAGATAAGTTGATGGTAACAGCTATTGATGAAGTCTTAGAATCTGGTAAGCTAGCAGGATTTAAGATTCCTTCAAGACAGGAAGCAACTGAGTTCAAGAAGTTCTTAGTGCAAAATATTAGAAGACTGCCAGAAGGAAAATATGAGTTTAGTACTCCTATTGAAACTGGTAACCTGGAAAAAATACTTCAATATCAGTATTTCCAATTCAAGAAAGGGGATCTGGATAAACTGATAACAATGAAAGCAAGTACAAAAACTGCTGAGAATCTAAGATTAAAACTTAAGACAGAGCAGGAGAAGAATAAGACAGGATCAGAGTCACCTGTTAAATTGAAAATGGGCTCTATGAAAGATTTTGAAATTTAAATTTTAACAACAAATGGCAGGTAATCGCGGTAATAAATTCAGGTTCCAGATTCAGCAAGACATTTTTGATGCTAAAGCAATGTTGGACGAAAACAACTTCTATGCACAGCGTCATGGTGAACCAGCTGAGCTGACCATGAAATTGACATGGTTGCTTGGGGACAGTACTAAGTCTTTCCCTCTAGCAATGGCTACCATGGGGGATATTGTATCTTCTGATGGTGGATTTAAGAAAACTAACTCCAAGGTTAAGGAGATTACAGACACCCAGTTCACGTGGCCCGTTATGAGCCGTTTGAATAAAGCATCTGTGGTAGCAACTACTCCAGCTGTAACAGCTAACGTCGGTTATGGTAATACACCATTTAAACTGGTGTTCACTGATAACTGGATGAAAAGAAATTATATGATTGAATCGCCTCTTGGTGTTCAAGCTTATATTCTTGGTGACTCTGTTAAAGTTAGTGAAGGTTTTGAATATACTCTGCAGTTAAACGCTGTAACAGATAAAGCAGTTATTCCTGCTTCTGAATTACAAGCTGGTACTATGTGGTGTGATTTGAACACATTTAACGCTGAATCTGAATCGAGAGGTACTGAATTCAAGCGTGTAGCACCTGGTAAATACAAGAACCAGATGTCAGTTATTAGAGCTTCTCACCAATGGGCAGGTAACTCTGCTAATAGAGTAATGTCTATTACAATCCAACATGGTGGAAAGTCTATGAAACTGTGGATGGACTTTGAACAGTACCAGTTCGAAAGAGCTTGGCTGGAAGAAGTTGAACACATGTTCTGGTATTCTAGGTACAATAGAAAACCTAATGGGGAGTCTCCTCTGAAGGACCCTATCACTGGTAAGTCTATCTTCACTGGTGCAGGTATTCTTGAACAAGTTAACAACTACGCAACTTATACTCGTTTAACATATGCTTTCTTGCAAAACGTAATTGCAAATGCTCTCTTTGGTCAGTCTGATACAGATGGTATGTCTATCACTCTGTACACTGGTAGAGGTGGTATGCGTGAATTCGATAGAGCAATGAAAGAAGCTGGAATCACTCAGATGGTGCTGTCTGGTGGTGGAGGTAATGTTGCAGACAAATTCATTAAGGGTGATGGTAACTATGACTTGGCTGTAACAGGCTTCTTCAATACTATGTATCACATTGATGGATATGTAATTAAAGTTAAGCACAATCCTATCTTCGACTATGGTCGTAGAGCAGTGAAGTCTCCTTTGCACCCTGAAACTGGGTATCCTCTGGAATCCTATAGAATGGTGTTCATCGATGACGGTATGTTTGATGGTGAACCTAACTTACAGTTTGTCTGTGAGAAAGGTCGTAGAATGCTCCATGGTGTTGTAGCTGGTATCACTCCGATGCCTGATCAATACAGAATCTTGGCTGGTATCTCTAACATCAACTCAGGAGATTTAGCACTGTTATCAAGTGATATCGACGCAAGTTCTTATCACAGGCTGTCAACTGGTGGAGTAACTCTCCGCAGAGGAAATACTTCCCTGCACTTAGAGATTTCACCTACTGTAGCAGGATATCAATTATCATAAGGCTCTCTTGTTTAGTTCATAGTTTGGTTGGTAAGGTGGCAGAAATGTCACCTTATTTTTTGCTATCCTATGTAAAGCTGAATAATACTCCTCATTGACACAAACATGTTACGTGTTTACATTTGATAAACTAAACAACAATGGATAAGGACAAGATAGATACTATTATGAACTGTCTTAGGCTAACCAAGAACCTAAAGATTAAAAGTGAGAAGTTTGGAACACATTCCATATGTCTTACAATTTGGACAGATGAAGAAATTGAAGAACTTAAGAAA
>JACCDR010502542.1_pt1 | contig 12351 bp, 11 predicted proteins | sample 7446431 | NCBI WGS metagenome assembly JACCDR01 (sample SAMN15323443, study PRJNA562643) | freshwater metagenome | isolation source: river surface water | place: USA:Blue River Watershed | collected 2017-08-17
ATTGTTCAAAATGACCTTCATTATAAATTAAATCTGGGACTTTCAAAAAGCCGTAAGTTTTTAACGTTGAATGATAAACGGGTCACCTCAAGCAATATTAGAAAAACATTTGCAGCGGTTGTTTTTAGTCCCGAAAGCTTATCCTCAATCAAACAGGGTGCCGACCGCCGGCGTGACCTTGTTGATGATCTATTAATCAGTTTTGATCCGCGCTATACAAACTTGATTGCAGACTTCAGTAAAGCCCTCAAGACACGCAATCGTATTCTTAGAAACTACCAAGAAGGCATACAGGATAAAAATTTAACCGTGGACTTATTAGAGAGTTTAAACCCACAATTTGTACAACTTGGATCTCATCTGACATTTGCGCGCCTTGAAGCTTTAAGGGGACTTCACCAGGACTTCAATAATGCCATGCAATACATTTCAGGTGATGCAACTGTGGATATCTCTGTGGAATATCTAATTTCTGAACAAAATGCGATGGATTTTACCATGGAAGATGTTCGTACTTTGCTAAAAAATCGCATTCGGGAATTACATGATGCGGAGCTCTCTTACGGTAGCAGTTTAGTTGGTCCTCAGAAGCACGACATTGTGTTTCTATATGGTCAAAAAGACTCAAGATTTTTCTGTAGCCAGGGGCAGCAAAGAGCCATCATATTGTCTTTCAAAATGGCTCAAATTGTGTATCATAGAAAGGCTCACGGAACCTATCCTGTGCTGATGTTAGATGACGTTTTATCCGAGCTTGATAAAGTAAAAAGAAGTGCATTGATTACGTTTTTACACGAAATCAATACTCAAATTTTTGTTACTACTACGGACTTAACATTACCTGAAGCATTTAGCATGGATCAGATTTCAGTTTTGAGCATCAAGGATGGTCACATACTTGACTGATACTTTTGCAGTGAGGGGTTTTAGTGGAAGAACAAAAAGCCTATTCGGCCGATTCAATCCAAGTTCTTGAAGGACTAGAGGCAGTTCGAAAAAGACCAGGTATGTATATCGGTGATACAGTTTTTAAGGGCTATCACCATCTTGTGTATGAAATAGTGGATAACTCGGTAGACGAACACTTGGCTGGTTATTGTAAATTTATTCAAATCACGATCAATGCGGACGAGTCTGTGACTGTCGAAGACGATGGTCGAGGTATTCCGGTAGGGGCCCATAAAAATGGTAAATCTGCTTTAGAAATCGTTATGACTGTCCTTCATGCAGGAGGAAAATTCGACGGTGGAGGATATAAAGTTTCAGGTGGCCTTCATGGGGTGGGTGCATCTGTTGTAAATGCACTTTCCACTCGGGTGTCAGTTGAAGTTCAACGCGAAGGTCATATTTGGCGGCAAAATTATGAGCGGGGTAAAATCATAGCTCCTGTCGAAAAAGGCGAAGAGTCTTCTAAGACCGGCACAAAAACAACTTTCAAGCCAGATCGAGAAATTTTTAAAGATGAATCGGTTACTTATGATTTTTCAACATTAGCAAATCGCTTCCGTGAACTTGCGTTTCTAAATGCGGGTCTTCATATCTCTTTGAAAGATGAAAGAACTGGAAAAAAGCAAGATTTCCAATATGCAAACGGTGTAGCTGAATTTGTTCAGTATATGAATCAATCAAAAAAATCTCTACACAATGAGGTCGTTTGCTTCAAAGGTGAAAAGTAAAAGGTTGAAGTTGAGATTGCATTGCAATGGAACGATTCGTATTCCGAATCTGTCTTCACATATTGTAACAATATTAATACGCATGAAGGTGGGACTCACCTTGTAGGTTTTAGAGCTGCTTTAACTAGGACAACAAATGCTTATGCGACGGAAAAAAACCTTCTCAAAGATTTAAAAGCAAATCTTGAAGGCGAGGATATCCGTGAAGGACTGGCAGCAGTTATATCAGTTAAAGTTCGTGAACCACAATTTGAGGGTCAAACTAAAACGAAGCTTGGAAATGCCGAGGTTAAAGGTATTGTCGAAGCATTAGTAAATGAAAAGCTTGCTGATTGGATGGATCGAAATCCCAGCGTTTCTAAAACAATTATCTCTAAATGTGTGGAATCGGCGCGAGCTCGAGAGGCAGCACGAAAAGCACGGGACCTGACCCGTCGAAAAACAGCCCTCGACGGTGGATCACTTCCTGGTAAAATGGCGGACTGCCAAGAGCGAGACCCAGCACTTTGTGAATTGTACCTGGTTGAGGGAGACTCGGCTGGTGGATCGGCAAAACAAGGCCGGGATCGTCGAACACAAGCTATTTTACCGCTTAAGGGTAAAATTCTAAATGTCGAGAAAGCGCGTTTTGATAAAATCATTTCCAGCGAAGAGATTAAAGTCATTATTTCTGCTCTTGGTACTGGAATCGGCAAGGATAATGTAAATGTGGATAAAATCCGTTACCACAAAATTATCATTATGACTGATGCCGATGTCGACGGTTCACACATCATGACCCTTCTTTTGACTTTCTTCTATCGCCAAATGCCCGAGGTGCTTGAGCGAGGCTATGTATATATTGCTCAACCACCACTCTATAGAGCGAAAAAAGGTAAAGACGAAACTTATTTAAAAGATGAAGCTGCTTTGACTGAATATCTACTCAGTATGGGTCTTGGAAGCTTTAAGATTAAAGGTAAAGAGGCTCTTTCAGAGGCTTCTTTGCGGAGTTTAATTTTAAATATCCAAAGATTTAATAATCTTCTTCATGTTTCTTCTAAAAAATTTGATCGCGATGTTTTATATTTTATGCTTGGTAAGGTGGCAAATCTTGATGGACTTTTTTCAGATGAGAGTAGGTTTAGGACAACTCTTGCAGACCTTGAGTTATGGATCAAAAGCGATCCAAATCTTGGCATTACAGAGTTTAAAGCAGAATTAAAAAAAGACGAAGCTGGTAAGTTCTATGCTGACATCTATACCGTTCGATATGCAGACCGCATGACAACAAAGTGGAGCTCAGAAAGTTTGCGTTTTTCCGAGGTTATTGAGCTTCGTAGGATATGGTCTGAAATTTTTAACATCACTCCTTTACCAGTAAAAATATCAGAGGGAGATTCAGAACTCGAATTTGAAAACTACAGTGATTTCTACACACATGTTATGGAGTCTTCAAAAAAAGGAATCTATATCCAGCGCTACAAAGGGCTGGGTGAAATGAATCCAGAACAACTTTACGATACGACTCTAAATAAGGAAAATAGAACACTTCTCAAGGTGACGATTGATGATGCTGTTGCCGCAGATGAAACATTCTCGATTCTTATGGGAGAGATGGTTGAGCCGCGCCGACAGTTTATACACGACAATGCCTTGTTGGCGCGCGGCCTGGATGTTTAATTCTGTCATTGAATTGGTGAAATATGGAAAGTAATCAGCAAGAAAAAGGCGTAACCCTAGTCGATATTAGTAAAGAAATGCGAGGGGCATATCTAAAATATTCCATGTCAGTTATCGTGGGTCGTGCCCTTCCTGATGTTCGGGATGGCTTAAAGCCTGTGCATCGTCGCGTTCTCTTCGCACAAAGCGAGATGAACAATCGACACAATCGTCCTTATTTAAAATCAGCCCGTGTTGTTGGGGATGTTATTGGTAAATATCATCCGCATGGGGACGCCTCGGTATACGATACGATGGTTCGTATGGCGCAGGACTTTTCCTTACGTTATCCTCTAGAGGACGGACAAGGAAACTTTGGTTCTATTGATGGAGACAGTCCAGCAGCTATGCGTTACACGGAGATTCGCCTTACGAATCTCGCTGAAGAGCTTTTGAATGATCTGGAAAAAGAATCCGTCTCTATTGCACCATGCTATGATGATTCTTTACAAATTCCAACAGTTCTGCCAGCGAAGTTTCCTAATCTTTTAGTAAATGGATCTTCTGGTATTGCAGTCGGTATGGCGACAAATATCCCACCTCATAATTTGGGCGAGGTGATTGATGGATGTATACATCTCATCAGTAATCCCAACTGCCAACTCGAAGATCTTATGCAGCACATTAAGGGCCCAGACTTTCCATCTCATGGAGTTATTGCTGGGCGCGAGGGAATTTTACAGGCCTATAAGAAAGGTCGAGGAATCATTACCTTAAAGGCAGTTGCTGAAATTGTTCAGGGTAAAGATCGAGAAGAAATCATTGTGACAGAAATTCCTTATCAGGTTAACAAAGCAAAACTTATAGAAAATATTGCGGACCTAGTTCGAGATAAACAAATAGAAGGGATATCGGATATTCGTGACGAGTCCTCTCGCGAGGGTATGAGAATTGTGATTCAACTCAAGCGGGGAGAAAATTCGAGCGTCATACTGAATCGACTTTATAAATTTACCCAAATGCAAATCAGCTTGGGAATCATCATGCTGGCCTTAGACGCAAAAAGCCAGCCCGTGACTTTTGATCTGAAGAGCATGCTCGAGGCTTTTGTTGATCACCGCCGTGATGTTGTAACGAAACGGTGCATATTTGAACTTAAGAAAGCCCAGGAGCGCGCACATATTTTAGAAGGACTTAAAAAAGCTCTCGATCATATTGAGGAGGTCATCAAGACTATTCGCGCATCTAAAGAGGCGGCGGCAGCAAAAGAAGCGTTGATGGAAAAATTCGAATTTTCCGAGCGACAATCAGCTGCTATTCTTGAAATGCGCCTGCAGCGCCTAACGGGTCTTGAGCGAGACAAAATTATAAATGAGCTAGCAGAACTGACAAAAACTATCGACTGGTTGAAGTTTGTTCTATCTGATGTTCGTGAGATCTATAAAATAATTGTTGCTGAACTAGAAGATATAAAAAAGCGCTACGCTGATCCTCGCCGGACACAAATTACCGGTAGTTTGGATGATATAGAAGATGAAGACTTAATAGCTGACGAAGATATGGTTGTAACAGTGACAAACACAGGTCTTATTAAGCGTATGCCGACAGCAGAGTACCGCGTTCAAAAACGTGGCGGTAAAGGCTTAAAAGGGATGGAAACCAAAGAGGAAGATTTTGTCACAGATCTCTTTTCTGCAAGCACAAAGACGACACTTCTTGTCTTCACGGACAAAGGTAAGGTTTATTGGTGTAAGGTTCATAGGTTGCCATCAGGATCCAGAACCTCAAAAGGTAAATCATTGGCCAACGTCGTTCAGCTTGCAAGTGGTGAAAATGTAAGGGCGATTTTGCCTGTAGATGAATTTACGGACAACAAACATGTTGTCATGCTGACAGAACGAGGAATCATCAAAAAAACTGCACTGACCGCTTTCGCAAATCCACGCTCTGCTGGGATTATTGCTTTAACGACAGATCTAGAAGATGGAGTCATTGACGTTAAGATATCGGATGGACTAAGCGACATCTTTATTGCTACTAAAGAAGGTATGTCGATTCGGTTTAACGAATCAGATGTGCGGGAAATGGGCCGCACAGCTCGTGGAGTGAAGGCAATTACTTTAGCTAAAGAAGATGTTGTTGTTGCCATGGAGGTCCTTGAGAAGAATACGAAGGACACTATTTTGATGGTAACTTCGAAGGGATATGGAAAGCGTTCTGAAGTCACTGAGTACCGAGTTCAGTCTCGTGGTGGTGTTGGAATTATAACCCAAAAGACAACTGACAAAGTTGGAATTGTTATTGGAACCAAAAAGGTTTCAGAGAAGCATGAGTTAATTCTTTCGACAGACAACGGACAGGTTATTCGTATGAAAATGACAGATATTTCAATTCTAGGCCGTAACACTCAAGGGGTTCGTCTCATTAATATTGATGAAAAAGATGAAACGGTAACGGGTCTAGCAGTTGTCGAAGATCATGCGACCGAGGAGACTCCTCCGACAAATGGAGAAAGCTTCACGCATTAACATGAAATTTTTCCTGATTCTTGTTCTATTCACGCTTCTTTCCTCTTGTACATCGCAGGAGGAGCAGGAGTACCGAGTAGGACGAGAAGCTGTCGCACAAGGTCGGTTTACATCGGCACTTTCCTCATTCGATCATGTACTAAAGAGAAACACAGACTCCAGGGCCTCCTTAGCAGCAGCCAGAGAAGCCGCGCGAGTGTCTTTTTTCGAGGTTCGAGATTTTCAGAGGGCCATACGCTATTATCATTTTTTGGTGCTATATTCGGGCGATGAAAGAGAGCGTGTTGAGGCGCAGAAGCAGATAGCCAATATCTACTTTAATAACATTCAAAATTATAGCCAGGCAGTTATAGAGTTTAGCAAGCTACTACAGATGCCACACAATGACCAAGAAGCTACCCAATACAAGTTAAGTATTGCTAGAGCACAATACTATTTAAATAACTTTTTTCAGGCTGAATCAGAGGTGGATATCCTTTTATCAAAAAAAGCTGACGAAGATGTCTACTTTAGCGCAACAATGTTAAAGGGAAATATTTTGGTGGCCAAAAAAGACTATATCAAGGCAGCAGAGTTATTTAAGTCTTTGATGAAGAGTTTTCCAGATAAAGCAAGAGATGAAAATGTCGCCCTTGTTTTGGCTGTTTGTTATGAAGAAAATTTAGACTTTAAAGGTGCAATTGCTATTTTAGAAGAGCAAAAGAAGCGATATCAGCCTGCCGAGTATATCGAGTTGCGAATCAAGCGCCTCAAAGAGCGAATGAAAAATGCTCCCGGAGCAAAAGGATTTAGAAAATAATGAGTAAGATGGGTAAATACATTGCTTTTGCTTCGATCGGATTTGAGCTGATAGGGCTTATTTTGGGATGCTACTATCTGGGTAAAATTCTGGACGACAAGTATAAAACCAATGGATTGATCTTTGTAGGATTGAGTATTCTATCTCTGATTGGCTGGTTGATACGCGTAATCTGGCTTCTAAAGCGGGTGCAAAAACAAGAAGAGCTGGAGGACAAAACATTACCCCCAGACAGTCATAGCTTATGAAGCCCCTACTTCTTTTTCAGGCCATTCTAGCAGCTTTCGGGTCTCTTCTGGTGGACTATATAGCCGCAAGGCAGCAAGCATATTCATTCTTTATTGGCTCCCTTGTCATTCTTGGAAGTGTTTTTCTTTTGGGTTGGGCCTGGAGTCTTATCTTTAAGAAGAAACTAGTTGCCCTGGCTACGGGGATCATTGTAATTAAGTACGCGATTTTAGGGATTATTATCTTTGAATTAGCGAAGCAGCCCTGGTTTAAACCTCTGTGGTTTTCTCTTGGGATAGCTAGCTTTACTCTGACAGCGATTTTTTATGCGCTTAAAGAGACCCTTACAAAAGGAAATGAAGATGGCATTTAACTGGACGCAATTAATACCAGGTGTAGGACATGAATATACTCACGTAGCGACACTGGCCGTCGCAACGGTAGCGACTTTCGGAGTTGGGCTGGCTGCAAGAGCCTCTCTTGGTAAGGGAGAGGTCGCTATCATGCCAGCAAGCAAACTTTCCATTCGTGGAATTTTTGAAGTGGTGACTGAGATGATCTCGGGTCTCGCAAATATGGTTATTGGTGAACATGGTAGGCACTATATTCCATTTTTTGCGTCTGTATTCTTCTTTGTTCTCTTTAATAACTTGCTGGGTGTTATACCGGGCATGACTCCTGCTACAGAAAATATGAACACCAGTTTTGGATTTGGTGTTTTGATGTTTCTTTTTTATAACTTCCACGGTGTTAAAGAAAATGGAATTGTAGCCTATTTGAAACATTTCATGGGACCTATTCTTCTGTTGGCGCCATTGATGTTTGTTATTGAAATTGTATCTCATATTGTTCGACCGTTTTCTTTAGGTCTTCGCCTTGCAAACGTGATGATGGGTGACCACACAGTTCTTTCCGTATTTTTGGATCTTGCACCAATTGGAATTCCAATTCCTTTTTATGTGATGGGATTATTTGTCTGTTTTGTTCAAGCTTTTGTATTTACTTTGCTTTCAATGGTTTATGTAGCATTTGCGATTGCACACGACCACTAGGAAGCAAAAACTAACCATAAGGGAGTTTTTATGAAAAAAATGATTTTTGCAGCAGCTGCTTTGTTAGCATCTTCACCTGCATTCGCTCAAGAGGCTGCTGAAGCAGTCGCTAATCAATCTGACCGTGGCCTGGTTGCTATCGCTGCTGCATTGGCAATCTCTATTTCTGTTTTTGGCGGAGCGCTTGGACAGGGTAAGGCTGTTTCTACAGCTCTTGATGGTATTGCTCGTAACCCGGCTGCGTCTGGTAAACTTTTGATTCCAATGATTTTAGGTCTTGCTCTTATTGAGTCATTGGTTATCTACGCTTTGATCATCGCTCTTGGTTTGAAATAGTATTTATCCAAAAAAAAGAGGCTGAGCTAAGCCCAGCCTCTTTCTAAGAACCGCGAGCCTTAAGGGCGCGCGGTTTTTATTAAAGAATTTAAAGATATTTATTCACAACGGACTCAACCCGCCCGCGAATTTTCTGAAGGCCCTCAAGAGTTGATGACTCAAAGCGGACGACAACAACAGGCTGAGTGTTCGATGAACGACATAGAGCCCAGCCATCCTTAAAGCTCAAACGAATACCATCCGTAAAATCCACTTTATAATCAACACCCGCCTTTTCTGGAAATGCCTCGATCATCTTCTGTACAATCAGGACCTTTTTCTCTTCTGTTGTATCAATTCGAATTTCTGGAGTGTTGAAGGCGGGCGGAAGTCCTTCAAGTAGTTGAGGAATAGTTTTTCCCGTCCTTGCTAAGATTTCAACCAGGCGAAGTGCAGCATAAGGAGCGTCATCATACCCATAGTTGCGATCAGCAAAGAAGACGTGCCCCGACATTTCCCCACCAAAAGGGGCTTTTTCAATTTTAATTTTTTCTTTTACTAGCGAGTGTCCGGTTTTCCACATGATAGGCAGACCGCCATGTTTGGCCACATCCTGATACATCCGATCGGAGCACTTGACGTCCCCAATAATCTTGGCACCTTTTTGCTCTGCCAATATTGCTCTCGAAATAATAACCATAAGCTCGTCTCCATAGACCATGCGCCCAGTGTGGTCTATGACCCCAATTCGGTCTGCGTCGCCATCAAAACCGATCCCACAAATAGCACCCTCTTTAGCCACCTGTGCTTTAAGATCAAATAGATTCTCTTCAACAGTTGGATCAGGATGATGGTTTGGAAATGTTCCGTCTGGTTGTTCAAATAGAATCGTTGGCTTCAAACCAACAGCCTCAAAAAGACCTCGCACTACAGAGCCCCCGGCCCCATTCCCGCAATCTAAAACAACTCTAGTGTCCTTAATTTGACCAAACTCTTTGGCATAACGAGCATAATATTGAGGTTTAATATCATAACTTTCTTCGGAGCCATGTCCGTTAATAAAAGAGCCTGTCTGAATTATTTGAAGGAGCTTTTGTATTTCAGCTCCAAAAATAGTTCCTCTGCCAACTGATATTTTAAACCCATTATACTCTGGTGGGTTGTGAGAACCAGTCACCTGCACGGCGCCCTGAACGCCGGCGACTTCAAAGGTTGAAAAATAGCAAACAGGAGTTGTGACCAAACCCAAGTGAACAACTTTAGCCCCCGAGTCCATTAATCCTTTTGCTAAGTTTTTTATAATAGCAGGAGAGCTTTCTCGGGCATCACACCCAAGGGCCACACAAGGACTTGAAATATTTTTTTCTTGCTTCATGTAGACGGCATAGGCTCGGCCTAAAAGGTATGCAAATTGATCATCGAATTGAACATTGTAAACGCCACGAATGTCGTACTCTCGAAAAATTACCGGCTGAAACATATAAACCTCTTTCAATAGGAAGACCTTATACTATAAATTTAACTACTGGATGGGTCGAGAAAATTTTATAGCCCAAGCAATTGCATCTCGCATAGAGCCCGCATGAGCCTTGTTTTTATTAAAAATATCTTTCGCAGTCCCATGATCAACACTGGTTCGAATAAACGGAATCCCAAGGGTTAAATGAATACCGCTCTCTTGTCCATGCGCCAATTTAAATGGGATTAGACCTTGATCATGGTAAAGGGCCAAGTAGAACGAATACTTCTGCCACTGACTTTTTTGAAAGGCTGCATCTGGAACCAACGGCCCCACGACTGGAATCCCCTGCTTACTTGCCCAAGGAAGGAGAGTGCTAAAAATACGCTGCTCTTCGATTCCGATAAGGCCACCCTCGCCCGAGTGGGGATTAAGCCCTAAAACTCCAATCGGCCGCTTGCGAAGTGAGGGCTGAAGCTGCTTTCGCAGGTGATTAAGGTTGAAAAGAGTCTTCTTTAAAAGACCCGTGCTAACTTTAGAGGGAATCTCTTTAATTGGAATATGGCCTGTTGCGAGAGCAACATTGAAGTGCTGACCCAAAAAAACCATATTCGTAAAGCGAGCCTTTGAAATTCGCTTCAAAATGTCAGTATGACCAAGATCTCTAAAACCAGACTTCGCTATTAAGGACTTTGACAGTGGGCCGGTTGCCATGGCTGATAGGCTTCCAGCTTTGCAAGCCTTCGCACAGGCCTCCACCCAGAGGGCAGGATTTTTTTTGGACACAACTTCGATAAGACCGGGTGTATTTATGCAAAGTGCGGCCTCAAGAGAAGTGGCTACAGATAGTGGCCAGTGGCGTGCTAACCTTTTGATAAGTTTTGGATCAGCACCGGGAGGTCTAAATAAAATAAACTGTAGAACAGAGGAGGGCCTTATCTTAAGCAACGCTTTAGCTGCGACCTCAAACCCAATTCCATCTGGATCTCCAGTTGTAATTGCGATCTTCTTAATCATTGATTTTAACAAAAGCCTCTTCGCGCTTTGTTTGAAGCCAGTTTTTAAGTTGTCGCCTAAAGCCCGCCTCTAAAAGTCGCGCCTTGATTCCCTCTTTAGATTTTTCAAAATGAGGGTCGGAAGTAAGTTTTTTTGCAGTCAGCTTAACTATATGAAATCCCATGCGAGACTTTACAACAGGAGTCGTCTCGCCAACCTTCAGGTTTGAAATAGAGCTTTCAATTTCAGGTAAAAACTCACCGCTTTTAAATGTTCCAAGGGCGCCACCAGCCGTAAAGTTAGGGTCTTCGCTGTATTGCTGTGCAAGAGTATCAAAACTCTCCCCTTTGCGAAGCTTTCCTGCAACGGCCTCAGCGCGCCGGAGAGCCTCTTCGGGGCCACCCTTTTTAGGACTAAAAAAAATGTGGGCCACACTGAACTCATCTATAGAGGGTTGGCGATTAGGGTTACTCTTCAGATATTCATTCATGGCGTCCTCATCTGAAATGCGCAGCTTCGAAATGATTTCTGATTCCATCAAAGAACCTTTTTCAATCTTTTCTTTTAAGAAGTGGCGATACTCAGCTTCAGTCAGGCCCTGCCCCTTGATAATTTTTAAAAGCTCTTCCGTTGAAATATTGTTTTTTCGCGCCAAGTCCTTGATCTCGGATTCTATGCGATCCATTGTCGCAGTTAGATTCAGGCGCTTAATCTCTGACACAAGAAGTTTTTCGCTAATTAGGTAGTTAAGCTGAGCCTGGCGATCATTTTTTAGAGAGTCTGCGGGCTTGTCAAACAGCAAGGATTCATCAATAAGGCCAGGCTTGCCAATGCGCTTTTGCAAATCTTTAAAGTCAGATTGTAAAACAAGCTCGTTATTAACAATAGCAACAATCCTCTCCACAACATCAGCATAAGAAGGGGGGCTAGTGGCTAAAAACAAAAGGGTTATAAAGAATTTTTTAGTCATTGTTGCCTTTCGTATCGATCTTAATCGCATTGATCAGGTCAAAGTCCTTTAACACTCTACTACTTCTAAGTTGAGCATCAAGCCAAGCGACGTACTCCGCCTGCTCGCGTTGAGCCCTTAGCGCACGAACGATTTGATTTCGAACCTCATCAAGGGGTGCCGTGTTGGCTGAGGCCTTCTTTTCAACTCGAATGAGATGAACGCCCCATGGGCTTTTTATTGTTTGTACAGCTGAGCTTACGGCAAAAAGAGGATCAAAGTAGTCGACTGCGCCCTTTTCGATCCAACCCACAACGCCCCCTGTCTTTCCTTCTGGAGTGATGGAGTACTTTTTTGCTAAAGAAGCAAAGTCTTGAGTTTTTAAATCTTGCTTAATTGCATCAGCCTTAGCCTCTTCGTTAACGACAATCTGCCGAATATAGATACGTTCCTTTTTGATATATTTATCTTTATTCTCATCGTAAAAACGGCGAATCTCGCCCTCGGTTGGTGCCTTTATTTTTTGATTTAGGCGTTTAAAAACCTCCCGCTCGATCAAAGAATAGCGCAGCTCTTCTCGCCATTCTGACAAAGAAAGGCTTTCTTCTGCCAGAGAGCGCCGAAACGAGAGGTCGTCTGGGTAGTTGGCACGAAGCTTATCAACTTCAGAATCCAAAACAGAATCCGAAATCGCTATTGATTGAGATC
>JACCDR011755252.1_pt1 | contig 12349 bp, 25 predicted proteins | sample 7446431 | NCBI WGS metagenome assembly JACCDR01 (sample SAMN15323443, study PRJNA562643) | freshwater metagenome | isolation source: river surface water | place: USA:Blue River Watershed | collected 2017-08-17
AAATTTTACTTTTCTGCCGGCCAGACGGCCACATGAAGCTGCGTCACCGATACGGCGTCGGCCAGTTTGCGACATGGCGAGACGGCACAATTCTGTGGGATTGGCCTTGGAGTGATCAGCCAACCCACTGGATGCCCCTCCCACCTCCACCAGAGGAAGTGACATGACACCAGAAGAAAGAGCCGGGAGCATTATGACGCAACTCGCCTGCAAGCGCGGGCAGAGTGTTGGATGGCTTCCAAATTCTGGCAACGAAGATGCGTGGATCGAGGCCGCCATCGCCACCGCCATCCGTGAAGCCCGCAATGCGGCTCTGGAAGAGGCGGCAGAATTGGCGCTCAATTACATGGGCGGTGGTGACATCTCCGCCCGCATCCTCGCATTGAAGGACAAGCCATAATGACAGAGAGAACCATCACCATCCCTGAATCTGAGTACGCCAAGCTATTAGGCCAGGGAGCCTTTCTAAGGGCTGCCATTCACGCATTAGGTGGTAAGTACGAGGTAACATTTGAGAACATTTCTAAGAACGGTCATGGTGGGTTTGAGTTGCGGGGAGATCCCGAGAGGCAAACGCTCATCTGCCAGCTTGTTGAGGCAGAAGACCATGAATGAGTTTGAATTGTCCCGGCTGACTCAGGTCGAGGCCATGCTAGATGACATGAAGAAGTATGCTGGCGAGCTGGAGACGGCCCTGAGGCGGATAGCCTGTTTGGACGATAAGCAAGGCAACGAGCACCTGGAGAACACCGGCAGCTATGGGGCCTTTGATGAGCCCTACGCTGTGGAGATTGCCAGGAAGGCGTTAGGAGAGGCTTGACGCGCGCTTAAGTATGGTGTACACACCTAGCATCAGCGCAAGTTTTCTGCGCTGTACGGAATAGCTTCCAGGAGGCTTAAGTCCTGGTCCTTTTGGCTGAGGAAAAAACCCGCTGCGGAGCAATCCCCGGCGGGTTTTTACGTATCCTGACGATGTTTTGGTTTGGAACCGAAAATCCGGGAACAATCTTCCGGCCACTGAAAACCCAGATTTGTGGGACGCTTCCTGTCATTGCCATTGGTGAGAAAGTCTCCTGTCACCGCCATTGGTGTATCTATTACCCCTCCGCGTAATCGCAGGGGGAGCTGCCGGCCATCATCCAGGCAGCAAAAAGCCCCCATCCTGGTTTCCCAGGTGGGGGCAATAAATAAGCTGGTTACTGCGTAGCGGGGGCTGGCTTTGGCTGGTGCCGTTGATTCGGCTCGATAGGGTTTTCCCCGCCAGCCATCAATTCGTTAAGGCGGTAACTTAAGATCCTTGCATGGTCCTGCTCTGCGCACCACGCAACGACGGAATCTCCCTGACCCACACACCATGGGAAAGGGTCTGTGTATGGGTTGCTTGCCGCCCACCAATAAGAATTGCTAGGCATTTCATTCTCCTTTGGCTGATTTCCTGCCTTGGCGCAGGGTACTGGCCACCAGCTAGAAGCCGATGGCCAGCGCGCTGTGTCAAAGGTTCTCACGATAAATCCAAACCCAGTATAGCAATACTCCCGCTATACCGGACCATGCTAGAAAGCCGATCATTCCGCTACCTCATACTCTTTACGCTCCTCATTGAGGTGATCAGCGATTTCCTGCCAATCGACGGCCATTAGATCGCCGCGAGACATGTCAGGAGTGAACGGCTTGTCGAAGTAGCACATGAAAATGGATCGGCACCAAGCCTCTGCTTCCTTGGCGTCGATCTCTTCGACCGTGCGCCGCAGAAACCGTTGCTTTTCCCGGTAAAGTGGCTCCTCATTATCAATCCAAAGATTGATTTGCCACGTTTCCCAATTCTTCCATCCGTTGTAAGACATAGTTCATTTCCTTTTGGCTGAAACGGTGCATAGCGCACCAGCAAGCCCTCACGGCGAACCATGAGGGCAAGCTGCTAGGCTATGAATGGAATCCGAAGTGATCGCTGTGCCATACCGCGCCGATGACGTAGCTGCACTTTCCGACTGCATCGTAGTAAGACGCAATTAGCTCCTCGCGATCGCTGGATATGCGGATCTCAACGCTGGGAAAAGTGAAGTTCCATTGGCTGAGATAACCAATAGCTTCCACGGCTTTCTCGGCTTCTGTCTTTTGCTTTAGCTCTGTCAATTCGACTGCGTTAAAGCAAAGCTCTACTGTCCGCATTTCTGCCATTTTAATCTCCATTTGGCTGTGATCCCGCTTAGTGCGGGCCATATCCCACCGGCTAGGCCAATGGGATACAGGCCGAACTAGGCTCTACCTCCATTGATAATCCTCAGAGCCGGCGACACACCGTAATGATTCCGGTGTGCCTTAGCCGTCTTGATTACCCTTGGTTTGCGCTTGGCTTTAGGCTTGGATCTTACCGGTTGTGGCCGTCTCAACCGCTGGGATATGAGATCCGAGCAAAAGAGAGCGGCAAAAACCGGGAAGAAGGCCATAAAAACCAAGGCATCACAAAGCGTTATGTGATTATCCGTGACTCTCATCCGCCTCTCCCAATGATCCAATCCATTGCGGCGGATTTACTGGGAAGGTTGGCAACCACATAGGGTTCAGTCTCATAGTCCCAATCAAGGACAAACCAGCGTTTAGAGAACGCTGAATACTCGACGTAGTACCCTAAGAATTGAAAGCGCTTTGTCATCGTTTCGTCCTTTTGGCTGGTATCCTGCATAGTGCAGGCCAAAGGGCTCGAAGTGTTACCTCTGAGCCCAAAAGGCTGAACTACTTTCCAGAGAGAATTCGCTTAACCTCTGCAATCGCCTCTTCCCGAGTAGGCTCACGGCCTAGCTTGCGAGCAAGAACATTCCAGATTGTGTTGGGATTGTCGTTCCGAATAGTGACGTTTACGACGACGGGCATATTTATCTCCATTGGCTGATTCCCCAATTTGGGGCCGCTAGACACTAGCCATGATGCCAGTGCCTAGCAGGCCAAAATTGAAGCTAGAAAGCGTCCCACAAATCCCGTCTTCCGGGCTCACTGGTCGCTATTGGTGAAGATCTCACCGCGCCTAGTGGGTTGTTGCGTTGTTTTCTGCCTGGTGGAGGGGCAGGGCTCGCAAGGCCGAATTGAATTGAATAACTCCATAGTAACGTTCCGACACCCAATTGTCAACCCATTGCGTGAATAAAACACGGATCAAAAGACCATGCCGCATCGATGGTCGGACGAATATGAGGATCAGATGAATTACGATGAGAGCAAGGTATCAAAGCCGAAGGTGAAAAAGCCCAAGGCTGCCGAGCCTATCAAGCTGGTAGATGATAGCCCTGGATGGGGCGTATTTGCGTTTCTGGTGGCATTTGTAGCTATTGGCGTGGTGCTTGCGCTCTACATCAAGCGACCGGCACAGCCTGCGCCAGTGCCGCCTGTGGCTGTTGAGACGGTCAAACCAGGTGAGCCGTTGAAGCCAGGTCAGACCTGGAAAGAGCCCAATTCGGCTAGGGACACATTCAATCAGAATTTCAATCGCTAATGCGCAGAGCGGTTGAAAGACTGGCCAAGTCTAGCGTGACATGGGGCACTCCGGCGCTAGGCTTGGCTCTTTCCCTCATACAACTCCTGGAAGAAATAATCTTGGGAACCCATCGACAAGACAATGCCAACCATTAGGCAAGCTACAGTAGAGGAAAACGCAATAGAGATAGCCTCTCTCGTTGGACCTAAATTGGATAAGCTCAAGGTAGACCCTAGGGAAAGGGCTGAATATAGCCCTGAGCTTGCTGAAACGATATTGCATGAGATAGCCAAGGGCAGAAGCCTAATAGCAGTCTGCAATCAAGAGGGAATGCCACATCATGTGTCTTTCCTGAAATGGTGCCAGAGTTTGCCTGATTTGGCGGAGCGATATGTTTTAGCTAAGAAACTCCGCGCACATGCGAATGTTGAGCAAGTCTCTGAACTTACTGAGACATTAGACCCAGTAAATACTGGAAAGACAGAGGCTTACGTCTCTGACATCAAGGCCAAGAACCTGCTACGCTTGGCCGAATTGGGTGATCCTGCTGCCTTCTCTCCGAAGATGATGCACTCACACTCACACTCGGGTGGTGTGGTGACGATCACGATGGACCTTGGCGCACCGCAACCCCGGCAGATAATTGACACGACTGCGAGCCAAGTACCTGAAACACCTCAATTGTCAGCGCCTCAGAAGGGCGAAGAGGTAGAAAAGGCTGATGGGGGTGGCCCTTCTCAGCCCGAGGTCCCCGGTTCCGATTCAATGGGGGGGTAGGGATTGAGACACTGTCTCACCCTCACACACGCTTCCTCCTGAAGAGGGGGTGCCTTTATTTTTTTTATCACATGTACGAGGCTTGATGAGCCGTCCAAAGCTGGAAGAGAAGACTTGTGGCAAATGCGGGGAGTTAAAGCCCCGCTCTGATTTTGGCAACAAGGGGAATGGCCACGTTAAGTATTGGTGCAAGCGGTGCCACAATCGTTATTTAGAGAAGCGGCGGGCAGAGAGACGCAAATCAGACCCCGATTATCTCTTGAAGCATCTCGCCAAGAGGTCCCGTCAGAGAGCTAGTCGTTTTGAGCGACGACCTGAATTGCGTCGAATACAGGCATTGCGCTTGTGGTTTACAAATCTTTTTAGAGACAGATTTAGGTCTGCTGCGCTGCGCCGCGAGTTTGGGTATTCCTCTGAGGAATTGATGCGGCACTTAGAGCGTCAATTTAGAGATGGGATGTCGTGGGAGAACTACGGCAGCTACTGGCACATTGACCACATCATTCCCGTCTCGTCCTTTTCTTTTATCCGTCAGGATGGAGAGTATGATTGGGATGAGGTTAAGCGATGCTGGTCTTTGGCCAACCTTCAGCCTCTTACTGCTGCTGAGAACTTTAATAAGTCTGGAAACAGGCTTCACCTAATTTAGTAAGCGGGGTCCTCATGACACGGATGATGATGTTGGTAGCTGCTCTGGCTCTTGCTGGTTGCAAGGGTGAGGTTAGCCACACACCGGATGCTCAGTTCAAGGGTGCTTGCTTTGAGCGGAAGGGGACGTTGGTAAAGATTGATGGTGGGTTGTGGCTATGCCGTCTGCCGGATGGGACGGAGTTGAGGCAGTAGGTGCCGACGAGCAAGGCTGACCTGATCCTACATGCGATCCTGCACGCTGCCCCTGGGTATCGGCCCTGCATGAGGTGCCGGCACTCATGGTTTGGTCCTTATGACAGCATGGGGTGGTGTGGGAACGTGCCACCGGGGAAGCCTGCACGTCCTGTGGATGAGATGGAGACTTGTGGTGGCTGGTACGAGAGACAGGACTCTGGAGCGTCTGGAGAGTCTTGAGAGTGAGTTGGAGTGGGCTAGGGACCTGAATGAGGTTGGGGTTAGGGACACTCAGGCGTCCATCAGCGACATGAGAGCGGACCTGGCTAGGTTGAAGGCTGACTTGGCGGTGTATCAGTCTCAACAAGAGAAGCTTGCACAGAGGCTTGAGGGATTGAACGCAGGTCTCTCCGCGATTGTAGGCGGGATGACTAAATTGGAAACCAAAATGACTGCCCCCAGGAAGATAGTCCGGGACGAGTCAGGCTTGATTACTAAGGTGGAGATTGAGCGCTAATGTCAAAAGGGAATACTTTTGAAAACGAGTTTTTGCTGCACCTCTTTAACAACTCGGACATAGCGAACATTGGCGATGCCACGGGTCTTAGGGGGAGCACGGCTGCGGGCTCTTTGTATGTTGCGCTCCATACTGCGAACCCGGACGAGGCGGGCTCACAGAATACTTCCGAGTGTGCTTATGGCAGTTATGCCCGCGTGGCGGTAGCGCGGACGGTAGGTGGTTGGACGGTAAGCGGCAATGCAGTTAGCAACGCTGCTTTGATTCAGTTCCCACAATGCACCTCTGGATCTGAGACCGTTACTCACTTCTCAGTTGGCACGTCCTCTTCCGGCCCTGGAAAAGTTCTGTACTATGGAGCTTTGTCCTCCTCGCTCGCTGTTAGCTCGGGAATCCAGCCACAGTTCGCTACAGGGGATTTGGACGTGACAGAATCGTAGGTGATTTATTGGATACTGATTTTGGAGCAGGGAACGGGGGCAAGCGCGTAAGGGTTCCTCAGGAGATTAGGCAGCAGATTGCTGATGCGTATGCCTCTGGTAGGCGCTCTGGGGAAGTTGCGAAAAAGTTTGGTGTCAACCGCAAGATGGTCACGACGATTGCCAAGGAGTTTGGCGTCCGAGTGATTGGTCAGTATGACGACTCTGGACGCAGGAAGATGCTGACGGATCACCTTGAGGGTGATGTTCTCCGCCTTCGCGATGAGGGAAAGTCTCAAGAGGCCATTGGCCGGATTGTTGGGTGCAGCCAAGCTGTTGTTAGCCGCATCTTGATTCAAAGGGGCCGCCGCACTCGTGAACCTCAGCCTAAGGGCGAAGATGCCTTTGCTTGGAGGGGCGGGCGTACAGTTACTGGAACTGGGTACATTCAGGTCGGCATGTCTGAGGACCATCCGTTTGCTGCGGAGATGCGCGGCCGTATGGGGTATGTCCTAGAACACCGGCTGGTGATGGCTGAGCATTTTGGTAGGGCTTTGAAGCACTACGAGACGGTCCACCACATCAATGGGGATAGGACTGATAATCGTCTTGAGAATCTTCAGGTCAGGTTTGGAAACCATGGAAAGGGCATCAAATTGAAATGCGCTTGCTGTGGCTCGTCCAATCTGATTGAGGACGAGTTAGACTGATGGCTGGGTTTAAGAACCTGCGAGAGTGGGTGGATGCGGATGGTAGTGGGCAGTATTGGTATACTGGGTTCCGCAAGGCTGCCTCCTCTACGACCACGATCTCGAACGGATGGAATGACTACTCGTACTATCCGGGTTCTCCCCCTGCAAACTTCTACGCCAGCTCTCCTCTAGAGGCGGCAGAGGTTGATATTGATCGAGGGATATATACCCCTACCGTCTCGCCCAAAAAGAAGTACCTGCGTAATCTGAAGCTGATGAGTGCAGCGTCCTCTGCGACGGGCACGACGAATGCCAGGCAGCAGATTATCCTGGCTGATATTTTGATGTACTACCCGTTTATTGATACCGACGCGATTGACGGTCCTCAGGACATGATCAACGGGATTACGCTCCCCCGGTACAATGATGCTCAGGTGATTGCTGTGGCGCAGTCCACGGGTGCTGTGGGCGGGCAGTTTACATTCACGTACACCAATCAGGATGGCGTTGGTGGAAGAGTTAGCCAGAACCACTTTACTCTGGCGGTGAATGGCGGCGGGCAGTTCGCGGTTGCGAGTCCTGGCAACCAGGCAAGCTTTGCTCCGTTCCTGTGCTTGGCTGCTGGGGACAGCGGCGTGAAGTCCATTGAGAGCGTGAACTTTACCGTTGGTGCGGCTGGGTTGATTGCCCTCGTTCTCGTGAAGCCGATCTTCACTGCGTACAACACGCAAGAGTGCCGGCGCACGACGACGGGCAACCTTGAGAGTTATGGAGCCTGCACGGAGTTTGCCTCTGTGATCAACCACCAGCCACGGGAAATAAAGGATGGGGCGAGGCTAACGATGTTGGCGTGTGGGCACACGGGGTCCTTGGCATCCTCCATAATGGTAGGCCTCTTAGAAACAACATGGAATTGATCTGATGGGCTGGACGAGCCAGGATGACATTGTAAATCAGATTACCGTCAACGGTAAGTACGGCAATGTCTTCTCTACGAAGACCCTTGCCTCTGCCGGCACGGCTGGTCATTGGACGCTCCTTGCCGGTCATGGTGGCTTCCCTGCTGCGGCGACCTTTACCGGCGCGGATCTGACGTATGTTGCGACGGACGATACTTGGGGTGAGGGCACGCTCTACCACGGCGGCAATGTCTCCACGGCGACGAAGCACTTTCTGGGTGCTGGCGCGACGGTAGTAGCTGCCGCAGGTGCGCCATGGTTCCTGATGGCGATTGACTTGGTGGGGTTTGTTCCTCTTTCCGGTACGAACGTATCCACGACGGGTACGAAGACAGTCACGATGACGGGCCTTGGCTCGGGTGGCGGCACGGGTGATCGCTACGCCAATGGTGAGGGGCTGCGTATGTTTGTGGCCTGCGATACGGTCATGGGCGCAAACGCTCCGACGTGCGTTGTGAACTACCTGGATACGGGAGGAGGAGCGGGAGCGACGACCTCGTTCACGTCCACCGCCTCCCTTGGCGTCGGTCAGCTTCTCAACTCAGGCACAGCCGCCAACAAGTGGAATCCGTTTCTGCCTCTGGCAGCTGGCGATACGGGTGTCTCTGATATTGTGAGTTTGGTTTGGTCGGGCACGGCGCACGCCTCGGGCACGGTTATCATCGGCCTTTGCAAACCCCTTTGGACGATCCCGGTCCCGGCCACTGGCTTGTATACCAAGGTCGATTTCCTGAACGCCTTCCCCTCGCTGCCCAGGATCAGAGACGGGGCAAATATCCAATTCCTGATGTTCCAGACCGGCGCCACGACCTCTGCTGGTACGATCATGGTAGACTTTGACTACGCCTACGGTGGCTAAGGATGGCGCTGCTCCAAAACGGGTATAGGGACTACAGTTCCGGTATCATGATATTTGGGGCGACGATCTCCAACAGTGCGTATCCTTACGTCTGCTACGGCACCCACTACTCCACCAGCCTTGACCGCAACCTAACGGCGGGAGAGGGCTTCACGACGGATCTTGTCGGGGTTCCCTCTGGATACCGGACACAGTACGCTTGGGTTCAGCCTCAAAAGAATGGTGCGGCCAAATCCTTCCGGGAAGCGGAGGGCGCTGCGACTGCAACGCTGGCGCTGGCTGGCGGCAAGAATGCAGTCGGCACCTCTGATGGTGTAGCCACTGCGGACGCCACACTTCAGTTGGTTGTGTCTGGTCAAGGCTCAGCGGATGGCGTTGCGACGGCTACAGGCAACATCCTGGCGGCCTTGCTTGGCTCTGGCTCTACTGCTGGCTCCTCAACCGCAACGGGCTCCATAGGGGCTCTGGCATGGGCCAATGGAGCCTCTGACGGCGTGGCTACGGCAACGGCAGTCCGGTACGCCACCGGCAAGCTCACCGGCTCGATTGCCCCCGCCGTGGAATTGGATGCCTCGATCTTCTCAACGTATCTGCTGGACGAGCAAGACGTGGAAACCGGCCTGACCTTGAGACAGGCGCTGAGACTTGTGACTGCTGCCTCTGCCGGGAAGATCAGCGGGGCCTCAGGAACGACGGTCACAATTCGCAATGCTCTTGCGGACGATAAAGACCGTGTAGTTGCGACGGTCGATAGCAACGGAAACAGGACGGCGATTACTTACGACTTGGATTAAGGTGCGATGGCCGATTTCTTTGGAAACCGATATTGGCCTCCGCATTACTTCCCCACCAAATACTTTGGCACGGAAGCCTTTGATCCTAACGCCATGCAGGGCCTCTCTGAGGGCTCTGCCACGGCGATTGGTTTCCTTACGGCCAACAATGAGAATGCGCTGTCAGGGACGGCAGCAGGCTCCTCTACAGCGACTGGTACGCTCCTAGCGCTTAAGACCACCAGCGATCCTGGCAGGCCGGCGTGGGAGATCAATGACAAGAATCGCAAGCGCTTAATTAAAGCAGCAAAGAGACGGGAACGCCTTGTCCAGGACGAGGCGGAGATAGAGTTCTTAATAGCAAGCGGGTACATCTAAATGGCCAAGACAGTTTTCTCCGCGTCCTCCACGGGTGCGACCTCCCCAGTTGCAGTCACGAGCGGCACGGTATTTTCCTTGACCATTTCTGCAACGGGCACGGCCCAGCTCCAGATCCTTTTGGATGGAGATTGGGTTGGCATTCGCACCGCTGACACCGCGTCCATTGCGCTGGCTACTGTCCTCAGTCTCCCGGTCAGGCCAGAGGGCGTCTATTACATGCGATGGAACGTGACGGCCAACGGCGGGACAGTCACGACGTACATCTCCTAATGCTATACCCTGATCTGCCCCTCATCCCGTGGACGACCTTTGTCTCCCGCGTGAGGATCAGATGGACTGAGGACGCCTGTCCCGAGTCCTTTTTCAACCCAGATGGAAAGCAACAGACAATGAAGGCTGCTAAGAAAGCACCGCCGATGAAACCGGCGGCCAAGAAGGGCGACAAAGGCAAGAAGTGCAAATAGCCTAATCGCCAGGCGCTAGATGTCTAACCAGACAATCTACAGGCCCGCTGGTCAGGTGCTGTCCGACTTTCATATGGACAGCACCAACCGCGTGCGGGTCTTGATAGGACCCTACGGCTCCGGCAAGACGACTAGCTGTGCTATGGAGATCCTGCGGAGGGCCAAGGAACAGGTGCCGGATAGCAAGGGCGTCAGAAACTCCCGCTGGCTGGTTATCCGCAGAACGTACCCAGAGCTGCAAAAGACCACTCTCAAGTCTTGGTCGCACCTGTTCCCAGAAAACCCATTTGGCAAGTACAATTGGAATGAGCCAATTACGCATAATTGGTCATTCCGGCTGCCAGACAAGACCAGTGTCAAGGCTGAAATTATCTTTATGGCTCTGGACGGTCCCAGGGCGGAGGAGAACATCCACGGCTCCGAATTGACGGGCGGGTGGGTGAATGAGGCCAAGGAAGTTGCAAAGCCGATTATAGACGTTCTCCGTGGCCGCGTTGGCCGCTACCCTGCGATGAGGGACGGTGGACCGACGTGGTACGGCGTCATCATGGATACGAACCCTCCTGATGATGACCATTGGCTGTATAAGCTGGCGGAGAAAGAGAAGCCTGAGGGCTGGGGCTTTTACAAGCAGCCGGGCGGTGTGATTAAGGACCGTGATTCTGGCAAGTGGATATTCAATCCAAATGCGGAGAATCTACAGAACCTTCCGGTCACATATTACACCGACCAGATGGCCGGCCAGACGGAAGACTACATCAAGGTCAACCTTGCTGGAGAGTATGGCTACGTCCGTGAGGGACGGCCTGTATTTCCTGAGTACAGTGATACGGTCCATGTCGGTGAGTTTGATCCTGTCCCCGGTATTGGATTGCACCTTGGCGCGGATTGGGGCTTGACGCCTGCGGGCGTCATTGCCCAGCGCTTGCCCTCAGGACAGATATTGATTCATCAGGAAATTGTTTGTGATGGGATCGGTGCGGTACGATTTGCAGAGCAGATCAAGCGGGAGTTGGTTGAGAACTTCCCGGATCATCAGATCGTAGGTCTGTGGGGCGATCCTGCCGGCGCTCAGAAGGCCCAGACGGATGAGAGCACGGTCTTTCAGATCATGAAGAATGCGGGCCTGCCGTTTAAGGCAGCTCCGGGGCAGAAGCTTGCAATCCGTCTGGAAGCCGCACGCAACCCGCTCATCCGCATGATTGACGGGAAGCCTGGGATCTTGATCCACCGCCGCTGCACAATGTTGAGAGCCGCTCTCTCTGGCAAGTATTGCTACAAGCGCATTCAGGTCACGGCAGAGCGCTATATGGATAAGCCTGACAAGGGTGAGTATTCCCACATCGCTGACGCCTATCAGTACATCTGCTTGGGCATGGGCGAGGGCAAGGCATTAATGCGCGGTAGTGAGAGTGAGTCTCCCAAGCCTAATGTTTGGGTCAATAACCGGAAACCAAAAGTTTTGAGGATGAGGGTCTAATGAGCATTTGGGACAAGTATGCTGGCTACGGGAATGTAGAAACCACGGAAAGAGAAGCTTGGAAAAAGCGGGAAGAGAGCACGACTGTCACCCAGCTCAAGGGCCAAGAGACTCTTTTCTACACGACTGGAAACGGAACACCCCTCAATGGCACCCGCGATGGGATGAAGTTTGAGAATGGGTACAAAGTTGATAGCGCTGCTGCTGCTGCTCCAAGCTGGATTGACGGAACATCCACCCCTGGGCAAGCCACGGTCAATCGCCGCGCTCCGATTGTCCCCATTCCGTCTGCCATCCTTGTCAAGGAAGACGATGCTTCTCTTGACACCAAGCGCCCTCTTGGTTCCGGGACTTCCAATAGGCCAGTTGTGGACCGTACCACTGGGCGCATTCGCACGGAAGAGGAAGAAGAGAACCGCCTACGCGGCGCTGTGCTCCTGAGGTAATCAATGAGCTTTGGATCTACCCCAAAACCGCCCAAGCCTCAGCCGGTGACACCAGTGCCGCAAGAGGATGATCCCAAGTCTCTTGAGGCCCGCAAGGTTGCTGCGGCGGCTGCTCAGCAGCAAGAAGGCGTCTCGGCTCATCTTCTCTCTGGAGAGAAGGGGATTGAGGAAGATCCATACGCTTCCAAGAAGAAACTGTTTGGCACGTCTGCAACGTCTACGGTGTGAGGATCTAATGGGCTTTGGAAAGAAGAAATCTACCCCGGCTCCTGCGAACCCAACTCCGCA